>Ga0302155_10000050_pt1 | contig 102639 bp, 94 predicted proteins | sample I_Bog_N3_1_FD_193508 | JGI IMG/M metagenome (GOLD analysis project Ga0302155, IMG submission 193508) | Peat permafrost microbial communities from Stordalen Mire near Abisko, Sweden - I_Bog_N3_1 | ecosystem: Environmental > Terrestrial > Soil > Wetlands > Peat | place: Sweden: Abisko, Stordalen... | reverse complement strand
AACTGCGCACCGGCCTTGGTCGCCTCGGCAGGCGACGTCAAGGCGGCTGCCGAGTTGAATACATTCAACAAGCTGGCATTGGTGCCGCTGTAGTTGAACAGACCGGTGAGCGCGGCCACGGCATTGGGGGTCGTGGCCGAATTGGCCACGCCGGCTGTGCCTGAGCTAGTGCTGCCGATGGCGCTGCCCAAGGTCAGCACCAGATCGGTGTTGCTGCTATCGACGACACTGGCGCCGGTGACGTTGAAGCCCGCCACCGTGTAGGTCAGGCTGCCGGCGTTGTAATTGGTGCCGCTGGTGTTGGCTACCACGACGACGAAGCGCTGGCCCTGGGCGAAGACATAGCTGTTTACTTTCGCCAGCGCCACCGTGGAACCGGCGGCAATCGTCGCGCTGCCCGACACCGTCAGGCGGCCGTAGCCGCTGTCGCTGGTGGTGCCGGTCAAGGTAGTTGGGGTACTGTCGCTCACCCCGATCTGCAAGGTCGCCGCCGCGCTCTGGCTGTAATTGCCGGTGATGCTAAGCTGGTTGTTGACTTGCAGCACGCCGGCCAGATTGCTTACCGTATGGGTGCCAACGTTGATATTGTCGTTGAGCAATTGGTTGCCGGAAGCAAACACCACGTTCGAAGCAGTGTTGGTGATGGTGCCGATGCCACTGCTTAAACCGGTCAGGGTGCCGAAGGTCGATCCCGTACCGCCGTTGATGCTCAGATCCCGGCTGGAGAGGTTCCCGATATTGCCCGCGATGGTGCCCAAATTGGTGAACGAACTGATCGTGCCGGTCGCGGTATTGTAAATAGCGTACGAGTTGCCGGTGATCAGACCGCTGTTGGTCAGCGAAGTGATGGTGCCGCCGTTGTTGATGCCCTTGCTGCTGCTACTGATGATGCCGCTGTTGCTCAACGTACCGATGGTGCTGCCGCTGACGTTGTAGATGCCGGCTATGACGCCGCTGATGGTGCCGCCGCTGTTGTTGGTCAACGAACCGATCGTGCTAGACAAGTTATTGTAAATAGCGTATGAGCTGCTGGTGATCAGACCCCAGTTGCTCAACGAGCCGATGCTGCCGCCACTCTTGTTGTAGATGCCGTAGGCGCCGCTGATGGTGCCACTGTTGCTCAACGAGCCGATGCTGCCGCTGACGTTGTAGATGCCGACTGTGACGCCGCTGATGGTGCCGCCGCTGTTGTTGGTCAACGAACTGTTCGTGCCAGACCCGGTATAGTCAATAGCGTATGTGCTGCCACTAATCAAACCGCTATTAGTCAATGCGCCGAGCGACGATCCCGACGCCGCTATGGCACTGCCGGCGGAAACCGAAACCGAACCACTACTAGTGATTGTGAAGTCGTCGCTGGTCCAGCTTTGTTGCGTCGTTTGGGCAGTGGAGATCGTCTGCGTCTGTGCATGCGCTGCCGTCATTGCCGCCAAGGCGCCGCTCAGGGCCAATGCCAGCACGGTCAATTTTCCTGTGCTGGCCAGTTGCTGTTGTGTGTGATAAGTAGTGTTCTTTATTTTGCGCATGTTTCGATTTCCGTATTTTTTATTTCCGTAAGATGAGTAAAGTTGAATCTTGTCTATCGTGTTTTTTGACGCTATGAATGCCCCAGCATCACGCCGCAGTTATCCACGCGAACGCAGCCAAAGCGCCGCCATCTGTGGCGATGGCAGTCTGAATTTGCGTCGAATCTATTACGCTAGGAGTGGTAAAAATCGGCACGCGTCAAGCTGGCAACAGCGGAGCATCGTTTCGATCCCCTGCCAGACAGGCATACCCTTGCGGCACATACCGACTATCCTTTTTATGACCGCTGTAAATATAATTTATCAGTTTTGGTGGACTTAACCGTGCGTGCAAGTTTTGATAAAAATTGCATAAATACGACAAAATCGGCCTGCTGCATTAATCTGTCGCTTGGGGTGGTATTTCCTCCGAAGATACTGATGTCATAACATTGCACAAAAATGGGGCAGCTGCGCATAAAAACCGACACGATCAGCCCGGCGCGCATCGACATACAGTGCTTGCGTCTGGCATCGTGGATCGCCATTTCAATGTGCGCGACGTGATACTGCTGCGGCAATTGCTGACCTAGCGCGATCAAGTCTGCCATCTCATTGACGTGCTGCCTCGCGCACGCAGATCGGAAATCTGTTCCATGCGGCGATCGAGCGCTACGAAGTAGGCAACATGATGCTCACTGACTACCGCTGCGGCGCAATGCTGCTAGAGGGTTCGGTGGCGCGCATCTCTACGGACAACATCCACGTGTACGCTTTTCATGTTTTCTGGAGGGTGGCATTACTGCCGTCGCGGGGTGTTACCAGATGCCCGGCAAGACGCTGATTCATGTCCAACATGCTGATGCTGGACATGAATCAGCCGGTGCGCATGCTGATCTTGTCCGCCCCGCGTGCCATGGTGGAAGCCAGCTTTCCACCAGCAAGCCCGGAGGCTTAAGACACAAGCTCAAGACATCGCACTCGATTCGATTAACTCCGCTACATTGTTCCGAAGTTTTCTAAGCGGTATATCGTGGGTTGCTGGAACTGGTATCAGACGAAAAAATCTGGCCTGACTTCCATGCGGCCGCTGCCATTGCGCATGTTCACAATTTAGCGCAGCGCGTATCACTATTCTTGTCGGCGGAGAAAAAACGCACAGGTCGCCAGTTTTCCCCTTCCGCGTGATACAGCGTGTAGGGTGGATTGATGCGATTGCCAGCCTTGTCGAAAACGATTTCACCGCTCAAACTGGCATAGTGAATACGATGCAAGGCCAGCGCCACCTGCGCGGCATCGGTCGAATCGACTTGGCGAATTGCCTGCATCAATGCGCCCGCCGCGTTGTAGGCATAGTGCGAATAAGTAGTGGGAGGATGACCGTACCTGGACTGAAATTGTTTATTGAAGGTCTTCCAGGATCGACACTGCTCTTGTGAAATGTCAGCTTCAAGCGCATAAAAATAGCCGTTATCCTGAGCCGAAAAATCCTGGTTGGTGGCACCCACATTGAGCAGAATTTTGGCCTTGATCTTAAGCCGTTTGACAGCGGTCAGAAAAGCCGGGGCCTGCGCCACATAAGCAGAGAAAAAAATCACGTCAGCCTGCATATCCGCTGCCGATTTGAGCGCCGCATTGAAATCAGATGTCGTTGCATCTACCACAGCAGTTTGCAGCACTTTCCTTGAACGCGTCGCTAGTTGCTCGACAAACGCATTGGTCAAGTCCTTGCTGGACAAAGAGTCGTTACCGATTACGGCAATGCGCTGTCCCTGCAGCACGTCAATGGCAGCGTCGGCCAGCAACACAGCAACCACTGAAGTACTGCCAACAACGCGAAACGTCGTCTTATAACCACGCTCGGTCAGCTTGCTGCTGGTTGAAGTGAAATTTACTTGAGCGATGCCTGCCTGCTCGTAAATATCTGCCACGGCAAATGCCACATCGGAGCTCCAGTGGCCGATCACACCGCTGACATGGGATTTGACGAAATACGTAGCAACGTGGGTGGCTATATTGGGGTTGCCATGATCATCCTGCGGTACCAACTGAAAACGAATCGCGCCTGCGGCCTTGGTGTGCTGCTGATTGGCCTCATTCACAGCCATGTCTGCACCTTGCCAGGCGCTTTGCGCAAGCACATCCGACATGCGACCAGCAAAACCGAGCCGTGCGATACGTCCCTCATCTGCTGCAGCTATGGCAGGTAGCAGAAAACCCCACACAAGCAAGCCTGGTACCAGCCACCGGGAAACCTCATACTTGCTCTGCAGCATCTCGCTTCCCTCTCGCGCTCTGATTTTTTCGATTTGATTGGAACAAGATACGTGTCCGAATGATTTTATCGCAGAGTTATCCGATGAATGCGGAAATAATCTTGATTCACCTGGTTGTATTCAAGTAGCTGGTTTCACAAAGTTAAAAAATCCGATGCGTTTGCGCTTGTAGAGCATATGGACGTCCAAAAAATTGATCTAACCACGTGACCAATTTACTTGATAGCCACTTCTGGCCGAGACCGTGTAACAACGTAGAAATTTCTAATCCGCCGAGAAATCGTTCTCTCAGATCTGGCCGCATGCAATTTTTTCGACATCGGGAAGGGTTTTCTACGCACGATTTTTATGATGATTTGCATTTTTATACAGCCTCGGCCAGCACCGGACATTCTCGATTCGTACCAATCTGCGAACGCCCCCTGACGATAATCACTCTCGATCGTCGCCCGCCAGGATCGCTCGGAGTTGTTCTTCAAACACTTCTGGCGGCTGGCCTCCCGAAATCAGGTAGCGATCATTCACAACCACTGCCGGCACGCTGCTAATGCCGCGTTGGGCCCACAACGCTTCCTCTTCCCTCACTTCCTGCGCGAAACTATCCGATGCAAGTATTTCGCTTGCCTCGCTGCCGTCCAGGCCGACTTGCTTGGCAAGCTCAACCAGTACATCCCTGTCCGCGATGTTCTTCCCATCAGTGAAATAGGCTTTAAGCAGGACCAGTTTGAGCGCGCTCTGCACATTCTTCTTTTGCGCCCAGGTAAGCAGGCGATGGGCATCGAAGGTGTTGTAGACGCGACTGGCATCATCGCGGTTCATTGTGAAGCCGACCGCGGCCGCTCTGACACGGATCTGTTCACGGTTGGCGCGAGCCTGCTCGGCGGTAATGCTGTATTTTTCGGTGATGTGTTCAAGCTGAGCCTGGCCAGCCGCAGGCATGCCGGGATTGAGCTCGAAGGGATGGATGGTAAAGTCGATGTGCGTCGCCGGGCCGATGCGTTCGAGCGCGATATTAAGACTCGTCAGCCCGATCGCACACCAGGGGCATACGATGTCGGAGATGAAATCGATCTTCAAAGCATTATTCATGGTCAATACCTCATGGCGTGGCACCGGTCGTCAGGTGCTGTTAATAAATGAGGATATTGTAAAGCCGATACGCAAGTGTCATCTGGCGCAGTCTCGGGAACGTCCGTTCACCACAGTGTTCGAGATTTAAATTAAAAATACCTGTCAGACAACGTGCATATGCGCTCAATCGCGCACCAAACAGGGCATATATGACTTTGCGCCCAAAAAAAACGCCTCATAAAATGCGAGGTTTTTTATTTTATTTCAAACACCCATCTCGATGCCGACATGTGAGGAGATTCGTTCAACCCAGTGCTATCTGCAAAGTGGCCGCACAGTGAATCCACTCACATGTCGGCACTAAGGCGGCATGTGGATATCGCTGCGAGAGCAGGCGACATCCTGTCTCTCGCATCTCATGAAGAAGCTGAGAGAGCCTTCACTATACCGTTGTCGCACCAGCACATCCAATAATCAATTCGCGTATATATGCTCGATTTTTTCATATCCCAGCGCATTGAGCTGCATCATGCCGCAGCCGCCACTTGTGCCGGCTGCGGATAATCTTGCCGACCAATCGCATCTAGCCGCGGCGCCAGCAATTCTACCTGGCGCAACAATTCGGCAATGGTGCCCGACTCAAACAGCACACCACGCAACGGCAGTCCCGTAGTCGACATCGTACGCGACGGCTGAGCATCGGCGCCGATGACTGCCAGACTTTGCGGATCAGCGTCAATACCGAGGTTGAGCGCACTGGGACGCACATACCCTTTGTCGAGCAGATGCCGCAGCAAGGGCTCTCCGCTCACGCGTTGCCAGACATATTCAAATCCGGTGCAGTTGATCACCGCATCGGCCACCAGCGTAAGCGCCGGCAATGCTTGCTGCTGACTGCGCAAACGCACCGCTAGCGCCACCTTGCCGGCAGCTTCCTCATGCAGTTCCAGCGGGGTGCCGCTATGCACCTGCAAACGGCCGGCCGCACGTACAGCGTCGAAGATGGCCGCACTTGGCGGTGGCACGCGATGCAGAAACATATCCCAGTAGGCTCGTACATGGCGGATAAAGCGCTGCCGCTCGGACAAAACCGCCGCCTGCCACAGGCGCGACAAATGCGGACGCACTGCCAGCACCACGCGCTGCCAGTCGTCGCCGCTGTCCTTGGCCTTGTTAATCTGCGCACGTACTGCACGCAAGACTGCGCGCGCGCTAACCGGTGTCGTTGTATCGGTGAGAAATTCCGGCCATGGCGCTACCTCATGGCGTGCTACTGGCACCAGGCCGCGTCGTGAGACCACGTGATACTTGCCACGATAGCCGCGTGCTTCCAGTGCCACCACGGCATCGATCATGGTCAGACTGCTGCCGATCAACAAGATGTCGGCAGCCTTCTTGAGTTTATCCATGGCATCGGGGTTCCACGGATCCGGTAAATAACGGCCATCGATTTCCAGTGTCTGCGTCACGGAAAAGCCCGGCTTGGCCTTGAACACGCCCGGCGCCAGCACGACATGATCAGCCAGAAAATCGCGCACCGCATGAGCGCTATCAACCGTCACCCGCACGCCATCATGCTCTTGTTCCAGGTCGCTCACCTTGGCCAGAATGTGTTCCAGCTCGACCCCTGGAGCAGCATCTTGCAAGGCGCTCCGCAATTCGTCGCGAATGTAGTCGCCGAAGAGCCAGCGTGGCGCAAACGCCAGCAGCTTGTCATCGAACGCGTTCCAGCCGGAACGATCGGCACGCAACTGTAGCCAGTTGGCAAAATGCGTAGCATCATCGGGACGCAGACTGAATGCCTTGGCCGGGCCATTGAGGCGGTGATTGAAATCGGTGGTGGCATAGGCCAGACCGCGCCCCAGCTCCGGATTGGGATCGAAGATACGAATGAGCAGTGGCGTGCGCGCCTGCCGGATCAGACGAATCGCTGCTAGAGTACCGGCCATGCCGCCGCCGATGATGGCGACTGAGCGTTGCGGGAAATTACGGTGAGACATGCTGCTTCCTTATCAATACAGTAAACGTTTCGTCGCCTTTGATCAGGCCCACTGCACTGCGAGCGCAACCCGAGCCATCGCCATTTCTTTTGGCGCGCTTATTCGATGCCATGCGCAAGTACCGGCGCACCTTCGATGCTCACCGAGGTCTTGCCGTCAGGACCAACCGGCACATCGCCAACGAGTGTGATGCGATACAGCTGGCGGTCAAATTCGGTATCGAAAATATCGACCGGAGCCAAATGTGCGGTGGATCGATTGTCCCAGAACGCCAGCGAACCTTCCTGCCATTTGAAGCGCACCGTATATTCCGGACGTATCACATGCTCAAACAGCAACGTCAACAATTGTTCACTCTCGCGCGGATGCAGGCCGACAATGTTCTTGAGGAAGGAGGGACTGACATACAGCGCCTTCTCGCCCGTCTCGGGATGCACCCGCACCAACGGGTGATGACTCACCAGCGGCGTGGCGGCAACCTTGGTGATGAACTCTTGTTTGGCGCGATTGCCCTCTGGCGGCGTGAATTTGTGCTCCCCCTGCAAGGTATCGACGAAACTGCGCAAGGTCGGCGACAGTCCTTGATAAGCCGCCACCAAATTGGTCCATTGGGTATCGCCGCCATAAGGTGGAATCACCACGCCGCGCAGGATAGACGCTGCCGGTGGATTGACCGCTGCGGTTACGTCAGTGTGCCAGCCGCTCCAGGGACGTACCAGACGTGGTCCCTCAAAGCGCTTCTTGAAACGATCGCGACCGACAGAATAAATTTCGGGATGCCCGGGTTCGTAGCCAAATACAGGATGTCCCAGCGTCAGATCGCCGAACTGCTTGCCGAATGCCACATGCTGCGCATGGTTCAGGTGCTGATCGCGAAAGAAGATCACTTTCCATTGCAACAATGCAGCGCGGATTTCGGCGACGACATCGGGTCTCAGCGCTTGTGTCAGATCGACGCCTGAAACCTCAGCGCCAATACGCACAGCCAACGGCTGTACCGTGATATTTTCGTAGACTGCAGTAGTGTTGCCGGCAATTGCGTTCATCTCATCTCCAAGCGTCGTGGCGCGGTAGAAGCAGTAATAGGTCATACCCCCACTGCAACGAGAGATAACTCGTTCAAGCGGATATGGGGAGGAGCATCGCCACAAACCTGGCAGGATGTCTTAAGAAACCGAGTATAGGAAAACGGCGGCAACATCGTCCAAGAAGGATTTCAAATAACTTTAGAAGAGTTTTTTTAATACCGACATGGAGGACATTAGCGCTGACAGCCTTGGCGACAACGCATGCGGGCCTTCCTGTCGCGCGCGGCCAGCCCGTTGAGCATTGTGCCTCCATGGGAAATCGCCGCACGCATTGGCAGCGGAATCGGCACGTTGATGCCGACCGTGCCTACCTGGATACGCAGACTGTATTGGCGCGCAGCATTGCCGTCGCGAGTAAAAATGGCGATGCCGTTATCGTATTCATGGGCATTGATCAGATCGATCGCGACGCCGAAATCGGGCACGCGCCCAACCGCTAAAAATATTAACGTGCGGGCATCTAAGAGAAAACGGATGCTGTCGCAAGCGCAACCTTGTCGTCGACTTGTGTGCCATTCGTAAGCAGGTACTCAACACAAGCCTCATCGGGCAACGGAGGACTGTACAGATAGCCCTGAAAAATCTCGCAACCTAGTGCCGCCAGTGCATCGCGTTGCTCAACAGTTTCCACAAACTCGGCTACTACCTCGAGCTGTCGTGTATGGCCCAGCGCAGCAATGGTGTGGATGATGTCGCGGCTTGTCGGATTGGTGAGCACGTCGCGAATAAGCGAGCCGTCGATCTTGATGGTGCGAATGTAAAAACGCCGCATATGCAGCAGCGACGAGTAACCCATTCCGAAATCGTCCATCGCCAGAGAAACACCCATGGCGACGATTTTCTCCAAGTTCCGATCTACCACCTCGAGAAGCGGGATGGCCTGGCTCTCGGTAATTTCAAGTTCGATCTCACTCGCGCTCAAGTGGTAGCGGTCTAGACAACGGCTGAGCAGCGCCGGCAACTGTGGGTCATCGAGTTGTAGCGGCGAGACGTTGATCGCCATCGTAATGTGTGACAATCCCAACGTGTTCCACCGCGCCTTACACGCACAGGCTTCCTCCAGAACCCAAGCACCGAGGCGACGAATCAGCCCCCCTTCTTCGGCTAACCTCACTGCAACGTCCGCACGAATCAGGCCATGGCTGCTATGTTGCCAACGCAGCAGCGCCTCGACACCGACTGCGGCGCCGCGACGATCATGCTTGGGCTGGAACGCCAGCGAGAGCGCCGAGCTACCTATATCGTGTCTCAGCGCAACAAGCAACCCACGGGCCACCAGGCTCACTTCCTCGCCAAGCTGCTCCGACCGTAAATGCCGCTGGCTCTGAGAGGCAATAGCGCTGATTGCTGCATCAAAAATCTCTGTTTGGCTGCGCAGGCGCGCGACCTCCGCTCGGCGTACGAACGGCAGATAAATCAGTGTGCTGACCAACAGGCCAAACGCCTGTAACACCGCGCCACGCCATGAACCGGTGAGTAGATAGCCCGACAACAGCGGAGGCGTCGACCAAGGCACAACAAGGTTGAGCAAAGGCACGAGGTTGGTGTGCACAGCAACCAGTGCCAGCAGTGTCAATACCAGTGGTGCCAGAAAAAAGGGCAAGAGAAATGTCTGATTAAGGGCGACCGGCACCCCGAAAATCAGCAGTTCATTAATATTGAAAAACGACGGCAGCAGGGACATCCAGGCTAGGCGCCGAAATGGACCTTCGCGCACGACGATGAACAGCGATATGACTAGACCGAAGGTAGCTCCGGATCCACCAAGCAGTACGAAGGTATCGATCAATGGACGCCAGGCTCGGGCCGGGTCATAAGCGGCACCAGCGGCGCCGAACAGCGTCTGCGCCTGCAGCAAGTCCCACACCTTGTTGCCGTGAATACCGACGAACCAAAGAGCCTGATTGATCAACACTGCCATGCTGCTGAGCAGCCAGTCCGCATCAATCCAGGGATTGATCACCGTGGGCAGCGTGGCCAACCAATACATACTGAGCGGCGGTAAGCCCATTACGACTTTGGCTGCCAGCATCACGATGCTGCTGGCAATCACTAACGGCAGGGTCATGCGGATGGCGTAGTAAAAAGTCGGGTCGCTTTCATAGTTGGGCGTCACCCGACGCATCGCGATAAGCGGACGCAGCAGTTCCGGCGTTGCGAGTCCGATGATGATGCCAAGCAACATGGAGTCGTGCCCCAAGGCTGCCATGGTGGGCGTACCCCTGAATGTCAAGCAGAGCATAAAATTCACCAAGGCCGCGAGACCAACCCAGGCCTGTGGCAGCTCACTCCCCTCGATTACCGGCAGGCGGCGTGCCAGGCGGATGCTAAGCACTACCGCCAGTGCGAGACCGAAGACCCCATAGGTTGCATTGACAACATTTTGAGTGCCCTCCTGCCAGCCTATTCCGAGGAACTGAACCATCAGGCGTTGCATAGCGGGAAAAGGCACGTTGCCAAGCAGGGTCGCCGCTACCCCGAGGAAAGTGAGCGGCAGTAGCACGACAAAGCTGTCACGTACCGTAACCGCCCAGAGTCTCAGACGAGACAATAATTTCTTCGTAAGTGTTGTGATCAGCTTCGACTTACTACGCCGCGGGAACATGGGTATTTTCATTATTGGTAGAGGGGGCGTCGGAATAAGGAGCTGAGGTTTACATTTTGTAGACGTACATGGACGCCTAGAGTTTGCCAAGCGCGATCATCTTATTACGACATCCCCTTTAATACCTCGCAAACCTCGTTAATAATTTGTTCGTCGATTCCTGACCTTGCGTCTGCTTTTCAACTCTAGCACAAAATGTGAGTCACACAGCGCTTCTGAAGCGTTACCTTGATCTGATTGGAGGTCGATAGAGCTGAGCAAGCATGAAAAAACAGCCTTGTACCATCTGTACGGTATTTCGGGTTACAGCCTGCAAAATACCGTGAAAAAATTGGCCGAGGTGAATCTGTCAGAAGGTAATTTGAAAGAAGTCGCTGAAAGGTTTTTGGCGAATTTTACTTCAACGACGTGCCTGAATCGGTGCGTACTTATGCTGATTACGGAAAACTTGCCTGCGACTGTGAATTGGCCAGCGATATATGCGAGTTGAATTTAATGGCACGACTTGGATATGTGCCAATGCTGCGGGCATATAGCCCAAAGCGTTTGGACAGGTGGGCGGGTTGGACTTGCCTACTCACAAGTGAAATCCATATCAGCAATTCGAATCCCGAAAACGTATTCGAATTGAATCGACGCACTGCCTAGCCGTCAATCTAATCGGTAGATGCCGCTCATTGCGCGACCTCATTTTTTGGGTGAAACCAGAAAAAAATAAAATAACAATAAAAATCAAATACTTATATATTCCACAGAGAGCACCTCTCTCTGCGTCAAGCTGCAGATAAGACTCCCAGACTGGGAGCCTTTTTCATTTGTGCCAAGTTGTTCTGGAAATCCCGATTAATCTCAGCCCAAAGCTGCCATCGCTAGCGCACCGCAAGCGATGGCGTTGTCTGCCCAGATCAGGCCGTCAGCGCCACAGGTCCAGCAAGATCGCGGCGCAAAGTGCCAACCGCGCGCGCTATGCGTGTCAGCGCTGCGCTCAGCACCGCATCACTGGCTGCGATGGAAATGCGAAAATACGGCGACAAACCAAACGAGGCGCCGTCAACCGCAGCCACACCTTCGGCTTCCAGCAACCAGTCCACCACATCGGCGTCCGAACGGATCACTTCGCCATCGGGGCGCAAACGACCAATCAAGGCGCTGCAGTTCACATAGGCAAAAAACGCCCCCTGCGGGCCGAGCAGGCTGAGACCTGGAATCGCATTGAGGGCCTGCGTCACAAACGTCGCGCGTTGCGCATAGGATGCCCGTGCCTGTACCACGAAACTCTGGTCGGCAGACTGCAAAGCCCATGCCGTCGCGGCCTGGCCAATCGAGTTCGGGCCGGACGATGCTTGCGACTGCACCACCGTCATGGCCTGTATCAACGGCTCGGGGCCAGCCCCCCAACCTATGCGCCAACCGGTCATCGCATAGGTTTTGGAGGCACCGTTGACCAGCAGGCTGCGATCATGCAAGTCTGGCGCCACATGCAACAGATGCACCGGTGTTTGCGCCGTGAACCAGATGTGCTCATAAATTTCATCCCACAAGATCAATACCCGTGGATGACGGCGCAATACTTCAGCCAGGGCCAGCAATTCATCGGAGGAATACACTGCGCCAGTGGGATTGCTGGGCGAATTGAGGATCAGCCAGCGGGTGCGCGGCGTGATTGCCTGCTCCAGCGCCTGCGGACTCAACTTGAAGCCACTCTTTTCATTGCAGGCCACAATGACGGGAGTGCCATCGTTGATGCGCACGATGTCGGGAAATGAGGGCCAATACGGCGCCGGGATGATCACCTCATCGCCATTGTCCAAGGTGGCCGCCAGCGCCTGGTAGATTATCTGCTTGGCGCCATTGGCCACGATGATCTGGCCCGGCTTGTAGGCAAGCGCATTGACACCCGCGTATTTAGCGCTGATGCTCTGACGCAAAGCCGCAGTGCCGGCCGTGGCGGTGTACTTGGTATCGCCCCGCTCCAATGCCGCGATGGCGGCTTGCTTGATCGGAGCCGGCGTATCAAAATCCGGTTCGCCGGCCGTCAATACTAGGACATCACGGCCCTGGGCGATCAGCGCCGCAGCGCGTGCGCTGGCGGCGGCATTGGCGGAAAGTTTGACGCGCTGCACACGCTGCGAAAGAGCAAATGGAGAAGTAGTCATCACAGTGAATCCGAGGTTGCGGCAAATTGCTTGCCGGAGTTCAACAAACCAGCACCGTCGTACCATGGTGCACTTGACGGGACCAACAACGTGCCGACAGCACGGCCCACAACGAGGAGGTGCAACGCCGGTGGCGGCATGTTGCTGGCTCCTTTCATTTCAGATCCGACACGAACGGCACATGATCATATTGCCCCTGCTGGGCTCTCTGGTTAGCGCTACGGATGTATTCATCCGGCACACCGTGTTTGTCCGCCAGCGCCAGCAGCGTGCCGGAACGATGCCAATCCTTGATGGCCTGGTTCACGAATGCCTGGGTATCGACTTCACCACGGCGCAACCAGATCACGGTAGGAGACGGGATCAATTGATCGGTGGTCGCCAGGGTGTAGTCTTTCCATTGCGCAGCGCTCTCACCGATCAGGGTATAGCGCATGGCTGGATAAATATGGACCGACGCGGCACAGCTGCCACCTTTGAGCGCCAGCAGGGATTCCGGAATGCCTTTGAAGCCCTTGACGATGGCACCATAGGTTTCTTGCAGCGGCTTGGTGAAATTGCTGCCTTGCGAGACACAGGCGACCTTGCCGCGCAAATCTTCCCATTTGTGGATGCCGCTGTTGTTGGCAACGATCGCCCCTGCGCCCACCAGGTTGTAGGGCGTGGGTGCGAAACTGAGAATTTGGTTGCGCTCCTTGGTCCACTGGATATTGGCAATCAGCAGATCCACCTTGCCTGCTTGCAGAAACTGCACGCGCGTCGAGGCGACGACGGACACGATTTCCAGTTCCACTCCCAGGCGTTTGGCGAGATCGCGTGCCAGATCGACCTGGAAGCCAGCCACCTGACCGGTGGCAGGATCCATCACGCCGAACGGCGGCCCCACGCCATCGACACCGACCGAAAGCTTGCCGCGTTGCTTAATCTTGTCGAGGGTGGCATCGGCATGCGCCGTTCCGGCCAGCGCAGTAAACAAGGCTGCGCACATCGTCCACAGAAATAGTCGACGGTCTAAGGAAAAACGGTTTCCGGTGCTAAACATAGACGGCTGATTCGTAACAAACAATCGGCTATGTTCAAACAAGTGAAGCACCACGACAACGAAGTGATTCAGATATGAATATGCGTTGCCTGATTGTGCGCCAGATAGCCGAATGCCGGCTAATGCGCCACTCTGAATGCATCCAGTTCAGCGTGCTCACATTGCGCAATCAAGGCAGTTTCCCACGCCAGATATTGTTCGGCCGCAGCGCGATTGCCGTCATGCCGATCATGCACAAAGAACAGGTAGTCGATCCGTTCGGTAGCAGGCGGCAGCCCGGAATCCTTGTGCCGCGGGAAATCTGCCGCCACCAGCGTCGATAGTCCGTCTGCCCAGGCAATCTGCCGCACCCCGGCGTCGCGCAGATCCTGCGCTGCCAGCGCCGCCAACTGCGCCGATTCGGCAATCAGCACTACGCTAGCCGGCAGTGCCGGCAAACTCGCCAGCAAGGACGGCAGGCGCGGCCGGATGGTCCAGCGGGTGCCCAGGATATGCTCGCTTTGGAAGGCGGCGCTGGAGCGGATATCCAGCAGCAGTGCCGTGCCCTGCTCTAATTGCCGCGCCAGCTCGGCGGCGTCCACTAGCGGCAGCGCCGTCGCTTGCGTGGTCGGCGCTGGCAATGGCAATGACAATGGCAAGGCCGTCGCTATGCCAGATTCCAGCAGGGCCACCTCAAATCCCAGTTGATGCAACCAACTGGCGGCCACCGGCGCGCGCACCTGTTCATGATCGAGCAAGATCAGACGACTGTTGCGCACGCCCAGGTATTGATCGGTGGCCTGAATCAGCTGCCCTCCCGGCGCATGCGCAGCACCCGGCAAGGTCCGTTCGGCAAATTCCTGCGCGCTGCGCACATCCAGCACGAATGTGGTGCGCGTATCGTCATCAATCCAGGACTGTGCCTGCTCGCGCGTGAGCAGCGGGATGGCGAAACACTGGCGTAACTGTTCTGCGGCATGGCGCTCTTGCGACAAATCGGCCGGTGCCAGGTCCGGATAACGCTGCTGGCTGCCGTGTTCGAGCTGCAATCCGGCCAGATACCAACCCTGGGTGCCGTTTTCCAAGGCTAGCACGGGATTGGGCAGATTCAGGTTACGCAAGGTTTGCGCACCGAGGATGCTGCGCGTGCGGCCGGCGCAATTGATCACGACCGGCGTGTGTTCATCCTCGACCAGGCTCCGTATCCGGTACGCCAGTTCGCCATTGGGGCAACTGATGGAACCAGGAATGGTCATCTTGCGATGCTCTTCCACGGTGCGCCCATCCAGCAAGACGAATGACTTGCCCGAGCCGCGCCAGGCATCCAGTTCACGGGCACTGATGTGCGGCGTGGCGTAGGCATGTTCGACCAGTTCGCCAAATGTCTTGGAAGGCACATTGACGCCCTTGAACAGGGTAAAACCGGCAGCAGCCCAGCCCTTGACGCCGTCTTGCAGGACATGCACATGACGATAACCCAGCGCCTCCAGACGGCGCGCCGCCGTAGCGGACAGCGTATCGCCGTCGTCAACCAGCACCAGCCGCACATTCTTGCGCGGAGCCAATCGAAACACATCGATTTCCAGGCGGCTATACGGCAACGGCACCGCAAAAAACAGATGTCCTTCACCGAACTGTCCGGCTTCACGAATATCGAAAAGTGCAATTTCCTGCTGGTCCTGAAGCCATTGCTGGAGAAGCTGGGAATGGATGATGGTTGACATGGTCGAGAAAAATGGAAAAAGGAGGTTTATCGATAGACGCTGCGAAATGCCTGATCCAGATCATCCAGCAGGTCGCGTACATCTTCCAGTCCGATATGCAGACGCACAACCGGCTTCGGTTCGGCCAGATAGCTATGCTCGGCCAGGCGCGCCGGCGCGGCAATCTGAACCAGACTTTCATAGCCGCCCCAGGAAGCGCCGATCGCATAGAGCTGCAGCGCATCCACGAACGCACGCACCCGCAGGGGATCATCGTCCTGAAAGGAAAACGACAACAGTCCGTTGGCGCCGGAAAAATCGCGCCGCCACAAGTGATGGCCCGGATCGCTCGGCAAGGCCGGATAGAATACCCGTCGCACCTGCGTATGTGTTTGCAGATACTCGGCGACCCGCAAGGCATTGGCCTGATGCTGAGCCAGCCGGACCGCCAGGGTGCGCACACCGCGCAAGGACAGGTAGGCATCATCGGCGCTGATGGTCAGGCCCAGATTGTCGTAAGTGCTGGCAATGCGGCCGGCCAGCGCAGCATCCTGCACGACGACAGCACCTTGCATGACGTCGGAGTGGCCCGAAATGTACTTGGTGGCCGCCAGTACCGAGATATCGGCACCGAGCTTGAGCGGCTGATGGAGATAGCCTGAGCCCCAGGTGTTGTCGGTTGCCAGCAACAGATCATGGCGCCGTGCAGTCTCGGCCAGCTTGGGCAAATCCAGCACCTCGTACAGTAAAGAGCTGGGCGATTCGACATACAGCAAACGGGTATTGGGCCGGATCAACTGATCGAGGTCCGATTTTCCGGGGGAAAAATAGCTCAGCTCGATTCCCAGCCGCGCCAACACTTGCTGATCCAGACGTCTTAACGGTGCATAGACACTATCCGACACCAGCGCATGCTCGCCGGGCGACAATAGTGCCAGGAAAATCAACGAGATGGCCGACAAACCGGACGGCGTCAGAAAGGTCCGGCTGCCGCCCTCCAGTGCGTTGATGGCGTCTTCCAGGGCGCGATGCGTTTGCATCCCATGGCGGCCGTAGGCAGTGACAGCTTCTCCTGCGGCGCGACGCTGATGGATCTCGTCATAGGCCTGCGTGCTGTCGAAGCGCACCGTGCTGGTACGCACCACCGGTACGTTGACCGACGCTACGCGCTCATGAAAGCGCGGCGCGCCGGCGTGGATCAACTGCGTGTGCACATGCTTGCTCATGCAGCCTTTTCGCTTTGATTGAAGTAAGTCTGGTTGTAGTTGACGATGCGACCGCTGGCCGGATCGATACCGATGCGGCCGGTCAGCGTGTCCAGCGGTCTGCCATACAAATGGAAATGCAGTGTCGGCTCGCTTCCCTGCACATGAATGCTGTGCAGATCATCAGGCAGAAAACTAATCGGCGTGCCAGGCTGCACCGTCAGTTCGCGCGTGATAGAAATCTTTGCCTGATGCGGATCGCTACCGTCGTCATCGCGCTGATACAGTCGATTGAGTTCAGCCCCCTTGACCGCCACAATCACCGCCCAGGTGTCGTGATTGTGCGCCACAGTGGTTTTGCCGGGAATAATGGAATTGAGATAGAGCGCGATGTCGTGCTTGTCCGTGTCGGCGCCCTCATGATTGAGATAGTAACGTGTCGAGGTATTGCCGCTGGCTGCATCGGGCGGCGGAAAGTCAGCAAAGCTGAACAGTTCCTCGCGTTGCGCCAGTTGCTGCAGCACCGCACTGATGGTCTGCAAAGAGGCACGCGTGATGCCCTGGCTGCGTTCGATCTCGCGTACCTGCGCCAATGCCGCCGCTACCGCTGAAATTCTGGTGCTATTGGTAGTATTGCTGGTCATGATTGGTCCTTTTCTGTCGGGTAAAAAATGCCGTCAGACCGAAAATTTCAGTCGGTCGAAACTGATGGGGGAAAAACTGTTGGTCTGCCGTCGGCCTTGTTCCTCGCCCCTCAGGGCGCGGGTCAGAAAGGTTCTGGTACGTTCGCTATCAGGATGGCTGAATATTTTGTGCGCAGGGCCGTGCTCGACGATCAGGCCGGCCTCGGTGAAATACACTTCATCGCTGACCTCTTCGGCAAAGCGCATCTCATGCGTAACCAGTACACAGGTCATGCCGTCCTGCACCAGTTCGCCAATCACGGTCAAGACTTCGCCTACCGTCTCGGGATCCAATGCCGAGGTCACCTCGTCGAACAGGATCAATTCCGGCTGCATGGCTAGGGCGCGTGCAATCGCCACCCGCTGCTGCTGGCCGCCCGACAATTGACCGGGGTAGGCGTGCGCCTTGCCGCCGAGTTTGACGCGTTCCAGCAAGGCATGCGCATTGCTACGCGCGCTGGCCAGGTCCTGGCCGAGGATGCGGGTGGGCGCAATAACCAGATTTTCCAGCACCGTCAAATGCGGGAACAGATTGTATTGCTGAAACACAAAGCCGACTCGTTTGCGCAGACCGATCAGTTCGGCTTCCGATTTAAGAGCGCGCACATCGGTGCCGTCCAGAAAAATGTCGCCGCTCTGCGGCTTGAGCAAGCCTGTAATGCAGCGCAAAATGGTCGATTTTCCAGATCCGGACGGGCCGATGATGGACACCGCCTGGCCGCGCCGGACTTGCAGATTGATTCCCTTGAGCACGGCGGTGCGGCCGAATGCCAGATGGACATCACGCAGTTCGACCAAAACATTGCCGGCATCCGGTCTGACTTCAGATAAAGGCATATTTTCTTTCCAGATAATGCGTGAAACGAGAAATCGGGTAACAGTAAATAAAGAACAGCAGCAAGGTCGTGAAGTAGATTGCGACGGTAAAATCCACCCGATTGACCGTGGTGCTGGCGATCTGCGCGGTATCAAGCAAATCATGCACTCCCACCAGCGAGGCTAGTGCCGTGCCCATGGTGATGGTGGAGTACAGATTCATCCAGGACGGCAGCATGCGGCGCAGGCATTGCGGCAAGATGATCCAGCGCAACAACTGGGTACGGCGAAATGCCAGCGAACTGGCCGCCTCCCATTGTGGCGCCGGAATCGACAGCATGGCGCCACGGAAAATTTCGGCGACATTGGCGCTGGCCGGCAAGGCCAATCCCAGCGTGACCTTGATCCAGTCCGGGAAGCTCACATAGTGACTGCTGATGTGCAGTTCGAACGGAAACACATAGGTGGAGAAGTAGATCAGAATCAGCATCGGTGCATTCCGAAACAACTGAACGTAGCCGCGCGCGGCGAGCCTCACCAGGCGTACGGAAGACAATTGCAATACACCGATGAACAGCCCCGCCAGCGTGCCGATGGCAATGGCCAGCACGCTGATCTGTATGTTGGCCAGCATGCCCAGCAGCAAAGCTGGCGACCAGGTCAACAGATCCTTGAGCAGCGGCAGTTGCAGGATGCCGCTGCGCAGCAGCAGCCCTAGCAGCACGGCCAGCAGTAACAGCAGCAGCCATGTCCGCCCCTGCCGTAGCACCAGCGCAGACTGCGGCAATAAAGGGACTGCATCCGTGTAAGCGCTATCGGCCATAACCCGGCATCCTCAAGTTTTGTTCCAGCCAGCGTCCGGCCAGATTGACGGCATAGGTCAGCACGCCGAAGAAAAACAGCATCAACAGCATCAGCTCCAGCACGTTGTCGCGCTGGGTCCAGATCATGATCGACTGATAGGTCACATCGCCCACGGCGATGGCTGACGCCACGCTGGTCATCTTGACCAGGTCGACCAGATTATTGATCAAGCTGGGCAAGGCGAAACGCAACGCCAGCGGCAGTTGCACCAGCCACAGTTGGCGGCGCCGGCTGAACCCCAACGATGCCGCCGCTTCCAGCGTCACAGCAGGAACTGCCTCAATGCCGGCGCGCAAGGACTCGGCATGAAACGCGCCCTTATGCAAGGAAATCACCAGCACCACCCAGATGAACGGCGTGAGCGGATTGCCGACGCTCGATGACAGCGCCTGGGTGATCAGCATATTGAGCACCAGAAAAGCGCAATAGAGCTGCACCAGCGTCGGCGTGTTGCGTGTCAGTTCGACAAAGACGCGCGCACCGAAAGCCAGCCAACGGCGCTGCGATACCAGCAGCGTCGCCAGCAGGAATCCTGCCAGCAGACTCAGCACAATACAGGCCAGCGACAACTGCAGCGTCACCAACAAGCCATGCAGAAAGGCCGCACGCTCATCTGCGGCCAGCAGGAAATCGTAGTTCAGACCGATGCCTTTGCAGGCCGCGACGATCTTGCTCAACCAAGCATCCATCATGTGATTCCGATTCCGGTCCGGGATTGCAAACGTGTGACCTGCTCAGATCTTCTTGAACTTACCATGCAAGGCGACCAGAACCGGTGATGGCGGTGTGATATTGAGCTTTTTTTCGGTCGCGATCAGCCAACCGCTTTGGTGCCAGCCCTGGATGATCTTGTCGATGGCAGCGACAGTATCCTGTTCACCCTTGCGCGCCCATACCACTGAATTTCCAGGAATCAGCGCTGGCTGGATGATGCGGTAATTTTTCCATTCGGGGCTATCGTTGACCAATGGCTGTAGCAGAATGTTGTCGTGCACGGCAGCCGCGCAGTTGTTGCCGCGCAGCGCCAGCAAGGATTCGGAAGATCCTTTGAAGCCCTGTACCTGAGCACCATACTCAGTGCTCAACGGCTTGGCATAGTTGCTACCTTGTGACAGGCACACCTGCTTGCCGCGCAAATCTTCCCAGCGCCGGACGCTGCTGTCCTGCGGCACAATCGCCACCCCACCCACCTGATAGAATGGCGTCGGTGCAAACGACAAAATCTCATTACGTTCCTGCGTCCACTCCATGCCGGCAATCAGAATATCGACCTTGCCTTGCTGTAAAAGCTGCACGCGGTTGGACGGCTGCACCTGTACCGTTTCCAGTTCGACGCCAAGCTGACGGGCGATGTCCTGCGCCAGCTCGACATTCCAGCCCAGAGGCTTTTGATTGGACGGATCGATCGAGCCAAAAGGACCTCCCGACAACAACACTCCGACCACAATCTTGTGACGTTGCCGGATCTTGTCCAGCGTCGCATCAGCATGCGCCACGCCACTCATGAATACGCCCGTGGCCAGCACGGTCGCCACGACGCGGGCCAATCGAGACAAGGGAAAAGTGGTACTACCTGGAATGCTTGTCTTATGCACAATGATGTCTTTAAAGTAGTTAAATCTGCTGTCATGCAGCAGGTGAGTACTTTAAAGACCAAGGCAACTGACAGGGAACGAATAAAAAACCATATCGATATGCGTTCTGCGCTGAAAAAGGAAATTTCCCTCGGTACGCACTGCGTGCTCATGCGGCGCGCCGGATAAATCGTTCAATGGTTCGATGGCGGCAATCAAATTACGCATGACGCAACCGTTGCCTAAGTAGCGGCGCTAATCGGGAAGCCGTGAGGTAGCGATTGGCCGGCCTTGGCAAACCGAGATTTTCACGCAAAGTTTTTGCCTTGCATTCACGACGAAAAATGCTGCGCCATTGTCATCGCGGCACCACCTTGTCGACGAAATCATCCAACCCGCCGAGTAGCCAGAGGAACATGATTTTGAAATTATCCGATCTGGCGTCATCTAGCCGTTCCTGCATGTCATCGGCAATCGACTCCGCCCTGCCATCTGTCCCCTGCCCCGCCGTAGCATTTCAGAAAACCGCCCTTAGTCACACAATAGACGGCGTGCCGGTACAGCATCTGCGATGCCGTTCCTGCTATCTGACAATTCTGCAAGCAAAGGAACAGTCGACAAACAGCGAGGAGACACCGCAATGTACTCGGGTACATGAGGATGTTGAGTCCCGTTTAGCGGCCAATCACGGCCGCGTAGCAAGATCATAAACATGCTCTAAGAGGCCACCCGGAGGCGTCCCTGGTATCAACTTATTGACCGCCAGAGCGATGTGTTCGCGGGTCATCTGGATAAAGTCTTTGACCACCGGGTTGTGGTCATGCACGCGCGGATAGAGTACATAGCCTTCAAACAGGACTTCAGTTTTAAAGGCTCGGAACACCACACCGCTGTATTTATTGGTTGCCGCCACCAACGGGTTGACCAAGCCAATGCCCAGTCCTTGTGCGGCCAGCATGCAGGTCAGCGCTCCGTAGGGAGTTTCGATGATGGGGATCGGTGTGACGTTGGCGTGTTCGAGCGCCTGGTCCAGGGTCAGGCGGGTTTCTTCTGCATGTGAAGGCAGGATTAGATTTTCTCCCTCCAGATCGTTGACCGTGATGATCTTGCTGCGCGCCAGGCGGTGGCGCGCCGGTATCGCGCATAACGCTGGCAATTTGTAGAGCATCTCGGCGTTGACACCCAGCGTTTCCGCTGCAATGGTGGCGAAACCGATATCGCAGTAGGAAGACGAGGTCCAGCGCCGCACCGTCGATTCGCTGCGCATCTCCAGTGACACCATGACATCCGGATATTTCTTCCGATATTCCAGCATCACCTGTGGAATCACCGATTGCACGATCGCTGGCGTGCCCGCTACCCGCAGACGGCCAGTACCGAAAATGCGGATCTGTCGTGCCGACTGTGCGAGGTTGTCGAGGCCGACGAAGCTGCGTTCGACTTCCTGATAGAACGAGGTGCCGGCATCGGTCGGTTGCAGACGGCCGGCGTTGCGGGTAAACAATTTCAGCTTGAGCGACGCTTCCAGTTCCGCAATCAGGCGACTGATGCTCGGTTGTGAGGTACGTAGTTCCTCGGCTGCAGCGGTCATGGTGCCGCGTAGCATGATGAGTCGGAATGCTTCGATTTGCTTAAAATTCACGATTGCCCTCAAGTCTTTCTGATGCGTTTTCCTGCAGTCTCATCTACGACATCCCTAGGGTATGCGTGACGTTGCAAAAGACTCAGCAACAGCCATGCCAGCGGCCGAATTTGCTACTTTTTTTCCAATATAACCCCATATCAGAAATGAATGGTAACTGTAAAAAATGATATTTGACGATATGCCGTGCCGACTCATAATATTTGCCCTGGAACATCGACAACTTCTGAAGAGGCTACTTTATGGCACGCAGCACAGCAGGGCTTTCCGTACGCTATGCATCACTGTTTCTGGCCGGCATGGTGCTGGTCGCGCAATCGGTGTCGGCCGCCGATTTGCCGCCGCTGCCGAAGGAAATCAAGGACAAGGGCGTGCTCAAGGTCGGCGTACGTTGCGATCAGCCGCCTTATGGTTTCAAGGATGCGTCCGGCAACTACGCCGGCATCGAAACAGAAATGGCCTTGCAGATCGCCGAATGGGCCTTTGGTTCGCGCGACAAGGCAGAGCTGACCTGTGTCACCGCAGAAAACCGTATTCCGCAACTCACCGGCAAGAAGGTCGATCTGCTGTATGCGACCCTGGGCGTAACACCGGAACGTGCGCGCGTGGTCGCTTTCAGTGATCCCTATCGCTGGGATGGCTCCGATGTGGTGGTACTCAAGGATAGCCCGATCAAGCATATCGCCGAACTCAAGGGCAAGACCGTGATCGCGTTGAAGGGTTCGAACCAGGCGCGCTGGTTTGAAGAAAAAATGCCGGACACCGAAAGCATGCGTCTGAATTCAACCGCTGACGCCTTGCAGGCGCTTAAGCAAAAGCGTGCCGATGGTGCCACCTTCGATATTGCCCTGCTGGTAGGCATCGCCAAGAACGATCCTGGCCTGCGCCGCTTGAACGAACCGTTCCTGTTGGTCGATGCATCGGCCGGATTACGCAAGGGCGAAACGCAATGGCTGGCCTATGTCAACGCCGCACAGGCGCGCATGAAGGCCGAAGGCCTGTATCGAAAATGGGCCGTCAAATGGGCGCCTGAAGGTACGGTAGAGCACTATGTTTCTGGCTTTGAGACCAAGCGGCCGGTCGAGAAATAATTGTTTTAGCTAACCGGGATTGTTTATCATGGATTTTGATGTCCATTACATTTATGCACAACTGCCGGCACTCGCGCGCGGTTTGCTGGTAACACTGGAAGTCAGTGGCATCTCGATCGTGATTTCTATCCTGGCTGGCATGGCGGGAGCGGCGATCAAGACCATGCGGGTGCCGTTGTTGACGCCGCTGCTCAACGGCTATGTCGAGTTCATCCGCAATACGCCGTTGCTGGCGCAGATGTTCTTCATTTACTTCGGCCTGCCCAGCATCGGGCTGTCGCTGTCGCTGTTCTGGTCAGGTGTGTTGACGCTGTCCCTGTGGGCCAGCGCCTATCAGATTGAAAATATCCGTGGCGGTCTCGTCACGGTGCGCGCCGGTTTGCACAATGCTGCGCTGGCACTGGGCATGCGACCGTGGCAATACATGCGCCTGATTGCCATGCCGTTGGCGTTACGGGTGAGCCAGGCGGCCATTCTGAATACCTCGATTTCGCTGCTCAAGAACTCCTGCTTCCTGCAGGCAGTGGGGCTGGCAGAAATTACCTACGTTGCCATGGACCGCATCGCGATGGATTTCCGCACACTGGAAATGATGCTGGTCTTGGGCGTGACCTATCTGTTGCTGGTGTTGTTCATGTCGCTGTTCTCGGCCTGGCTGGAACATCGCTTGCACAAGCCGTTCAGGATGTAAGCCGTGGACCTGCTGCTCAATAACCTGGCTTTCGTTGGCAAGGGTTTGCTGATGACCCTGGCACTGTCGCTGCTGACGCTGTTTTTTTCTACTGTCGTGGCCACCGTGATGGGACTGGCCTCGACCTCGCGTCTGCGTACCGTGCGCTGGAGTGTGCGCAGCCTGACCGAGCTATTTCGTGGGCTGCCGCTGATCGTGAATGTCTTTTTCATTTACTTCGGCATGCCGATCTTCGGACTGGAACTGTCGCCGTTTGTCTCGATCATCATCAGCCTGACCATCTGGGGCGGTGCCAACGGCGCTGAAATCGTCCGTGGCGGTTTGCGTGCGGTACCGGCACATCAACTCAACAGCGCGCTGGCGCTCGGCATGCGAGCGCGCCAGGTGCTGTTGCTGATCCAGTTGCCGCAGGCCTTGCGCAGCATCCTGCCAGCCTACGTCGGGATGCTGACGCAAATTGTACAGGCCACCTCACTGGGCACTCTGATCGGAGTGACCGAATTCATGCGCAGCGGGCAAAGCATTGTCGACCGCGTCACCGTGATGGATGGCTGGAATCCTTCCTTCGCTGTGTATGCCGGTATTTTGTTGGTTTATTTCCTGATCTGTTCCCTGCTCAGCGGCTGGGGCCGACGCCTGGAACGACGCACCAGTTTTGATGGCCATCGCGATGCCCCTCCGGCGACGATGGTGTCGCCGGAGATTGCCGCGCCAATACTGAAAGCCCAGACATGACAGCTAGCGCCCCTCCGCGCTGACGGTTGAACCCTCACTTTTTGATTTCCCGGCGTTCCGATGAATTGCCGGTTAACCCTCTCTTTGCCCAAAATATGGCTAATTCAAATCGATTGCTTGCCGATAATTTCAATACCAACCCCTATTGGTGGGATGCGGCACCGCCGGAAACGGCGAGGGATGACTTGCCGAACCAGGTGGATGTGGTGGTGGTGGGCAGCGGTTACTGTGGCATGACGGCAGCGGCAGAACTGGCGGCCGAGGGTGCCAGCGTGGCGGTGGTGGATGCCAAAGAACTGGGTATCGGTGGCAGCACGCGCAGTGGCGGCATGGTTTCCAGTGGGCAGAAGCTGGTGGTGTCGAATGCCATCAGCGGAGTATCGCCGGATCGTCTGGAGCGTCTGTTGCGCGAATCGCTGGCCAGTTTTGATTACCTCAAGGACCTGGTCAAACGCGAATCACTGGATGCCGACCTGCAGATCAGCGGCCGCTTCTTTGGGGCTTACACGCCGGCACACTTTAAACGACTGCGCGCGCAGGGGCAGCTGTTGCGCGAAAAAACGGGGGTCACCGTACATGAAATTGCGCGTAGCCAGCAGCATGCCGTGATAGGCAGCGATTATTATCACGGAGGCATCCTGGTGGATGAATATGGCGGTCTGCATACCGCCAAATATCACCGCAGCCTGCGCGATCTGGCACGCCGCCGTGGTGTCGGTCTGTACTCGCATGCACCGGTGCTGCGCATCGACCGCATCGATCAGCCTGGCAGCGGCTTCCAGGTCATCACCGGGCGCGGCAGTATTCGCGCAACCCATGTGGTGTTGGCGACCAATGGTTATACCGGTGCCGTGGTGCCCTATCTGCAAAAGCGTGTGGTGCCGGTGGCCAGCTACCAGATTGCCACGGCAACGTTGCCGGCGGAATTGATGGCGCGGCTAATACCAGCCGGTCGCATGATCAGCGACAGCAAGCGCAACCTGTTTTATATCCGGCCTTCGCCGGATGGCACGCGCATCCTGTTCGGCTCGCGCCCGACCATCGTCGATATCGCTGAACAGGACGCGGCACCATTGTTGCACCGAAAACTGGTGGAAGTCTGGCCGCAGCTGCATGACGTCCAGATCAGCAATTGCTGGAAGGGATATGTCGCCATGACCTGGGACAAGATTGCCCACATTGGCGAACAAGACGGTTTGCACTATGCGGTGGGCTGCAACGGTAACGGGGTGGCCTTGATGACCTATCTTGGCTCACGCATTGCCCGTAAGCTGCTGGCTAAGGCTGACGCCGCCTGTGCGTTCGATGAAGGGCAGTTTCCCGGTAGTCCGCTGGGCGGATCGCAAACCTGGGTGGTGCCGTTCGGTGCGGCGCTGTATCGAATCGGGGATCGCTTCGATGCGATGGCACGGCATGGGTGAAATCGGCAAGCGTCGGCAACAGTCAGCGGCCGACAAGATCGCCGTGCAGGCGCTGGCGCGGTCTTGAGCAAAGCAGGTTAGAGGCCTAGTCCACCATCACGATAAAAACAAAGGAGATAGCATGCAAAAAGTGGCACTGATTTCAGGCGCGTCGCGCGGCATCGGCCTGGCTGTAGCACAGGAGTTGCTCGAACGTGGCTACCGACTGTCGCTTGGGGTACGTCGTCCGCAGTTGCTGGAATGCGCCTTTCCTGACCGGCAGCAAGTGTTGCTGCACCCCTACGAAGCCCGCGACGTAGACTCGCCGAAAGCCTGGGTCACGGCCACGCTAGCAGCGTTTGGCCGGATCGACGTGGTCGTCAACAGCGCTGGCATCTGCAAACATATCGGCCTGGAAGACGGCAGCGAAGCATTGCTGGAGGAAACCCTGGACATCAATGTGAAAGCACCATATCGTTTGCTGCAGGCAGCCTTTCCGGCGCTCAAGGTGTCTGGCGAGGGACGCGTGATCAATCTATCTTCCTTGTCGGGAAAACGGGTGCGCAATCTCAATGTCGGCTACCAAATGTCCAAGCATGCGATGGTTGCCCTTAATCACGGGGTGCGACGGGCCGGTTGGGAATACGGTATTCGCGCCACGGCGGTGTGTCCCGGTTACGTCAATACCGAAATGGCGACATCCATCACTGATATGCCACCGACCGAAATGACCAGCGCGGCAGATCTGGCGATCCTGATCGCCAATGCCATTGCCTTGCCGAACACGACATCGGTGGCGGAGTTGCTGGTCAATTGTGCTTACGAGAATTTGATGTAGATGTTGCTCTCTTAAGCCGCCCTGCACTGCAAAATGCGCCAGGCTGGCAAGACAGCGTTGTCATTGTGCCAGGCCAGATAGATTACCGATGAGAAAAGTCATTCTCATCGTTTTTAAACTTATCAATCAGCTCAGTGGCAATCCCCGCACAAAAAACAAATAAAAAGTAAATGTTGCAATGACCGCTTGAATCCGCCAAGTTTAAAAATGGAACTTCTACCGTGTTGTCCATTGATCGCCTAGCCTCAAATACCATCGGCGTCCTCGGCCTCCAGCCGAACTACAGAAATAGGTAGCGGGATAGCTTGGCTGAGTGACCTTTACATGTCGCTCAACCAGGGCAAAGAGAAACGTCAAAAATGGATATAAGGGGAAAGTTTCGTGCCATCTATCATCCGACAATAGCGGAAGGGTTTCAGATCGATAGGTGCTGCGGCGCCTGTCACCATGCAGGAGAGTACCCGCCCGACACCTGGGCCCAACCCAAAACCGTGACCACTAAACCCTGCCGCCACAATTAAGCCAGGAACAGAGTCGATGTGTGAGATAACGGGGATAGCATCAGGTGTCGAATCAATGAGTCCTCCCCAGGCACCGGCCATCTTTAAATCGGATAGCGCGGGAAACACATTTCCCAGCTGCTTCATTGCATCACCGAGCAGCTCCATGTCTGGTTCTGGATCGATAATCCGGTTCTGCTTAAACGGAGAAATATCTCTGTATAAATAATCAAACTCTCGCTTTAGCTCTTGCCAGAAATGCCCCGACAATTGCAGTTTTACGTTCTTGCGGCGAATTTGATATGTAGGCCAGAACTTGATTGCGTAGCGCAGAAGAGTGGGCGTCAGATAAACGGTTCCACGACCGCTTTTTGCCACCGTGTAGCCGCCATCCTGACGAGATCTGAACGAAAAATAGGGGGTGGAGATGCAACTCTGCACCTGCGTCTCGAAAGGTGCACTATACGAGACCGAGCCATGGACATAGGCTTGCGGAAAATCCACATGGCACTTACGCAAGAAGAGCGATGTCCAGGCGCCTGCGGCGACAATCACGGAATCACAGATAATACGACCGCGCTCCGTATTGACGCCACTCACCTTGCCGTTTGTCTTTTCCAGCGAATGCACTGCGCAATTTTCGATGACAACGGCACCGTTTGCTTGTGCCGCCATCGCCAAGTAAGGTGCAGTATGCGATGGTTCAGCGCGACCGTCGCTCTTGGTCGTGAGTGCACCAAGCCATTTTTTGCTAGAGTCGCCTGGCACTATCCTGTTAGCTTGATCCGCGCCCAGAAGTTCGCTATGAATACCGAGAGGTATTGCGTGCTTTTGCCATTGACACCACCCTTCCAACTCTTCCTCTTTGTCGGTCAGGAAAGTGACGCCTGTGGTGCGGAAACCGGGGTCACGACCAAGTTCCGCAGCCAAGGTCGGCCAGATTTCGAGGCTTAGCTTGGCCAGTTCTAGCTCATCCGGTGCGCGTCCCTGCTGACGGCACCATCCCCAGTTTCGGCTGGATTGCTCGGCACTTACGATGCCCTTCTCCAGCAGCGCAACCTTTAATCCTTTTTTGCTCAATTCCCACGCTGCACTGGTTCCGGCAATACCGGCACCAATCACGACGACATCGACTTTATTCGGCAAGAGCTGATCAGCGTGGATTCTTTCGAGAGGTTGTTTCAATTGTTTCATGATTTTTTTAGCACTTCCGTTATCCTAAAAATGATCAGTCACATGGGGTGTAACACCCGACTCAGGAAGTCCTTGGTTCGCGGATGCTGGGGGTTTCCCAGAACGTCCTTGGATGGACCTTCTTCAACCACAACACCGCCATCGATGAACAAGACTCTGTCAGCGACTTCCTTGGCGAATTGCATTTCATGTGTGACGACAATCATCGTCATCCCAGACTCAGCCAGCTTACGCATCACATCAAGAACATCCCCGACGAGCTCAGGATCTAGCGCGGAGGTAGGTTCGTCGAACAAAATGGCCTTGGGGCGCATCGACAGCGCACGAGCAATCGCCACACGCTGTTGCTGGCCTCCGGAGAGCTGCTGTGGGTAGGCATCAGCCTTGTCCGCCAGCCCTACACTCGCGAGCAGCTCTTTGGCGTGTGCGACGGCAGACGCACGCGATTCGCGGAGAACATAAATGGGCCCCTCAATGACGTTTTCCAGAACCGTACGGTGCGGGAATAAATTGAACCGCTGGAACACCATTGACACTTCGCGACGAATGTCTTTGATAGTCGAAGCATTCGGGTCGACCAATTGACCATCGATGGAGATCTGCCCCTCGTTGTATGTTTCAAGTCCGTTTATACAGCGCAGGATTGTAGATTTTCCCGAGCCAGATGGGCCGATGATGCAAACAACCTCGCCTTGGGCAATCTCCGCGTAGACCCCTTTGATGACTTCATTGTTGCCGTAGGACTTACGCAATGCACGGATATCAATCATTTTCGGCCTCGTTTTTCGAGATGTGCGACTAACAAAGTCAATGGAATGGACATGGCAAGGTAGAGCAGCGCAATCAGAGCGAACACAATGCCGCTCTGGAAGGTGGCTGACGCGATCAGTTTTCCTTTCAGCGCAAGCTCTGCGACGGTAATCGTTGACGTTTGCGATGAATCCTTCAGCGTGGAAATCATCATGTTGCCGTAAGAAGGCAACACGATTTTGACGGCCTGCGGCAGAAGCACCCGGCGCATGGTCAAGCCCCATCCCATTCCCATCGACTGAGCTGCTTCTATCTGACCGCGGTCGATGGCTTCGATGCCAGCACGAAAATTCTCAGCGTGATAGGCCGAATAGCTGATCGAAAGACCAATAATTCCTGCTTGAAGCGCAGAAAGAGAAACTCCCCAGTCCGGCATAACGAAGTAGATGAAGAACAGTACGATAATGATGGGGATGCCACGAATTATATTAATCGCGGTGATGGCAATCCACTTCAAAATCCGGATGTTCGAAATCCGCATCATCATCAACATCAGTCCAAGTATGGTGGACAGCACCAATGTTCCCAATGTCACAAGAATGGTTAGCTTCAACCCATCAAATAGCAGCGGGAGAAATTCAATTGACTTTTCAATAAAGAGAGACATTCTTGGCCACTGTAGAAGGTGAGTTGATATGGGTATTTTCAGACTGAAGCATTGATCGTCAGTGAATTAAATCCCCCATTTTTTGAGGATAGCGTCCAAACTCCCATCCGCCTTCATTTGGGTGATAGCGGCGTTGACCTTATTCATCAACACCGTGTCACCTTTGCGAGTGGCCAAACCTACGTCGCCAACCTTTGCCGGTTTATATGTGCGCACTACCTTGATGTTCGGATAGTTCCCCGACTTCTCTGCCTGTACTGAGATGGGATAGTCCAGGGCCATCAAATCAATACGGCCGTTATTCAGGTCCGATAGCATTTCCACGGTAGTGTCATAAAGCTTCACTTCGGCGAACTTATACTGTTCGTTCGCTTTGTTCACCAATTCTACGGTTGCCGTTCCGATGGCTACACCGATACGTTTTCCCTTCATGTCTGCAAAACTTGTGTAGGCAGTGTTGTCTTTTTTGTTGGCGATAAGTCCCTCTCCGAAGGAAAATACCGGCTGAGAAAAATCGACGACTTGCTTGCGAACGTCGGTAATGAACATACCAGCAGAAATCAGATCAATGCGACTGGTCGTCAACGAGCCGATCAGGGCCGAGAAAGCCATTGGCTCAAATTGCAGCTGGAGACCGGCTTTCTGGGCCACCGCCTTGGCGATATCAACCATCAGGCCATCAATTTGATTTGTTTTGGTATCGAGGTAAGTAAAGGGGGCGCTCGTCGGGGTGCCGCCTACCCGGATCGTCGTTTGAGCGCTTGCAGTTACTGCAAGCGTCATGGTCACTACAGCCAGCATGGAGGCTAAGATAGAAGACACTTTCATGAGAACTCCCTACATTTCAAGTTTTTTGCCGCATGTCAATCAGACAGGTAGTTCTCGCGGCGGATTGGAACCCCTGCTTTTTAAGTCTAAACGTTACTTATTTCCTGAGATCGCCCACACCACCGTGGTCTGCGTTGGCCCGGGGTTGCACCATTTTCTCGGTGTTTCACCGCGATAGACGAAGCTATCCCCCGCGTAAAGCATGAGCAATTGGTCATTGATAAACAGCTCGAGCTGCCCCTCTATCACGTAGCCGATCTGCTCACCTGCAACAGTCGTAAATAGCTCCGGGCCGGTAGCGCCTCCTGGTGCGATGACAGCTCGATAAAGTCCCATCGTGCCTCTGGCATATGCCGGCGTCAGATTTTCTTTTTTAATCCTCTTGTCATTTTTCTCGATGCAAAGATGGTTTCCAGAGCGGGTTACCATGCCCGATTCTTCTTCACTTTCGGGGCGATGTTGGGCATTCATCACGAGTGTTTCGGCTGGGACATTTAATTCTTTGGCGAGCGCATTGAGCGTGCGCAATGAGATAGAGCGCAGGCCTCGTTCAATCTGGCTTAACAAACTAACCGAGATACCACAAGCATCAGCCACCTGTTGCAACGGTCGTCCCAGCTCTTTACGCCGTAGGCGCAAGCGCTCTCCCAACCAGAGTTCAAGGGCAGAAATTGTCGCCGCCGATGGCGCGCGCGCGGGTTTCCTCCCTAGCTCCACGACCGTCGCAGAGTTAGGCGCATCAAGCTTGGCAGACTTCTTGGCTGATGTTTTTTTGAGCATGTTCGATTTGTGTAATTTTCTCAATTGTAAAATTTACACAACTAATGTTGCATGCGCAAGAAGATATGTTGGTGCGTCGCCGCAGAGCTAAGGCAGTTTTTGCCTCATATAAGGGCAGCGTCATGTTTTCCATCGATACCGCAGTCGAACGTCATCAGAATGAATACCGTCATATTGACCATGGCATCTGTGTGAGATCCATTTTTGGGCCAGATCCGCGGTGTTTTACGGTTGTTTGGGAGGCGAAACTTTTTGGTGCATCAGATTAATTATTTTTATTCGAGGCCCGGCAATACAACGAGGAGCTCGTCGAATTGGACAACGATGATGATCGGCAAGAGCATCGGCTCCGACGCAACTGGGCATAAAGTACCTTGACACGAGAATCCTGGCATCAACAAAACCGTATTTCGCATTCACTTCATGTTCGAGTTCTAGCCCAGACACTGACGTTCTTGCTTAGCATGCAAGCCTTGCGAGACTGATTTAAATTCAATCGTAAAGTAGGATCACCTATCACCTCGCGTTTGGCAGCCGGCGTTAATATCTTCAGTCCCTACAATCATCCAGATAATCACAAGGTATCGCTATCGTAGCGAAACATTGCCACTGCTTCTTGTAACGCTTTCGCCTGATCTTGAAGAGACATCGCAGCCGCAGCTGCTTCTTCAACCAGAGCAGCATTCTGCTGCGTGACGCCATCCATTTGCGCTACCGCCTTGTTGATTTGATCTATGCCATCTTTTTGCTCATCGGAAGCGGTCGATATTTCACGAATAATGGTGCTTACTTTTCGTACGGCATCGGTGACCTCGTGCATGGTGTTACCTGCCTGCTCCACCAGAGAAGTACCACTGTCGACTTTATTAACGGACTCATCAATGAGTTGCTTGATTTCTTTTGCAGCGACGGCAGAACGTTGCGCCAAACCGCGCACCTCACTGGCAACGACGGCAAATCCTCGGCCTTGCTCTCCCGCCCGCGCGGCCTCAACAGCTGCATTGAGCGCAAGAATATTGGTCTGAAAAGCGATGCCATCAATCACGCTGATAATGGCCGACATCTGATTCGAACTGTTCTGTATGTCCCTCATGGTGTGAACCACCTTATCGGTCACTTCGCCGCCGCGCATGGCGATCGATTCCGCGTCACTGGCAATGGCATTTGCCCGACGGGCGTTTTCTGAGTTTTGCTTTACCGTGCTGGTCAATTCCTCCATGCTTGCTGCGGTCTGCTCTAATGACGCCGCCTGCTCTTCTGTTCGCTGGGATAAGTCCGCATTGCCGGATGCAATCTGACTCGTCGCTGTCGCCATCGAATCCGCTGAACGACGCACCGAGGTCACGGTGGTGCGCAATCCATCGCGCATGTCTTTCAAGCCGATCATCAATCGTCCCATTTCATCTTGAGATTGAATCAGAATGTGGCGACTTAGATCCCCCGAAGCGATCGCCGAAAAATGAACGAGCGCATTATCGAGAGGCCGCGCAATCGCACGCTGCAAGCTCCAGCCGCATCCGACGCCCACGATGATGCCCAGAACAATCACACCGATGGAAATAAAGCCTACCGTACGAAACTCGCTACTAAAGTTTTCATAATTTTCCTGGCCGTGCTTCAGCAGATACTGATCCAGTTGGGTGCTGCCCTTGGTAAAGGCCAATGACAGCGGCGGTGCAATTTGCATGGTGATCTTGTCTGCGAATGCGGCATCGCTTTTCAACAATGCCGACAATACCGGCTCTATTGCCTGCTCAATGAAGGTGCTACGTTTGGCGGCAACATCTTTTGCGATCGTCGCTTCATCAGCAGACTTGGGCAAGTCTAGATAACGATGCCAGGCGCTGTCGGATACTTTCAGATAATCTCGCGTCTTCTCTACCAGCGCCTTCATATCCCCTGATTCAGGATGCAGCAGCGCCCTGTCGATGGCAATCCGCGCAATCGCGAGGTTGTATTTGGACTCGCCGATTGCCAACGCTGACGCAAGCTGTACCGAATAAGTTTCATGCAAGGCTGTTTCGCCCGCTCGATTGGAAATTTGGCCTATCACCCCCACGACGATCAATAGGAAGACCAGGCAGAAAATGGCCCCTGTGATCCGTGCTTTTATCGAAATTCTTGAAAACATGGTATCCCCCGCCGCAGCTTCATTATTGTGAATCGGTTCACTCGTGTGAAAATACTTGCATTAAATACTTGCATTAAATACTTGCATTACAGTCGAGTGTTTTACGACAGAGCGATATCATTTAAGACTTCTGTGCCTGCCACTTCCGGTGAATAACGTTCCGGGTACAGCTGCTTTTCCGCCATCGCAGTATCAAATGTCCCCGACCATTTTGCGACGACAACGGTCGCCACGCTGTTACCAATGGTGTTGCATGTCGCAATCGCCATCGACATGAATCGGTACACACCGAAGATGACTGCCAATCCCTCTACCGGCAAGATACCAGTAGAGGTCACTGTAGCGGCAAACACCACGAACGAGCCCCCCGATACCGTCGCCGCGCCCTTGGATGTCAATAACATAAGCAGAAGAATTCCGATTTGCTGATGCAGGCTGATGGGAACGTTATACGCATGCGCAATGAACATCACGCCCATCGCCATGAAAATTGATGTGCCGTCAAGATTGAACGCATAGCCGGTAGGCAGCACCAGACCAACCGTCTGTTTCGCACAGCCAAGACGTTCAAGTTTGATCAACAAGCGTGGCAATGCACTTTCAGAGGACGCTGTGCCTAGCACGATGAAAATCTCTTCCTTGATGTAACGCAGAAAGCGCCACAGGCTGAATCCAGCAATTTTGGCGATGACGCCAAGAACCAGCGCCAAAAAGATAATGATGACGCCGTAGAAGCCTAGCACCAACTGCGCCAGCGCAACCAAAACTGCGGTGCCGTTGCTGCCGACCGAATAGGCGATGGCACCAAATGTACCTAAAGGCGCCAGTTTCATCACCAGATTGATGAAGGCAAACAGCACTTCTGAAATATAGTCCAGACCGATATTGATTTTTTCGCGGCGCGCTTCTGGAATGGCAAGAATCCCAATACCAACCATCACCGCCAGCACCACAACTTGCAGCAGTTCTCCCTTGGCGAAAGCACCGATGAAATTGTCTGGCACGATATGCATCATGAACGCCAGAAAGCTCTGTGTTTCAGCCTTTGTCACTGCCAGCGGCGCCGCACCCGCAATCACGTGGCTCATATTGCTGCCCAGTTGCAAAAAATTCCCGGCCAGCAATCCAACTCCCAGTGCAATGCTTGACACCACTTCGAAGTAGACGATAGAACGCCAGCCGACGCGGCCCGCACTCTTGATATCACCTGCGGAAGCGATCCCGTGGACGATGGTCAGAAAGACCAATGGAGCCACACCGGCTTTGATCAGCGACAGAAACAAGTCGCCCAGCAGTTTCAGTTGCAAGGAAAATTTCGGGAACAGAAGGCCGGCCGCAATGCCCAGCACGAGCGACAACAAGACTTGCATACCGAGCTTGCGGTACCACGGTGTTTTTTTAGTTATCGTAATCATCATGTCTCCTCTGCGCCGCTCAGGCCTTGATTGCACCGGATAATTGAATCGCCCGGTCAACCATTTGCGGCGCCAGGCCAAGGTAGTTTTCGGGATTGGTCAGACGATCAATCGTGGCGCGGTCAAAGTAAGTTGTTACTGCAGGCATGGCTGCCAGGGCTTCTGCCAGCGATCCACCATGTTCATTGACGCTCCGGCAGGCGTCGTAGACGATGTCATGCGCTTGCTGACGGCCAATGAGCGGCGCCATTCCCATCATCACAGCCTCCGCAACGATGAGTCCTTTGCTCATGCCCAGATTGACCTTCATGCGGTCGGCATCGACAATCAATCCGCCCAAGGCAAACTTTGCCTGATGCAAAGCACCGGCCGTCAGAATAAAGCTCTCCGGAATGGCAATCCATTCCGCATGCCATGGCCCCGTGGCACGCTCAAAATCTTGCACCATGGCATCTACCATCAACCCGGCATGCTGACGTACTGCCTTGGAAGCGGCCAGCATCAGCTCACTGGAAATCGGATTACGTTTTTGCGGCATGGTGCTGCTGGCGCCGCGGCCTTTGACGAAAGGCTCATAGACTTCGCCGAATTCTGTCGATGCCATGATCATGATGTCGAGCGCAATCTTGCCCAGCGAACCGGTGATCAAAGCCAGCAGATTGATGGCTTCGGCAAAACCGTCGCGCGCTACGTGCCATGTGGTCGCCGGCACGCCGAGTTTAAGTTCGTCGGCTAAAGCACGCTGAACTTCGAATCCTTTATCGCCAAGAGATGCCAATGTTCCGGCGGCACCAGCAAATTCAACGACAGCAACCCGCGGAAGCAATTCCTGGAGACGCTGCTGATGACGATCGAACATCGCCAGCCAGATCGCCACTTTGTAGCCGAACGTGACCGGCAATGCCTGCTGGAGATGCGTGCGTCCTGCCATCGCAGTATCGCGGTGCTTGACGGCCAGATTGCTCAGTATTTTGCGCAATTCACATACATCATTGGCAACGCTCTCAAGAGCATCGCGCATTTGCAGCGCGACCGCCGTGTCCATGATGTCTTGTGTGGTTGCCCCCCAATGCACGTAACGCCCGGCATCACCACACATAGCGACTAATTGATGCACCAAAGGCAAAATCGGATAGCCGACGATATCGGTCTCATGACGCATATGTTCAAAGTCGATACGGTCAATGGTCGACTCTTTTGCAATGATTGTTGCCGCTTCTTCCGGGATGACGCCCACACTGGCTTGCGCCTTCGCCAATGCAATCTCCACATCAAGGTAACGTTGAATCAACGCATGGTCCGAAAACAACGCGCGCATTTGCGACGTTCCGAATGCATCACGAAACAGGATTGAATCGACAACCGTGCTGGCTGCCGGAATAGTTGAAATTGACATGAGGGCCTCTAATTGAGTTACAGCAAAGAAATTATCTCGCCCGTAAGTTTTTATTATGTTCGGACATATTGAATATATTATGTCCGGACATATCGTGCAACACGTATTTGAGCTTCCACGTCATAATTCCTGTCATGAATTCCTTATCTACAAAATCCAATTTCGTTGATCTCGCGCAGCATCTGACAGAAGGCATTACCTCTGGGCGCTTTCCCGTCGGTACATTACTCCCCACCGAGATGGAGCTGTGCAACCACTACGCCACGAGTCGGCATACCGTGCGTGCCGCGTTGCATGAACTGCAGCAGTTGGGACTGGTTTCGCGAAAAAAGAATGTCGGAACACGCGTCGAATCAAGCCGGCCGACCAACGAGTTCAGGCCCTCGCTGGCATCAGTTGACGACCTGGTTCAGTTCGGCAGCACCCATGTCCGCAAAACACAAGAAGTCATCCGCGAGAAAATTGAAGGCGATCTTGCCAATGATTTGCGCTGCAAGACAGGCAGTACGTGGCTGCGTATTTCCAGTCTGCGCATGGACAGCGCCAACGACCGGCTGCCGGTCGGTTGGACCGACGTCTACATTGAGCCCGCGTATGCAGAGATAGGGGAAATTGTCCGTCACTCGCCCGGCATTCTGATTAGCACCTTGATCGAAACCCGCTATGGACGGCGCATAGAGCAGATACAACAAGAAATACGCGCTGTGACTATTTCAGAACCAATGGCGCATGCCTTGCAGGTGACTGCCGGCGCCACCGCGTTGAAAATTATCCGATGGTACTCGGATGCTGCCGGAGATATATTTGAAATCTCGGTATCGATACACCCGGCCGAACGCTTCTCGGTGTCCATGCTTCTGAAACGATCCTGACTTCGATGAACGACTGCTGTCGGTCGATAGTGCCGAGCGCCCCTGGTGCGAGGAAATAAAGTTGCCCGCTTTACGCTCAGCTAGCCGGACCAATGTAGCAATGCTCCCCATAAAAACAATCCATGCGGATTGTTTTTATCATCATTCCGCGCTATGGTCTTGCTCCTGACGCAGGAATCGCCTGCACGCTGAATTGGACTATGGACAACGCCACCCGCTCGGAACGCTCTCGCGCCACCATCATTCAGGCTGCACTGACCATCATCTCGCGCGATGGCCCAGGTCGCCTGACATTAGACGCGATTGCGCGCGAAGCCGGCATCAGCAAGGGTGGCCTGACGCATCAGTTTCGTAACAAGGAGGCCGTGTTACGGGCACTGCTGGAAGAGTCGACCTCGCGCTTCAACAAGTTTGCAGAAGACTACTTGATGCAGCACGGCGCCGATTCACCCGAAGCTCATCTAGCGACGCAAATCGAAGTGTCGCGCGAGGCGCTCAAGCAACCGCAGTCAGTAGCATTTGCCATTCTTGGCGCCATGGGTGAAGATCCTTCCCTATTGGCAATTTCACGCGACCTGGATGCCAAGCGCATCGAGCACATCAAGGCAGAAGCTGCCGACCCTGAACTTGCCGTATTGCGCTGGGCTGCGGCCAGAGGACTGTTGCTGACATCGCTGTTTGGTCTCTGTCCAGTCTCGGATGAAGAGCGCGACAAACTGTTTTCCCGTCTGCTCGACAGCAAACAGTGGCATCTCCCCAACACCACAAGCACACCTAAATAAACCTTCGATACAGGCCTAGCCGCTTCACTGCGATGCAAAATCACATCTTTACAACAAACCGACCAGTTGGTTTGCAAATTGTGAATTGAGTGCTATATTGCAACCTGAGTCAGCGTAGCAGCAGGCAATGGTTGCCCCGGCCAGTGTTTGTTGCCCGCCCCCGCTAGGGCACGCTGACTCACCCTTTGCTCATTTGACGTTGGCCTGCCATTTGATGGCGGGAAAGCACTTGCTTTGCTTCGCACTTTGAAAGGAAATTTCATGTCCGTCTCTAATACCATGGCCAGCATGATGCGTCTGACCCTACTTTGGTTCTGCGCCCTGGCCCTGGCCGCCTGCAGTAGCACCAAGCCAACCGCCTACTCCGGGCTCGACTCGGCGCCCTTGCTGACAGCCAATCAACACGATGACACCAGCCGTGTCCCCTACAGCTACACGCCGCCGGTTAACTGGAACACATTCACTGCCGTGATCCTAGAACCGGTTGTCATTTATCGTGGCCCCGACCAGCAGTTCGGTGCATTGGCTGAAGCAGACAAGGCAAGCTTGGCCAGCTACATGCAAAACCAGTTCAGTCAAAAGCTGGCAACTCGCTTCACATTCAACAATACCGTTACCCCCCATACCCTGCGAGTACGCATCACCCTGACCGGCGCCGTCACCAACACGCCGGTGCTGGGTACGTTATCGCGCTTCGATCTGGCCGGTGGCATTTATAACGGTGTACAGACGGCACGTGACCGCGAAGGCACATTAACCGGTTCGGTCATCTATGCGGTAGAGATTTATCGGGCACACGACAATCGACTGTTGCAAGCCTTCATCACCAAACAATATCCGAGCCCCTGGAATCTGAGCGCCAGCATGGGTGCATTGGCGGCCTCCAAGGCCGGCATTGAGAAAGGTGCCGACGCACTGCTGGCGCAATTGAAATAAGCGCACTTTGCAGCGCTGTCGAGCTACCCATGATGTCACTATCTCCCCCCGAGCGCACGCCGACATCAGCGCAGGCGCCAGCGATTCATCGGCAGCGGCACTGGCGGCCCTCTCTGGTGTGGCTGCTGCCATTCATCGCTGCGACCATTGGCCTGTCCTTGCTGATTCGTACGCTGGCTCAACACGGTCCTGAAATCACGGTGCATTTTCGCAGTGCGGACGGCCTAGTGCCAGGCAAGACACCAGTACGCTACAAGGCCGTCAATATCGGGCTGGTAAGTGCAGTGCGGCTGGCTAACGACCGCTCCCAGGTACTAGCGACGATTGCCTTGAGCAACGACGCCAAAGGCTTTCTTACACGTGACACGCGTTTCTGGGTAGTACGACCACATTTTGCCAGCTCCGGTATTTCTGGGCTCGAAACGCTCCTATCGGGTGCGTATATCGGCGTCGATGCCGGCAAGTCGACACAAACCAGCCATGTTTTCACCGGTCTGGAAGCACCGCCTGCCGTCACCACGGATGCGACCGGCAAGCAATTCGTTCTCAAGGCGCAGGACCTGGGGTCTCTCGATATTGGTGCACCGGTGTATTACCGCCGCGTTCAGGTTGGGCAGGTTGCCGCATATCAGCTCTCACCCGATGGCAAAGACCTGTCGCTACGCATCTTCATCAATCATCCCTATGACGCGCTTGTGACTCCCGACACACGTTTCTGGCATGCCAGCGGACTCGATCTCCAGCTCAATGCCGAAGGTATCAAACTCAGCACCCAGGCGCTGGCTACCGTGTTACTCGGTGGCGTCTCATTCCAGACACCCGACAATAGCGAGCAGGCAGCACCAGCTGCGGAGAACACCAGCTTCAACTTAGCCGCCGACCAGACCGAGGCCATGAAGTCTACCGACGAACTGAGCCCGGCTTTGGCGATACTCAACTTCGATCAATCGGTACGTGGTCTCAAACCAGGTGCACCGGTGGACTTCCGTGGCATCGAAGTGGGTCAGGTACGCTCAATCGGGGTGACCTATCAACGCGACAAAAAACTGTTCCGCTTCCCGGTGGTGGTGGAAATATATCCCTCACGCATCGGTCTGAGCCCGGCCGATCTGGCCAACCAGCGCAATGCCCGTGACATTGCGGAAACCATGAGCCGGCGCGGCATGCGCGCCCAATTACGTACCGGCAATCTGCTCACCGGGCAACTGTACGTTGCATTTGATTTTTTCCCTGGTGCACCGCCGGCGCACATCAATATGGATGGCCCATTACCGGAACTTGCGACCACGCCGGGCACGCTCGACGAGATACAAACTAAGCTGGGTAGTATCGTCAATAAGATCGACCAGATTCCGTTTGCCGACATCGGTCAGCAATTGCAGCTCAGTCTGACATCGCTCAACCGGATGTTGATCAAGGCCGACCAATTGACTGCCCAGCTTGACACCACCCTACTGCCGCAAGTCGGTGCCACGCTCGACGAGGCGCGCCAGACCATCCGCAACGCCAATGACAGCTTCGCCGCCGGTGCCCCTCTGCAGCAGGATACCCGCCGCTTGCTGCAAGAACTCACTCGCGCGGCAGCATCGCTACATGCACTGACTGACTATCTGGAACGCCATCCTGAATCTCTGCTCAGGGGCAAGCCCAATGAGGAACAACCATGAGCGAATCCATCAAAACCATCTTAGCGCCACTGCTATCGATCGTCCTGATGATGCCGCTCGCGTTATTGCTGAGCAACTGCACCTCGCCTGAGCCGCGCTACTACTCGTTGACACCATCGGCCAGCGTACAGGGCACGAAAAGCCAGAGCGCAGCCTCCACACTGAGCGTCGCAGTCGATCAAGTGAATGTGCCGCAACGCTTGAAGCAAAGTAAGCTGCTACTGGCCCAACCAGACGGCACCTTCATGCTGACGGAGCAAGCGCGCTGGACTTCGCCATTAGCCGACGAAATCCACGATGCATTGACGCAGCAAGTACAAACCATGCTGCAAAGCTGTAGCAACGATCAACCAGACTCGCGCGATCCACAACGCATCAGCACCGATCCCGCGTTTCGGGTCAGCGCCACGTTGGTGCAGATGGATGCCGTGCTGGGCGGTCGTTTCAATGCGCGCCTCAATTGGGGAGTCCAACGTGGGCGTGACAAACATTTCTGGTTAGGCGGCACCATCCTTGAGCTAGCCGTGACGCAGGATATCAACGCCATCGTCCATGCTATGCAAGGACTAATGGCATCGTCGGCACGTGATATTGCCGCCACCATCTGTGCCAATGCAGCCTAGCTAACACTCTGCTCGACACGCAGGTACTCACTTTGCATGTTCATACTTTGGCCTTACTTGAATACGCTTTCATACCAATGGGGAATTATTTAAGATGATTACTAAAAAAATGAAGTGGTCATTTCCGAAAGAGATGATATTGAGATTGGCGAAAATCGTACCGATATCGGTACTTACTACAGCTGTCGTGCTGGCGGTAGTGTTATTGATGACAGTTTTCTTGGTTTTGGCGTTATCGGATCCACTTTGATTGGAGCGTTAAATTCGAACATCTGCTTGATCATCGACAATGCATTGTTACGGTTCTTGCCACTCGTCCATGTCCCTGTGACCTGCTCCCCGCGATTACTACGGCAATACTCTAGCGTTTTCCCTTAGGCCGCCACATGTTAACTGCAATGAAAATTAGAATGGCGACACTCCGGAATAGATCCCGCTAGCCCCCACATCCTCGATCTGAAAAAGTTCGGAGAACTCACAGCATTCTCGCGCCAGCATGAGAATGGAAGAAATGAAGTTGCTCTTGCGTTCTCCTCGGTACAAAGCGACGTAAGAAATTTCCGGCAATGCGGGCGTAGTGTTGACGACCTCCAAAGCACCGCGCTCTATCAATGAACGCAGGCACAGGTAAGGTAAATAACTCACCCCCATGCCGGAGACGGTTAAACCTATTAATGCCACCAGGCTACTGCAGCTGATGGAATTACTGGCGACCACCACTTGCGACTTGAACCATCGGTCATAAATGATGCCAGTACCCGATTTATCGCCCTGCGTGAGTATGGTGTGCTGCGCCAGTTCATGCATGCGCAGTACACGGTCATTTTGGAGCAAGCCTGGCTTGACCATCCATGCACTCTTTACCTTGCCCATGGGAAGAACAGAAAATCGCGATTCTGAAAATGCATCGGGAACGATAATGATGTCAATTTCATCAGCCAATAATTTATCCCGCAAATGGACGCTCAGATCGACGTCCGGTTCAATCACTACCTTAGGGTAGTGTTGCCGCACTCGTTTCACCAGCCGTGGCAGCCAGGTCATCGCTGTCAACTCGGTGACGCCAACCCTTAAACGGCGCTCCATCACTTCCGGTTTGCTGAACTGTTCGACGGCGGCATCTCGCTGCTCGAGTAAACGCTTGGCCACTAACAGCACTTCCTCCCCTTTCTCCGTTAGGCGGGCCTGACGGAGGTCTCGGTCAAAGAGCGCAGTATCAAAACTGGCCTCCAACTCCTTTATACGTTTGGAAATTGCCGATTGCGTGGTGTTCAGTTTGCGCGCAGCTGCCGCAAATCCCCCAAGAGTCGCAATCCAATACAAGGCTTCAAGCTGTTTAAAAGAAAACATAGTGACAACAAAGGAAAACGTTTAGCAAACGAGACAGCAAATTATATTCCTAAAAGCGATTCAAATTAATCATTAAATATCGCTTTAATTATTTCCCTTTGCTGCCTATGATGCAGCCAACAGGTCAGACAAAAGCTAGAAAAACATGATTTTTATAGGAGATTTTAATGTCTGCCTTATCAAGCTTCATTCATCCATCGAGCGAAGTTGCCTCGACTTTAGTCATCATGTCTTTCCCTGTAGGACAGACTTTTGCAAGCTTGCTGCCTGTCATGGAAGCTCATCACATTAACCGCGCAATCCCATATCTGTACTGACGTTTCATTCTTCGCCTTACCACTTAATCATCGGGAGCAATCATGTTGAAATTGAAGCAATCCACAATCGTCGCGGCAGCCGTATCCGCCGTGCTCATGGTGTTGAGTTTTTCTGCCGCAGCCGACCAGCTCTCAGATATCAAACAAAAAGGCTCGCTCATCTGCGGCACCCTAGGCACTGCCGAGCCGTTCAGCTTCCCCAATCAGTCGACACGCGAAATTCAGGGCTACGATGTCGACTTCTGTAAAGCGGTAGCGAAAAGTCTGAACGTGAAACTTGAGTTGAAGCTCATCTCCGTTGCGGCACGTATCCCGGAGCTACAGCAGAATCGGGTTGATATCGTCATCGCCAACCTGGGCTGGACACCGGAGCGCGCAGAACAGATTGCCTACAGCGACAGTTACTACGTCAGTCTGCAGAAGGTCGCGTCCAAGCATTCTTCCGGATACAAATCTCTCAATGATCTGGCTGGCAAGCGCATCAGCGCCACCAAGGGCTCGACCTCAGAAATCGGCGTACGCAAGTCATTGCCGACAGCCACCACCACCACATTCCAGGATCCGCCAGCAGCATTCTTGGCCATGCAACAAGGCAAGGTCGAAGGTTTCGCCGTATCTGAACTGATGCTCATCAAGTTCAAGCAACAAACCGAAGACAGCTCCCCTATCGATATTCTGGAGCCACCGCTGATGCGTGAAGCATGGGGCGTCGGTATGCGTAAGGAAGAGACCGCGCTGATCAAGCATGTCAACAGCGTACTAGACAATATGGAAAAAACCGGCGAAGCCAAACAGATCTTCGATAAATGGCTAGGCACCAACACAACATATAAATTGCAACGCGGCTTCAAGATCGAAGCGATCAAGGGTTGATTGTCAAACGGTAGCAGGCAGACCGAATAAGTAACAACCTATGCTGCTGCGGCGCTAGCCCATACCAATCAGCGTCGCGGCAGCCACGCAATGGGGAAGATTTTCATATGAGTATTAAGCTTGATTTTTCAGTGCTGCTGCGAGAAGACTATCCGCGCCTGATCATAGAAGGCGTCGCTACCATGCTGCAGCTGACCGGCTACGCTTGGCTGCTGGCCATGGCGCTAGGTATTCTGCTGGCGCTGCTACGCATGACGCGTAATCGCTGGGCCGAACGCGTTGTGGCGGTATATGTTGAGTATCACCAGAACGTGCCCATGCTGGTGCAAATTTTACTTTGGTATTTCGGCGTACCGACCTTGCTACCCGACGCGATGCAACTATGGTTCAATCAGCGCCATAGTGAATTTTTGTTTGCCATTATTGCTGTCGGCATGTGCATGTCGGCCTATATTTCGGAAAGCCTGCGCAGCGGCATCCGCGCCATCCCGACGGCACAAATGGAGGCAGCCCGCGCGCACGGCCTCTCCTACCTCAAGGCCTCGCGCCTGGTGATCCTGCCGCAGGCATTACGCATTGCGCTACCGACACTGGTTAGTCATAGCGTCTTGTTATTCAAGAACACCAGTCTGGCCATGGCCATCGGCGTGGCAGAACTCACCTATGCCACGCGCGAAATTGAAAGCCAGTCGTTTCATACGATCGAAACCTATCTGCTGACGACGGCCATCTATCTTGGCATTTCCTTACTCATCATGGCCGGCGGCGCAGCTTTGGAAAACCACTATCGCATCAAGACGCGCTGAGGATTATCGTGATTACCGACATTTTTCATATTCTGCAGGACAACTGGCTACTGCTACTGATCGGCCAGTATCCCAACGGTCCACTGGGTGGACTGGCAATCACACTGCTGCTATCGGTTGCCGGACTGGCATTGGCATTTCCAGTCAGCGTACTGCTGGCATTGGGACGCATAAGCCCGTTTGCCATGCTGCGTGCATCAGCTGCCGCCATCATCTATACCGTGCGTGGCGTGCCGCTGGTGATGTTTATCTTCTGGGTGTATTTTTTCGTCCCGCTATTGATTGGCACCACGATCTCCGGCTTTACCACCATGCTGGTAACGGTTGTGCTGTACGAGGCGGCCTATCTGGCTGAAGTGATTCGAGCCGGCATCGAAGGCATCTCCCGAGGTCAAACCGAAGCCTCCCGCGCACTCGGCATGGGCTATGGTCAAACCATGTTCAAGATCGTGCTGCCGCAAGCGCTCTATAACATGTTACCGGCCATGGTCAGCCAGTTCGTTTCGACCATCAAAGAAACTTCGCTCGGCTATGTCATCAGTGTCAACGAACTGACCTTTGCCGCCAACCAGATCAACAGTACCTTGCTGACCAAGCCTTTCCCAGTTTTTATCATGCTCGCGCTGATCTACTTCGTGCTGTGCTCAATGTTGACGCAATTAGCGCGCTGGCTTGAACGTCGTATAAGCAAACGACGTACCGGCAAGCCTGCTATCTCCACAACAGCAGTGAACGCGGTCACGGCCGCAGCCTAGTCATTATTCTTTGGAATTCATCATGGCAATTAATCAAATTAAACCGGATCAAGATGCACGACACATGATCTCTTTTGATCAGGTCAACAAATGGTACGGTAGCTATCATGCGCTAGCAGACGTGAGCGCCAATGTCGCCAAAGGGGAAGTCGTGGTCATCTGCGGTCCGTCCGGTTCCGGAAAATCCACACTGATTCGCACCGTCAATCGCCTGGAACAGATTCAGAAAGGCCGCATCATTTTCGACGGCCAGGATATCTACGCTCCCAAGCTGGATCTCAACCACTTCCGCGCACGCGTGGGCTTCGTGTTTCAGAGTTTCAATCTGTTTCCCCACCTATCGGTACTGGACAACATCGTCATTGCCCCCGTCAATGTTCGCCATTCGCGGCGCAGCGATGCCCGCATACAAGCACTGGAGTTGCTAGAACGTGTGGGACTGGCGGCCAAAGCCGACGCCTACCCTGGCCAGCTCTCCGGTGGCCAACAGCAGCGGGTGGCAATTGCCCGTGCACTAGCAATGGACCCACCTGCAATGCTGTTCGATGAGCCGACCTCAGCGCTCGATCCTGAAATGGTTGGAGAGGTATTGCAAGTGATGAAGCAACTGGCGCGCGACGGCATGACCATGATCTGTGTCACGCACGAAATGGGTTTCGCACGTGAGGTCGCTGACCGCGTCTGGTTCATGGATCAGGGACGACTGGTGGAGACGGGAACACCAGAAGATTTTTTCTTGAGGCCACAAAGCCAGCGAGCGCAAAAATTCCTATCGGATCTCCGCTCACACTAAAAATAAAAATATCGCCTGGCTTATATCCCGGAAGAATCCATTAGCCATAGCGTTTACATACACACGAAAAACTCAAAGGTGCTTTTATGAATATGAATAGCGGAAAATTGTTTTCTGAAAAATTGATGCAGGAAATCAAAGACAAATTTCATTACGTCGACATGAATCCGGACGGCAAGAAAAGACTGTTTTTTGACAATGCGGGAGGATCATTCCGCTTGAAAAAAGCGGTAGAAAAATTTTCTCAAATTGATGCGATTCCGGATTGCCCAGAGCGGATCCACGATATTGCACTCGCCCTACAGGCGATTCAAGAAAAAGGCATTGGTGACTTAAAAACAATATTAAATGCAAAAGAGGGTGCAGTTTATGCGTCACTGACAGCCTCTGGAGCGATGTTCGATATTGTACGAGCGATCATCGAGAATGTTCCCGGCACGAACACAGTGACGACCGTATTGGAGCATCCCTCTGCATATGATGCGATGGTTTCCTACTCCTCCAAGACCGGAAAACAACTGCGAGTGGCGCAAAGTAATGCCATAACGGGTGGCGTCGATGTTGAGGAAATTTGTCGACTTGTCGATGAAAATACATGCTTGCTCAATGTCATCTATGCATCCAACATTTCTGGCGCGAAGCTCGATATCAAAAATATCGTCAAGCAAGCACGCGCGATAAAACCAGATTTATATATTGTTGTCGATGCGGTTCAACATGCTCCTCATGGCTTGATCGATCTGCAAGATACTCCCGTCGATGCCATTAATATTGCACCGTACAAATTCTACGGTTGCAGGGGATCGGGGATGGCTTGGCTATCCAACCGTGCCTCCGTATTGACACACCACAAGCTGATTGGCAGACCCGACAATTTTTGGAATTTGGGTAGCCCCGCGCCCGCGCAATACGCGGTAATTTCAGAAATTGCCGATTACGTTTGCTGGATCGGTGCTCAGCTGGGCACAAGCACAGGCCGTCGCGAACAGTTTGTTGCAGGAATTAATGCAATTGAGCTACATGAACGCGCTCTTCTGGCTCGCATGCTCGATGGAACTGAAGAGGTCACAGGTCTTAGAAACCTGAACGGCGTGACAGTATTCCTCGACTATGATGATCTTGCCAAGCGAGATCTCATTATTGCGATTGAGATTCATGGCATTGAGCATACTCAAACAGTCAAAGAATATGCTCAACGTGGTGTCATCGTATACGAAAGAGTTGCAACCAGCATTTATTCAAAACGGATGCTGGAATCATTCGGAATGAAGGGTGCTATACGTGTATCCCCTCTCCATTGCCACTCAAGTCAAGACATAGATCAATTCTTGCGAATCACAGCCGATCTTTGTAATTTGCTTCGTTAAATATCGCGGATAGAAAAATCTAGGTGAGATTTCCGGTCTTCCAAACTCGTCGTTATCTGTCCCGGAAGTCTTCCCTAGCGTTCCCCCATCCAGGGCGAGCATTCATGACAAGACGTACATGTACATCATCAGTCAATTTTTACTAACGACTGCACGCCTTGAAGAACACCTAGTCAACAAACCCGTCAAGGTAGGCCAGTCCGGATAATCCTATCGGCCGACTTCCACTGTCAGCGCGACTGCGCCGTCAGTATGTCGAGAAATGCCATGACCAATTTATGTTCCTCTGAGCGTCTTGTCACGGCGACCAGCGTGGTTCCCGATGCGACCTCCAGCAAGGGAACAAATGCCACATCGCTGCGATTGTTTTCAGCGATGGATTTTCCGACCAGCGTCACGCCAAGCCCTGCCCCGACCAGGGCTAACGCCGTATGAATCTCGATAGCTTCGTGCACAACCTCGGGCCGGCGCCCGGAGGCTTCCAGAATCGCAATCATTTGGGCACCGAAAGGGCTTCTTGGATCTTTCGGATAAAGAATAAAAGGTTCGGCTGCCAGGGCAACGACAGAGACTGACGACTGCTTTGCCAGCGGATGATTGATTGGTAAAACAGCCACGAAGGGCTCATCGAGAATCACGCTGTTGTCGAGGTCGTCGAAGGCATCGGCTTGTTCAACGAAACGTGATATACCGATATCGATTCGCCCTTCCTGCAGCAACGCTGGCTGATATTCCGACAACACCTCAACCAGATCAAGGTGTGCTTCCGGGAACGACTCGCGAAATGTTCTGATGGCATTCGGCAAGATCGAAAATAGCGCAGAACGTACAAAACCTATCCCTACCCAACCACGCTGCCCAGTCGCGATACCCTGCGTTTCATTGTCCAGGCGCAGCGCTTGTGACAGTAATTCCTTGGCTCGGGGGTAGAAGAACTTACCCAGGGAAGTCAATTCCATTGGTCGCCTGGAACGATCAAATAACTCCCCGCCCAAATGTTGTTCGAGTTGTGCCAACTGCATGCTGATGGCCGTCGGCGCAACATAAAGCCGCTCTGCCGCATGCGCGGCACTGCCGGCATCGACGATCTCGCAAAAATACCTAAGCTGCCTAAAGTTCATTTTTATTGAAGTTAAAGTCAAAATTTACTGTTTGCCATCGTATTTACTTTATCTAACACTAGGAAACTAATCAACAAAAATGAAGAGACTTCGAATGACAAGCAATTCCATTTCTGCCGAATCCCTCCAGACGTTGCGCGATTTAGGCAGCGCTACGGTGTACGAAGCACAAGGTGCCAAAGGGGCACTGGACAGTGGCATCAAGCCCATTGACAAAGCGATGCGGGTGGCAGGTCCAGCCGTGACCGTTGATATTCGTCCAGGTGACAACCTCATGTTGCATTACGCCATGCTGAAAGTGAAAGCGGGCGATGTACTGGTAGTTGATGCCAAGGGCTTTGTTGAAGCAGGTCCTTGGGGCGATGTTTTTACCGAGCAAGCGATCAAGATTGGTCTTGCAGGTCTGATCATCAATGGCGCAGTTCGTGATGCGAGCACGATCATTCAAATGGGTTTTCCGGTTTTTTGCCGCGGCTTGAGTATTAAAGGCACCGGCAAGAATCAACCTGGAAAGCTCAATGTCCCGATTTGTATAGGGGATGTGCAAATCAATCCTGGCGACATCGTCATTGGTGATCAGGACGGTGTCGTCGTGGTGCAAAAAGACGAAGTCGATTTCGCCATCAGCAGCAGTTTAGAGCGAGAAGAAAAAGAAGCCTCATTCCGCGAAAAAATAAGAAATGGAGCAACAACCGTTGAACTACTAGGTCTCTCGGCAACACTCCAGCGGCTCAATCTCAACTAAAAAAACAAGGAGAGAGACAATGAAAACAAAATCAAATTCAGAAAATTCCAGCACCACAGCAGTCCCTGCCAAAGCAAGCAATTATCGCTGGGTTGTCGCCACCCTGTTCTTCGTGATCTACACCATTGCCGCAGCCGATAGAGCCAACCTTGGCATCGCACTGCCATTCCTCAGGAAAGAATTCTCCATGAACAATGCCGAGGCCGGTGGCCTTGTCAGTCTGTTCCTGATTGCCTACGGATTGGCGCAACTACCTTCAGCATGGCTGCTGTCGAAATTTGGCGTGCGCAAAGTCTTTTCCATTTCGATGATACTGACGTCCATCGCCACCATGTTCACCGGATTGGTCAGCGCCCTGCTCGCCCTGAAAATCTGCCGTGTCGGCCTTGGTCTTGCCGAAGGCCCTCTACCTATTGGCGTCACCACAACCATCAATAACTGGTTTCCATCGAAAGAAAAAGGCACCGCTTCAGGCATCTTTCTTTCCTCCGTGAAATTTGGCCCGGTGATCACCCCGATACTGGGCGCCGCAATCATCGCCGCATGGGGCTGGAAAGAAGTCTTTATCTTCTTTGCCGTCCCTGGAGTTGTGTTGTCGTTTTTTTGGTATTTTCTGGTCAGCAATAAGCCTGCCGATAGCCGTTTCGTGAATCAAGCGGAACTCGACATCATCGGCGAAGATGATCCCGGCAAAGGCGCGGAGAACAATCTCGGCGCCTCGAAGGCGATACCATGGCTCGACAAATTGATCCGCGTGCGCGACGAACAACCCTTGGAAACCACTGCCAGCGTATTCAGATCATGGAATATTTACGGCTGTGCGCTTGGTTACTGCTGCCAATTGGGCATCTCCAGCGTGCTTCTCGCCTGGATTCCGACCTATCTTCTGACTGTGAAGAAGCTCAGCATCATGAGCATGGGCTTTGTAGCTGCCGCGCCCTGGGTCGGCGCAGTTGTCGGCAATATTCTGGGCGGCCTGCTCTCGGATCGTTTTCTTGGAAAACGTCGCAAACCCGGCATGATGATATCGGCGCTGGCCACTGTCGGCATGATGTTGGCGCTGATTAATTCACCAGCAAATCCACTGCTGTATGCCGCCCTTATTTTCTTGACTGGCATGTTGCTCAGTATTGGTTACTCCGCCTACATGGCTTATCCCATGGCGTTTGTTGCAAAAGCAAAATTCCCGGTGGCTAACGCCATCGTCAACATGGCTGGGCAACTTGGCGGCGCTGCTACGCCCTTCATCACCGGAGTATTGCTGGACAACTACGGTTGGAATTCGGTCTTTGGCTTCATGGCAAGCATATCGGCCCTGACCCTGATTCTCTTGCTGACCATTAGCGAACCGATCAAGCTCCAGCAATAACTGTCCTGGTGACTTCATGTGTTCTCAAATAGACCGCCCGCCTCTTTATTCCAACTTCTTACGGCAATAGTTCGATCATGAATTTTCTGTCAAATCTGCGTATCGGCGTTCGCCTGTCCATTGGCTTTTCCATCGTACTTATATTATCGATAGTTGCCACATCGCTCGCACTGGTTAATGCCCGTGCCACCGCGCAAGCGGCCAAACAGATGATGGAACAGCCGGTAGCCAAGGAACGAGTCACCTCCGAGCTATACCGACTGCTCTATGCCTCTATCATGCGCACCTCAATTATTGTGCGCAGCAGCGATTCAGAACTGGCCAACACCTTGAACGACGACATCAACGAAGGGGCAAAAAATGGCACTGCACTAATGACCAAGGTCAAAGGTCTGTTGACCAACGATGAGGAAAAATCGATCTTTGAGAAGACCAATGAAGTACGCAATACCTTCCAAAAAGCCAAGAACGACATCATGGCACTCAAAAGAAGTGGCCATCCTGATGAAGTAGAACGCATGTTCAAGGATGTGTTCTCGCCGGCCGCACATGCATACCAGAAACATACTGAGGAGTTACTCCAACTACAACGCCAGGCAATCGACGATACCGCACTAGCGATCGAAGTCAACAGCACTCGTTCCACCCGTTTGCTATTGTTGCTGGCCATACTGTCCTTCGCCCTGGCAGTACTGGCCGCCTGGATAATTACACGTTCGATTACGCGACCAATTGGTGTAGCGTTGCAGGTAGCTGCCACCGTAACTGACGGTGATCTGACAACACACTTTGACGACCAACAAACGACAGACGAGACAGGTAAGCTGATGTCTGCCCTGAAAGCGATGAATGATTCTCTGCGTATGGTGATTAGCGAGGTTCAAGATGGCACCAAAGCCATCGCCATTGCTTCTAGTGAAATCGCCAGCGGGAACCAGGATTTATCAGATCGCACAGAACAGCAAGCCAGCGCTCTGGAGGAAACGGCATCGTCCATGGAAGAACTCACCACCACCGTACGCCAAAATGCCGACAACGCCAAACAGGCCAATCAATTGGCGCAAGCGGCATCGGCAGTAGCTGAACGTGGCGGCACTATCGTCGGCAAGGTGGTCAACACTATGGGCTCCATCAACGCATCTTCGCGCAAGATTTCCGACATTATCAGCGTCATCGATGGCATCGCGTTCCAGACAAATATACTGGCACTGAACGCGGCAGTAGAAGCGGCCCGCGCTGGTGAACAAGGACGCGGATTCGCGGTAGTCGCCAGCGAGGTACGTAACCTGGCGCAACGCTCCGCCAGTGCCGCCAAGGAAATCAAGGAATTGATAGGCAACTCAGTCGAACAGATCGAAGCCGGTTCCAAATTAGTGCAGGAGGCAGGCAGTACCATGGAAGAAGTGGTTGGCAGCGTACGCCGTGTCACCAATATTATGGGCGAGATCACATCGGCCAGCAGTGAACAGAGTGCCGGCATTGATCAGGTCAACATCGCCATTACGCAGATGGATCAGGTGACGCAACAAAATGCGGCGCTGGTCGAACAAGCTGCCGCTGCGGCCGCTAGCATGCAAGAGCAGGCTAGCAAGCTCGCCAATGTCGCCTCTTCGTTCAAGCTTGACAATCAACACAGGCAAGCCTTGACACCATTGACACCAGTGCATCAAAAGTAGACAACCGTGCCTCCTCGACTGGTGGCTTCTGATTCGCTTCAGGAAGTCTGCCATATTTGCGCTTACATCTATTGCTAAAACTATTCAGTATAGAAATCGATGTCTTAGGCAATTAGTGGCTTGCTTGGACTAGCAGGAGCGATAGTGCAGACAAGGGGCCGACGGGAATAAACTCAAATTGCATCAAGCCGGCGTTATCCAAGGGCATCTTGGCAAACATCTCACGCGCCTCGTTCACGTCCGTCATATTCAGTACGAATACGACACCGCCACGATCATTGCGAACGTTCCACTGCTCGATTTTTCCAGCCAGGCTGAGCTTTACAGTCTCGCGTACTTCTTCAGGCTGGATGGCACTGACTGCCTGCGGTGTCGCATTAGGGGTTAGAGAGCCGATCGCGATTATTTTTGTCGTAGGAACCTCTGGCAGTGGCGTCGCCGCAGAGGCGATACCAGATAAAAAATGGCCAACGTCGCAGCTAAAGCATGTCTCATGAAGCGCCTCGTTTTGATAGGAAATGCATTTTTTGTTATCACCCGACTCGTGTTGAGCATGGCACTATATCCGCTGGCTGATCAGGCCCAGGTCCGTCTCCCGCATCCGGTTTCGGCTTCATTTTCCTCGATCCGGAGCTAGCCTCGGCAAAGGCAAGATGCTCAAGCATTGCCTCACTGGCCTGCGGTCCCGCCACGAATATATAGTCGCCAGCGGTAATCGGCCTGCCGCTGGCCTGGTCCACCATGATCGGATTGGCAACCACGCCGGACTTGGCATCAACCAGCAATAAACTCGCCCCTTCCGGCGCCAAATACTGATTACCCCAGGCATACAGCGCCACGATCACCATCCGAAAATCACGTCCTTGCGGGGTCAAGCGATATTCATCTCTGGGCGGTTTTTCGCTATATCGATGACGTTCCAAAAAACCATCCTCAACAAGCGCGTTGAGACGTTTGCTCAGCATATTCGGTGCGATACCCAGACTTTTTTGAAACTCGTCAAAACGACTTACACCGTACATGGCATCGCGCAGAATCAACACACTCCACCATTCCCCTACCCGTTTCAGACTACGACTGATAGGACACGGCCGTTCATCTACCAAGTGACGTGCCATACACCGCTTCCGAGTAAATTACAGACGGATCTGCATGATTTCTTAATGAGCGTCAGCAGAAGGTGCCTTAGGTGCAGCAACCTTCTTCATCAATGGCACCAGCATCGTGGTGATTACGAAACACAGCATGACGACGAAGAAGGCATCGGCAAAAGTTTGCGTCAGTGCTTCGCGCATCGTGAGGTTCCACAATTGCTTCAAGGCCCCCAGTTGCGCATCGGTAGCGTTGAGTCCCCAAGCACTGAGGTTGCTTCCGACCGTTTGTAACATATCGATCATGGCGTCGTTGCCGGCGTTCAGATGTTCCGCCAGGTGCAGGAAATGCAGATTGGTGCGATCGTTAAGAATCGTGCCGCATACCGCAATGCCAATTGCCCCCCCCAGGTTGCGCATCAAATTGAACAAACCCGACGCCTGCTTGAGTTGCGCCGGCGCCAGTGCGCCCAGTGTCAGCGTCACCGTTGGCGCCACTGCAAATTGTTGCGAAAAGCCGCGCAGCGCTTGCGGCAGCAGGAATTCGTGCCAGCCCCAGTCATGCGTGATCGGCATGAAATTGAGCATCGACAGTGCAAAGCCGGTCAGACCGGCCATCAGTAACCAACGCAGATCGACGCGATTGGCTAGAAAGGAATACAGAGGAATCGCAGAGACCTGAAACATTCCGGTAGAGAAAATGGTTAGTCCGATATCCAGCGCACTGAAGCCGCGCACCCGCGCCAGAAACACCGGTGTCAGGTAAATGGTGGAAAAAATGCCGATCCCGGTGACAAAAGAAAACAAACAGCCGAGCGCAAAATTGCGATCTTTCAAGGCCCTCAGTTCAACCACCGGATTGGCAAACGACAAACTGCGCCAGATAAAGGCAATCCCTGCAAGCGCGGAAATCCAGACCGTGGCGCGGATCACGTCATCACCTAACCAACCCAGGCGCGGCCCTTCTTCCAGCGCATATTCCAGACAGCCCAGCGAGATCGCCATGAGCGTCATGCCGAGATAATCGGCGCCGCGCAGCAAGCTCAGATTGGCACGGTCGATACGCACCAGCATCGGTACCGCCACGGCAACAAAAATGCCGGGTACCAGGTTGATGAAAAACAACCAGTGCCAGGAATAGTTACTGGTGATCCAGCCGCCGATGGTCGGTCCCAACGTCGGCGCCAGTGAAGAAATGGCACCCACGGTAGCGGCGGCGATAATGCGCTGCTTTCCAGAAAAATAATAAAACGCCGAAGTAAACACCATGGGAATCATCGACCCGCCCAGAAAGCCCTGCAGCGCGCGGAAAAAGATCATGCTATTGATATCCCATGCCATGCCGCACAGCAGGCTGGCCACAGTAAAACCGACCGCTGAGAAACAAAACAGCCAGCGCGTCGACATCACCCGCGACAGCCAGCCCGAGAGTGGAATGACGATGATTTCCGCAATCAGGTAGGCGGTTTGCACCCAGGCAGTTTCATCAACCCCGGCCGACAAGCCGCCGCCAATATCGGCCAGGGAAGCGGAGACAATCTGAATGTCCAGCAAGGCGATGAACATCCCCACGCACATGCTGGCAAAGGCAAAGATCTTGGCGCGCTGAGTCAACTCCTCCAGCTTGGGTAAGGACGATGCGAGTCCAGCGCTTGCGCTAGCGGAGGCTGCGCTCACGATTGGCTCCCGCTGACTGGACGGTCATCCACTTCGGCGGTTACCGACAAACCCGGACGCAGCTTGCCCAGCTTCGCGCCTTCGCCGTCAAGCACCACGCGCACCGGCACCCGTTGCACGATCTTGGTAAAGTTGCCGGTGGCATTCTCGGCCGGCAGGATACTGAATTGCGCCCCCGTAGCCGGCGCCAGACTGGCCACATGACCGTGGAATACTTCGCCGGGAAGGACGTCAGCAGTGATATTCACGGCCGCCCCCGGATGCACATGCACCAACTGATTTTCCTTGAAGTTGGCATCCACCCACAGGCCTTGGGCCGGCACTACCGCCAGCAATTGACCGCCGACCGTGGCATACGCGCCCAGACGTGCGCGCCGGTTGCCGATGACGCCATCAATCGGCGCGCGCAACTCGGTATAACTCACATTGAGTACGGCCAGATCGCGCTGCGCCACAGCTTGCGCCAAGGCTGCTTTGATTTTTTGTTTCTCGGTCGCAATCACCTCGATCTGGCGTTGCGCTGCGCTCAAGTTGGCCTGTGCTTTTTGACTACCCGCCAGTGCCTGCTTGTAATCCGCATCGGCCTTCTGGAAACTTTGAATCGACACCGCTGCTTTGGCCGACAGATCCTGATAGCGGCTCTGGTCGTCGTGCGCACGGCTGGTTTCGGCATTGGCGCCGGTGATGCCCGCTTTGGCCTGGTCAATCAAGGCTTCTTGCAGATGACTGGTGGCGTCGACATTGGCCAAGGCAGCTTCCTCTGCGGCAACAGCGGCTTTGGCCTTGTCTAGCGCAGCGACGTAGTCGCGGTTGTCAATGCGCACCAGCACGTCGCCGGCATGCACCACTTGATTGTCACCCACCAGTATTTCGGTGATGTTGCCCGCTACCTTGGGGCTGATCACGGTCACATTGCCGCCCACATAGGCGTCATCGGTGTCTTCCATGAAACGCCCCGTCGTATACCAGTGGCTGCCGTAAAACAGCGCCCCAAGACTGACAACCAGGGCCACGCCACCAATGGCCAGCCGTTTTTTACCGATGCCGGCTTTGTGCTTTACGCTTAGTTCGATTACATCTTTGCTCATGACAGCTCCCTCTGTGTCGGATGAATTTAAGTTACTTGCAATTCGATAGTTAGTAGATTATATTAGTAACTATCGAATTGCAAGTAACAATTTCAAATATCCGCCCCCTGATAGGAAATGACAACATGAGCACACCAATGAACGGCATTGACATGGCGCCCCATCAATCTGGCCGCCCTGCACGCAAACCACTGACCACACTGACCACCCTCGCCGCCGCAGTCGTCGCCCTGAGTGCCCTACTGTCTGGCTGCGTCGTCGGCCCCGATTACCGCAAACCGGACGATAGCAATCTGTCCGCCTTACACAACACCAGCATGCTGGCAGCGCGCCAAACGATGGCACCCATGCCATCTCTGGATGCGTGGTGGAATGGCTTTCAAGACCCGGTGCTGAGCGGCATCATTAGCCGCGTGCTGGAACAGAATCTGGATCTGGCGGCCTCCTTTACCCGCGTTGAGCAGGCGCGCGCCGTCGCCGGCAGTGCCGCCGCGCAACGCCGGCCGCAAGGTGATGTGAGCGGCGATGCGACCCGCGAAAAACAGTCTCTTAACAGTCCGCTGGGCGAAATCGCCAGTAGCTTCCCCGGCTATCAGCGCACCCAGACCGCCTACGATGTCGGTGTCGGTGCCAGTTGGGAACTGGACCTGGCGGGCGGATTAAAGCGCGGCAGTGAAGCCGCCAATGCCGAAGCAGCAGCCGCCGAAGCCGACCATGTGGGCGTGCGCATTTCGGTGGCAGCGGAAGCGGCCGATGCATATTTTCGGATTCGTGGCGCGCAGACACGCATCGACCTGGCGCAAAACCAGGTGAAAACCAGCGAGCGCCTGCTGGCACTGGTAGACATTCGCCTGCATGACGGTCTGTCAAGCGTGCGCGAGCAAGCGCAAGCCCAAGCCTTGGTGTCGGAAGCCCGCGCTTCGCTACCGCCACTGCGCACCGAATTGGAAAAACAACTGAATCGCCTGGATGTCTTGATGGGCGTGCAGCCAGGCACTTATGCAGCACAACTGGTGCAGGCCGTCAACACCTCGGTGATACCGGCCATCAGCGTGGCACAAAGCCCGACTGCCTTGTTGCGCCGACGCCCGGACGTGATTGCCGCCGAACGCCGTCTCGCGGCCTCCAATGCCAACATCGGTGTGGCCATGGCGCAATATTATCCCCAGCTGTCCTTATCCGGTCTGCTCGGCTTTACCAGCCTGGGCGCCGCCGGCCTGTTGACGGCCAACAGCTTTCAGCCCGCCGCCGGTCTCGGTTTGCGCTGGAGATTGTTTGATTTCGGCCGCATCGATGCCGACATCGCGCGTGCCAAAGGCGCCAATAGCGAAGCCTTGATCAAATATCGCCTGGCCATGCTGCGGGCCACGGAAGATGTCGAGAACGCGCTCATGGCATTGACGCAACTGGAACAACAAAGCCGTGAACTGGTGCGTGAAGTCGATGCCCATCAACGCGCCCGCGATGCCTCGGAAGATGCCTACAAAGGCGGCGCCGTCAGCCTGACCGAAGTGCTTGATGAAGACCGTTTGTTGTTGGCGGCAAAAGATCAGCTGGCGCAGACCAATGCCGATGACGCACGCGCCGCCGTCACCACCTTCAGAGCCATCGGCGGCGGCTGGTAAAGACGATCACCAATGGCGTTTGATCGAAATGCCAGGTTACTTGCAATTGAATAGTTTGAAGTTTATGCTGACAATCAGATCATCAGATCGATGGAAAAGGAGTCATTTCATGCAATACAAAAGTAAAAATGCAAGTACCGTGAATTGCCCCGTTGCCCGTAGTCTTGAGCGGGTTGGTGACACCTGGAGCATTCTTATTTTGCGTGACGCTTTTTATGGAATGACCCGCTTTGATGAATTTCAAAAGAGTCTGGAGATTGCGCCCAATATCTTGACCAGACGGCTGACGACCCTGGTCGCCGAAGGACTGATGGAACGGCGTCAATACCTGGAAAAGCCGCCGCGCTATGAATATATCCTCACCGAGAGTGGCAAAGCATTCAAGCCTGTCATGATCGCCTTATTGACTTGGGGTAATCAGCATTTCACGCCAGACGGCCTCAGTGTCGTGTTAACCGACCTGGACACCGGCGCCACCATCGAGCCAATTCTGATCGATGGCGTCAGCGGCAAACCCATCGTCGACGCCAACTACGTCATGGCGGCCGGGCCCGCAGCCAACGAAGGGGTTCACAACCGCATGGCCTATGCGGCGAAAAAACGCGCGTTGGCCAAGCATGAGGAGAAGCAGGAGACGGCTTAGGGTGACGATGCAATTGGACTGAGCCCGCGCTGCTAGACACTTCTTGAGCGCACCCTAGAACCAGTATCGGTCGTTTAATGCGGTACGCAGTTGCCGCGACAGCTGCTTCCACCGTCCATGTTGATGGCACTGCTATTATCCTTAATTAGTATTTTTAACACGCCATTGGGGGCGTCTTCACTCCAGCAGCGATAGCTCGAAGACGAATACCTTCATCGCCATTTGCTGTGGTATGTCGAGCTGGTCAAATTCGATACCGTGCAGCGCGGGTAGGCCTACGTTGCCTTTCTGTACGTTACGAATAATTGCGGTGGTCTCGATGAGCGTATTGCTGTCCAATGACTTAAGCGAGAACGACACACGCAACCGCTCGCCGACTCGTCCGAGCACCCACGGTGTGGCCAGCGACATGCCGAGCCCACTGATACCCTTCGCCAGGCCAATACCTTTATAGGATGTGCCTTCTCCGATGCCGTAGCGAACCGCGAGGCGCGCACGCACCCGGATCGATTTGCGGGCGCGCAGACGCTGGATCGCGCCAGGCTTCGAAAGGACGATGTAATTGAACGGCAAAGGGCAAATCGCATCGACAGTGCATACGAAGCGGAACACGGCCTGACTAGCAATCGCGACGACTTCCACGTTTTCGCCCACGCTCAGTGGCATGATTCTGCCCTCGAACAACGGTGCTGTCGTAAACAGCGCTTCGTTGGGTGCAAAGCCGATAATCCGGCACGGATGCAGTGGGCCGGCGGGGCCGGATTGCAGGCGCACGCCGATCTGTCCACCGATCGTCAGATGCATGTCTTTGACCGTCGCCAGGTCCGGGGAATCGTGTTTTCCGACATCGGCGGCGCTGGACACATCAACCGGTTCGGACACGTCGCCACGCCGTGGTTTGAAATTATCGAATAGAAACCTGCGTTCCTCGACGTCACTCAAGATCACGCCGACATCGAATAATAGTGAGCCATCGCTATCAACGATTGGCCACTCAAGAGGGGTGCCTACCGGTACGGTATCTTCGTTCATTTGCATTCTTTGCCAGTCAGCGAAGGAAATAGCAGTTAGTGGCGTAAACGTCGTTGTTGCCCAAAAGTCTAACCTAAAATGGCTATTACCCGCTTGTAATCGTGACGAACGCAATGAGCGTATCCCTATAAGGATCTGAAAAATCGCTCATCGGAGCAAGAATCCCGCATCATCCATTTGAGAAAAAAGGCTTTGCCCATGCCTGCATGGCCGCTGGCCATGGTTGCGGCAAGTCGGCTCCATGCTAAGCATCTAGGCTGCGCACGCATTGCTCAAAAAACATTGCCCTTAAGAAATATTTTGGCAGTAAACGGCATTCCTTGTCGCCAGGGCATAGATGAAATACGTATGAGTGACGCGAGATCAGCTCATATTAGCGAGCACATCACAGCTTTGCGGCGCACGCACAACGTTCACTTGCACCTTGTGACGTACCCAAATATTTGCGACACTGCTGCCCATTCCGTTTGTGCCACGGTGACGAATCTACATCACGATGCACCGCCTTCAAGGTGCTTTGCCAACCGGGCATTTAAGCAATGCTATCGAAAAAATAAAGGCCGAATATGCTTGGCGTCTTGATGCTTGATACTATTTTTCCGCGGCCAGTAGGTGATATTGGCAATCCGCTCTCTTTCCCATTTCCGACACGGTATATAAAAATCGAAAATGCCTCGCCAGAAAAGGTGGTTTTTGATCGGGCAACGGGACTTGTCGAAGACTTCATTGTCGCCGCCCAATTGCTCGAAGCAGAGGGTTGCAAGGCCATCGTTACCAGTTGCGGCTTCCTGGCTCTGCAACATCACCAGATTGCCAGCGCCATTCGACTTCCCTTTGCCAGCTCTTCACTGTGCTGGCTTCCGACACTATATAACGCCTTTGGAGGTCCTCAATGCGTGGGAATTCTGACCGCTTCGGTGGCCGCATTAAGCGATGCCCATATTACCGCCCTTGGCGGAATAACTACGTCTCCTCGCGCCGGCATGCCTTCTGATTCGGAATTCTCTCGGGTCATCCTCGGCAATCAAGCGCAAGGTGACATGGGTAAAATCCGTCAAGAAATATGCGCTGCGGCGGTCATGTTTATCAAAGAACATCCGCAAGTGCGCGCTTTAGTTCTGGAGTGCACCAATATGTCGCCGTATGCCGCAGAAATTTCCAAACTTACTCAACGGCCGGTCTTCGATTTAGTCGGCCTCGCTAAGCAAATGATGGCCTAGCAATACATTGCCGAATCTCACGCCGATTATTTTTATTTTCTTTCATCGGACTTATTAATTCGCACCACATGCGTAACAACAACGCATCAATCATGCGTTCTGCATTTTAATTCGCAATCAAACAAATACTTTTGCCCGATGTTTTGTATCATAGCCATGCAGATGTATTAATCGAAAAAAGGAAAGCACCGATGATTACGCGTCGACAGTTCGTCCATTACACGCTCGCAAGCGGCTTAACTTTGGCGTTACCGGCAGCCTTTGCTGACGAACCCGAATCCACCTGGGCGCGTGTAAAACGTACCGGCCGCATTCGTCTAGGGGCGATCAACGGTGCCACCCCTTATTTCAACAAAGATCTGGTCTCTGGTGAATGGAAAGGCTTCTGTGCCGACTTCGGCCGCGATCTGGCAAAATATCTCAAGGTTGAAGTTGACTGGGTGGAAACGACCTGGGGCAATGCAGTTCTGGACGTACAAACCAACAAAATTGATGCTCAACTGGCTATGGCGCCAACCCCGCAGCGCCGAGAAGTTGTGGATTTCTCCAATTACCTCTACAACAACATCAATACCGTCGTCGCCAGAAAAGATCTTAACTTTCAACGTTGGGAAGAGCTTGATTCGCCCAACATCAAGATCGCCGTTGATATCGGCTCGTCGCACGATCAGGTCGTCACCCGCTTACTCCCCAAAGCCACTATCCAGCGTTTTGAAACGTCCGCGGCGGCAACCATGGCACTCCAATCCGGCCGCGTCGATTGCCAGGTTCTGGTGGTCTTGCTCTCCACCGCCCTGCTGGCGAAGTTACCCAATATCGGACATATCGTCTTTCCTAGCCCAGACGAGGTCGCACCAACAAATATCGGCATTCGCAAGCAAACAGACCAGACCTTTACCAACAACGTCAATGCCTGGCTGGAGGATGCCCGCAAGGCTGGCCGTATTCGCGAAGCCATTGTCTCCAACATGGCATCCATGGCACATGTAGCGCCTACCGCGTTCCCGCCTCAGCTGAAATTCTGACAATCCATTGAGCAAACCGTTGCGACAAGAGGCCGTCCTTACCCGCCAGATCCAAGCGGTACGCGACGCATTTTTTATTTCCTAAAGACAAGGCAATGCCCCCATTTAAGCGTTGGGGCTGGCAGCTGTCTAGGAAACTGCAGGCGATTTTCTGGAGTCACAAAGCACTTGCTCGACCGCCATCCCGACGAAGCAACAAAACAACGGGCGCTAACGCATCGGCGGCATCGGCAGCATCGGCACATGAGCGCGACTCGGCGCTGTAACGCTCAGTGACAACCGGATTGAGTTAGCCTGCCACGCCTGCTTGTTCCATCATCGCATGCAATAAAACATTGCAACCGGCTTCGACATGCTCGTTCTTGGCGTCTTCGATTTCGTTATGGCTTATACCGTCTTTGCACGGAATGAAAATCATGCCCGCCGGTGCCAGCCGCGCCATATAAACCGCATCATGCCCGGCGCCCGACACCACGTCCATCGACGAATATCCGAACCGCTTGGCGGCCTTCTCCACTGCGGCAACACAATCCTGATCGAAGGGGCAGGCAGCAAAGTGAGAAACCTCCTCCAGCGTGATTGACAGCCCGCTCTGCTCGCTGGTGGCGGCAATGAATTTACGAATATCGCTATCCATGCTGTCGAGCAGCGCATCGGTGACATTCCGCAAATCGATGGAAAAACTGACTTTGCCGGGAATGACATTGCGGCTATTAGGAAAATTTTGCACAAATCCGACTGTGCCGCGACCATAAGGCGCAGTGCGATTGGCGATCGCAACGACTTCCTGCATGATGCGGGTCGCTACCTGTAGCGCATCCTTACGCAATGCCATCGGTGTTGGCCCCGCGTGCGATTCCATGCCGGTGACGACACAGTCATACCAGCGCAAGCCCAGTACGCCTTTGACGATACCAATCGTGACGTCGGCATCTTCAAGTACCGGCCCCTGCTCGATATGCGTTTCAAAGTAAGCGCCAATCGGGTGTTGCCCGGGTTCTTGTTCGCCCAGATACCCAATGCGCTGTAACTCTTCGCCTACCGTGTGGCCATGAATATCTTTCGCCTGGTAGGCATGCTCAAGTGAAAACGCACCCGCGAAGACTCCCGACCCCATCATCACCGGCACAAAGCGCGAGCCCTCCTCATTGGTCCAGAAGGCGACCTCGATCGGCGCTTCGGTTTGGATCTTGTGATCATTGAGCGTACGCACTACCTCCAGTGCCGCCAGCACGCCGTAGTTGCCATCAAACTTGCCGCCGGTTGGTTGCGTGTCAATATGACTACCGGAGACAATCGGCGCCAGTGCCGCGTTGGTGCCGCCACGGCGCATGAACACGTTGCCGATCTTATCAACCGTAATCGACAGACCAGCTTCCCGCCCCCACGACACCACCAGATCGCGGCCTTGTTTATCAAGATCGGTAAGCGCCAGCCGATTGACGCCGCCTTTCGCCGTGGCGCCTATTTTTGCCAACTCCATGAGCGATTGCCATAGGCGATCGCCGTTAATTTTCAATGCTGACATCTTCACTCCTGTCGTGTTCAAACCGTCAACCGCCATGGCTTAACGAAATGCGGGGATCACTTTTTCGCCGTAGGTTTCAATGATTTCACCTTCATTGCCGTTATCCAGATAAATGTTGTATTGCGTCACGCCAGCGGCCTTGAGTTGCTTGATTTTCTCGATATGCTGTTCCGGCGTGCCAAGCACACAGAAATTTTCAACCACATCGGGAGTGATAAAGTCGAGGTAGGGATTATCACTTTGACCATGTTTTGAATAGTCATAACCGCGGCGCTTTTCAATGTAAGACGTCAGGCTTTTCGGCACCAGACCGGAGTCCGTCCCATACTTCTCCACAATGTCGGCCACATGGTTGCCAACCATCGCCGGGAACCATTTGGTGGCTTCGATACATTCGTCCATACCGCCGAAGAAAGCCGGTGCCGCAGCTTGCACCTTGTAGCCGGACATGTCGCGACCGGCGGCCACACCAGCACCAATAGCTTGATCAGCAAACCATTTGCATAGGCCCGGTTCGGCGATTTGCAGAATCACGCCATCGCCTACCTCACCTGCCACTTTGAGAGCGATGGGGCCATAGGCAGCGATCCACACCGGCAATTCATATCCATCTGCCCACGGAAATTTGACTGGTTCCGGGCAACTGTCATAACTCACTTCTTCGCCACGCACCATGGCCTTGACCTTGTGCGTGAATTCGGCGACACGCGCCATGCTGGCCGGTTTATTGCCCATGACACGGCGCGAGCTGTCGCCGCGTCCCAGACCGATATCAATACGCCCGTTCGATTGCGCGGCCAGGCTGCCATACAACGATGCGGCCAGTGACCAATCGCGCACGTCAGGATTGGTCACGCAGGGCGCGAAACGCATTTTGGTGGTGTGCTCCATGCACATTGCCATCGCCACAAACGACTCGCGCCACAAAATGTGCGAATCGTAAAACCAGCAATATTCAAAACCGTGGCTCTCGGCCAATCTCACCAAAGCACGCGCACGATCGGGGGATACAACGCCTTTAAAGCAGATGCCAAATTGCATAATATTTCTCCTGTTGAGTATTCAATGTGTGATTTTTCCGACTTTTGTGTAATGCATTGCGATCATTTCAAGCCACAGAACCGGGTGCCCAGATACGTATTCCGGCGTGACTGAACGGCACTTTCTTGCTGATATTGAGACGGATCAGAATCGGCGTGATTGCCTCTAGACAGCGCGCCGCGCTAGCCGGTCCGCAGTAATAAGTCGCCACGTCCAGACGGGAAATGAGCTCCATCACCTTTTCCGACGCAGCCAATTCATTACCGCAGACCAGGATGTCGCAATTGATCGCTTGTTCCAGATGGTTGAGCGTATGCGCCGACACGTTATGCAAGGCCCCCACCACGGCGGTGGTCTGGCCCAGCAATGCCTGCGCCGCCTCGGTTGCAGATCCTTCGGGCGGCATCGCCACCGCCTTGGGATTGTCCGGCGCCAGCGGCACCACCAGGTCGACCAGTATCTTGCCGCCCAGATGTGGTTTCAATTGTTCCAATGCGGCGTCATGGCCGGAGTACGGCACTGCCAGCATGACGATCTCGTCGGCGGCATGTACCGCAGCCACGTTTTCATGGCCCTCGATCTGCGCCGCACCAGGATAAACAGCGAGCTTCTGATTGAGTTCGGCTGCGATCGCAGCAGCGCGCACGCCATCGCGGGAGCCCAGCGCCACTGCCACACCGGCTTTGGCGAAACGGCAGGCCAGACCTTGTCCCTGCGGACCGGTGCCACCAAAAATTGCTATTTTCATAAAAACAAATCCTCTTTAATAGGTCGAACAAACTGTTTGGCATTGGCCTCGCCATCGGCATCCCAATTCAGGCCGCGTACGACGATCACCGGCGTGCCGCTATCTTTTCCCATGAGCAAACCGCTGGCGGCGGCAATCTCGTCGGCAAAGGCCGGTTCGGAGGCATACAACTTGCGACCGTAGGCATCGGTCTGGCCGATCCAACTGACAATCGCAGGAACCTGGGCCACGCCGATGGCAACGTTGACCAGGCCACGACGCCAGGCCCGGCCAAAGGTATCGGTGACGATCACGCCGATATTGACGCCGGCATCCTTGCTTAAGTGCGCCGCAATCTTGGCGGCGCTGGCATCCGGATCGAGCGGCAACAGCAGCAGCACGCCGTCCTCACCAACGTTGGACTCGTCGATGGCGGCGTTGGCGCATACCCAGCCATGCCGATGACGGGCGATAATCAGGCCATCTGGCGGGAAAGCTGCGACCCGCACGATCTGCTCGGACTCGTCCAGAATCGCCTGCACCTTGCGCGCATCCTTGCCAGATCGGGCAGAGAGTTCCTGTGCCGCTGGCGAGGGCACAATGTCGGCAAGACGACGTGTGCGCCCTTCTGCCTTTGACACGATTTTTTGCGCTATCACGACAATGTCACCATCCTGATATCGCTCGCCACAGGCATACGTGGCCTGGGAGATGACGGCGGCGAGATCGTCGCCGGCATGTATTTCAGGAATATCGGGCAGCGCGAACAGGCGCATCGAATTGGAGGCTTTTTGTTTCATCGTGCAAATCCTTCAAAAAGCGGCTGTACCGTGCGATGCAACTTGCGCGACATTTTCTTTTGCGCCAGCACCAGACAATCGGCAGGCGTGTCGATGTCGTGGCCGATAAAAGGCAGGTAGCGGCGTGTAGCGCACAGCCCAACGGCAGCGGCAGCCATTTCGTGCCGTAATGCAGAGCCCTGACCGTACTGAAAAGTCAAATCGCAAGGCGGTGTGACAAGCAACATATTGGTACCGCCGTCGCGTGCCTCTGCAATCACCACTTGATACTGCTCTGACAGCACCAGCAACTGCGTCACCTCGTTGCGCAGCATCACCGGAATATCCGCCGGTACAATCATCAGGCGTTTATAGCCATGCGTTAGCGCATGGTGCAAAGCCAGCGTTGCAGCGGCGTTAAGACCATCGGTTCGGGTTTCGTGCAACACCAATGCACCGGCGGTATGCGCACGCAAGGCAATCGACGCCGATTCAGTCACCACCATCAAATCGAATTGGGGAAAGACACCTTGAAAAAAACGTAGTGTCCTGTCGAACAGGCACAGCGCCAAACTTTGCCGTTGAGCCGCATCCAGCACCGAACCCAGGCGCGATTTAGCCTGCTCCGGCGCTTTCATGGGAATCACAACCAAGGTTTTCATTGCGTCCTTCTTTCTGCCCGTTGCAAACTGTTGCGCACCAACGGCAACCATCCGAACAGCGCACTCGCCAATTCCTGCGCAGCGGCTTTTTCGGCAATCAGCGTATTGGTCGCCAATACCATCAGCCCTTGCTTGCGCAAAATGACAGCATCATCACTGTCGCTGGCATCAATCACAAGACCGTCAATCAAACCGGCGTAGCGCTCGGCAATACCGAGATTGCCTGGCGTCAGATTGAGGTCGGTCAGCATGCCAGCCAACGGCCCCTTGACCGCGTGGCCGCCGATGAGCGGTGACACCGCCACGCGCACCGCAGTCGATGCCAGCAAGGCACTGCGCATGCTCGGCAGAGCCAGCATTGGTTCGATCGACAGCAGCGGATTGGAAGGCGCGATCACGATCACATCGGCTTGTTGCAGTGCCGCCAAGACTTCGGGCGTGACGTCGGCAAACGTCGCGCCGCGATAACAGATACCCAGCACCTTCGGCTGTGTACGCTGCGCAACGAACCACTGTTGAAAAGACTGCCAGCCCGCTGCCGTTTCGATTTCCGTCGGCACTGGCGTGTCACACGCTGGCAGCAAGTGCGTGTCAACGCCCAAGTTTTGCGCTACATCGGCCATGATCGTGGTCAATCGTTCGCCTTGCGCGAGTCGCCAGGAACGATAGATGTGCAAGCCAAAATCGGCATCCCCTAGCGTCATCCAATCCGGCGCGCCGAGACTCGAGAGCGTTTGCAGCGCCTTGGTAGTATCGCCCTCCACACCCCAGCCGTTCTTGCGGTTCACACGACCGGACAAGGTATAGAGCAGCGTATCCAGATCAGGGCAGACTTGCAGCCCATAAAAACGCTCGTCATCGCCGATATTGGCAACCACGGTCAATGCACCGGGAGGCAAACTGGCGGCCAGTCCCAACGCCATACGAGCACCGCCGACGCCGCCGGCCAGCAATACCACGCGCATACTGGATTCATTCATGAGCGGCTCCGTGCGCATGCTCTCTGGCCGAGCGTGTGCGAATGAAGTGCACCGGGTCGTATTCCCGTTGCTTGAGGGGAGCGATGGCCAGCGGATCGTGATCGACATAATTTTCCAGCGGCACATACAAAGTGCTGCGGCGAACCGGCAGGCGGCCCGCATCACGGATTATTTTGACCATCTCATCGGCGGTAATTTCTTCGCCATAAGCGGCGCCTGCCGAACGTGAAATGGACTCATTCATTAAGGTGCCGCCCAAGTCATTCACTCCGGCGGACAAGAGCATCTGTGCTATCTCCGGCCCCAACTTGACCCATGACACTTGGATATTGTCGATCCACCCGGCCAGCATCAGACGCGCCACCGCATGCATTTTGAGATGCTCGATCAAGGTAGCGCCAGCGCGCACGCCAGGAATATCCTTTTCCACATACAGCGGCGCTTCGCTGTGCACGAAGCCAAGCGGCACAAACTCGGTAAAACCGCCGGTATCTTTCTGGATCGAGCGCAGCAGATCGATATGCGCGGCCCAGTGACGCGGCCCGTCGATGTGGCCATACATGATGGTCGACGTGCTGCGCAGCCCGACGCCATGCGCGGCGCGCACGATATCGACCCAGGCTTGGGCAGACAGTTTATTGCGTGTGAGCTTTTGCCTGATGTCGACATCCAGAATTTCAGCCGCCGTACCAGGAATCGAACCCAGACCGGCCGCTTTGAGTTCGCTCAAAAATTGCGCCGGCGACTGATGCTGTTTCTTTGATCCATACCAGATTTCAAAGGGGGAAAAAGCATGTATATGCATGTCCGGCAAGTGCGCCTTGATCGCCAAGACCAGATCGCGATAATGCGACCCCTTGATATCGGGGTGCAATCCGCCCTGTATGCAGACTTCTGTCGCGCCGCGCTGCTGTGCCACTTCGGCACGATGCACGACTTCGTCCATGTCGATCAGTTCGGCATCGACGTCTTTACGCTCCCGCGAAAAACCACAGAAGCGACAGCCCATATAACAGACATTGGTGAAATTAATATTGCGCGTGACCACAAACGTGACCTTGTCGCCGACACGCTGGTGGCGCACCAGATCGGCGGCAGCGACAATTGCCATCAAATCGTCCTCGTTTGCCATGAACAGCTGCTCGGCATCGGCACAACTTAATTCACGCCCTGCCAACGTCGTCTCCAGAATGCGCCGGGTTGCCGGCGTAGCGCGGGCCAACGCCGATGACAAGCCATGACGGCCACCCAACATTGTTACCCTATCGATCAGATTGTTCATGCGGCTAACTCCTCGTGAATCATTTGTTGCCGTGCCAGGCCATCGGGACGGGCCTGCTGCGCCAACGCGACAAAAGGCATGGGTCCGATAAAGTGATGCGCTGCGCGCAAATAGCGCGGATAGGTCGTCAGGCGCTCGCGTAGCATCAAACCCTCCCTGGCGGTGCGGCGCACCACTTCTTGGAGTGCGGGCCAGGCACGTTCGGGATTGATGTGATCAATGGTGAGCGGTGATATGCCGCCCCAGTCGTTGATCCCGGCGTGCAGATATTGCTCGAACTTCTCGGCCAGATTAGGCGGTGCCTGCAAGGAAATCTCAGCCGGCAACAGCAGACGCGCGAGCGTCAGCGTCTTCAACATGTCGTGCATGTCCGGTTCGGCCCAGTGCGCCATCGGCGTACCCGGTTTGGCCCTGAAATTTTGTACGATCACTTCCTGTATATGACCATATTTTTGATGTAGTTCGGCGATGGCATATAAGCTATCGACGCGCTCGGTCCAGGTTTCGCCAATGCCGATCAGAATGCCGGTGGTGGTGGCGATACGTTCCATGCCGGCGCGCTGTAAGGTTCTGATCCGTTGCAGCGGTACTTTGTCGGGACAGGCGTAATGCGGCATATCTTTTGCCATGAGCCGTTTGCTGATGTTTTCCAGCATCAGGCCAATACTGCCGGCAACGCCTTTCAATTGGCGCACCTCTTCTTCCGTCAACGTACCGGCATTGACATGGGGAATCAGCGAGGTTTCACGCAAAATACGCTGGCACATCGCCACCACGTATTCCATGGTCGTTGCGTAGCCCAGCGCTTGTAGCATTTGACGTGCTTCGGGATAACGCAACTCCGGCCTTTCTCCCAACGAAAACAAGGCCTCCTTGCACCCCAGACGCTCACCCTGGCGAGCCACGGCCAGCACCTCGTCGGGCGTCATGTAGCCAGCGCCAGGCGTACCTGGCTGTTTAGCAAAAGTGCAATAGCCACAGCTATCGCGGCACAAGTTGGTCAGCGGGATAAACACCTTGCGCGAATAGGTGACAGTTTTCCCCCATTGCATATGACGAACTGCGCGTGCGGCGGCCATCAGCGGCGCCAGCCTGGCGACCTGGGCATGCTCCATGTCGAGAAAATCGGTTCTGTTGTACATGAGTGAGCGTCTAAATTTTGGGTAAAAAAATCCCCTGCCATCGAAATAGGCATATCTCAGGGCAAATCAGTTGGAGCTACTTCAGTTGTTCAGATGGACGTCAACATCGCGCGGCCATTTTGGCCAGTGCGTCGAACATCGGCGAAAAAGCGGGACGATCAACATGCCGTCCGGCGCCGGCTTCTGCGCGCAGATCACCACGACAAAATACGAGCTTGCCGCGGCTGATGGTATGGCTTGGAATCCCGGTGACGGTGCGTCCTTCAAAAACATTGAAGTCGCCTTTGGAGTGTTGTGTCTTGGCTGAGAGAGTACGCGTTCCTCGCGGGTCCCATACCACCACATCGGCGTCGGCACCGACGGCGACAACTCCTTTACGTGGGTAGATATTGAAAATCTGCGCGGCATTGGTCGAGGTCGCCCGAACGAACTCCGATGGCGTCAATTTGCCGCTATTGACGCCGGCATCCCAGATCACCGCCATGCGTTCTTCGACGCCGCCGCAACCGTTCGGGATCTTGGTGAAATTGTCGCGCCCGACAGCTTTTTGCCGTTCGCAAAAGGTGCAATGATCTGTTGCGGTGGTATGCAGATTGCCGCCCTGCAAACCGCGCCATAATGCTGCCTGGTGCTCTTGCGAGCGAAACGGCGGACTCATCACGTGAGCCGCCGCAACACGGAAATCGGGATCGCGATAAACGCTGTCGTCAATCACCAGATGTCCAGCCAGCACTTCGCCATAGACACGCTGCCCCCTGGCACGCGCACGCGCAATCGCCGCCAGCGACTCGTCGCACGAGACATGCACGATATAGAGCGGCACATGCAAGGCTTCAGCGATGGCAATAGCGCGATTGGCGGCTTCGCCCTCAACCACCGGCGGACGCGACAGCGGATGGGCTTGCGGCCCGGTCGATCCTTTGTCAATCAAGGCGTTCTGCAACTGGAATACGAGCTCGCCGTTTTCGGCATGTACGGTTGGTATCGCGCCAAGCTCCAGTGAACGCGAAAAGCTTTTCACCAGCAACTCGTCATCGGCCATGATGGCGTTTTTATAGGCCATGAAGTGTTTGAAGCTATTGACCCCATGTTCCCGCACCAACGTGCCCATGTCGGCACGCACACTGTCGTCCCACCAGGTCACCGCCACATGAAAGGTGTAATCGCCGGCTGATTTTTCGGCCCACCCACGCCATGTCCGATACGCTTCCATTAACGATTGCTGCGGACTTGGAATCACAAAATCCATGATTGTCGTCGTGCCGCCAGCCAGCCCGGCGGCCGTGCCGCTAAAAAAATCGTCCGCCGTCACCGTCCCCATGAAAGGCAATTGCATATGCGTATGCGGATCAATCCCGCCTGGCAGCACATATTGTCCGCCAGCATCGACCACCTCAGCCGAAGGCGGTATGCTCAGATCAGTGCCGACGGCAACAATCTTGCCGCCCTCACACAACACATCGGCGCGAAACTCACAATCGGCGTTGACGACAGTTCCGCCACGTATAGCAATTGTCATTGTTTTCTCCAGATTAGTTCAGAACGGGCGCCACTCTGGCTTGCCTGCCAAGCATCAGCGTGCCGTACAGCAGCGATGAAATCACCAGGCCGACAAACCACGCATAGGTGTAAATCGTAGTGAAAAAATCGCCGACCGCAGGAAAAACGGCAGGAAACGCGGCATTCAGAAAACCCGGGATATTGGGCAATACGCCCAGTACAAAAGCGATGATGGCGGCCGTGTTCCAACCATTGCTGTAAGAATATTGACCGTCGCTTTTGTAGAGATCATCGACTACCAGCCGCGTTTTCCGAATCAGGAAGTAATCGACAATCAGAATGCCGGCAATCGGCCCCAGCAATGCCGAATAGCCAATCAGCCAGGTAAAAATGTAGCCCTGTGTGCTCTCCAGAATTTTCCAGGGCATCATCAGGATGGCGATGGTGGCGGTGATATAGCCACCGGTCTTGTAAGAGATATTTTTTGGGCTTAACGAAGAGAAGTCGTAGGCCGGCCCCACCATGTTCGCAGCCAGATTGACACTGATGGTATCAATCAATAGGATGATCAGTGCAATCAATACGCCGGCACCAGTCATACGGCTGGCGACATCGACCGGATCCCAGATCGCCTTGCCATATAGCACCACCGTACCCGAGGTCACAATCACCGCCAGCGTCGCTAGCAGTCCCATCGGCAACGGCAGACCGATGGACTGACCGATCAATTGATCGCGTTGTGTTTTCGCAAAGCGGGTGAAGTCGGGAATGTTAAGCGCCAAGGTTGCCCAGAATCCCACCATCGCCGTCAGCGACGGCCAGAAGACGTGCCAGAACTCTCCGGCTTTTTTACCGCCTTCGACAAACTGTGAGGGCTGATGCAGAATCGGCCCCAGACCGCCAGCCTTGTTGTAGATCCAGGCCAGGAGTGCAAAGCAAACCAAAATCTTTAATGGTGCTGTGTAGGTTTCCAGTTTTCGTATCGCCTCAATACCGTGCAGGATGTACCAGAACTGCACTGCCCAGAATGCCAGAAAACACAGCAATTGGGCGCCATTGATGCCGAGTCCGGCGATTTTTTCGCCTCCTAGCGGATGACCGACGAGCACCCCGACCAGGGTATAGATCATCAGGCCGCCAAACCAGGTCTGAATTCCATACCAGCCACAGGCTACGATGGCGCGCATCATCGCCGGCAGACGCGCTCCGGTAGTACCAAACGATGCCCGTGCCAACACCGCATAAGGCACGCCGTATTTGGCGCCAGCATGTCCGATCAACAACATCGGAAGCAAGACAATCGCATTGCCTAGAAACACCGTCAGCACCGCTTGATCCCAAGACATGCCCACTTCGATCAGACTCGCAGAGAGTGTGTATGCTGGAATGCACATCACCATTCCCACCCACAATGCAGCAAAGTGATACCAGCGCCAAGTACGCTGACTTGCATCAGTAGGTGCCAAATCCTGGTTCCAGAGCCCATTCGCGTTCGAAAGATGTTCACTCACAATTGATTCCTTCCTTAAGTAAGAAATTTGCATTACTTCGGCAATGAGATTGTTTGCAGCAAGTCTATCTAAGCAAACCCTGTGCCAATTTTTACCACTAGGTAAAACCAGCACCAACAGAACAATGCGAACAGCGAATTTCGCGATTCGGCCTATCATACAAGGAGAATACGCATATTTTTTACCAATTGGAAAAATAATTCAGCGCATAACAAGTCGCCCTGAACGTCCGAGACAATCTGGTTAAACTGATGCATCGAGCGCACATATAGTGCGCAACCGCACCAAAAATGCCCGACTAGCGGAGCCCTTGCGATAGGAATGGACTGCCAGGAATAGATTTTTCTTCGTGCAGCCAAGGTCGTTTTTATAATATTGAATTATTCATCCCAGCTGAGCACCATGAACCAAACCAAAACTGCCACGCGTGTACAAAAAAGCAAGAAACCAAACACCCTCAATCGCGACAATCTGGAAGCCGATATCATTGCCAAGGCAGAACAGGCATTTGCAGAATTCGGCTACGAAGGCACTTCCATTGCCACCATTGCCGAAAGTGTCGCGCTATCGAAGCAAAACCTGTTGTATTACTTCCCGACCAAACAGATCCTCTACAAACGCGTGCTGGATGATGTCATGCAAGCCTGGCTAGGAAGCATGACGAAACTGGCGACGGAAAATCTCAGCCCTCAGGATGCACTGACTTCCTACATTAAAGCCAAATTGCAATTTTCCCGTGAGCATCCATGGGGCTCGCGCGTCTATGGCATGGAGGTGATCACCGGCGCACAGTTCTATCGCAATGAAATCAAGGAAAAGGTCATTCCCGTATTGCGGCAAGATATTTTGATTTTCGAGAAATGGATAGCCGAAGGAAAAATCGCAGCAATCGACCCGACGCATTTGCTCTTTACCATCTGGGCGATGACCCAATCCTACGCTGACTTCTCAACCCAGATGTGCCTGGTGCTTAATCGCAAGAAACTCAGTACCAAAGATTTCGACGCTGCCGAAAAATTGATCGTAGACATGGTGCTGGCAACGATCTCCATCGCAAACCAGCGCTAGAATTGATCAAGCACAGGAAGCTAGACGCTGGAGGCTGGAGGCTGGAGGCTGGAGGCTGGAGGCTGTCAAAAATGCCTTAAGCACAGACGTTAAGTCAGCTATTGCTGCTGCCGAAGACATTTCTTTTCTATGATGAAATTGCCCGTTCGCCTGGCCGCCAGCCGCATCTCCTACTTCAGAGCGGACTGCCGGCGATCAGGCCTGCCAGGAAAAAGACGACGCTAAGCGTGTTGATACGAGCCGTTTAACAAGTCCATCTCCAGGCAAAAAATGCACTTAGAACGCGTGGCGGATACCCACATCCCAAGCGCTGTTGCCACTGCCGGCATCAATCGAGCTACCCACCGTATAGGGCGCACCGTTCTTGTTCATGATGTGCGCGTACATCATGTACAGCTCTGTACGCTTGGACAGGGCATAGCGATCGCCAAACGCTAACTGCTGCGCATCCTGGTTGAGTGCTGTCTTGTCGTTCTTGAAAATGTAAGAAGCGAGCAAGGTATTAACCGCGCCCACCGGCACCGTCACACCGATGAGCGAATCAGTGCTGTTGGTCGATGCGGTAATGGCGCTGCTGCCATAAGGATTGACGGTATTGCGCAAGGGCGAGCTATTGAGGCCCTTGTCTATCCCATAGGCGGCGTGCAGTTTGAATGAGCCAAAGTCATAGATAGCTCCCAGCAAAGTGTCGCGGGCGGTACCAACCTGTGTTGTCGCGGTATCGCTATTGCGCACATGGACTCCCAGTCGCACGGTCAATGGGCCTGCCGCATAGCCGATGGCGCCACCAATTTGGCTGGATTCGCTAGTGTCTCCGGCAACGCCGCCAAAACCATAGGCCAATTCACCACTGACACCATTGACAGTGGGCGACGCGTATTTGAGCGTATTGTCCATGCGACTGGCACCGTTGCCCGTGTTGGGCATCAGGTTGGCAGCATCACCCGCGTAACCGGTGCCGAATGGATCCACCGCGGCCAAGACCAAATATTGCGGTGTGTATTGACGACCGACGGTCACCGTACCGAAGCCGCCACCCAGACCGACATAGCTTTGACGACCGAACAGCAGGCCGCCCTGACCGAGAGCACCGGTGGTGTTCTGGAATCCGGACTCCAGCAAGAACAGCGCCGACATGCCACCGCCCAGATCTTCCTTTCCAGTAAACCCGATGCGCGAACCGCCGCTGACACCACTGCTCAGTTTGACGATACGACCACTGCCGCCACCGCTTTCAACCACCAAGCCCGTGTCGACCAAACCATAAATCGTCACCGACGATTGGGCCAAGGCAGGTGCTGCCTGCATGCCGACAGCAGCCGTGAAGACCGCCGCTGCTAAAACTTTCTGTTTCATTATGATTCCCCGTTAAATTGAAAATGCGTAAAACAAAAAAACGCTAACCGTCCAGTGTTGCGCGCGCCCTCCCCTTGACAGTTATGCGCCTGCTCCCGAACTGCGATAGGGCAATTGGCCCTTTGCCTGGCGCCGTCCGAAAGAACTGCCGGACCTGCAGCACCCCGCCGCAGGTCTCGAATGCTGGAGCTATCGCGACGTACGCACCGATGCCTGTGGCATCTGTTGCGGCCACGCCAGCTTGTCGCTCTTGAATTCACGCAGAAAGCTGAAATCACGATTGCTTTCCGCGATCACGGCAAACGCCGTATCCAACACCTTGGGTGAAAGCCATGGATACGACAGGAAAGACTGCAGTGTGGTCAGTAGATCGCCAGCAATATCGGCCACCAGCATCATGTGATCGATGCGGATATGCATTTCACTGACGCGCCATTGCGATTCCAACTCGCGCGTCAATTGCCAGTGGTAATAGCCGCGTCCAATACGCAGCGAGGCACTGACTTCTTCACGCATGAGCACCAGCCACGGCAAATAGCTGATCCGGTCCTCGTTGAGGAATAATTGATCGCACACGTAATAGGTGCGGCATCGCGTGAAACGTTTGGCGAAATCCGTCACCAATGTCTGTGCAATGCCTTCAACACCAACCACCAGCGGCGGAAAAGACACCGCGCTGGCTGACGCCGAAATGCTCACTAAGGCATTGGCATGGTAAATATCGTGGATCAATGCCGGCGTGCATTTGTCTTTTGCATAGACGTACGCTTCCAGCAAGGATTTATGCGTCAACATAGAATCATCCTTGGTTGAGGACGGACAACGCCGTCGTTAATTTTTGTCTGACGACAGGGTCGATGCGGCGCTGTCACGGCGCCCGTTCGGCGCTATTCGTTGCGCTGGTCCGTGACGAACATCTTGCTGCGTGCATGGGTAATGCAAAACGGCAGTTTGCTCAGTTCGGCGACATACTGCAGTGTCACGCCGCACGCCCAGAACACGGGCAACTCATCGTCCATGATGGCGCTTGCATCGCCGAAATCAGGACGCATCAGGTCGGCAATGCCGAGCGCCTGCGGGTTGCCGATATGCAGCGGTGCACCCTGCCCCTGCGGCAGCCGTGCAGTGATCTCCACCATACGGGCGATATCGCGACTCTTGATCGCACGCATGCTGACCACGGCGTTGCCGCTGAAGCGACCGGCCGGCACACAAGGGAGATCGGTCTTGTACATGGCCACGTTGCCATCCTGCTCAAGATGACGCAAGGCGATGCCACTCTCGACCAGAGCACTCTCAAGGGAGAAGCCGCCAGCGATCAAAAAACTGACCAGGTCATCGCCCCAGTAAGCCGATATGTCGTCAACTTCTTGCTTGAGTACACCGTGCTCGAAGATGTAATAGCCACCGACATCGCTGCGCAAATCGGCAGCAATTGCGTAATGCGGCTCGAAGTCGCCTGGCTCAAACACTTCCAACAGCGGACATAGCCTGGGATTGCGCTGACAGAACAACAGCAAATCGTAGGCATATTCCTGTGGCACGATCATCAGATTGGTCTGTAGATGCTTATCCGCATGGACGGCAGTGGCGCCTTCGAAGACACCAGTGCGGCATAGCCCACGTAACTTGGCGGCAAACAGATCGGCGCCAGGGTCTGCACACAACAGCCTATTCATTTGACATTCCTCCACAATAGACCTTCTTGATATCGCCGTGACACAGCCAGCCGATGCGCTTGACGACGGCCAAAGTCGCCATACTGAAAATAACTGCCTGCCACACCTTGATGAAGCCGTTGATACGTTTGAAGACAAGACCAACCATGAGGAGAAGCTCCTTGTTGTGTTGACGAAAAACATCCAAAAAATCTCCACCTGCGACGTCCAGCAGGAGCACTCCAAATCAATTTGCCAACACTGCGCCCGACACCATTCTTATAAAAAACTTGTGTCGGTCCGTTCCGAGCCGCATGACGCTGCAAACCGCGCAAGCGATGTGATACGGCCTCCCTGTCGGGATGAACGGACACAGCCAACGCGTTGTTGCGGTATTTCTTTTGCTACGGCGACTACTTGTTACTGAGGCGGTAAAAAGCTGACTTAACGACGGCAGATTTCAGGATTCATGGCGGCTTGCCCCGCTATGCACCGATAGCTCAAATTCGGCGTTGAGGGCATGCGCAAAAATGGCGGTGGTTTGGCGCTGCTGCGCGTCTCACTGTGTTGCTTCTGATTCTTCATTCATTTTTTATCTCCTTTAATTTTTTGTTGAATCCTATACGTTTCATCGATAATATGTCAATAAATTATTAATAAGAACTAAAATAAATGATCTGCAAATCATTTACGATTTATTAGCAAATTGCGTACCAGATTATTTAGGAGACCCTGACTACTGGCGCAAACTCAGACGCAGCAAGGACTTTGGAAGAAATAGGGAGAACTTGACGACGAATTAGCATTTCGTCGGAAGGCTCTTTCGCACGCTATATGTGCGAAATATCGATAATTTATAAACAAGTTGCACCAAAAAATCACGTGAAGAAAGGCAATGCACCATGAATCAAGAACAGACCACTCAGGCAGAGCAACGCTGGCAATTTTGGATTGATCGCGGCGGTACCTTTACCGACATCGTCGCGCGCAAGCCGGATGGCAGCTTGTTGACCCACAAACTATTGTCGGAAAATCCTGAGCAATACAAGGATGCCGCCGTCGCCGGCATCAAGCGTCTGCTCGGCCTGAGCCCCGATCAACGCATTTCGCCAGAACAGGTCGAAGCCGTGAAAATGGGCACCACCGTTGCCACCAACGCCCTTCTGGAAAGGAAAGGCGATCCGACCGTGCTGTTGATTACCAAAGGTTTTCGCGATGCCTTGCGCATTGCTTACCAAAACCGTCCGCGTCTGTTCGACCGCAATATCGTGCTGCCCGAGCTGCTGTTCGAACAAGTGATTGAAGTTGACGAGCGCATCGGCGCTCATGGCGAAGTGGTGCAAACACTCGATACCGTGGCCGTGTGCCAGCAACTCAAGGCACTTTATGGTAAGGGCTATCGTGCCGTGGCCATCGTGCTCATGCATGGCTACCGTTATAACGCCCATGAAAAAAAACTGGCGCAGATCGCCGCCGAGATCGGCTTTAGCCAAGTGTCGGTATCGCATGAAGTCAGTCCGATGATGAAATTGATTTCGCGCGGCGACACCACCGTGGTCGACGCCTACCTCTCGCCTATCCTGCGTCGTTATGTTGACCAGGTGGCCGGCCAGATGGATGGCGTGCGCTTGCTGTTCATGCAAAGCAATGGCGGCCTGACTGACGCGCATCGTTTCCAGGGCAAGGACTCCATCCTATCCGGTCCGGCCGGGGGCATCGTCGGCATGGTACGCACCGCAGCCACTGCGGGATTCGATAAGATCATCGGTTTCGACATGGGCGGTACCTCGACCGATGTGTCGCATTACGCCGGTGAATTTGAGCGCGAGTTCGAGACGCAAGTCGCTGGCGTGCGCATGCGTGCGCCGATGATGAGTATCCATACCGTGGCAGCCGGCGGTGGCTCCATCCTGCATTTCGACGGTAGCCGCTATCGCGTCGGCCCCGACAGCGCTGGCGCCAATCCTGGCCCGGCCAGCTATCGCCGCGGCGGCCAATTGGCGGTGACCGATTGCAATGTCATGCTTGGCAAAATCCAGCCGGCCTATTTTCCCAAGGTATTCGGCCCGGCCGCCGACGCGCCGCTGGATCATGCTGCCGTACTGCAAAAATTTACGGCGCTGGCCGAGCGCATTTATCAAGAGACCGGCAATCGCCGTACGCCGGAAGAAATCGCCGAAGGTTTCATTGAAATCGCCGTCGGCAACATGGCCAACGCCATCAAGTTCATTTCCGTCCAGCGCGGTCATGATGTCAGCAACTATACCCTCTCCACCTTCGGCGGCGCCGGCGGCCAGCACGCCTGTCTGGTCGCCGATGCGCTGGGCATGACGCGGGTGTTCGCGCATCCCTTGGCCGGTGTGCTGTCGGCTTATGGCATGGGATTGGCGGATCAGACCGCAATGCGAGAGCAGGCCATGGAATTGGCCTTGCAGACCGAGACTGTGGGCACCCTGGCCACCCAATTGGAAGCGCTGGCGCAACAAGCCAACACAGATCTGCTGACACAAGGTGTCAACCCGGCCCAGATCAATGTGATCAAGCGCGTTCACCTGCGCTATGACGGCACCGATTCAGTAATCGTGGTGAGCTTTGGCGACATCGCCAGCATGGTGGAACAGTTCGAATCCGGCTACAAGAAGCGTTATTCCTTCCTGATGCCAGAGAAAACCATGGTCATCGAAGCTATTTCGGTCGAAGCCATCGGTGTCTCCAGCGACCGCGAAGAACGCGTCGAGCAACTACCGCCACGCCACGGCCCGCTGCAGGCAAGCGAGACAGTACAACTGTTCTCGGGCGGTCAATGGCACGCCACCGCGCTGTATTTGCGTGAAGACATGCGTCCTGGTGACATCGTGCATGGTCCGGCCATCGTCGCCGAAAAAAGCGCCACCAATATCGTCGAGCCCGGCTGGCTAGCCGAAGTTACGCCGCAAAATCACCTGGTCATGCAACGTTATGAAGCACGCCGCCAGCGCAAGGCCATCGGCACCAGCGCCGATCCGGTGATGCTGGAGGTGTTCAACAATCTGTTCATGAGCATCGCCGAGCAGATGGGCTTGCGCCTGCAAAACACCGCAGTCTCGGTCAACATCAAGGAACGCCTGGATTTTTCCTGCGCCCTGTTCGATGCTAGCGGCAACCTCATCGCCAACGCCCCGCATATTCCAGTGCATCTTGGGTCCATGGGTGAAAGCATCCGTACCATCATGCGTGAGAATGCCGGCAAGATGCAGCCGGGCGACGTCTACATGCTCAACGACCCCTACCATGGCGGCACCCATTTGCCAGACATCACCGTCATCACCCCGGTCTTTGCCAAAGATGGCAAGGGAATCCTGTTCTATATCGGTTCACGCGGCCATCACTCGGACATCGGCGGCATCACCCCCGGCTCGATGCCAGCCAACAGCACCGTAGTGGAACAGGAAGGCATCCTCATCAACAATTTCCAACTGGTGCGCGGCGGTCGCTTTCTGGAGCAGGAAACCACGGCCTTGCTCAGTTCAGGCCCCTACCCGGCGCGCAATATCCCGCAAAACCTGGCCGACTTGCAAGCACAGATTGCGGCCAATCAAAAAGGCGTCGAAGAGCTGTTGAAGATGGTCGAACACTTCAGCCTGGAAGTGGTGCAAGCCTATATGCGCCATGTTCAGGACAATGCCGAGGAAGCGGTGCGTCGCGTGATCACTACCTTGAAGGATAGTAGCTACACTTACCCGCTCGACAATGGTGCCGTGATCAAGGTAGCGATCCGGGTCAATCACGCCGAGCGTAGTGCCGACATCGATTTCAGCGGAACTTCGCCACAACTGAACAATAACTTCAACGCACCCAGCGCCATTTGCATGGCCGCCGTGTTGTACGTGTTCCGCACCCTGGTGGACAATGAAATTCCGCTCAACGCCGGCTGCCTGAAACCACTCGAGGTAATCATCCCGGAAGGTTCCATGCTCAATCCACGCTATCCGGCGGCGGTGGTGTCGGGCAATGTCGAAACCTCAAGCTGCATCACCAATGCCTTGTACGGTGCGCTGGGCGTGTTGGCCTCGGCACCGGGCACGATGAACAACTTCACCTTTGGCAACAGCGAGCATCAGTACTACGAAACGATTTCGGGCGGCTCCGGCGCCGGACAAGGTTTTCATGGCACCGACGTAGTGCAGACCCACATGACCAATTCGCGCCTGACCGATCCGGAAATCCTCGAGTGGCGTTATCCGGTGCGTCTGGAAAGTTATGAAATCAGGCCCAACTCGGGCGGCACAGGCCAGTGGCATGGCGGCAACGGCGGCGTACGCAAGATCCGTTTCCTGGAGCCAATGACGGCCACCATCCTGTCCAATAACCGTATCGTCGCGCCCTTCGGCGCAGCCGGCGGCGGCGCGGGAGAATGCGGCCGCAACATGGTCATCCGCAACGATGGCAGCCAGGAAGAACTGAGCTTTGTTGCCAGCACTGAGATGCAACCGGGCGACGTGTTCGTGATTTCAACACCGGGAGGTGGCGGCTATGGCCAGGCTGGATGATACACATGTATACACCGCTATAAATCGTTTCTAAACGCATGTCTCTTGGCGGTATTTCGGTCACGTTGTAGCGACTGGAGTACCGCGTTTTTCCCTTTGAGGCCAGGCACCAGGCTTATTCCACATTTCCCGGTTGTCACAGCATGCCCTCAAGTCCGCATTGTTAACCCTACGGCATTGCCGCTGTCGGCGGCCGTTCTTCAATCGTCAGGAACCTCAACGTGCATAAATTATCTTTGCAACAAAAGCTGTGGCTACCATTGATTTTTTCGTGGATCGCGCTCTCTGCCTTGTCTCTGTGGAATATTGCTGAAACCCGCAATCTACAGATCGCCAATCGCCAACATGGGTTGATCGACGTCACCGAAATGTCTTACTCCATGATCGCCAGCCTGGAACAACAAGCCAAGGCGGGCAAGATGAGCATGGAAGAAGCAAAGCAGATTGCCATTGCGCGGGTCTCCGAGCAACGCTATACCGGCAGCGGCTACATTACCTTGGTCGGCACCGACTCTTCCATCGTCATGCATCCCATGAGCCCCAAGCTCAATGGCAAGAACATGATCGCCTTCAAGGACGCCAAGGGTAATGCCCTGTACCAGATGATTGCCGCCACCGGCGCTTCGGCGGCTGGCGAAGGCTTCCTCGAATACTGGTGGCCGCGTCCGCATGAAGAAAACCCCAGTCCCAAGATGGGCTTCGTCAAACGTTTCAAACCCTGGAACTGGGATTTGATCGCCAGCGTCTACCAAGACGATATCCAGGCTGATTTCTATCACGCCCTGATCCGAGCTAGCTTGGTGCTGCTATTGCTGGGCGTCGTCATGTCTGTCATCGCAGTGGCGGTCGTGCGCAATATTTATCGATCCATCGGCGGCGAACCGCGCATGGCCTCGGTAGTCGCCCGCAAAATTGCCGACGGCGATCTCAGCGGCGTGATTACCGTGCGCCAGGGAGACCAGAGCAGCCTGGTGGCATCCATTGCCTATACCCGTGAGCGCATGGTCGACACTGTCAACAGCATTCGTGATGCCACCGATTCAATCAAGCAATCAGTGGATGAAATCACCTCCGGCAACATGGATCTCTCCAATCGCACTGAGCATCAAGCCAGCTCGCTGGAAGAAACCGCTTCGGCCATGGAAGAATTGACCGCCACCGTGAAAAACAACGCCGCCAACGCCCAACAGGCCAGCGAACTGGCATTGTCGGCCTCGAGCGTAGCCCGCCAAGGCGGCGCGGTGGTGCAACAGGTGGTGCAGACCATGGACTCGATCAATGCTTCCTCGCGCAAGATTGTTGACATCATCAGCGTCATTGATGGTATCGCTTTCCAGACCAATATTCTGGCCCTCAATGCGGCCGTGGAAGCAGCACGTGCCGGTGAACAGGGACGCGGCTTTGCGGTCGTGGCGGCGGAAGTGCGTAGCCTGGCGCAACGTTCAGCGGCAGCCGCCAAGGAAATCAAGGCATTGATCGATGGCTCCGTCAACGAAGTGCGCGGTGGCGCCGACCTGGTCGCTCAGGCCGGGAGCACTATGATTGAGGTGGTCAACAGCATTGCCAAGGTCAGCGATATGATCAAGGAAATCGCTATCGCCAGCCACGAACAAAGCGATGGCATTGATCAGATCAATATCGCCATCACGCAGATGGACGAAGTCACTCAGCAAAATGCCGCCCTGGTCGAAGAAGCGGCGGCGGCTTCCAAGTCGATGCAGCTGCAGGGTGAAAATCTGATCAGGGTGGTCAGCGTATTCAAGCTGTAAGCTATTGAATCAACACCTGGCGAGATCTTGTTCCAATACTGGTAGGCTGCAGGTGGAAAACAACAAACGTAATCGGACCAACGGCAGTCATGCTCTAACGGGAGCACGGCTGCCGTTATATTTTGGTACAACGATTTCTTGCGGCCCATGCCGGCACGCATAGAACACCGCAAAAAATGCCGAAAAAAAACGCCGCAAGCGGCGTTTTTCGAGGTTTGCTGAACCAGATTAATCCGCCGCCAGCTCGCGGCCACGAGTCTCTGGCAAGGCAAACGAAGCCACGATCACCAGGCCGTAACAAATAGCCGAAATCCAGCCGATGGTTTGCCCCAGCGGCAGACTAGTGCTAAGAAAGCCAATCAGTGCCGGACAGACGGCACCAATGGCGCGGCCGAAGTTATAACAAAAGCCCTGGCCTGAACCGCGCACATCGCTGGGATAGAGTTCGGAAAGGAAGGCCCCCATGCCTGAAAAAATGCCGGAGAGGAAAAAGCCGAAGGGAAAACCCAGCACCAGCATCAAATTGTCAGTAATCGGTATTTGTGTATACAACAAGACCAACACCGCGCCCATTGCGGCAAATAGGATGAAGCAACGGCGACGACCAATAGCGTCGGACAGCCAGGCGCTGCTCAGATAGCCAGCAAACGAGCCGGCGATCAGCACCAGTAGATAGGTGCTGGTGCCCAGAACCGAAAGATGGCGTTCATTTTTCAAGAAGGTCGGAAGCCAGGTCGTCACCGAGTAGTAAGCGCCCTGCATGCCGGTTGCCAAGAGGCTGGCAAACAAGGTTGTGCGCAACAACTCTGGGTGAAAAATGCGCAAGAAGTTGGCATAATTACCGGTTTCACGCGCTTTCGCACGCGCTGTCAGATAGATGGCGGGCTCATCCAGATTGCGACGCAGATACAGGATCAACAGGGCCGGAATAATGCCGATCCAAAACAGTGCTTTCCAGGCTTGCGCAGCCGGCAGCACCGCATACATCCCCCAGAAGCAGATTGCCGATACCGCCCAACCAACGGCCCAACTGCTCTGCACCAGCCCGGCCGCCTTGCCGCGATGTTTGGCGGAGATGGTTTCTGAAATCAAGACCGAGCCTACCGCCCATTCCCCACCCATGCCAAAACCCTGCATCGCACGCGTAAAAAACAGCTGACCAAAAGAGTCGGTGAAACCGCTCAGAAAAGTAAAGACAGCAAACCACAACACCGTCCACTGCAAGACTCTGACCCGGCCAAAACGATCAGCCAACACGCCGGCCGCCCAACCGCCAACGGCTGAAGTAAGCAATGCGCCGGTAGCGATATAACCGGCTTGCGCCTTGCTCATCCCCCAAGCCGCCAACAAGGTGGGGATGATAAAGGTGTAAATCATGTAATCGAAGCCATCCACGCCGTAGCCGGCAAAGGTAGCGGTGAGCGTACGCCGCTCAACCAATGAAGTATGTTTAAGCCACATTTTTTTGCCTATCTTGATTGAGAGGTGATAGTTAAGCGCTGATCAGGTCGCGGTTCAAGAGATCGGTAACCAGCATGTATCCTGGCGCATGGGTAATACAAAATTCCGGCCGGGCGGCCGCGATGGCAGCCTGTGGCGTGACGCCGCAAGCCCAGAACACCGGCAATTCGTCTGGCATCACGTCCACCGCATCGCCGTAATCAGGACGCATGAGATCAGTAATACCGATCAATGCCGGATCACCGATATGCACCGGCGCGCCATGGACCTGCGGCATGCGCGTAGTAATCTGCACTGCGCGGATGGCGTCAGTTGCACGGAGCGGCCGCATCGACACGACCAGCGGACCATGAAACACACCAGCGGCTTGCGTCGCGCGATCGCTGCGATACATGGCAACATTGCGTCCAAGTTGCACATGGCGCAATGGAATCCCTGCGGCCAACAAGGCGTGCTCAAAGGAAAATGAGCAACCTAGTGCAAAGGTCACCAGATCCTCACGCCAATAGCCACTGATGTCGCTGGTTTCCGCCACGCATTGGCCGTGCTGCCAGATATGGTAGCGCGGCACATCGGTACGCAAATCAAGGTCAGCGCCTAGCGCCGGCAACAGTGGCGAGCCCGGCGCAGATACGGCGAGCAAGGGACAGGCGATTGGATTGCGTTCGCAAAACAGTTGAAAATCGGCTGCCAATGACTGCGGCAATATGGCCAGATTGACCTGGACATATTCGCTCGCCAAGCCGCTCGTATGTCCACGGAAATCGCCGCGCCGCACGGCGCGCCGAACCTGGCTGGCGCTGGAATGCTGGTCCAGTAACGGGGCTGGCTGGCCTTGCTCAAAGGGCTGTTGGTGTTTGGTATTCATCGTCGTCTCCACATACGCAGTCTCATTCATAGAATGAGATGATTGTGAAATTCAGACGAACAGCCGTCCAACAAGAAATTTCCATCGATTGTCATCGAAAATTTCGATGACAATCGTGTAATTACCGTTATAGCTAAATTCGTGCCAGCCGGCTTGAAGCGCAGCACAAGCACCATTCCAGTACAGCCGCCTATGGCGGCGGCTTACGCTAGATCAAGCTTGTTTCAAACTGGCTCTGCCGCGCCCTTTTTGGGTGCGTGCAATGTAGGCTTGCGCCGAATCGAGGACCGCTTCGGCCGTACCTGCCCCCGGATCTTCGCGGTAACTTGCATAGATGGGCAGCGGCGCGAGCGCCGCATCGGTATGTATGACATGCAATGGCAGGCGGCTCAGCAAGGTGCTTTTTGCCGCTTTGGGCAGCGTCGCCACGCCAAAGCCGGCTTCGACCAACTGTGCCATGGCAGAAATGGAAGAAATCGAATGGACCCGGGGCAGCGCAAGGCCCGCATCTTGAAACAGCTGTAGCAAGGCCTGATGCGGTTGCGAGCCGCGTTGAAAGGTGATCAGGTCATGCTGTGCCAGCTCCGAGAGTGCATAACGCGCTTTGGGATGGTAGCTGCGGTGACCGACAAAAACCATCTCCATTGCCGGCATCAGAGATGATCGTACATTGGCGTCACTGCCCGCGAACGACGCAAACACCAGATCCTGAGCACCTCGGTGTATCTGGTCCACCAATACCGGCGAGGTCTCCACCGTCAATTGCAACTCAAGGTCGGGGTACTGGCTGCGCATTTCCTTGAGCCAGCCGGGCAACCAGCTATGCACCACCGATTCGATCGCACCGATACGCAGCGCCATGGGACCGTTATTGTTGGCGCTCAGCTCTTGCTTGACCTGCCATTGCAATTCCAGCAACTTCACCGCCAATAGCTGGAAGCGCTGGCCAGCCACGGTGAGGCGAAATATCTTTTCGCGCCGGTCCAGCAGAACGACACCAAGCTCCTCTTCCAGCGCAGCAATTCGACTGGACATCGCCGACTGGGTGATATGCAGCTTTTCAGCCGCACGCGTGATGCTCTTGAGTGAGGCAGCCCAGTGAAAGGCCTCGACGAAGCGGAGATTCATGACGTCAATGGGTGAAGAAAGATGGCAATGATACTATGCCAACGCGACTGACAACTGGAGCGCCAAGACCCTGATTACAACAGGTACGCTACCTGTCAGCGCAACGCCAACGGCTCAATCTTTTGTGTTTAATACTGGAGCCAAACCGGCAAACGGTATCGCCATCGAGCCTATTTCTGGTGCGCTGCTGGCCGTCCGCGTTGCTTGCGGGTATGCTAGGCCTGCTGGCGACAATCGTCGGATGGGTCGGCGCGCGTGATCACACACCTTGATTCTGTCATTGACAAGCTCAACTCGGTAGCCAGCGTATTCCACACCCGTATGAATGGGCCGGATTGGCAGCTTACGCGTGCTGAAACAAAGGTTGAAATATTAACGGAGAAGATGCCATGGATATGGAGTATTCGAGCGAAGCACGTGCAGCACTGACCGAGGCAAGCGAGGGTTGCGTGCTGACCGCATACCCCGATCCTGGGACAGGCGGCGCGCCTTGGACCATAGGATACGGCCATACAGATGGGGTACAGCAGGGCGACACATGCACGCAATCACAGGCTGATGCATGGCTTGCCGAAGATGTCGAAACCGCAGTTGCCGATGTCAATCAATACGTGCAGCCTCAGCTAACACAGGATCAATTCGATGCCTGCGTGGATTTCACCTTTAATTGCGGCGTCGGCAATTTCAATAGCAGCACGCTGTGTCGCTTACTCAACGCTGGCGACTATGCCGGCGCTGATGCAGAGTTCGCGAAGTGGGTCAACGGCGGCGGTCGGGTTCTACCTGGCCTGGTCAAGCGCCGTGCGCTTGAAGCCGCATGGTTTAACACGGGGGCTTGAAAATAGACCTTGAATCACTCGGATCTAAAATTACGAAATTGGCCTGAATGTGAAAAAGCCCGCTACAAGAGCGGGCTTTTTCATTGAATCTATGGGGTGGCTGATGGGGCTCGAACCCACGACAACAGGAATCACAATCCGAGCAAATTATCATTTATCGGCGTTACTTTGCATTCCCAAAAAATACAAAAAATATAAAAATCAGTGACTTATCAAATTTATTAGCTTTAATTACGTTACTCAACGTTGATTGGTATACTCAAACCCGGGTTACATAGCGGTTACACAAAGTATATCGACCATGGCAAAAATAAAATTCACAGCAGGGCGAGTTTCGGATTTTCATTGTGATGCAGGTAAAAATCAATCCTTCCTATGGGACAGCACCGCGCCAAGCTTGGGGCTTCGCGTCACAACTTCTGGGGCAAAATCCTATATATTTCAGGCCAAGCTAAAAGGGGTGGCAATTCGAATTACCATTGGGTCTACTAGCGTATGGAATCTAGACGCCGCTCAGGCCGAGGCCCGTCGTCTCAAAGTCATTATTGATAACGGACTCGACCCCCGTCAGGTAAAGGCAGATGGGCTGGCCGCAGCAGAGGCTGAGCGCGAGGCAAAAGATGCCGAGAAACTAGAAAAACAAAAGCAGTTCGTGCGCGAATCGATCACCCTAGGCGATATTTGGACGGTTTATATTGATTCAAAGCGCGATGCAAAACGCAAAGGCGGAAAAGTCGGCTGGAGCGAATGGCATGTACGTGACCATGAAAGTGCGGTGCGAGTCGGAGGCGAAAAGAAAAAGCGCGGCAAAGGACTTACCGAAGCCGGGGCGCTGGCCCCGCTGCTCAACACTAGGCTAAGCGATCTCACGGGCGAGCGTTTAGGTGCATGGCTGGCCAATGAAACTAAAACGCGCCCCACTCAGGCCGCCCTGGCTTTTCGCCTGCTATCCGTATTTATGAATTGGTGCGAAGCTAGCGACGAGTACGCGGGCCTAGTCCCGGCCGGTGCGTGTAAAACCAATCACGTAAAAAATGAAATTCCGCGCAAGAACGAAAAAGAAGGTGACAGCCTCCAGCGCGAGCAATTGGGGCTGTGGTTTGCCTCCGTGCGCAAAATGTCAAACCCTGTGCAATCCGCCTACTTGCAAGCTTTGCTCGTAACTGGAGCGCGCCGCAGGGAGCTTGCGGCGCTATCCTGGGCAGATGTCGATTTCCAATGGGGCAGCATGACCATACGCGACAAAGTAGAGGGCGAGCGAACAATTCCACTTACGCCCTACATCTCCACCCTACTTTCGGGGCTACCGCGTCGCAATGAGTGGGTATTTTCCAGTCCCACATCAGCCAGCGGGCAATTGGCAGACCCTACAAGCGGGCATAAGGGCGCATTGATTGCAGCCGGATTGCCAGACCTCACATTACACGGTTTGCGCCGTTCCTTTGGCTCTCTTGCCGAGTGGACGGAGACGCCTGCCGGTGTCGTTGCTCAAATCATGGGACACAAGCCGAGCGCTACCGCCGAAAAACACTATCGCCGGCGCCCTGTTGACCTGTTGCGCATGTGGCACACGAAAATTGAAGCGTGGATGCTGGAGCAGGCCGGCATCGCCTTTGTGTCGATAACACCTAGTTTGCGCATAGTGTCGGCCGCAGGGTAATGTAAAGGAATTGACATTCGTTTACGTGGGGGCTACCATTTCAGATGTCAGGTTATAGCAACTGACCGATTTTGAAAGGCCAGATGCCTCAAAAGTCGCCGTCATCGGGCGTAGACCGCCAAGGACGCAACGCTAGTTAGCGCTTGCCCTTGGTTTTTTTTCGCCCAGAGTTTGCGCAAGATTGGAACTTGCGATGACACCCCTCCAAACATCTACCGAATTTCCCGGCTTCTTAACGACGAACGAGTTTGCTGCTATTCAGCGCTGCGCAGCGACAACCGTCCGCAAAAACTTATGTGTACGGGGCCACCATCAAGGCATTAGGCCTATCAAACAGCCAAACGGCCGTTTGCTGTGGCGACTGGATGACCTGCAGGCAATACTGCGTGGAGGGCAATAATGAAAAACGCCCTCACCCAAAACAGCAGTGAGAGCGCCCTCGACAAGCGCAAGTATACGCCGGGTACATTTCCAAAGCGAGTCAATACCGTAACGGCGGCCGTGTTGGCCGGCCTGCTGGAATCAAAAACTTTCACCGGCATGGAATCGGTATTCAAGCAAAGCACGACGCGCCTTTCGGCCTACGTTCATTACCTTGAGACGGAATATTATTGGCACATCGACCGCCGCGAAATTGCGACTGGGACAAACGATGGCCGCACCACTTGGATTGCCGAGTACTGGCTTCCTCAAGAAACAATCGCGCAAGCGTTTGAAGCTGGCGCACGCGCTTGGGTGGACGATGTAAAGGCAATTCGGGAAAAGCAGCGTCAGCAGGCCCGCAAGTGCAAATCTGAGGCCGCACGCATCAACGCCATGCTGCGCAAACGCGACCCGCGCCAAAGCGTCTTGTGGGGTGGCTTGTGACCTATGCCCAGGTGGTGCTCATCAAAAAACTGACCGGCAAGAGCATCATCGAGGTGGCCGCACGCCATAACCACCGTGAGATTGCGGCGGAGTGCGGCGCTGATGGCCACATTTTCACAGGCCGCACCGCTCTCAATCGTGTTCTGCGTGGTGAAGGCACGGCGACTGGTGTGGCAAAGATGGCTCAGGCATTGCTGGATAACGCAGGCGTGAAGACATTGCGCAAGGATGCGGTCAGGGCGCTGGAGGTCATTTTTTGCCTGCCGGTCGAGTCATCGATTGAGCATGATGGCTTTTTCCGTGACGCCCTCGCCTGGACTGACGAATACTTTCAGGTACCGGTTATCAGCGCCGTGATTCACTACGATGAGGCCGCACCGCATTGCCATGTGCTGGTTCTGCCGCTGGTGCGTGGCCGCATGATTGGCAGTGACTTGATGGGTAATCGTTCCAAATTGCAGGCCCTGCAAGCAGATTTCCAAGTCAAGGTAGGCCAACGGTACGGCCTGACCCGGCAACCAGCCCAGAAGCGTCTCAGCTCATCCGCAAGGAAGTCTGCCGCTGCCAAGGTGCTTGATACGCTTCAGGTGAACCCAGACGCTTTGCGCAAGCCTGCCGTTATGCAAGCATTGCTTGAAGCCATTGCGAACGGTCCGGAGTCGTTATTGCTGGCGCTGGGTTTGGAAATGCCAAAGACGAAAATCAAAGGTACGTTCGCGGGGATTATGACCAGGCCAACCAAGCCGGAATCAAAGCACATCCCTATAGGGTTTGAGAAGTCGACTCCTATAGGGTTTGCTGATATTTCACCCCCAAAAAAAGAACAAACCCTATCCAGTGTAGGGTTCCAAAATTCCGCGCCCTCTATTTCACCCACCAGCAAGCCACAAAAGGCACTGCCGCCCGAGTCCAAAGCGTCCAATCCAAGCGCCAACGAATCGACCGCTGACACCATTGCTGACACCTGGACCCGCCAGCGTGACGAATCGGTACCTTCGGAGGAATGGCAGGACGGAGAACATTGCAAGCCAGCGGCAAAAGCATCGGCCAGGAAGCAAGCAGCCGAACAGGTACGCGCCACGCTCACCCATCAAACATCCCACACTATCCATTAAAAGACACCATGCACACCATAGACGACAGCATCCCAGACTTGAAAATTGAACGTGTGGAGGACGGCATTGGCGGCGGCCTGATTGTGCTGACACAAGACCAATGCGGCAGTATTGAAAGCGTGGCAATCCATCCGCTACACCTCCGCTTCATGGCCGAGCAAATGGGCTTGGTTGCAACGAGCGACCCGGCTGCACTGAAAACCATCGAGACGCTGACGCGCCGCCTGCACCGCCTGCGTGAGCGTGCCGAGCACATGGCGCAATGGATGGCAGAGCACGCGACCACCGACGGCATGGCCTACGGGCAGGTTTATGCGCAGGCGACCGCCGAGATTGCGGCCGAGTACTGCGATGGCCTGCCGGCGACCACCGAGCCAACCACCGCAACGGGCGTTCAACAGCCGTTGACCTGCGCTCAAACCACGTTGCCACTGGAGTAATCACATGGAGAAAACGAAAAACGCCGAATTAGTGAAGAAAACCAACGCCCTGCCAGTAGAGAAACCTGCGGCGCGTGGGCTTCAGTTGCGCAAAGACTTTGAGGGTCAGACTGATGGGCAAGTAGTCGCCAAGGCTGCATTATCAGCCGTATGCACCGGTGCATTTACGGCACGCAAGTTCTCCAACTACATGACTAGCGATATCGGGGCCAATGAAGGCGTGGAGGTTATGGAGGCAGAAGTCGCAAAGGTGAAAGCGGGCGACATGTCCAGCGTTGAGGCGATGCTTGTCTCTCAGACCATCGCTCTGAACAGCATATTTGCGGATATGGCCGGGCGTGCTGCTGGCAGCCTGAGTGCAGGTCCGGGGCGAGTTGAGGTGTACATGCGCATGGCAATGAAGGCCCAGGCGCAATGCAGGGCAACGATTGAGACGCTTGCAGAGGTGAAAAATCCCAAGTCGACCACCTTTGTGAAGCAGCAGAACAATGCGGCACAGCAGCAGGTGAATAACGGCGCAGACGCTCACACGCAGGCGCGCACGGAGAAGAATATCAACCCGCCAAACGAACTTTTGGGGCCGCAAAATGAGTAACGGGTGGACGCCTGAACGGCGGGCGCGCCAATCCGAGCGCATCAAGCAATGGCAGCCGTGGAAGCAATCAACCGGCCCCAAGACAGACGTCGGCAAGGCGGCATCCAGCGAGAACGCGTTTAAGCACGGTATGCGCTGCGCCGAGTGGATTAAAGACCAGGCGCGCTTCAATGGTGTGCTGCGCGACGCACGAGAGTATTTGGCTTATCTGAAAGGGAAAGAATGAGGGCGAACAAGGTAGAGTGTGGCGCAAAAACCAGAGTCGGCGGAAGCTGTCAGGCGCCGGCATCGCTGAGTACGTCGACGCAAAATTGCGCTAACGATGTCTGGAATGGGTTTGCAATGTCCGCATCACATGCGGACAAACTCCGGACAGTAAGCACGGCGCCAGCGGGTGAAGCAAGTTGCCTTGACGCCCTCCCCCGGCTGGGACTATGCTTCGGCTGTCCCTGAGAAAAAAGGGAACTGGTTTGGCGACCTGATTTACTCAAGGCGGATGCTCCGCCTCCTGGCGGTTTTTTTTCGTCCGTTGCCTTCGTGCGCCTCTTTATGGCGGGCCTGGGCGGGGATGCCTTCGGGTATGCCGGTTTCCTTGAGTACCGGTTCGCCAACCCTGTCTTGCGCCCGCCACCCTCATTTGGCGATGAGGAGCGGGTTTATCACCGCTACTCAAGGAGGCTTACATGCCTAGCACCACCACGCCTAAACAAACCCCCAACACCACAACAGCAGCCCAGGCCGTCACGGTCGCAATGCAGTTCAATGATTGCGGCGCAAAACAATTATTTGCAGTGGTCGAAGGTGTGCCGTCCGCAGACGCACTGTACGAGGCATCCAGCCTTCTTGCTATTGCCCGTGATATCTCGGTAGGCGTGGCGCAAAACCTGGACAGCAGCGCCCCGTGGGCCATGGTGCACATGATTGAGATGGCAAAAGCTATTGTTGACTCCATCGCCGCAAGCATTGAACGCAGCACAGCAGAGGTGGCAGCATGAAAACTACCCGCGCCACATGCCTCACTGCATCCGAAATGCGTTTGCTCGACGCGTACCAGAAAATGCATCCGGAAGACCGAGGCCTGCTCATTGCCTTTGCCGAAACCCGCTCTGCCGCCTATGTCAAAGAAAGGCCGCTTCATTTAACACTTGTTCGTGAGGTGAGAGCATGAGCCGCCAAGCCAAAGCACTACCCGCCACACTGCCGGCGCAACTCAAGGCCGAGCGAGCCAAGCACCTGACAGCGTGCGAAACAGCACTGCATATGGTCGATGAGTTGCGCGCCATCATTCGGGCATTAGAAGCTATCGCGGAAAGCAACAACGATGTGATATCTACCGACCTGGCTATTGTTGGCTGGCGCATCGCGGATGACCACTTTGGCCACATGCAGCGCCTGATAGACAAGATTGAGGCTGGCGATAAGAAAAGAGCCTAGGTTAATCGCAAGAATGGCCGGCTAGGTTCGCCAATACCGTGGAGAACCTAGCCGGCACCTGACTGGCTGGTATTTCGCGTGCTAGAGTTCTGACATAAAGCGCCCTGCGGGATGGGCGCCAGATTCGTGATAACAAGGGAGACAGGATGAGGGTATTGCGCCGTCGTAGAATCTTGCCAAGCAACCGAACTAATTCGAGTATGCCGCAACAACCTCCAAAGAGAAGCTGGCCTGAGCAGGGGCTTCCCTACGCTGACTTAATATTGAAGGCCGTCTCAACGATTGCGTTTCTCGTAGCTGGTTACTGGGCCTATGGCCAATATAAGTCTGCAGGTGGCGACAACTGGATGGTCAACTTGGAGATTCAAACCGAGATACTGCCCTACAAAGATGACCTGCGTATGCTCGTTGTCCATATGAAATCGAAGAACCCATGGAACCGCCTTATCGAATTTGATAAAGCTGAGAATGACTCGTACACGCTGACTGTACGTAAAGTGGCTACAGGGCTCAAGGCTGGTGCTACTGTGGACCTTGATAAGGGCGAGTCAATAAGTGAGGTTGACCTCATGCCGGACGATGGAGTCTATAGCTTTGTCCCGAACGCAGAGTTCGATGACGTGGCGGCATTTATCCTCCCAGTAAATACATTGGTTTCTCTGTCGGCCCAGCTCAGTACGCAAGGTACGGACTTTGTGCCGGCACAAAGGGTTGTTGAGATTAAGCCGTAGTTCATCGCAGTAGCAGGCTCAACTCATTAATGAACAGGCGGGGAAATGGAGCATAAAGACAGCCAGGGCGATCCCAGCAGCAAGAAACCAGAGTGGGCGCCATACCGCTCTAGTTTCTTCGTTGACGTCGAGAAACACAGCGGCAGGGCTCGAATCTCATGGCCTGGTGCGCTGGTGCTGCTTTCGGGCGGCATCGTTGGCATAGTAGTTGGGCTAGCTGGGCTAGCTCTTTTAGGCATCGCGTTCTGGTCGTTCATTACTGACTGAAGCCATATTTGACAGCTCTAGCACGGTCAATGGCAGCGCTCAGTTCTGCGCGATTACTATTAAAAGTACTAGATGCCTGCTGAATGGACGTCATCGCTATCAGACAAGAGTTAATGACACTATCGACGTGTGATTCCTTAGTGATATCAATAAGTAAGAATCGTGCACTTTGGAGCCCTCCCTGAGTAGCGGCCAATTTGAGGCCAATTTGCGTACCTAGCGGAACCAGAAAACGGAGCTCAGTTACATCAATTTTGGGCAGCTCATCAATAGTCTTTATCAAGAATGCCGCTCCAGCTGCAAGCTCATCGGGTGAAGAAGTATTTTTCGCATCACTTATCATCATCTTCAATCCAATTTCTACGGACTGAAGTCCGGCGGCGATGTGAGTTATGGAATTGATAATTGAGAACATAGTTACAAATGCCAAGGCTTCGGCTTCAGTGGATTTCTTCCTGTCTTGATTTGTGGCAATGATTATCGTCCCAATAAGTGTGCCAATGGTTCCGATAGCTCCAAACCATGCCGCCCATATTTCAGCGCTCAATTTTGTCCAGCATATCCACTGATACATTCCCAAGCCCAACGCTCCGGAAATAACTATAAAACCATAAATCGTAATTCGCTCGCGCATCCATTCTTTCATCATCTCCGCCTTCCCTTTTTGTAAATCGTAACATCTCAACCCTACTACTTGGCGCCTGTTAGAAAACGACCGTATATCTACATCTACGTAAATCAACTTAAATCCATGTTATAAAAATAGGGGTTGCAATTTATAACAGTCGCGCATATTCTAACAGTGTTTTCTAACACCTCAAAAAGAGAAACCTGCCATGGCAACCTTCGCATACGGTCGAGTCAGCACCAAAGAACAAACAGCCGAAAATCAAAAGCTGGAAATCGAAGGCGCCGGCCACAAGGTTGATTACTGGTTCTCCGACACTATCAGCGGCAAGACCAGCGCCAGCCAACGGCCCGAGTTCTCGGCGCTGCTGGCAAAGATTCGCGACGGTGAAACACTGGTGGTGTCGAAGCTGGACCGCCTGGGCCGCGATGCGCAAGACGTGGGCGCGACTGTCAAACTGCTGGCCGCCCGGAATATTTCCGTCATCGTGCTGCAGCTCGGAAAACTGGACCTCGCATCAGCAGCAGGCAAGCTCATGCTGACCATGCTTGCCGCCGTCGCTGAGATGGAGCGTGATTTGTTGGTGGAGCGCACACAGTCGGGTCTGGCGCGCGCGAAAAGCGAAGGCAAGACGCTGGGCCGTCCTTCCAAAACTACGCCAGCACAACGCGATGAAATTACAGCCCTGTACGCCAACGGTGAAAGTGTCAGCGCATTGGCGCGTCAGTTCTCAGTGTCGCGTGCAAACATCTTGGGCATCGTCAGCCCATCGGCATGATATTCACCAAGCCGGGTTACACAACGGTTACATGAGATTTTTTCTGAGGCCGAAAATGAAAAAGCCCGCTACAAGAGCGGGCTAAGTCATTGAATCTATTGGGGTGGCTGATGGGGCTCGAACCCACGACAACAGGAATCACAATCCTGGACTCTACCAACTGAGCTACAGCCACCACTGATGGCCAAGATTTAAATTACTGTCTTGAGCCAGTGAAGCAAAAGATTATACAAAAATATTTCGGGCATAGCAAACTAAATAAGCATTAAAACGCAATTAATTTTATCTAGGCAAAATTGACGAGCGTATCGGCTGCCGTTGCGCTACGAATCTCCCTGATCTCAGCGGCAAGCTTGAGCAGATTTGATAACGCGGCCGACAATGTCGATGCGCTCGCAGTGGTATAGGCGACCAGTCCACCGGATTCATCCGCCCCCAATAACGTCCGGCCCTGCAGCAACCGCAGCAGCTGCCGCGTCACCGCCTCACCGGTATCGATGATCAAGGGTGCGGCACAACCAGCCTGCCGCGCTGAAGCCTCAATCAAGGTACGCACGAAGGGATAATGCGTACAGCCCAGCACCAGCGTATCAGCACCCTGCGCGACCAAGGGCATGACAAAGCCATCAATCAACGCCGCCGTAGCCGGTGAACACAACTCGCCTTTTTCAATCTGCTCCACCAGCCCCACGCAAGCTTGCGACAGGAAACGTGTACTGCCGCTCATCAGCAACTGTTCACGCAGCGCCACGAAACGTGCGCTACTTAAGGTACTGCGCGTTGCCAACACACCGACCACTCCGCTCTTGCTATGCAGCGCAGCCGGTTTCAAGCCAGGCTCGATCCCGACCACGATGAGCGCTGGCCACTGTCGACGAATCGCCTCGATGGCTGCTGCCGTCGCCGTATTGCAGGCCACCACCAAAGCCTTGATACCCTGCCCCACCAAAAAGCCGGCAATTGCGAGCGAACGCTCAACGATTTTCGCTTCACTTTTGTCGCCGTAAGGCACATAACCGGAATCAGCAAAGTAGATCAAATGCTCGCCCGGCAAGGCCGCGCGCACGTGTCTAAGTACCGACAAGCCACCGATGCCGGAATCGAAAATGCCGATAGGCGCAGCAGCGTCCATCGGCATTCTCAGCAAGGGCTGCGCCATCTCACTCATCGATCAGTCAAACTGATATGGCGCAGTTTCATCAGGCAGTCGTCACTGCAATGTTGCTCAGCGCAGTGCTGATCGCAATCCGTTGCTGCCATTCCTGCGGACCGGTGGTATGCACCGAGACGCCATTGGAATCGACCGCTACCGTTACTGGCATATCCTTGACGTCGAATTCATAGATCGCTTCCATGCCCAGATCAGCAAAGCCAAGTACCTTGGCCGACTTGATCGCCTTCGATACCAGATAGGCCGCGCCACCCACTGCCATCAGATAAGCCGATTTGTTCTTCTTGATCGATTCGATCGCGGTCGGGCCGCGCTCGGATTTGCCGATCATCGAAATCAAGCCGGTTTGCTCCAGCATCATGTCGGTAAATTTATCCATGCGCGTCGCCGTAGTCGGACCGGCCGGCCCCACCACTTCATCGCGCACCGGATCAACCGGTCCGACGTAATAGATAACACGATTAGTGAAATCGACTGGCAGCTTCTCGCCCTTGGCCAGCATTTCCTGAATGCGCTTATGCGCCGCATCGCGACCGGTCAGCATCTTGCCGTTCAACAGCAGGGTCTGACCTGGCTTCCAGGAAGCCACCTCTTCCTTGGTCAGCGTGTCGAGGTTGACACGCTGCGATTTTTCGGTATCAGCAACCCAGTGCACTTCCGGCCATTCCGACAACGATGGTGGTTCGATATAGGCTGGACCCGAGCCATCCAGCACAAAGTGGCCGTGGCGCGTGGCAGCACAATTTGGAATCATCGCCACCGGCTTGGATGCTGCATGGGTAGGATGCATCATGATCTTGACGTCGAGCACCGTAGTCAGACCGCCCAGGCCCTGAGCGCCGATACCAAGTGCATTGACCTTGTCGCACAATTCGATGCGCAGTTCTTCGATCTTGTTTTGCGGACCGCGCTGTTTCAGCTCATACATGTCGATGTCTTCCATCAACACTTCCTTGGCCATCAGCATTGCCTTCTCGGCGGTACCGCCAATGCCGATGCCCAACATGCCTGGCGGACACCAGCCGGCGCCCATGGTCGGCACTGTCTTCAAGATCCAGTCCACCAGCGAATCGGAAGGATTCAACATGACGAACTTGGTCTTGTTCTCAGAACCGCCGCCTTTGGCTGCGATACGGACATCAACGGTGTTGCCCGGCACCAGCTCCATGTGAATCACGGCCGGTGTGTTGTCCTTGGTATTCTTACGCTCGAACTGTGGATCGGCCACGATAGAAGCGCGCAATACGTTATCCGGATGCATATAACCCTGACGCACACCCTGATTGACGGCATCGGCAATAGAACCGGAAAACCCTTCAAAACGCACGCCCATACCGATCTTCAAGAAGACGTTAACGATGCCGGTATCCTGACAGATCGGACGCTTGCCTTCGGCGCACATACGCGAGTTGGTCAAGATTTGCGCGATCGAGTCCTTGGCAGCCGGGCTTTGCTCCAGCTCATAGGCGCGCGCCAAATGCTTGATGTAATCCACCGGATGGTAATAGCTGATGTATTGCAATGCCGCAGCGACGGATTCGATGAGATCGTCTTGCTTGATGATGGTCATGGCTGGTTCTCTCGGGTTAATTAAGGGTACGGTCAATGTGACGATGGCGAAGCGTCAGGACGACTCATCAGACGGTCGCAATACGCGATCGCCATGGCCGACAGTAAAAAGGTGATGTGGATGCCGGTCTGTGCCACCAGAGTTTTAACATCGTAAAGATTGGCGTTGATAAAGGTCTTCAACAGATGAATCGACGAAATGCCAATGATCGCCGTGGCCAGCTTGACCTTGAGCACCGAGGCATTTACATGCGACAGCCATTCGGGCTGATCAGGATGACTTTCCAGATTCATGCGCGAGACAAAGGTTTCGTAGCCGCCAACGATAACCATGATCAATAGATTCGAAATCATCACGACATCGATCAAGGCCAGCACCACCAGCATAATGGTCTGTTCATTGAGACTATCAGGGCGGACCGCGCCGTCAATGGCAACCGCATCGAGAATATGCGCCAACGAGCCAGGATGCCCCAAGGCAGCGCCAATCAAATCGATCAGTTCAACCCAGAAGTGATAGACATAGACGCACTGCGCCAAAATCAGTCCCAGATATAAAGGCAGTTGCAACCAACGGCTCATGAAAATCAGATTGGGCAGAACGCCGATCTTCTTGCGAACAGGTGTAGGGCTCGAATCTTTCATTGGTGCAATCTGTGTAAAAACGAGGTGGCCAGCGCCGACCCGCAATGCAGCAAGCCAAACCGACAGGTGAATTTAGCCCGCTATTTTACACCCCCTTCCTCTGCTTTGCCGAGTCACCCTGCAACTTTGGCCGCTCCAGCCAGACACCATCGCAAATGCGATAATGCATAACTGCAGTAGCGTTTTGCCCACCTCAAAGCAACTCAGCCGTGACAATTCATCGCGATCTGAAATGTGTAAGGACTGAGTAAGTGAAAACGTCTATGTTTTACGCAAAGAAAAAACATTTATCGCCGGAGACTATCGTGTCAGACATCAAAACCTTTAAACAAGAAAACCGCATCTTTTTCCCGCCAGCAGAATTCGTCCGCGATGCCGCCATCTCCGGCATGGATGCCTATCATGCGCTATGCGCCGAAGCCGAGCGTGATTACGAAGGCTTCTGGGCCAGACTGGCGCGCGCCAATCTGCATTGGAACAAACCGTTCACCAAGACCCTCAACGAGAGCAACGCACCGTTCTACAAATGGTTCGAAGATGGCCAGATCAACGTTTCCTACAACTGCCTCGACGTCAACCTGGAAAATGGCAATGCCGACAAGACGGCAATCATTTTTGAGTCCGACGATGCCAAGGTAACCCGCGTCAGCTATCGTGAACTGCACAAAAAAGTCTGTCATTTTGCCAATGCACTGAAGTCACTCGGCGTCAAAAAAGGTGACCGCGTCGTCATTTACATGCCCATGTCGGTCGAAGGTGTCGTGGCCATGCAAGCCTGTGCTCGTATCGGTGCGACACACTCAGTCGTGTTCGGTGGCTTCTCCGCCAAATCATTGCAAGAACGTGTGATCGACGCCGGCGCAGTGGCCGTCATCACGGCCGACGTGCAAGTTCGGGGCGGCAAACAATTGCCGCTCAAAGCCATCGTCGATGAAGCGCTTGCCATGGGCGGCTGCGACAGCATCAAAAACGTCATCGTCTACCGGCGCGCTGGTGTCAACATCAACTGGGTCGCAGGCCGCGACCTCTGGCTACACGACGTCGTCGCCAATCAATCCGATGTTTGTGAACCAGAATGGGTCGATGCCGAACATCCCTTGTTCATCCTCTACACTTCCGGCTCCACTGGCAAACCCAAGGGGGTGCAACATGCCTCTGGCGGCTACCTGCTGTGGGCGGTGCTGACGATGAAGTGGACCTTCGACATCAAGCCGAGTGACATTTACTGGTGCACCGCCGACATCGGCTGGATCACCGGCCACACCTACATCGCTTACGGCCCGCTAGCGGTTGGCGCCACCCAAATCGTATTCGAAGGCATCCCGACCTTCCCCAATGCAGGTCGCTTCTGGGATATGGTGCAACGTCACAAGGCCACCATCTTCTACACTGCACCGACTGCGATTCGCTCACTGATCAAGGCCGCCGACGCCGATGAAAAAATTCATCCCAAGCAATATGACCTGAGCTCGCTGCGCCTGTTGGGCACAGTGGGGGAACCGATCAATCCGGAAGCCTGGATGTGGTATCACAAAAACATCGGCGCAGAAACCTGCCCTATTGTCGACACCTTCTGGCAAACCGAAACCGGCGGTCACATGATTACGCCTCTGCCCGGTGCGACGCCGCAAGTACCGGGCTCCTGCACCCTGCCGCTGCCTGGCATCACAGCCGCCATTGTTGACGAGACTGGCCACGATTTGCCTAACGGCAGTGGCGGCATTCTGGTGGTCAAACGTCCTTGGCCATCGATGATCCGTACCATCTGGAACGATCCTGAACGTTTCAAGAAGAGCTATTTTCCGGAAGAATTCGGCGGCAAGATTTACCTTGCCGGCGATGGTGCCATTCGCAATGAAGAAACCGGTTACTTCACCATTACTGGTCGCATCGATGACGTCTTGAACGTCTCTGGCCACCGCATGGGCACCATGGAAATCGAATCGGCCTTGGTTGCCAACCCGCTGGTGGCAGAAGCCGCTGTGGTCGGCAAGCCCGATGAAACTACCGGCGAATCGATCTGTGCCTTTGTCGTACTCAAGCGTGCGCGTCCGGTTGGCGAAGAAGCCAAGCAGATCGCCAAGGAGTTACGTGATTGGGTAGCCAAAGAAATCGGCCCGATTGCCAAACCCAAGGAAATCCGCTTCGGCGACAACCTGCCCAAGACCCGTTCCGGCAAAATCATGCGCCGCCTGCTACGGGTACTTGCCAAGGGAGAAGACATCACACAAGACATCTCCACACTGGAAAACCCGGCCATTCTGGATCAGCTGAAAGAAGCGCAGTAAGCAATTGCACCAGAGGCAATGCTTGCCGCCGGCAGCACAAATAATGGCGATGCGACAACGCACCGCCATTATTTTTTAAAGCCTCCGATAGAAAACTAGCTGCATTTTGAAAAAATGTTGCTATAATCAGCGGCTTCGCTAAAAACGAAACCAGAATTCCGGAGAGATGGATGAGTGGTTGAAGTCGCACGCCTGGAAAGCGTGTATAGGTTAATAGCCTATCGGGGGTTCGAATCCCCCTCTCTCCGCCAGAAGCATTGCAAACAACACCAAAGTTTGCCCAAAAGCCCCTAAGAAATCAGACACTTAGGGGCTTTTTTACGTCTATAGCGCCAAAGTTTGCCAATTGACAGCAATACTTTTTGACAGTACCGTTGACGTACCTGAGCATCCCATGCAAATGTAGGTACTGTCACTCCAGCCATATATCCGGACTTTGTATGAGATGTTCATCTCTGTCCCTGATGGAATATGCTGACCGGCTCCTCTATCACTTTTACGTGCTTAAAGCACCTGTACCAGTTCGGGTTATGCCAGTCACGGTC
>Ga0302155_10000049_pt1 | contig 105379 bp, 89 predicted proteins | sample I_Bog_N3_1_FD_193508 | JGI IMG/M metagenome (GOLD analysis project Ga0302155, IMG submission 193508) | Peat permafrost microbial communities from Stordalen Mire near Abisko, Sweden - I_Bog_N3_1 | ecosystem: Environmental > Terrestrial > Soil > Wetlands > Peat | place: Sweden: Abisko, Stordalen... | reverse complement strand
GCGTTGCCGAAGCCACCCAATTCCTGCTCCAGGCCGCCGTCGCGCTGACTGACACCGAGATCATCCCGACTCTGGAGGCCAACGGTCGCGTACTGGCTGCTGCGCAAGTGGCACAGATCAACGTACCGGGCATGGACAATTCGCAGATGGATGGTTATGCCGTGCGCGCGGCCGATTGCACAACGGGCAGCGCTCGTGTGCCGGTGTCGCAGCGCATTGCCGCCGGGCACGTCGGCATGGCCCTGCAGCCGGGCACGGCGGCGCGCATCTTTACCGGCGCCATGGTGCCGGCCGGGGCCGATGCCATCGTCATGCAGGAAGCTTGCGAGGTGGACGGCGACCATGTGATCGTTCGTCATCAGCCGCAGGCAGGCGACTGGATTCGCCGTATCGGCGAGGATATCCGCAGCGGCGCCACCATCCTGTCTGCCGGCGTGCGTCTGCGTGCCCAGGAGCTTGGATTGGCGGCTTCGGTCGGTCTGGCCTCCTTGCCGGTGCTGCGCAAATTGCGCGTGGCGGTGTTTTTTACCGGCGATGAACTGGCCATGCCGGGCCAGCCGTTGGCGCCGGGGGCGATTTACAACTCCAATCGTTTCCTGTTGCGCGGCCTGCTGGAAAACCTGGGCTGCGAGGTCAGTGACTATGGCATCGTGCCGGACCAGTTGCAGGCCACCCGCGATACCTTGCGTGCAGCGGCTGCCGGGCATGACCTGATCATCACCAGCGGCGGCGTTTCGGTGGGCGAGGAAGATCACGTGAAACCGGCCGTCGAAGCCGAAGGGCAGCTCAATATGTGGCAGATCGCCATGAAGCCGGGCAAGCCGCTGGCCTTTGGCGAGGTCCATCGTGCTGCCGGCGGCAAGGCGTTCTTCCTTGGTTTGCCGGGCAATCCGGTGTCGACCTTTGTAACTTTTTTGATTTTTGTGCGGCCTTTCCTGTTGCGATTGCAGGGGGTGCAACAGGTTGCGCCGCGCGTGTTGCACTTGCGGGCAGATTTCGACTGGCCGCGTGCCGACCGCCGTCAGGAGTTTTTGCGTGCGCGCTTTAATGCGCAGGGCGGACTTGATCTGTTTGCGCATCAGGGCTCGGGCGTGCTGACCTCGACGGTGTGGGCCGATGGTCTGATTGATAATCCGCCAGGGCAGACCATCGCACGCGGCGATCTGGTACGCTTCGCTCCCTTCGATCACTTATTGCACTGAACCTAGCCCTCGGGCGGGATGGAAAATCATGAAAATTGAATTACGCTTTTTTGCCAGCGTGCGTGAAGCGCTGGGTGCATCGCAGGAAATCATTGATCTGCCTGCGCACGTCAAGACGGTCGGCGATGTGCGCGCCTTTTTGATGGGGCGCGGCGGTATCTGGATGGAGGTGCTGGCGCCGGAGAAGGCGTTGCGCATGGCTTACGACCATGATATGACCGAACCTGATACGCTCATCAAGGAGGGCGGCGAAGTTGCATTTTTTCCGCCGGTGACCGGTGGTTGAGTGCCGACATCGAGGATGCCATGTCGCTACCTAAAGACGCGCTAGCCCAGATTGCCGACGCCACGTTGGCGCATTATGAAGCACGCGCTGCAGACTTCAGAGACGGCACACGCGATCATGATGTGAGTCAGAACATCCAGGCCTTGCTCGATGCCATCAATACCCCGGCGCCGTTGACCATTCTTGACTTCGGCTGTGGTCCGGGACGGGATTTGCAGACCTTCAGCAAACTCGGGCATCGTGCCATCGGTTTGGATGGTACCGCCAGTTTTGTGGAGATGGCGCGTGCGGATTCTGGCTGCGAGGTCTGGCATCAGAATTTTTTCACATTGGATTTGCCGCCGGCCTTGTTTGACGGCGTGTTTGCCAATGCGTCTTTATTCCATGTGCCGGCGGCTGAACTGCCGCGCGTGCTGGGGCAGTTGCATGCGGCGCTCAAGCCTCTTGGCGTGTTGTTTTGCTCCAATCCACGCGGCAATAATAGTGAAGGCTGGAGCAGCGGGCGTTATGGCTCTTACCACGACCTAGAGGCCTGGCGCGGCTTCATGACAGTGGTGGGTTTTGTCGAAATCCGGCACTATTATCGACCGGATGGCTTGTTACGGGCTGAGCAGGCTTGGCTGGCAACGGTGTGGCGCAAGCCAGCGCACTAATGGTGACTGGGAAATCTCATGGATGACTGCGCAAACCTGCTTGCGGGATTTGCTCAGGTGTTGGGTTCACACCAGGTCAATACAAGATTAATAACAACGTAGTAAAGGAAAAAACTCCGTGCATACCACTACTGCTATCGTCGCCTGGGCGGCACAAGATACGCGGCTGCTCCTGTCGGTGCTGGCGGCACTGTGCGCCATTGTAGTGCTGATCAGTTTTCTCAAGATCGCACCGTTTCTGTCTATTTTGCTGGGTACCTTCCTGGCCGGCACGGCCGCCGGCCTGCCGCTGGAAAAAATTGCCGGAGCCTTCAGTAAGGGCGCCGGTAGCATTCTCGGCGATGCCGGCATCATCATTGCGCTAGGCGCCATGCTGGGGGCCTTGATGGCAGACTCCGGCGCCGCCGACAAGATCGTTACCACCTTGCTGCGTTACGCCAAGGGCCGAATGATTCCCTGGATGATGGCACTGGTGGCGCTGGTGGTTGGCCTGCCACTGTTCTTTGAGGTCGGTCTGGTCATGATGGCACCGATCATCTTCGTCATGGCGCGCCGTTCGCAACTGCCTATCCTGCGCGTGGCGATTCCGGCGCTGGCCGGTTTGACCACCTTGCATGCCTTGCTGCCGCCGCATCCAGGTCCACTCATTGCCGTGAGCGCTTTGCACGCCGATCTCGGTACCACCATGTTGCTGGGTTTTGTGGTGGCAATTCCGGCGGTGATTCTGGCCGGTCCGTTGTATGGCATGTGGCTGGCACCGCGTCTGAAGGTCGGTGAGCCGGAGCAGATTGGCGCGCTGTTCAAGGGCCAGCAGGAAGAGCAACTGCTGCCTGGATTTTTGCCTTCGCTGGTGACAATCCTGCTGCCGGTGGTGCTGATGCTGGGACGTACGGTGGCCAAGATCTGGCTGACGCCCGAAACCACCTTGTTTGATACGCTCAATTTTTTCGGCGAACCGATCATCGCGTTGGCTGTCACGGTGTTGTTCGCCATCATCGTGTTGGGCTGGGGCCGTGGCCGCACCCGCACCGAGGTGGGTGTGATCCTGCGCAAGGCATTGCCGCCGATTGCCGGTCTGCTGTTGACCATCGGTGCTGGTGGCGGCCTCAAGCAGGCGTTGCTGACGGCGGGCATTAGCGACACCATTACCAAAGTTGCCAGCGGCACGCATATGCCTTTGATTTTGCTGGCTTGGCTGATTGCCGTGGCCTTGCGTCAGGCGACCGGTTCGGCCACCGTGGCGACGACCGCGACGGCCGGTATCGTGGCACCGCTGGTGGTCAGCTTGTCGGGTACCCATAATGCGCTCATGGCCTTGTCCATTGGTGCCGGGTCGGTGTTCTTCTGTCACGTCAATGATGCCGGCTTCTGGATGGTTAAAGAATACTTTGGCCTCGATCTCAAGCAGACCTTTGCCACCTGGTCGGTGATCCAGACCATCGTTTCGGTGGTGGGGCTGGGCATGACCTTGCTGCTGTGGGGTGTGCTGAGTTAAGTCGGCCGTCTTGGTTTGTTGCACACAAGTCCCGGCATGTCCGGGACTTGTCGCATCTGGTCCGGCGCCTGCTTGCGAGCCATGCAACGCTGCGCACATTCGGTACAATGAGGCTCAGTCCTCTTCTTTTTGTGCACCATGCCGATTCGCATCCAGACCGCCGATTTTGATCTCAGTACCGAAATTGCTGCGCTGCGCCTATCCAATCCACTGGTCGGCGCTGTCGTGAGCTTTGTCGGAACGGTACGTGATCTCAATGAGGGCGCCAGCGTTGCTGAAATGGCGCTGGAACACTATCCCGGCATGACTGAAAAAGCACTGGAGAAGATCGTCGCCGCTGCCAGTGCACGCTGGGATATCTTTGATGCGTTGGTGATTCATCGGGTCGGCCCCTTGCTGCCGCTGGAGCAGATTGTACTGGTGGCGGTCACGGCGCGACATCGCGGGGCTGCCTTTGCCGCCTGTGAATTCATCATGGATTATCTCAAGACCGAGGCGCCGTTCTGGAAGAAGGAGCAAACGCCGGACGGCACGCGCTGGGTCGATGCGAGAGAGAGTGACGCGCAGGCGCGCGCCAAATGGCAAACTGAGTAAGCAGCATTCCTGAATTTCCTTTTTTTCCTCGCATACATGTTTCGACTACCGACGACCGCTACTGCTCCCTTTTGTCCTTCTGAAGTCTCCGGTAGCGTTGCGGTTGCGCCGCAGGCCTCGGTCTGGCAAAAACTCAAAGTCTATGTCGGTCCCGGCTTGCTCATTTCCATCGGCTACATGGATCCGGGCAACTGGGCCACCTCGGTGCAGGCCGGTTCGCAATTCGGCTATCAGTTGCTGTTTGTGGTCATGTTGTCGAGTCTGGCGGCGATTGTGCTGCAATGTCTGTGCGCCCGGCTGGGCATTGTCACCGGCAAGGATCTGGCAATCCATTCACGGGAGAATTACTCACCGCTGGTGGGCAAGGGCATGTGGCTCTTTGCGGAACTGTCGATCATCGCCTGCGACCTGGCCGAGGTGCTCGGTTGTGCGCTGGCGTTCAAGTTGCTGCTAGGGGTATCGCTGCCGCTCGGGGTGTTGCTGACCGCATTTGATACGCTGATCGTGCTGGGCTTGCAAGGCCGAGGATTTCGTCAGGTCGAAGCGATCATTCTGGCGTTGGTGGCAACCATTGCCGCCTGTCTGTTTGTGCAACTGGCCTTGCTGCCGGCTGACTGGCATGCGGTGGTGCAAGGCTTTGTGCCGTCGCTGGCGGCGTTATCTTCACGTGATTCGTTGTATCTGGCCATTGGCGTGCTGGGGGCGACGGTGATGCCGCATAATCTGTATCTGCATTCTTCTATCGTGCAAACGCGCGCGGTACGGCGCGACCGCCGCAGTCTGCTCGAAGCCATCCGCTATACCCGTTTCGATACGGTCATTTCGCTGCTGATTGCCATGGCCATCAATGCGGCGATTCTGATTTTGGCGGCCTCCGCCTTTCATCGCAGCGGTCATCGCGATGTGGTCGATCTTGACGTTGCCTATCATTTGCTGGACCCCATCACCGGCGGTTCGCTGGCGGCGATTCTGTTCGGCGTGGGGTTGTTTGCCGCCGGCCAAAGCTCGACCTTTACCGGCACGATTGCCGGTCAGGTGATCATGGAAGGATTTTTAAAGCTGAAGATTGCGTGCTGGCAGCGTCGTCTGGTTACGCGCGGGCTAGCACTGATTCCGGCGCTGATCGGCGTCATCACCTTGGGTGAGCATTCGGTGGGGCGGCTCTTGGTGCTCAGTCAGGTCGTGCTGAGCCTGCAATTGCCGTTTGCCATGTATCCGTTGATCCGGCTCACCAGTCGGCGCGATCTGATGGGCGATTTTGCTAATTCGTGGCTTACTGCCGCGCTGGCCTGGGTTCTGTTCCTGGGCATCAGCGCGGCCAATGTGTGGCTGGTGGTGCAGTTGTTTTCCTGATTTATTTCTTAGCCAGACTGGCAGGTTGCAACACCACGGTGCAGGTCAAGCCGGCTGCCAGCAAGACGCCTTTCGGCACTTCATCGATATGGATACGCACCGGAATACGCTGGGCCAGACGCACCCAGTTGAAGGTCGGGTTGACGTCGGCCAACAGTTCGCGACTCTGGGCGTTGTCACGGTCATAAATACCGCGTGAAATGCTCTCCACATGGCCACGCAAGGTGGCGCCATTGATCAGTTGCATGCTGGCCTTGTCGCCCACGGCCAGATAAGGCAGCTTGGTTTCTTCAAAGTAGCCATATACCCAGAACGAATGACTGTCGATGATGGCGATCTTGGCTGCGCCGGCAGTGGCGTAATCACCGCGGCGTACGTTCAGGTTGGTGATGTAGCCGTCTACCGGCGCAAACACCTTGGTGCGATCGAGATTGAGCTTGGCCGCATCGCGCTGCGCGATGGCAACCTGATATTGTGCGGCCGTTGTAGCGACCAGGCTGTCGGCATCCTCGCGATTTTCACGCGACACCACCAGGCTATCCATATCGGCGCGGCGGCGTGCCTGGGCGCGACGCATGTCGAGTTCAGTCTTGCGTGCCAGCACGGCGGCATCGGCCTGTTGCAGCGCCAGTTGGTAATGCGCCGGGTCAATCTGCATGAGCAAGTCTCCCTTGTGCACCAACTGGTTGTCGCGCACCGGTAGGTCGACCACCTGGCCGGCAACATCCGGGGCGATGTTGACGACTTCAGCGCGTACCCGGCCGTCGCGTGTCCATGGTGAGTCCATGTAATGTTGCCATAGCGTCCATGCGAGATAGATCGCGACGGCGAAGATCAGCGTGGTGACGAGGAAACGGAAAATCGATTTGACCGACATGATGGAATGCTCCTGATAATTGCTGTATTGATGTGCAGTGGCTGGGGACCTAGTCTGGCCCACTAAGCATAAATGGCAAGCCCTAGCCAGGCGGCGATGCAGGCGAACAGGCTGATCCTAAACAAGGCGGGATGCCAGACCAGTGCATACCATCCGAGTCGCACCAGCAGACGGTCGGCCAGCAGGGCAATGGCACCAGCGACCAGGATGGCCAGCAATAGGGTCGGCACGTAGGCGTCGAAGAAGGAAATTTCACGCGGCATCAGTGGCTCCATGGGCACGGGGGGCAGGGTTGACATTGGCTGCAGTTCGTAGCGGGTGCAGCGGCGAGCGGGTATCAAGCAGGGCGGTGCGAATAAAGTGCAGGTAGCTCAGACTGCGTTGCAGGCGATGGCGCTCGCTGCGTTCGCGGTAGTGGGGCCCGATTGCTTGTTGGACTGCGGCGATCGCCACATCATTGGCTTGCAGTGCGTCAGCCAAGGTGTCCGGCCTGGGTTGTTCAAACAGCGCCGGTACGGTCTGACGTAAGCGATTCAGGGCTTGGTAGGCCGCCGCGGGTAGCAGGCCGGGGTTATCGTTGCGGATGCCATCGAGTTCGGTGCGCAGCTCGATGATGGCATGGCCGATTTCCAGTGTGGCGAACATCCAGCCCAGCGCACTCTTGCGCAGAGCCGGGCGGCTGCTGGTGACCATGGTGATCTGATGCATCAGGTCGCGGGTGCCGCTTTCGAACTGTAGCGCCAGATGGGCCAGCTTGCCGTAACAGGCTTCCACCACCTGTTTGCGCAAGCGCTTTTCCAGATGCCGCACGGTCCAGTTGGTGGTCGGCGGCAGCAACAGCATGAAGGCGATAGTGGTGACAATGAGCGAGACCATCAGGGCGACCACCTCATTGAGGTAGCCGGCTGCATTGAGGGTGATCAGGTTGTCGGGCACCGCCAGAAATGGAAAGAAAATGCAGATGCCCAGGCCATAGCCGGCCAGTTTGGGTTTGGTGGTCATCAGCACCGCCAGCATCAACACCGGCGCGAGCGCCGCCGCCAGCATCCAGAAGCCATCCAGGTGCGGCAGAATATGAAAGGTGTACAAGTAGCCCAGCACGGCTGCTCCAGCGACACCGATGGTGACGGCACGGGTGGCGCGGGCCGGGTCGGGGGAGGCCGAGGTGATGGCGCAAAAGGCGGCGGCGTTGAGCGTGGCGACGTCGCCGCTGGGCCAGCCGCTGAGTATCCAGAAGGTCGACAGTGCGATCAAGGTGATCGCGGCGCGGGCACCGGCTACTGCTGCAATGACACGGCTGGTCTTGGGGGCGTAGCGATGGTCCCACTGTTCGCGTTCGTGGTGGCGCTGCACCAGCGAGGCATAGGTCAATGTATAGGCGTGCAGCTCATCAATGACGCGGTAGAGCAATTCCGCCGCCGTATCGAAATCAAGCAAGGCTTCATCTGACAGCGCCGCTGCTTGCGCGCTGCGCGTAGCGCGCACCCGGCGTGGCAGATCCCGTTTATAGCGGTCTAATTTGAGGGCGGCGTCGGCGGCGTCGGCGGCGGTCATGACCGGTTCGCCGCTATCGCGCGTGAGCAGTGGCTGGACTTCGCGGAAATAGGGCGAAATGGTGTCGATGGCCAGTTGCGTGGCCGGCGTATTGGCCGCGTGCAGACGGTTCATCAATTGATGCAGGGCGTGCATGCGCGTCGACAGGGCCATGAATTCGCTGTTCATGCGGGTCAAGCGGCCGCTGCGCAGGCGAATTTCGGGGTCTTCGAAGATGGCGGTGCTGCGCAAGGCTTCCAGGCCAATAATCTCGCCCACGAAACGGGCATTGGCCGCTTCCAGTTGCTCGCGATCGCTGCTGCCGCCGAGCGTGCCGCTGATCAGGTCGACGAAGCTGGTAAAGCGGCCGCGAACGCTGCGCACCAAGCCGGGTGCGCTGGCTTGCGGCAAGACCAGGGCGCTGACCACGCCGGCACAGAGAATGCCGAGCGTGATCGCCGTGCCCCGGTTCATGATGGCGTTAAAGGTCACGTCCGGATGCAGCGCCGCCGGCAGACCGATAAGCGCTACCGTATAGCCGGACAGGACGAAGCCGTAAGAGCGGAAATTGCGGTTGTGTGCCGAGCCATAAGTGCATAGGCCGATCCATGCGGCCGAGGCCAGCAGGAATAGCTCCGGTGTTTGGGCGAACAGTCCGACCAGCACGACAATGGCGACCGAGCCGACCAGCGTGCCGACCACGCGGTAAAAACTCTTGGACAGGATCATGCCGCTCTGCGGCTGCATCACGATGAAGACCGTGATCAGCGCCGAGCGTGGCGAGTCCAGATCGAGTGCATAGCCGATGCCTAGCGCCAGCAAGCCGGCCAGCACCATCTTGAACACGTAGATCCAGTTGGGAAATTCATTCTGGCCCCAGTCAATGGCGGCCTCACGAAGTTGTTGGCCGATACTTGGCGACTGCGGGGCGGGGGTAGCCGGCGAACTCACTGCGCGGCTCCACTCACTGGGGCGGCATTGTTACTGTCGGCAGCGTTCGCGCCGAGTTCCTCAGGCGCCGGCTCCAGGCCGCCACCCAGCGCCACGGTCAGGGTGGCGAAGGCACTCAGTTTTTGCGCCAGCAATTGTTGCACCATTTGTTGTTGCAGCAACCATTGGGTCTGCGCGGTGAGTACATTGAGATAATTGGTCAGGCCGCGTTGATAGGCGCGGGTGGCGATGTCGACATTCTTTTGTGCGGCGGCCACTGACTGCACGGCCAGGCCTTGTTGACGGCGTACCGATTGCAGGGTCACGATCTGGTCGGCAATGCTCTTGAGCGCCTGGCTGAGCAATTGATTGTAATGCTCCACTGCTTGGTCGTAGCCAGCAGTGGTAGCGCCGAGCTCGCCGCGCAGACGGCCACCTTCAAAGATCGGCAGGGAAATGGCTGGGCCATACGTTGTCGTCAGGTTGCGGGCGCTGAGAAAACTCAGCATGCCACCGCCAGCGGCGGTCGGGCCGAAGCTGGCCGCCAGATTGATGTTGGGATAAAAGGCTGCCTTGGCCACCGCGATGCCTTTGCTGGCTGCTTCTACGCGCCAGCGCGCAGCGCTGATGTCAGGCCGACGGCCGAGCAGTTCAGCTGGCACCGAGCTGGGCAGGGCGATACTGGCCTGCAGATTCAGGCTGGGGCGGGTGATGTTGTCGCCGGCGCCGGGGCCTTGGCCGAGCAGGGCCGCCAGTTGGTTGCGCGCCAAGGCGATGTTTTCTTGCAAGGCTTCGATCTGGCGGCGAGTTTCTGGCAGCGGCACTTCGGCCTGGGTAATTTCCATCTGGGTGCCGATGCCGCCTTTGAGGCGCCGTTGTGCTAGGTCGAGGATGCGTTGTTGTTGCGTCAGGGTGTTGTTGGTGTTGTCCAGTAGGCCGTATTGCAGCGCCAGGTGAACGTAGGTGCGTACCACATTGCTTTCCAGCTCCAACTGGGCAGTACGGGCATCGGCAGCGACGGCATGGACTTCATCGATGGCGCGCTCAGTGGTGTTGCGGTCGCGATCCCACAGGTCCAGGCCGTAGGACAAACCCACTACAGCGGTGTTGTTCCAGGTCAGCCGGCCCGGTAAGGTGGCACCGTAATAGGTATTTTTGGACCAGTCCTGGCGCTCGATGCTGCCTTCAAACTCTGCGCGCGGTAGCTCACCGGCGTGCACCACCACACCCATGGCTTGGGCCTGACGCACGCGCGCGGCGGCAATTGCCATGCTGGGATTGTTGCTCACGGCGGCCAGCACCAAGGCATTGAGTTGCGCATCGCCGTAGTTTTCCCACCAGGCACGCTTGGGCCAGCCGGCTTCACTGCCGACTTGGCGTATGGCGTTACCGGCATCAAGGGTATTGGCTTGCTGCAAGCTTGCCTGCGGCTTGATGCCGCCATTGTCGGCGCAGCCGGCAAGCACGAGGCAGAGCAGCGGCACAGCGAACAGGCGTTTATCGACAATAGTGTTCATGAGATTATCCAAAAAAATGCAAATATCAAGCGGTTCTCATTGTATTTGGTAATTATTGCAAGAAAAACGCCATTAAACACAAAGGATTTTTTCGGAAATTGCAATAATCATGTGCTTGTTTTGGGTAACAATGCAACGTCCGGTATAGCGTGCTGTTGCGTCGCACAGTGGAAATGACCGGATTCAGACAGGAAGTCTATGGATACCTTGCAAAATATGCGCATTTTCATGCGTGTAGTAGATGCTGGCAGTTTTACGCTGGCAGCGCAACAGATGGCATTGACCACGGCGCATGTTTCGCGTGCTGTGGCTGATCTTGAACGCCACTTGCATACGCGGTTGCTCAATCGCACCACGCGCCGCATCGCGCTGACCGAAGCCGGTGAACGTTATTTGCTGCGTTGTGAACAGATCATGTCCTATGTGCAGGAAGCCGAAGCCGAAGCCAGTGATGCTTACGTCAGACCCTCCGGACGTCTGCGCATCCACACCATGACCAGTTTCGGCCAGCGCTATCTGATTCCTGCCATTTCCAATTATCAGAAGCGCTATCCGGATGTCAGCATCGAATTGACGCTGGCGCAGCGAGTGCCTGATTTACTGGAAGAAGGTTTTGACGTGTCGCTGGTCATGGCCAGGGAGTTGCCCGACTCGGGTTTGATTTTTCGTCAGTTGGGCGAGCTTTACAGCGTGCTGTGCGCATCGCCGTTTTATCTGGAAAAATACGGCACGCCGCAGCGGCCGGAAGACTTGCAGCAGCACGCTTGCCTGCAACTGGTGAGTTCGATCGCGCCGCTCAATGAATGGAGCATGGAAGGCGTGCAGGGTAAGGCGACCGTGCATATCAAATCGAATTTCCAGGTCAATGTGGCCGAAGCGATGCTATTGAGCATGAAGGAGGGGATGGGCATTGGCGTATTGCCGCTTTACGCAGCGGTTGACGCCTTGCGTGCCGGCACCATCGTACGTGTATTGCCGCAGTACCGTATGCACCATATGGCAGTCTATGCATTGTATCCGTCGCGTCAGTACCTGGATGCCAAAATCAGTACCTGGATCGACTGGATGTATCAAAGCGTCGATAAAGCGATGCAAGATGATCTTCAGGCGCTTGACCGCCTTACCGTTGTGTCGCCATGATGCTGTATTTCAACAGCAACAGAGATCTCGCATGCAATGGCTGGCAGTAGGAATGGGCGCGGCACTGGGGGCCTGGTTACGCTGGGGCTTGTCCCTGTGGTTCAATACGGCCGACCATGTGTTGCCGTTGGGCACGCTGGCGGCCAATTGGGGCGGGGCCTTGGTGATCGGTTTCCTGGTGGCTTTCTTTGATGGTCATACGGGCGTGTCGTCGGCGTGGCGTTTGTTTTTGATTACCGGCTTCCTCGGCGGATTGACCACGTTTTCGACTTTTTCAGCCGAAGCCATGGGATTGTTGCAACGGGGCGACTATTTCTGGGCGCTGGCCCATTCCGGACTACACTTGCTGGGCTCTGTGGCTTTGTGTGTAGCGGGCTTTGCGCTTTATCGCAGCATATTTGCCTAAGGAGACGCGTTGGACCGTGCGCCATCAGTTTTTTCAGTCCTGACGTTGTCGGGCAGTTTGCGTCAGGCCTCATCCAATCGTGCTTTGTTGCAGGCAGCGGCCTCCTTGGCGCCGCCGCAGATGCAGTTCCGGCACTATGCGCAATGGGGCGCGCTGCCGGCGTTTAATCCCGACGACGAAGGGCGCGAAGTCGCCAGTGTGCTGCATTTTCGTGCTGCGGTAAAAGCCGCAGACGCAGTCTTGATCGCCAGTCCGGAATATGCCCACGGTGTACCAGGTGCCTTCAAGAATGCGCTGGATTGGCTGGTCGGCAGCGGTGAGTTTATCAATAAGCCGGTGGCGGCAATCAATGCCTCGAGCCGGGCCGTGCATGCCCAGACATCGCTGCTCGATACGCTGGCGATGATGAATGCCGATGTGGTTGCGGCGGCGTCGCTGACGGTGGCGTTGCCGACCAATCAACTCGATACTGCCGCCATACTGGCGCACACGACGGTGGTGGCAAGCTTGCAGCAAGTGCTTGCCGGGCTCTATGGACACTTGCTGAAGGTGCCGCAGGCAGCACACAATTGATCTGTATCAAATTCGTTTCAAATCTATCCGCGCGGTGCTGCCACTTTGCTTGAAAATCACCAGCATGGCCCAACTTCCTAAGTAATCAAAACTTGGAGCAAAACATGCGTCTGGACAAACTCACCACTAAATTGCAGGAAGCCTTGGCAGATGCGCAGAGCCAGGCGGTCGGTAATGATCATCAATATATCGAGCCAGCACATCTGTTGCTGGCCTTGCTGGCGCAGGATGACGGCGGCCCCCGTTCGCTGCTGCAACGCGCTGGTGTCAACGTGGCCGGGCTCAACTCAGCGCTGCAGCATGCCTTGACCCGTCTGGCCAAGGTGTCCGGCACCGGCGGCGAAGTGCAGATCGGGCGCGAACTGGCAGCTTTGCTTAACCTGGCTGACAAGGAAGCGCAAAAGCATGGCGATCAGTTCATTGCCAGCGAAATGGTCTTGCTCGGTCTGATCGATGACAAGTCCGATGCCGGCCGCGCCGCACGTGAAAACGGCCTGACCCGCAAGTCCCTGGAAAGCGCAATCAGTGCGGTACGCGGCGGCGCCAATGTGTCTTCCCAGGAAGGCGAAGGGCAGCGTGAGGCACTCAAAAAATACACGCTCGACCTGACCGAACGGGCGCGCAACGGCAAGCTCGATCCCGTGATCGGCCGCGACGATGAAATTCGCCGCGCCATTCAGGTCTTGCAACGGCGCAGCAAGAACAATCCCGTGCTCATCGGTGAACCGGGCGTGGGCAAAACCGCCATCGTCGAAGGTTTGGCGCAGCGCATCGTCAGCGGCGAAGTGCCTGATAGCCTCAAATCCAAACGCGTGCTGTCACTCGACATGGCCGCTCTGCTGGCAGGGGCCAAGTATCGCGGTGAATTCGAAGAACGGCTCAAGGCGGTGCTCAAGGAAATTGCCCAGGACGAAGGCCAGACCATCGTCTTTATCGACGAATTGCACACCATGGTCGGCGCCGGCAAGGCCGAAGGTGCGATGGATGCAGGCAATATGCTCAAGCCGGCGCTGGCGCGCGGCGAATTGCATTGCGTTGGCGCCACCACGCTCGATGAATATCGCAAATACATTGAAAAGGACGCCGCGCTGGAGCGGCGCTTCCAAAAGATTTTGGTCGACGAACCCAGTGTGGAGGCGACGATTGCCATCTTGCGCGGCTTGCAGGAAAAATATGAAGTGCATCATGGTGTCGACATCACCGACCCGGCCATCGTCGCGGCGGCGGAGTTGTCACATCGCTATATTACGGACCGTTTTTTGCCAGACAAGGCGATTGACCTGATCGATGAAGCGGCCGCCAAGATCAAGATCGAAATCGACTCCAAGCCGGAAGTCATGGACAAGCTGGACCGTCGCCTGATTCAGTTGAAGATTGAGCGCGAAGCCGTCAAGCGGGAGAAGGACGAAGCTTCGCAAAAACGCTTGACCCTGATCGCCGAGGAAATTGTCAGACTGGAACGTGAATACGCTGATCTGGAAGAAATATGGAAAGCCGAAAAGGCCAGCGTGCAGGGTAGTCAACATCTGAAGGAGGAGATCGAACGGGTTCGCCTGCAGATGGATGAGGCTACGCGCAAGAGCGATTGGCAAAAAGTCTCCGAGCTCAAGTACGGCAAGCTGGCCGAACTGGAAAAAGCATTGGAAGCACAGAGCAAGCAGGATGCGGCGAACAGTAATAATCCCGCTGCCAAGCCGCGGTTGGTGCGTACTCAGGTGGGCGCCGAAGAAATTGCCGAAATCGTAGCGCGCGCGACCGGTATTCCGGTCTCGCGCATGATGCAGGGCGAGCGCGAGAAATTGTTGCATATGGAAACGGTATTGCATGAGCGGGTGGTCGGTCAGGAGGAGGCGATTGTGGCGGTCTCGGACGCCATTCGCCGTTCCCGCGCGGGGCTGGGCGATCCCGACAAACCATATGGCTCATTCATGTTCCTGGGCCCCACCGGCGTAGGTAAGACTGAATTGTCCAAGGCCCTTGCGGCGTATCTGTTTGATACGGAAGAGGCGATGATTCGCATCGACATGAGCGAATTCATGGAAAAACATTCAGTGGCACGTCTGATTGGCGCGCCACCGGGCTATGTCGGTTACGAAGAGGGCGGTTATCTGACGGAAGCTGTGCGCCGCAAGCCTTACAGCGTGATCTTGCTCGATGAAATCGAAAAAGCGCATCCAGACGTCTTCAATGTGTTGCTGCAGGTATTGGACGACGGCCGCATGACCGATGGTCAGGGGCGCACGGTGGATTTTAAAAATACCATCATTGTGATGACCTCTAACTTGGGTTCGCACAAGATCCAGGCGATGGAAGGCAGTGATTCGGCGGTGGTCAAGATGGCGGTGATGGCCGAGGTCAAGCTGCATTTCCGGCCGGAATTCGTCAACCGGGTCGATGAGATTGTGGTGTTCCATGCGCTCGATGAAAAAAACATCGGCGCTATTGCCAAGATCCAGCTACAGATATTGGAGCAGCGCTTGGCCAAGATGGATATCGGTCTGCTGGTGAGTGCTCCTGCGTTGCAAAAAATCGCCGAAGCCGGCTTCGATCCGGTCTATGGTGCACGACCGCTCAAGCGGGCGATTCAGCAGCAAATCGAAAATCCATTGTCGAAACTGATATTGCAAGGGAAATTCGGTCCCAAGGACGTGGTGCATGTGAACGTGAACAATGGCACGCTTTCGTTCGAAACGGATTGAATGGTCAGGAACGCCGCTCGCTAAATCCGCCTGAAGCATCGCTGCGGGTTGATCAAATAGCCCGAAATTCCTTGATAGATGGACAATCCCTTGTTGGAATGCGGGGGTTTTTCTGGATATCAAGGATTTTTTTCGTGCAACAGTATAAACTGTCCTGATCTTTTTGAGGTACGCCGACATTTGTTGCTGATGGATATTGTCGGTATAAAAATAACAAGGCAACCGGGCAATGGGCGCGATCATGCAAATGGCTACAGGTAAGAGGTGAAATTCTGAAGCAATCCTCTCTACAGCGGTTGTTCATCTTGCCGTTTATTTTTCTCATGTCATGCCTGGCGGTTACCATAGGCCTGTTCCTCTACCGCGCCGGCAACGACGCGACCGAGGTCTTGGCGCGCAATGCCTTGATGGAAACCATGAGTCGTGTCGGCCAGGCCATTGACCAGCAATTGCAAGGCGTGCGTGAAACGCTGCGCGTGGTTGCCCCTAATCCTATTCCGCCGCTGGAAAAAAATGGCACGCCTGTACTGATCCCGTTTCCGAAGGACAAAGCGGCGTTGGAAGAGCGTCTATGGCTGGCCAACGCCTTGTTTGACGATCCTAGCTATGCTTATTTTGGCGCCGTCGATGGCAGCTTTCTGGGGCTCAAGGAAGAGCACGTCAATCGTTACATTTACAGCCGCCGCGATGCTGGCGCTGAAGACCACGTCTACTATCTGCCGGGACCTGGCGCCAAGCCGGAGTTGATCGCTACGCAGGACTACGATCCGCGCACCCGGCCCTGGTATATCCAAGCCATGGAGCGGCAACAAGAGACCTGGTCGCCAGTATTTCGGGACTCCCGTCTGGAAATCATCGGTATCACCTTGTCCAAACCGGTTTATACGCAAGAGCATGTCTTGCTCGGTGTCGCCGGCAGCAGCATCGATCTGCACTCGCTGGGGCAATCGCTGCGGACATTGCCGTTGACCAAAAGCGGGGTTGCTTTCATCATCGAAATGGACGGTAATCTGATTGCCACCACAGTCGATGAGCCAATTCATAAGCTGGCAGGCGCCAAGCTGGAGCGTCTCAGTGCCAGTCGGAGCACTTCGCCAATGGTGCGTGAGGCCTATGCGCATTTGCTGGAATCTCTCAAAACCCACAAGTTGATACCTGGAGAAGTTGTCGTGCAGCGCTTGCAGGGCGATGCTGACAGGATAGAGCTGGCTTACCGCCTTTATCAGGATGGTGCCGGACTGAACTGGATCGAGGTCAGCGCCGTGAGTCGTTCGGATTTCCTTGGCTCGGTGACTGGCGGTGTTTATCAGACCCTGCTGTTCGGGCTGGCGGCGGTGTGCCTGACTTTTGTGCTGGGGTTTGCGATGTTGCGCTGGGTCTTGCGCGACATCCGCAAGTTGACGCTGGCGGCCAAGAGTATCGGCAATGGCGAGCCTTTCCCGATACTCAATATCGATCGCAAGGATGAAATCGGCCAACTGGCGCAAAGCTTCAAGGAAATGGAGCACAATTTGCGCACTGACCGTCTCACCAGCGTGCTCAACCGCGATTCCTTCATTGCGCAGATCGATTTTCGGCTCGGCAACGGCGGTACTGCAGCGCCTTTGCAGTTTGCCTTGTTGTTCATTGATCTGGACAAGTTTAAAACCATCAATGATCAGTACGGCCATGACGAGGGCGACCGGGTACTGGTCACGACCGCGGCACAGCTGCAACATGCCTTGCGCAAGGACGATGCGGTAGGGCGCTTCGGTGGCGATGAATTCGTGGTTTACCTGCATGGCGTTGTCGATGAGGACATTGCCAAGTCAATTGCCGAGAAGATTCGCCACTCCATCAATCGTCCGATTAGCGGGCGTGACGGCGCGCTATACCAGGTCGATGCTTCCGTTGGCGTAGCGCTGTTTCCGCAGGATGGGCTCGATATCGAAACCTTGCTGCGTGTGGCCGATGAACGCATGTTTGAACAAAAGCGCTTACATCGCCTGTTCCCCCGCACCGCGCCGGAGCACTCGGATGAAGCGGTGTAAGCGAAATTTCGTTTGACCTAGAATGGAGTGCCACTCATGACATGGTTGACCTGTGATTTATGCGATGCCAATGAAGATAAACTCGCCGACGGCAGTCTGACCGTATTGCCGCCGATTTTTGCTGCATTCGGCAAGCAGCTTGCGTTCGCCGGACCCGCCAAAACACTCAAGGTATTTGAAGACAATGTGTTGGTGCGCGCTACGCTGGAAACACCCGGCAATGGCCAGGTGTTGGTGGTCGATGGCGGCGGTAGCCTGCGCTGTGCGCTGGTGGGCGGCAATCTTGGTGTGCTGGCCGAGAAAAACGGCTGGGCCGGCATCATTGTCAACGGCTGTATCCGTGATACGTTGGAGATCAATGCCTGTGACATCGGCGTGCGTGCGCTGGCTACGCATCCCCAGCGCAGCATGCGCAAGGGTGCTGGCGATGCTGATCTGAAGGTGTTTATTGCCGGCGTCGCCGTGCATCCGGGTGATTGGGTGTATGCCGATATGGATGGTGTGTTGATCGCGCAAGACAAGTTGCAATAGCGTCAAGCGCTTCAAAAAAGCCGTGCGGGGTTTGCTCTGCACGGCTTTTTTCGTGCTCGCGACGGTATTACAGCAACGCTACGCTGGGTAGATTGAGGTAGCTGGTTTCCCGTGTTGCAAGCACGAAATCGTTCAGATAGGTCTTGTCCGATAGCGTCGGCAGGCAGGCCGCATAGAGCTTGCCGGTCAGGCCCTTGGCACCGATCCGTTTGGCCAGTACATAGTCGCGCTTGAGGTAGTTTTGCGCTGCCCATAAGGGCAAGGTGGCAATGCCGCGGCGGCTGGCCACCAGTTGCAGCATGGCCACCGTGAGTTCAGTGGTGCGTCGTGGCGGATTGATACCAGCTGGTTTGAGCACCTGCCGCACCACATCGAGCATATCGTCCGGCACCGGATAGGTGATCAAGGTATCGCTGTCGAAATCGATCGCCTCCAGATAATCCCGCTGCGCCAGCGGATGATCGTGCGCCAGCAAGGCGACGATCTCAAAGCCAAACAGGGCATGATAATCGACCGCTTCATCGGCATCAATCTCGGCGACGATGGCGACGTCGGCGCGATGCTCGTGGAGCAGACCGATAGGGTCAGCCTGAAAGCCCGAAACAATATCCATATCGACTTCCGGCCAGCGCTTGCGAAATACATCCATGGACGGCATCAGCCAGTCAAAGCAGGTATGGCATTCGACTGCGATACGCAACTGTCCGGCTTCGCCCTGTTGCAGGCGTGCCAGATCACGTTCGGCGTCGGCAAAGCGTGGCAGCACCTCCGCTGCCAGTTTCAGCAGACGGTCGCCGGCCGGGGTAAACCGCACCGGTACCGACTTGCGTTCGAACAGTGTCGCACCGTGATGATCTTCCAGTTGTTTGATCTGGTGCGACAGCGCCGATTGCGTCACATTGAGCAGCGACGCGGCGCGTAGCAAGTTGCCGGCTTCTTTCAGTGCTTGCAGCGTTTTCAGGTGGCGCAGCTCAAGGATGTTGGCGAGAGACGAAGGCATTATTAGTAATATTCAAGTTGATTCATAAAATATATCGTTTGAATCATAGTTCATGTTCGCGCAACATGCCAATTTCACATTTAACGTGTTGGAGTAGGCTATGACCATGGCAGCCGCCAGTGGTGCACATATTGCACATATATTGGGTTTTCCGCGTATCGGTGCGCAGCGCGAATTGCAATGTGCAGTGCAGGCATTTTGCAATGACGATGCCCGTGAAAGCACCCTGCAAGCGACTGCCGCAGCTTTGCGCCTACGCCATTGGCAGGCCCAGGCGGATGGCGGCATGGATTTCGTTTGCGTCGGCGACTTCGCTTGGTACGACCATGTGCTGAGCACGCTGGCGTTGCTGGGCGCATTGCCCGCACGCTTTGGATTTGATCCCCAGACGCTGGATTTGCGCGGCTATTTCAGCATGGCGCACGGTGATGATGTCCATGCGGCGATGGCGCTGCGGCCATGGTTCGATACCGCGTATCACTACCTGGTGCCGGAATGGACGCCCGGCTTACGTTTTGATGGTGGCGTTGATTGGCTCTTCGATGAATTGAGTCAAGCGCAGCAGCAGGGGCATCGCGCCAAGGTGGTGCTGCTCGGTCCGCTGAGTTTGTTGTATCTTGGCAAGTTGGGTGCTGGACTAAACCATGCGCTGGATTTGCTGCCACAGGCGTTGGCTGGCTATCGCCGTTTATTGGCGCGCTTGCGGGAGCAGGATGTCGAGCTGGTGCAAATCGATGAGCCGATCCTGGCGTTGCCGCTACCGCCGCAGTGGCGTGTCGCTTTTGGCGGAGTCTATGCGGGTCTGGCCGAGGTGGCGCCGGAGCTACTGCTGACGACCTATTTTGATGCCGTTGACGAGCACCTGGAACTGTTGTGCAGTTTACCGGTGGCAGCAGTCCATATCGATGGCGTGAGCGCACCGGCGCAACTACAGGTGTTCGCTGAGCATTGGCCGCAGGATCGGGTGCTGTCGGTCGGTATCGTTGATGGCCGTAACATCTGGCGTTGTGATCTGGATGCCGCACTGGCCCAACTGCAAGCGCTGCAAGTCAAGCTCGGCAAACGCTTGTGGCTGGCCTCAAGTTGCTCTTTGCTGCATGTGCCAGTGGATCTCGACAATGAGCATAAACTCGACCGCGAACTGAAGAGCTGGATGGCGTTTGCAGTACAAAAGCTCGACGAGATCGCATTACTGAAGCAGGCATTGCAGGGCGATACTGCTGGCGTCGGTGATACGGTGGCCAGCAAGTTCGCCGCCGCTCGCAGCGCATTGGCGGCGCGCCGAAATTCTCCTCGGGTGCGCAACGCCTTAGTGCAGAAACGCTTGCAACGGCTCAGCGCTGCCGATGCCAGCCGTTGCTCCGCCTTGTCGGCGCGGCGCGGCGCGCAGCAGGCGCGCTGGCAGTTGCCGGTGGCACCGCGCACGAGCACTGAAGTCTGGCCTCACAACGCGCAATTTAGACACGCGAGTGCGGCTTACCAGCGTGGCGAGATCGGTCACCTGGATTACCTGCAAACGCTGCGTGATGGCATCCGAGCGACAGTTGCCAGCCAGGAAAGCCAGGGTCTGGACGTATTGATCTATGACCCCACAGCGGGCAAGGAACGCGCACGATTCTTCGCCGAACAGTTATGGGGCTACGGATTTACTGCCAACGGGTGGGTGCAGCGCGATGGCGATAGCTGCGACAAGCCACCGTTCATCTACGCCGACATCTACCGCCCTGAAGCCATCAGTGTGGGCTGGGCCAGATTTGCCCAAAGTCTTACGCAAAAACCCTTGAAGGGTTTGTTGCCAGGGCCGCTGAGCCTGTTGCAATGGGCGTTTGTGCGCGACGATCAGCCGCGCGCCAGCACGGCCTTGCAGATTGCATTGGCGTTGCGCGACGAAGTGGCGGATCTGGAGCAAGCCGGTATCGGCATGATCCAGATGGATGAGCCGGCATTACAGCAAGGCTTGCTGTTCGTGCACCGCGACCAGCATTACCTGGAGCGGGCGATACAGGCTTTCAAAATCAGTACTGCCGGTGTCAAGGATGAGACGCAGATTCATCTCCATCTGGACGCGCTAGATGGCGAGGATCTCAGGCCGTGGGGAGCGCTGCTGGATGTTGATGTAACGACTATCGTGCAGCCTGGCAACGCAACATGCACGGCTTGAATCGGGTTTAAGCTTGCTCGGCCCGACGCAGGATGGTGTCGATGGCACCGGTATGGGCGACAATTTCGTGCAGGTCCTTGTTGAGCAACATGGCACGCCGCTGGAAGGTATGCCAACCTGACCAGCCGGATCCATCCGGCGCTGCTGTCGCGGGGCCGGATGGTTCGGATTGGGCAGGCATATGGGAGGGGGCCTGCGTATCGCTACCATCGGCGACGATAGGCATGAGCAGTTGTTGTGCCTGCAGCAGCTGGGCTGAGGCATTTGTATAGATCTGTTCGATCAACTGGTTAACCGGCGCCCGTGGCAAGCCCTCGGCGTGGCGGCGTAGCAAGATGCGCAGTGCTGCAATATGCGCTGCGATCAGATAGTTTTGCACCACAAAGCGATTGATTTCCAGGACCGCCCGTTGTTTGCTGATCGGTTCATCCATCATGCGCACCTGGGCCGCCACCAGTGCGGCCAGACTGTCCATGAAACCCTTGCGGCAGACGCGGTAGAAAAAATCGTCGCCGACTTTACCTTCGAGCATGTCGCGGCTGGCCTCGATGTAGCGATGGCTAGCTTGCAAGACATTCCTGATCAGGCGCGGTAGATCGCGATATTCCCAGCTTGGCAGTACGTAACTGAAGACAGTGGCAATGGCCACACCGATGATGGTGTCGATCAGACGTTCGCTGATGACGCCTTGATGGCCAGCCGGCAGCAGCAGGTTGAGCAGCATCAGGATCTGCACCGAGGCAGCCACAGCGGTATAGCGGTATTTGATGTAGTTGAAGGCAGGCGCGGCTACGCTCGCCAGAAACAATGCCGCCAGCAGGCCAATCTGATCGTGCACAAAGTGCAGGATCAAGGTGGTGAGCAGACAACCGATCATGGTACCGATCAGACGATCAGCACGGCGTTGCTTGGTCGAGCTGAAATTGGGTTTGAGAATGATGACGATGGTCAGCACAATCCAGTAGCCATGCGACATATAAGGCAGACTAGAGGCAATCCACAAGCCGGTCGACACCGCCAGCGCGACGCGAATGGCAAAGCGGAAGATCGGCGAGTGCCAGTTCAGGTTGGCCAGTAACAGCCCGGCCTTGAATTTTTGCTGGGTCAGGAACGGCGTCATATCCGAGCCCGGCAAGATAGGCAAGGGATCGACCGGCTTGCGCGTGGCCAGATGCAGTTGTCCGATGAGCTCGATGATGTCCTTGATTTTATTGTAGGTCACGCTCAGCACGGTGATGGCTTCGGTCGGGATTTGCGTGGACTGCTTGCTCAGTTGCTGTTGCTGCAGCTGTTGTAGTTCGTACTGGATGGCGCGCAGTTCGGCCTTGTAGTTCACCGTTGGCATGGAGGCGCGCTTGCGCGTGACGGCGAAGGCGATAGACTCGATATCCTCAGCGCTCTTGTTGGCCACATCGCGCAGGAACATCAAGACGTCGCTGTCGCCGAAATGGCTGCGCAGCAGTGCATAATCGGCGTGGGTCGACAAGACCTGTTCGTATAGCTCAAGCATGCTTAAGTGCACTTGCACCAGCAGTCCATCCTGCTTTGTATGCAAGTCGCGCAAAACCATATCGCGCGAGGCTTGCAACTTCTCGGCCAGCAAAATCTGCTGGCGCACCAGCAAGTTGAACTGGGCATTGAGGTCACTGTGGATATTGTAGAAATCAGCCTTGATGCGCAGATAGCGCGCCAGCTCGAACAGCGCCTCGGCCAACACTTGCTGTTTGACGCGACGCCGCAAGAACCAGGACACCAGCATCGAGTAGGCCAGGTAGCCGAGACCGCCGGCGAGGAAATAGCCGGCATGCAGGAAGGATTGCTCGAACGATAAGGCGTTTTCCATCGACAGCGTCATCACCAGCAGCGCAGCAAACTGCAATGGCAGGGTTTTTTTGCCGTAAACCACCATCATGCTGGCCAGGAAACTGACCAGCACCATCATCAATGCGACCAGCAGATGAAACGGTGCGCATAGGCTGATGACGAGCATCACGATGGTACATAGCAGCACCCCGGCCAGCATTTCATTGAACTTGTGACGCAAAGGACTGGGCAAATCCATCAGGCTGGTGCACAGGGCGCCAAGGAACACCGTCATGGTAGTTTGCATGTCGGCCAGGTTGAACACCAGCATGGTCATGCCGACCACGCCGGTAGCCACCCGTACGCCAGAATAGAAATAGTGACTAAAGAGGAAAGTGCGGATATTCAAGGCGTAATGCATGAGATCAGTCGGCGCGGGGCGCTTAAATTACTATAGACCCCATTCTGAGCCTTCTCGTCTCATTAAACAACTCGATTGCGCGCAGCAAAGCGATGCGTAATCGGACTAGGGCAAGGGAAAGATCAGGCAGGTGGTGGTGGCATGCGCATACAACTTTCCTGCGGCATCGGTGATGCGTGCTTCAGCGATGCCAACACGGTTGCCGACTTGGATCACTTTGCCTTCGGCGCGTACCGGCCCGGTCTTATCGGTCAGTGCACGAATCAGGTTGACTTTCAATTCTAGCGTGGTGTAACCCTGACCCTGCGGCAGCATAGAGTGCACCGCACAACCGAGTGCCGAGTCGAGCAAGGTGCAGAAATAGCCGCCGTGCACGCTGCCTAATGGATTGTAGTGCTGCTTGCTGGGGGTGCCCTGAAAGACGATGCGGCCGGGTTCACCTTCAATCGGCACGAAGTCCAGCGTCGCCCCGATGGGTACCGATGGCAGTTCACCGTTCCAGATGCGTTGCAAGAACTCCATTCCAGTACCGGCCTTGAGTTCGTCCATGGTGGCGACGCCCGGTGCGGCCATGCGAGAGCGCACCGCAGCTTCCTGTTCTTGCCATTGTTTGAGTGTCTCTTCTTTGCTCATGCATTCGTCCTTGTGATGTGTGTGTGACGAGGGGGAGGGCTGTAGTTGCTACAGAATACGTCGACATTATGGTAACTTTTATAATGAAAGTTCTAGCGCAGAGGCGATTTCAACATCGTATTTTCATGATGCAAAAATCAAATTTCATATCGTGAAAAATGCCATTGCACGGCATCATGAATTCATTTCATTTGTAGGGATTGCATTCCGTATCGCAAAAAATGAATTTTAAGTTATTGAAATATATGAATAAAAAATAATTTATATGTCTTATATAAGACATTGTTGCTCTGCACACTTAGGCCTACTATTAAGTCATGGAATTCACTTTTTTACCTTCATTTCTTTTCACCCTTAAGGAGATTGACCATGACTTCACGCGAACAACAGATTCAGGCTTTGGCACAGGATTGGGCAGAAAACTCGCGCTGGAAAGGCATCAAGCGCAATTACAAAGCGGACGACGTCGTACGTCTGCGCGGTTCACTGACCATCGAGCACACCCTGGCCAAGCGTGGCGCCGACAAGTTGTGGAATCTGTTGCACACCGAGCCATTCGTCAATGCATTGGGCGCACTGACCGGTAATCAAGCTATGCAACAGGTCAAGGCTGGTCTGAAGGCGATCTACCTGTCTGGCTGGCAAGTCGCCGGCGACGCCAATCTGGCTGGCGAAATGTATCCAGACCAATCGCTGTACCCAGCCAACTCGGTGCCGATGGTAGTCAAGCGCATCAACAATACTTTCCAGCGCGCCGATCAGATCCAGTGGTCCGAAGGCAAGAACGACATCGACTTCTTCGCGCCTATCGTGGCCGATGCGGAAGCTGGTTTCGGCGGGGTTCTCAATGCCTACGAGCTGATGAAGTCGATGATCGACGCTGGTGCTGCCGGCGTGCACTTTGAAGATCAACTGGCGTCGGTCAAGAAGTGCGGTCACATGGGTGGCAAGGTGCTGGTGCCAACGCGCGAAGCGATCGAAAAACTCAATGCCGCGCGTCTGGCCGCTGATGTCTCCGGTACCAATACGTTGGTGATTGCACGTACCGATGCGGAAGCCGCCGACCTGCTGACTTCGGATGTGGATAAGAATGATCGCCCATTCCTGACTGGCGAGCGCACTGTGGAAGGTTTCTTCAAGACCCGTCCGGGTATTGAGCAGGCTATCTCGCGCGGTCTGGCCTATGCCGATTACGCCGATCTGGTATGGTGTGAAACAGGCAAGCCTGATCTGGCTTTCGCGAAAAAATTTGCGGAAGCGATTCATGCCAAGTTCCCCGGCAAGATGCTGTCGTATAACTGCTCGCCTTCGTTCAACTGGAAAAAGAATCTGGATGATGCCACCATCGCCAAATTCCAGCGCGAACTGGGCGCCATGGGTTACAAGTTCCAGTTCATCACGCTGGCCGGTTTCCATGCGTTGAACTACTCCATGTTCAACCTGGCGCACGGTTATGCACGCAATCAGATGTCGGCCTTCGTGGAATTGCAGGAAGCCGAATTCGCCGCTGCCGAAAAAGGCTTTACCGCCGTCAAGCATCAGCGCGAAGTCGGTACCGGTTATTTCGATGCGGTCACCCAGGCGATTCAGCAAGGCCAATCGTCGACCACGGCATTGCATGGTTCGACCGAAGATGAGCAATTTTTTGACGGCGATAAGCACTGAGCCTAAGGTATCACTGAGGAGGTAAGAGGGGACTAGGTCGGGCCGGGGTTCGCACTCTGGCACAAGAACAAATGGTCCAGCAAGCAGCAGTTCAAGCCGCACTTCACAAGAGTGCGGCTTTTTATTTGTGCCGACGCAGCATGCCGTCGCGCAGCTCAAAGACAGTTTCGCCGAGCGCTTCGACATCGGCCGGGTCATGGGTGATGATCAGCATGGGTACGTTCAGTTGTTGTTGCAGATCGCTCAATTCGCGCCGCATGCGTTCGCGCAAGGACAGATCCAGCGCTGCAAACGGTTCGTCAAGCAGCACGATGTCTGGTTGTGCCACCAGTGCGCGAGCCAGCGCCACGCGCTGGCGTTGACCGCCCGAGAGTTGCGCCGGGTAGCTGGCCGCAGTGGCCTCCAGACCAAAGGCTTGCAGCCAGCGTTGCACGGCTGGATGGGTGGCCGGCCGGCGCAGATTGAAACAACCACTGCGTAAGCCAAAGGCGATATTTTGCGCCACGTTCAGATGCGGGAAAAGCGCGTAATCCTGAAACAGATAGGCAACGTTGCGTTGCTGCGGCCGCAGGTCGATGGCGTCGGCGGTACTGAACAAGGTGCGTTGATTGATCGATATTTTTCCACTATCAGGCGTCATCAGGCCGGCAATGGCCTTCAAGGTCAGACTTTTGCCGGAGCCGGAAGGACCATATAACACAATCCGTTTGCTGTCTGAGGCGAAACCGATATCGAGTTGGAATACCCGGTCGGCAGCGCGCAATTGTTTGCTGATCTGCAGGCTGATGCTCATGACAGGTCCGCTCCGCGCGCGCTCTGGCGCGGTACTAGGCGCCCGGCAATCAGCAACACGGCAATGCAAGTGATGGAGGTAATCACCACCATCAGCGTGGCAGTGCTATCGTCGCCGGCCTGCACCGCCTCATAAATGGCCACCGATAAAGTCTGGGTGCGCCCCGGCAGATTACCCGCGATCATCAAGGTCGCGCCGAATTCTCCTAGCGCGCGGGCGAAAGCCAGTAACACGCCTGCAGCGATGCCGCGCGCGGCCAGTGGCAGGCTGACGCGAAAGAAGACGCCCGGTTCAGAAACGCCGAGTACGCGGGCCGCGTTTTCGAGCTGGGTATCGACCTCTTCAAAGGCACTGCGGGCCGCTTTGAGCACTAGCGGAAAGGCCACAATGGTGGACGCAATCACTGCGCCTTGCCAAGTAAACACTAATTCAATGCCCAATGCTGACAGCCAGGCGCCGAAGGGGCCGCGCCGGCCCAGCAAAACCAGCAGATAGTAGCCCAGCACCGTCGGCGGCAAGACCAGCGGCAAGGTCAGAATCGAGTCGATCAGATCGCGCAGCGGCGAGCGCCAGCGCGACAGCGCGTAGGCTGTCGCGACGCCCAGCACAAGATTGAGCGCCGTGGCCCAGCCCGCGACCTTGAGCGAGAGCAGTAAGGGAGTCCAGATAGCACCCATACTTCAGTAATGTGTGTGAAAAATGATGCGGGTCCTTGGATTGCGGCGCTCATTGGAGCGCCAGCATGCACGATATCAGGTATGTCAGGGTTTCAGGAAGCCGTATCGCGCCAGTACAGCCTGACCTGCAGACGATTGCACGTAGGCGATGTATTGAGCGGCCAGGTCCGCTTGCGTGGTGGTGGCCGTCATGGCAATCGGATAGGTGGCCGGTTTGTCCGAGGCAATGCGGATCGCCACTTTGACCTTGTCGGGCATGACCGCGGCATCGGTGGCGAATACAAAGCCGGCTTCGACTTCGCCGCGTGCTACGTAATCGAGACTCTGGCGCACGTTTTGCGCCAGCACACCTTTGGCCAATACGGTTTCCCACAGTCCGGCCTGTTCCAGCGCCGTCTTGGTGTAGCGGCCGAACGGCACCGACGCTGGATTGCCCAGCGCGACGCGTTTGACGCTGGCCTGGGTGAGATCCTTGAGTGCGTGCAGCGGCAAGCTGCTGTCATGCGGCACGATCACCACGATCTGGTTGGCAGCAAAATTTGTACGGCTGGCTGCCTGCACGGCTTTTTCCGCCACCGCCTTGTCCATGGCAGTCTGATCGGCCGAGGCAAACACATCGGCAGGCGCGCCGCGCACGATTTGCTGCATCAGGATATCAGAGGCGCCGAAATTGTTAATCACTTTCACGCCCGGGTGCTGTTGTTCAAACGCTGTGCCGAGCTCGTTGAAGGCATTGGTCAGGCTGGCTGCAGCTGAAACGATCAAATCGGCCGCCGCTGCAGGACTGACAGCCAGACTCAGCAGGGTGGCTGTCATGGTGGCCAGTAAAGCATGGCGCAAGTGAGGGGCAGTGGCGGACATGATGCTTTCTCAGAGAATGTGAACGTGTTCGAAATATACGTAAGGATATAACGTCCGTCAAATCGCTGCCGCACTGCATGTAAATTGCCGCCTGGGCTTGCTACAATCGGGGCCATGACACATTCCAAATCCGTACGCTTACGCGTGATGCAAGGCGATACGATTGCTTTCGGCCCCGGCAAGGCCGCGCTACTACAGGCGATAGACCGTACTGGATCGATCTCGGCGGCTGCGCGCGCGATGGACATGTCTTACCGCCGGGCCTGGTTGTTAGTCGAAGAAATGAATCGCTGCTTCCGACAGCCCTTGGTCGAAACCGCCACCGGCGGCGCCAAGGGTGGTGGCGCTAGCCTCACGGTGCAGGCGCGTGAAGTGATCGCCTGCTACCAGCATATGCAAAAAAAAGCCGACAGTGCGGTGCAGAAAGATATGCTCCATCTGCTTTCCCTGATCACCCAAAAAAGCTGATGGCACAGACCATGCGCACGACCTTACTCAAAGCCCGCTTTCGCCTGCAAAATCTGATGCGCATGTCGGAGGCGCACGCCATGCTGTTGTGGGCAGCCGTCATCGGCTTCGTGGGGGCGCTGGCGACCATCGCTTTTCGCGAATGCATCGCCGGGCTGCAATTTATGTTAACCGGTCGCAGCGGTAGTCTGGTGGAAATCGCCACCGGCTTGCCGTGGTATCTGCGAGTGTTGATACCGACCTGCGGTGGCATGGTAGCCGGGCTGTTTTTGATCTGGTCCAATCGTATGCCGGCCGGCGCCGCATCTGATTATATGGAAGCGGTCGGCATCGGTGACGGTCATATTCCGGTGCGGCACTCATTGTTGCGTAGCATTTCTTCGCTGTTTACCGTGGCCTCGGGCGGTTCTATTGGTCGCGAAGGTCCGATGGTGCAACTGGCCGCATTGTGTGCTTCGCTGGTAGGGCGCTTGGTGCATTTCCCGGCTTCGCGGCTGCGCCTGTTAGTGGCCTGTGGCGCTGCGGCGGGGATTACCTCAGCCTATAACGCACCGATCGCAGGTGCCTTCTTTGTCACCGAAATTGTGTTGGGTGCGCTGGTCATGGAGAGCTTTGGACCGATCGTGGTCGCCTCCGTGATTGCCAACATCACCATGCGCGAGTTGCCAGGTTACAAACCGGCTTACGAAATGCCTTACTTCCCCGAAGTGGCCGGTGTTGAAATCCTGTTATTCGTGTTGCTGGGCATCCTGGCCGGGTTGCTGGCGCCGCAGTTCCTGCGCGTGCTTGATCTGAGCAAGCTGTTGTGGCGCAAGGTCCGCTTGCCGCTGCCCTGGCGCCTGGCGCTGGGCGGCTTGCTGGTAGGGCTGATGTCGGTGCAGGTGCCGCAGGTCTGGGGCAATGGTTATAGTGTGGTCAATTCCTTGCTGCATACCAACTGGTTATGGACGGCAGTACTACTGGTGCTGGTCTACAAGATCGTGGCGACGGCGCTCACGGTGGGTTCCGGCGCCATTGGCGGGATCTTTACGCCGACCTTGTTTGTCGGTGCAGCCATCGGCTTTCTGTTTGGCGATGTGGGCCATACGCTGTGGCCGCATGCGATTTCGCCGCCGTTCGCCTATGCCATGGTGGGCATGGGTGCTTTCCTGGCGGCTACCACCAACGCGCCGATCATGGCGGTGCTGATGATCTTTGAAATGACGCTCAGCTACCAGGTAGTGCTGCCGCTGTTGCTGTCTTGCGTGGTGGCCTATGCGGTGGCGCGCAGTCTGGATGGCAAGTCGATGTACGAGATCACGCTCAAGCGCCATCGTGATGCTGCCGAGCGCATACGCTTACGGGGCACGCACATGAGTGAGCTGATCAAGCCGGCAGAAACAGTGTTGCAAATGGATGCGCCGTTGTCCGAAGTGACCAGGATCTTCCTGCAATATCCGGTCAAATACATTTACATCACCGATGCTGAGAATCGTTATCTGGGAGTGGTGGCCCTGCAGGACGTGACTTCGCTATTGCTAGACAAGAACGATGTCGGTGCCAAGCGCGCCGGAGACTTCATGCGTACCCATTTTCTGCACGAGGTGACGCCCGACATGTCGCTGGGGGAGGCGCTGCAATTGTTCCTGGACCATCAAGGTGAGCGGTTGCCAGTGATTGCCAGTGTTGAAGATCCGCGTCTGCTGGGGGTGGTATTCAAGACCTCGTTGCTGGATGCGTACTTCCGGCTTGATCGCGCCGGGCAATAAAACAGGATTGTCGCTGCGCCAGGAATAATCAGTCCCGCTGCCACTATTGGGTGTGCATCCTTGTTAAAATGTCGGCATATTTGTGAGAAATTACAAAATAATTTTATATTTTTATTAGTATTGCTCACATTGCATTCGTGACATTTGCTTAATTAAACCTAGCAAGGAACAGAAGATTTTATGTTGAGTTACCGCCACGCCTTTCACGCTGGCAATCATGCTGATGTGCTCAAGCACATGGTAACAATTCAATTGTTGCGTTATCTGGGGCAAAAAGAGACTCCCTACATGGTTGTCGACACGCATGCCGGCGCTGGTGTGTACGCCTTGGATGGCAACTACGCCAGCAAGAATGCCGAGTACGAAACCGGGATTGCGCCGCTGTGGGATCGTACCGATCTGCCCGCTGCGCTGGCTGAGTATGTGCAACTGGTCAAGGATCTCAATCCGAGCGGCAAGATGCGTTATTACCCGGGTTCGCCTTATTGCGCTAATGTGGTCATGCGTGAGCAGGATCGGCTGCGGTTGTTTGAATTGCACACCACCGAGAGCAAGGTGCTGGCGGACAACTTTCGCAAGCTCGACGCGCATGCTGCCGAGCAGGGACAACGTCCGTCGGGTCGCGGCAAACGTGTGATGATTGAGCGCGGTGACGGTTTCCAGGCGCTCAAAGCCCTGTTGCCACCGCCGTCGCGTCGTGCGGTAGTGCTGATCGATCCGCCCTATGAAGACAAGCGTGATTATCAGCGCGTCAAGGAAACGTTGCAGGATGCCTTGGTGCGTTTCCCAACTGGTACTTATGCGATCTGGTATCCGATTTTGCAACGTATCGAAAGCCGTCAGTTCCATGATCGTCTAAAACGCTTGGGCGCCAAAAGCTGGCTCAATGTCAGTCTGTCGATTTGCTCGCCATCGCCGGACGGTTTCGGGTTGCACAGCAGCGGCATGTTTGTGCTCAATCCACCATGGACGCTAGAGGCTACGCTCAAAGAAGTCATGCCCTATCTGGTCAAGGTGCTTGGGCGCGATAGCGGCGCCGGCTTTACGTTGGAGTCCGGCGAAACCTGAGGCAGTGCACGCAGTTCTGTCGCTAAATTGAAATGGCATGTGAAATATTTTGTTTCATATGTACAATATTTCCTAATGCCAAGAGCTAATCACCGCATACAATAGAGCGCTTTATTGAAGATCTTTTATCTGCAGTCAGTGCTGGGGTAAATTAAAAAAATCATGACCGAATCGCCTCCAGATAAGCCTAGCTCGGCCCATGCCCTCGATTTTTTCCTGGCCCGACAACCGATCCTCAACCGTGAGCAGGAGTTGATCGGCTACGAGCTATTGTTTCGTAATGCCGCCATCGGTCCAGCCAATGTCAGCGATGATGTCGCGGCAACGGCATCGGTCATCGCCCACGCTTCCGAATTGGGTCTGAACAACGTCATCGGCAATCTGTACGGCTTCATCAATGTGGATGCCACGGTGCTGATGAGCGATTTCATCAGTTTCCTGCCGGCCGATAAGGTGGTCCTGGAAATTCTGGAAACGGTAACGGTTACTCCTGAACTGGTCAAGCGCGTTAGCGAGCTGTCCCGCGCCGGTTATGTGTTTGCGCTCGACGATGTGATTGCCGAATCAGAAGATATCGTCCGTTTGTTGCCGCTGGTGAAGATTATCAAGATCGACGTCATGGGGCTTGATCCCAGCAAGCTGCTCAAGTTAAGCATCAATTTCAAACGTGCCAACAAGATGTTGCTGGCCGAAAAGGTTGAAACGCTCGAGCAATTCCGCGAGTGCATGACGTTTGGTTTTGATTATTTCCAGGGCTATTATTTTGCTAAGCCGGTGATCTTGCAGGGCAAAAAACTGGATGCATCGAAAATTGTCATCATGCATATCCTGACCTTGCTGGTGCGCAATGTCGACAATGGCGAGATTGTTCGTTATATCAAGCGTGATGTGGCGCTAAGCCTGACCCTGCTGCGCCTGGTCAATACTCCGGTGTATGGTTTCTTGAAGCACATCGATTCACTGGGGCAGGCCTTGATCGTGCTGGGGCGACGTCAATTGAAGCGTTGGTTGCAGATTATGTTGTTTGCCAATAATGAAAAGGGCAAAGTCCATACGCTGTCGCCGCTGCTAATTCTCGCCGCTACGCGAGGCAAACTGCTCGAACTGATCACTGAGAAGCTGCGTCCAGGACGTCGCAAGATGTCTGAAATCGCCTTTACCGTTGGCATCATGTCGCTCATCGACGCCTTGTTTGGCATGGACATGGAAGCCCTACTGACGCAAATTAGTATCAGCACCGAGATCCGTGACGCGCTGTTGCTACGTACCGGTTTCTATGGCGAGATATTGCAGTTGGCCGAGAACATCGAGCAAGCCAACAAGAGTGGCTCGCAGATGAAGGAACTGTTGGATGGACTGGGTCTATCTGCCGATGCATTTTATGCACTGGAAAAGGAAGCTTTTGAGTGGAGCAACAATATCTCCGCCAACCTTGGTCATCCGGCAGCGGCCAAAACGCCAGAACTCGGTCATACCATGCCCACCACTACGCGCGGAGATAGCAACGCCAGCGTCGGTTAGTCACGGCAAGGGATGTTAGCGTCGCTCGCGCCAACGCGCGGCGAGTTTCCTGATGATACGTACGATGCGCGAGCTTTGTCCTTCACTATTGCAGCAATGTCGGAGCTTGTCCCAGGCACGTTTGCGGGCAGCAACGAGTGCCGCGACACTCGCTTCGACCTGCTGCCAGGCGGCGGTGGCGCGCAAATGCGCAATCATGCGGTCCTTGAAGCGCAGCAAGGCTTCGCGCCAACGCACAAACCACGCCAGTGAAGACAGCGCCGTATTGGTCAGCGAGTAAAGTCGTGCCACCAAGGCCGTACCAAGCACCTTGGCCAGTAGCACGATCACTACCCCGGTCGTCGCATGACCATGGGTAATCGACAGTAAGGCTAAGATCTTGACCGGTATCAGCAACAGGCTGGGCGCTAGAAAGATGGCCAGCGCGGCATAGGGGGACAAGGAGGAAATCCAGGCCTCCAGGCGGACAATGAAGGCCAATAGCGGCAATCGCGCCAATACTCGCTTACTGGCATGCCAGAGCCACTCCTCGAACAGAAGCAGGATGGCGGCGCCGTAGATCAATGGCGCCAGCAGAAATCGCTTAATTTTATGCAGCAAAAACGGTCCTTGTAGAGTGCTTGTTTGCAGTTGGCCGTAGTCTATATGTTGGGCTGCCGCGTAGAAAACAAGGTCTGCAAACGGATGTCGCTTAGGCGATCTGACGTTGCTTGATCAGACTGAGCCAGCGATCGCCCCATTTCTCATCGCTCATGCAAGATGCGTAGCCGGTGACCACGCGGGCGGCGCGTTCGAGCAACTGGATATCGGCTTCATGCTGGCGCGCCACGTGCGGGTCTTCCAGGAACAATACGCGGCGGCAGTCGTGTTGCAAAATTAGCTCGGCAATCTGCGCATCGCCACCCATGGGGCCGCTGAGAAAGGGCTTGACCCAGTTGCGGCCGGCCTCTCCTTTGATTTTCAGCGCCAGTTCATTAAGCAAGCCGCCGGTGGTGCCAGTGGCACAGCGAAAGGCGAAGCGATCGAGCACCTCGAAGTGTTTTTCGGCCAATGCCAGCATGCGCGGCTTCATTGAATCATGGGCGATCAGGGCAATGCCTTCATCGGCTAGCTTAAAGCTGCCATCAAGCTGCGGGTCCGGCTCCGCACCGCTAGCAATGGCCTCCAGCTCGAACCATTCGCGTGCGCCTGCCAGGGTCGACAGAAAGGGTTTTCCATGAATGACGCACTGGCGCTTGAGTGCAATGGCTTCAGGAAAGGTCGACGATGGATCGACTGGGTCGATCAGGTAAATAATGGCATCAAGGCGGCGTGCCGGATCGGTATCGACCACGCGCGAAACCAGCTTCATCAGACCGCCCTGGCGGCCATAGGGAAAGCGCTCGAGATGCGGATAGTTAGGCAGCAGGCCAAGCTGGCCAATGGCGTCCAGGGTCCGGCCTACCACCACCAGTTCCGGCTGCAGCGCCTCAATGCGTGTGCGCGAACCGCGCAGTAACTGTACCAGTGCGGAATTGGGCCCATCCTGATGGGCCCGATTGGCGGCTAGGCCGATACGGTAGGCGGTAGAGGCTGGAGCGAACTGGGTGTTGGCGGACATGGCAAAGGTGGCTGAAAAAAATTCTTGTGGTTGTGGCATCCGTCATGCTTGTTGGCATGGAAAGACGTCTTCGAAGACTTTAACATACCGCTACAATGATGGACAGACGTACGGGTCGCAGTGATATTGATCGCCGCCCCATTCGAACAGGCACTAGCACCATGAACCAAGCATTTGTAAAAGAATCCGACGGCGACGATGATGATGAGCCAGGGGTGCCGGCGATACCGGCCGGATCCAAGAACTACATGACGCCGCAAGGGCATCAGCGCATCAAGGACGAGTTGTTCCACTTGATTGACGTGGACCGTCCAGAAGTGGTGCGCATTGTTTCGTGGGCCGCCTCCAATGGCGACCGCTCGGAAAATGGCGACTACATCTACGGCAAGCGCCGCTTACGCGAAATCGACCGCCGCATCCGCTTCCTGACCAAACGTCTGGATATTGCCGAGGTCGTCAATCCTACGGTGCATCATGGCAGCGACCAGATTTTCTTCGGCGCCACCGTCACCTACGAAAACCAGCACGGTGTTGAACATACTGTCACCATCGTTGGCATTGATGAGCTCGATCCCTTGAACGGCAAGATCAGCTGGATCTCGCCGGTGGCGCGTACCTTGACCAAGGCACGTGAAGGCGATGAAGTGACGCTGCAAACACCGGCCGGTGTGGAGCAACTGACGATATTGGCAGTCAGTTACCCGGCCCCGACGAATTAGACGCGCTGCTAGCGCCACTGATCGGCCTGATGCTCGACAAGCATGGCCGGCGACGATCAGTATCCAGGTTACCCTAATTGCAAACTTGAGGACCATTCATGTCGATTGTCTACGCCAGTCTGAATCACCCGCAACGCGTACCGCTGGCAGCCGAAGCGCATTCTCGGCCGTTCCTGCAATTGAGCGCGCCGGAAAGCCTGACGCACTTTGCCGTCTATATGCGCGACGCGGCCGACGCCAATCGCCACATTGCCTTCCAGCATGCCTTGCTGACCGATCTATGCCTGCATTTTGGGGTCACCGGGCCGGGCATCGAGGCGCGCCATTTCTTTCACGACTTCGGCGGCTTTCGTCTCAAATGGGAATGCCATACCGAATTTGCCACCTACACCTTCGCCCAGCGTTATGCCGCCGCCCTGAGCGTTGACGAGGCATTTGTCGACGTCCCGCTCAAGCAGATACCGCAGCAGTGGTTGCTGGCGCTGCAAGGCAATGTCATGGTGGCCGCGCATGTGGTGCTGGAGCAAGGCGCCGCCGGTATTGTCAGCGATTTTTCGCGTCTATTTGAGGGCAAGTTGTTAGCCTCAAGCAAGGTGCTGCAGGGCGGTGAAATCTGGACCGATTTTTTGATTCAAGCCGATGGCTTCAGTCGCTTTGTGGTGCGCGACATCGATTTGCGCGATATGCAGGGTGGTCGCCTGGTGCAACGCATACTGGAGATCGAAACCTATCGCATGATGGCCTTGCTAGGCTTGCCCCATGCGCAGCAGGCGGCACCCGCGCTCAATGCCATTGAAAACGATCTGGCCGCCTTGACCGCTGCTATGGTCGATGGTGATCAGTCTGCCGACGATGCTGTCGCGCATAGTGATGATGAACAGATTTTGCACCGCATCACCGGCCTTGCCGCTCGCATTGAAAAAATGTCGCTGCAAAACAGTTATCGTTTTTCCGCATCGCAAGCTTATTTCCGGCTGGTCAAGGCGCGCATCGACGAGTTGCGCGAAAGCCGTGCGGATGGTGTGCCGACCATCGGCGAGTTCATGGAGCGGCGCCTGGCGCCGGCCATGGACACTTGTGCCTCGGTGGCGCGCCGCCAGGAAGCGTTGGCCGAACGCATCGCCCATACCAATGACTTGCTGCGCACCCGCATTGGCATCGTGCAGGAACAGCAAAATCGCCAGATTCTGGAATCCATGAACGCTCGCGCAGCCCAGCAATTACGTTTGCAACAATCGGTTGAAGGCTTATCGGTGGCGGCAATCTCGTATTACATGGTGGGGCTGTTCGGCCATATCGGCACGGCCTTGAAGGAGGCCGGCGTGCCGATCAATCCAGAAATTGCCAGCGGCGTCATGGTGCCAGTATTTGCCGTGCTGGTCTGGCTCGGATTGCGCCGCCTGCACAAGAGTGTGCAGGGCCACTAAGTTCTTCGCGCTGCGAAGCTTAACGACCGCTGGCTATACCAATTGATGGAAAATCAGGATCAGACCTGCCATGGAGGTCATCCATGCCAGGCTTCTGAGCCAAGGGATACCGAACAGGTAAAGTGGGAAATAAACCACTCTGCCCCAGAAAAACAGGTTGGCACCGATGACGGTCAGTGGTGTGCTAGTGCCGGCCAACTCCAAAATGCATACCAAGATAGCAAACAGGACCAGATTTTCCAGCATGTTCAGATGGGCTCTGCGGGCCCGACCGATCCAGCCTTGCGGTGGGGTAATTTGATCGCGATTGCCGACCAGTGCGGGAATGCCGATCTTTAATGTGGTCCCAGAGACGGTGATGAGCATCTGGAAAATGGTCAGTGCCACCGACCATAGCAGTAGATTGAGTTCAACGGACATGCTTGATCCTTGATTCAGGTTGGTGGCGTGACGTCATCGGCGACGGCGTCACGTCGAGCGTTGCAACGGCAGGCGTTATGCGAGCGTAGCTTCACCTTTTTCATGCACCAGGCTGTCGACAAAGCTGCTGATGATGGCCGCCAGCTCAATGGGGGATTCGAGTGGCGATAAGTGCCCGGTGCCAGGCAGAACCTGCATGGTGGCGCCGGTAATGCGCGACAACACTTCAGCCTGCAAGATGCTGGCCGGATCAATCCGGTCCAGTTCGCCCGCCACCACCAAGGTAGGTACGTTGATCCCAGCGACTTGCTCGGTGATGTCTTCATAGCTGGTGCTATTGGGCCATGCGGCGACTGCCTGAGGCGCACCGCGCAAGCTGTCTTCAATGACCTGTTCGCGCAAGGCTGCACTCAACTGCTTGCCGGCCAGCATTTGATCAATGGCCATGCCAACTGTCTCACGCGAGTTGTAGGCATTTTGCATTGCCGTACGTATTTCTGGCGGCAGCACCAATGGAATCGGTGGCGATGGGGCAACCAACACCAGTGCCGCCAAACCAGCCGGGCGGCGCGAGGCGAACAACTGAGCAATTTTGCCGCCCATGGAGTGGCCCACCAAGACATAGTTTTTCAAGTCCAGAACAGTGATCAGTGCCTGTGCATCCTTGGCAAAATCATCCAGCGCATAGGCATCGGCCGGCGCTGCTGAATCGCCCCAGCCGCGCAGATCCGGCGCAACCGAGCGGTAATGTGTAGGCAGTGCCGCAATGACTTGATCCCAGGTGCGCGAAGAGCCACCCCAGTAGTGCAGAAAGACCAGGGTCGGCTGGCCCAGACCTTGATCTTTGACGTAAATTTCAACGCCGTTGAGAGTGGTTTTCATGTTCATGTCCTCAGTTTGATTTTGAAGACTTGATGGTATATTGAATCAATTAAAGCGATAATCTGCGTTTATCTATCATCAATCAATCATATTATTATCGAATTGGGCCATCATGGACCGTTTTGCAAGCATCAGCGTTTTTGTTGCGGCCATAGAAGAAGGCAGCTTGGTTGCGGCCGGCAAACGTTTCGGTTTGTCGGCTTCCATGGCAGGTAAATATTTAAGCAATCTGGAAGCCGAGTTGAATGTGCGTTTGATTCAACGCAGCACCCGCAAGCTCAATCCCACCGAAGCCGGACGCGCCTATTACCAGCGTTGCAGGCATATTATTGAGCAGCTCGAAGAGGCCAGTGATGAAGCCAGCGACGCCAATAGTAGCGTGCGCGGCCTATTGCGCATCTCTGCTCCGGTGACCTTTGGTGCCTTGCACATGGGCCAGGTGCTTGCCCGCTTTTTGAAAGATCATCCGCATGTTAATGCCGAGCTCAGTCTGGACGATCATTACGCTGATCTCTACGCAGCCAGCGTCGATGTTGCCATCCGTATCGGGCGCTTGCCCGACTCGGATTTAGTGGCGCGCCGTCTGGCGCCATGTCGCATGGTCATTTGCGCGTCGCCGGCCTATTTGCAACGGGCCGGCCATCCGGAAACACCGCAAGACTTGCGCCAGGCACCGCGCTTGGCGTTCAGCGAAGCGGTGTCAGCAGGGCAGTGGAGCGTCACCGATGCGAACAACGGCCTTCACGTCATCGACGGCCCGTTAAGACTGCATGCGAATAACATGCACGTGCTGTTGAGTGCTGTGCTAGAAGGCCTGGGCGTGGCTTACGGCCCAACCTTCGTGTTCGGCCCGCATATTGCATCAGGCGAGCTGGTGCGGTTGTTACCTGAATTCCAGCCCATAGAATTGACGGTCCACGCGGTCTATCCGAGCGCACGCTATGTGCCTTCCAAGGTACGCACATTCATTGACTACGTGGCCAAAGAGTTTGCCGGCGAGCCGCCCTGGGATCGTTTGCAGGCGGTTTGAGCCTGGAGCAAGCCTGGGCTACCGATACATGCGGTCATTTGTGTCAGCAGCTTAACTGACAATTTTGTCATTTAAATGTCATCAGTCTGGCGTTTTGCTCTGTCTAGAATGAGCTTTCATCCATTACTTGGTCACTATTCATGAACGCATCCATTCAGCAGTTCCTTCGCGGCGCGACATTATCGGCCGTTTTTGCTAGCGGTCTGATCGCGTCTGCTGCCTTCGCGCAAAGCGCACCCACGACCGGCGTACGCGGTGCCGTCCTGTCGATCAGCGGCGACAACCTGGTCATCAAGACCAATCGCGGCGCAGAGCAGGCCATTAAGCTCGACAAAGACACGCGCTTCGGCGCCATCTCGATCGCCAAGATCGAAGACATCAAGCCGGGCAGCTACATTGGTGTCGCCGGCATTCCACAGCCTGACGGCTCGCAGAAAGCGCTTGAGGTGCACGTGTTCCCACCCGCCATGGCCGGCACTGGCGACGGCCATCGTCCGTTCGATCTGGCGCCCAACAGCACCATGACCAATGGCAGCGTCGGTGACGTCGTGGCCAGCAATGGCCGTACACTCACACTCAAGTACAAAGGCGGAGAAAAGAAAATCATCGTTCCCGAAGATGTCCCTATCGTCAACATTGAGGCGGGGGAGCGGGCCATGCTGGTGGCTGGAGCCAAGGTTGTCGTGCGCGCGCGCAAGGATGCCGACGGCAGCATGACTGCGGCGTCGGTGTCGATTGGCAAAAACGGCGTTACGCCGCCGATGTAAGCCTGTGATGCCTAACAGCGCTGTGCTGCACCCGCTGGCCGTACGCATCGCGCACTGGCTCAATGCGTTTGCCATTGTCTGCATGCTCATGAGCGGTTGGGCCATCTACAATGCCTCGCCCATCTTCGGCTTCCGTTTCCCTGTCTGGGCGACTCTCGGGGGCTGGCTGGGCGGCGCTATCGCCTGGCATTTCGCAGCGATGTGGTTGCTCATGGCCAACGGGCTGTTTTATCTGCTCTATGGCGTGCTCAGTGGCCACTTTCGCCGTCATTTTTTGCCGCTCCACGTCCGCGATGTGCTGCTCGATGCGGTCCAGGCCTTGCGCCTGCGGCTACCGCACCAGGCCGGCAGTTATAACGCTGTGCAAAAGTTCTTGTATTGCGGCGTGATTGCGCTGGGCGTGCTGGTGGTACTGTCCGGACTATCACTGTGGAAGCCTGTGCAGTTGGAGTTCTTGAGCAATCTGTTTGGTGGTTTCGACTTCGCTCGCAAGGTGCATTTTGCTGCCATGGCAGGTATCGCCACCTTCGTGGTGGTGCATCTGCTGCTGGTGGCGCTGGTCCCTAAAACCCTGCTGCCCATGATCACCGGACTCGGCCGCAAGTCAAAGAGTGTCACATGAGTGAGCCGGAACAACCCAGCCGCAAGCCGGAAAAAATTCGCCTGGCAGACCATCGTACGGCATTGATGAAGGTCGAGCGGCGACTGTTATTGCGTTCCTCGTTATCGCTGGGAGCGCTATCGCTGCTGGCCGGTTGCGACCTGCAGGACAACGATAAGGTCGACCGCGTGCTATGGGCGATGTCGCGCTGGAATGATCGCGTACAGGCAGTGTTGTTTCGCGCCAGCAAGTTGGCGCCGACCTATGCCGCTAGCCAGATCACCGACCCGTTTCCGTTTAATGCCTTCTATGATGAATTCAATGCGCCCGACATCGACGGTGCCGATTGGCGTCTAGAAGTAGCAGGCCTGGTGCGCGATAAGCAGCCGTGGACGCTGGCGCGTTTGCGCAGCCTACCGCAGGCCGACCAAATCACGCGCCACATCTGCATCGAAGGCTGGAGCGCCATCGGCCAATGGTCGGGGGTGCCGCTAAAAACATTCCTACAGGCAATTGGTGCTGACACCAGCGCCAAATACGTCGGCTTCAAATGTGCCGACCGCTATTACTCCAGCCTCGACATGCCCAGCGCATTGCACCCGCAGACCATATTGGCGCTGGATTTTCGCAAGCAACCCTTGCCTACCTCCTTTGGTTTTCCGCTCAAGGTCAGAGTGCCGACCAAGCTCGGTTTCAAGAACCCTAAGCATGTGGTCGCCCTCTACGTGAGTAATGACAATCCGGGTGGTTATTGGGAAGATCAAGGCTATAACTGGTTCAGCGGGATCTGATTGCTTCCTGGGCACGCGGCATGAAGAGCATCAGTTGTCGTATGCGATTGCCGATACGCTTGGTCTTTATTTTTGCAACATACCTGCGAGTATCAGGGAAACTCTGATTGTGCTTCTAGTGACCTTGGGAGAATAATGCAACTATTGATTATTCGAGTTAAGTTCATTAGCCAAGCCGCAGTTAGTAAAGTTGATCATGACGCGTTCATTGCAAAACCATAGAACTTCCTCACTTGCCCTTTTTTTTGTCGGCATCGTTTGTCTGACCTTGGTGGTATTGGAGATTGTCAACGCGGTCATGGATCGCAACGCCGAACTCAAGGAAACCACGGAATCATTGAGCAACGTCACGTTTGCCGTAGCTCAGCATGCCAACGAAACGTTCAAAGAGGCAGATATTGTATTAGTGGGTGTGTTGGAACGGCTTAAACACGAGGTTCGCAACGAGACGGCAATTACACGTACGCATGAACTATTGAGTTCCCGGGTAGAGGAGCTTCCGCAGCTTGATGGGATATTTGTCTATGACGAAAATGGTGCTTGGATAGTGACGTCTCAAGCGAAATTGGAATCAAGATTCAATAATGCGGATAGAGAGTATTTTCAATACCACCGCACTCATGCAGATAACGAACCGCATATCGGACCGCCTATCCAAAGCAGGTCGACCGGACGCTGGATACTGACCATTAGCCGCCGTATCAATAAGCCCGATGGCAGCTTTGGCGGCGTCGTGCTCGCGACGATTAAGATGTCCTATTTTCAAAATTTCTTTGATCACTTCGAGATTGGCCAGCATGGCGCCATGCTGCTGGCCCATTCGGATGGGACATTGTTATATCGCAGACCGTTGTTTGAAAACTCGATAGGAAAATATCTTGGTGCAGCGTCAATCTACCGCGACTACAGTTCAAAAAACTCTTTTGGATCGGCTACGATAAAATCCGCTCAGGATGGCGTCATTCGCATCAATGTCTATCGTCATCTCGACGATTACCCCTTATTCATTGCGGTTGCATTGGCAAAAGATGAAGTATTGGCCGACTGGCTCAAGGATACCTACTTTCGCGGCATAGCCGCATCGACATTGTTACTCGTGTTCGCGTTTTTCGGAAGCCGGATGGTCGCACAGGTGAAACGCCGAGAGCAGGCGGAAAAAGACGCCAATCAAGCACGCCAGAAAGTTGAGATTCTCAATCAAACGCTTGAGCGGCTGGCCATGCAGGACGGCTTGACCGGGATCGCTAACCGCCGTCATTTTGATCATATCCTCGCTGCCGAATTGGCGCGGGCGACGCGGGAAGGCCACCCTTTATCGCTGATCATGATCGATGTTGACCATTTCAAGCTGTATAACGACCGTTACGGTCATTTAAAAGGCGACGAGTGCTTGCAAGGCGTCGCCGTGGCAATCAATGCCGCGCTCAACCGCCCTGGCGATCTGGCGGCGCGCTTCGGTGGCGAAGAATTTGCGATCGTGCTGCCAAACTGTAATACAAAAGGTGCGGCCGTCATTGCCGAGCGCATCAGACTGTGTATCTGTGATTTGGCCATTACGCATGTGGACAATCAGGGGGAAATTGTGACGATCAGTCTTGGTGTCAGTACCTTGCAAAGGCCAGGCAAGCATACCGATCCAGCGTCTGACCTGCTCGATTGTGCCGACCATGCCATGTATGAGTCAAAAGCCAATGGCCGTAATCGCGTGACCGCGCATTTTTTCAATTTTCCTCACGCTGAGATTTGTGCCGCTTAGCTTGTCAAGCTGTTAGGAAAAATTAGTTATTTGCAATTTAAGGTTGATGCGTTATATCGTTTTCGCCACTGTTTATTGCGATGAGTGGGATCGCATCGGATCGCATCGATCTCTTTGGTAAAGTACAGTGGACGCAGAAAATACTGTCGCTTATCTTTCGGGTCCAGGCGATGAAGCTGGTTACGCCGTCGACAATCACATCTGGATTGCGCCGCAGTGCATCAACGATTTCTGGATGGGAGCGGCTCAACATTAACGCGGTGCGGCCCCAGAGGTCCCGCGCATTGAGGTCAACACGGGGATCTGCGCGCAGTAGATTGACGACTTCAAGATGTCCATTTGCAGCAGCCAGCATCAGCGCGGTGTGACCGTTCTCATCAATGGCATTCATATCGATGTCCGCCGTTTTCAGCAAGACCCCGACGACTTCAGTATGGTTCGCCAGTGCAGCACAATGCAAGGCCGTCAGTCCCAGCGCATTAGCGATATTGACGTTCATGGTACGGGCTTTGAGCAAGCTGACGATAACGTCGATACAGTTCCTGTTTGCCGCCAGGATTAACGCGGTATTACCATGTTGGTCCGATGCATTAACGGCGCTGTCACGCAGCACGCTGGTGACTTGATCGCAGCCTGCGTAGGCTGCCAGTATCAGGGCGGTGTTGCCGCCATGATCGGTAGCGTTGGCTTGCAAGCCCGTCACTGATCTTAGGGCCAGCACGACATCCAAGCGATTGGCACATGCTGCCCACATCAAGGCGGTTCTTCCCTGCGGATCCGTTGTATTGACAATCTCAGCGTCGACGCCGTTTTCAATAATGGACTGAACGTCTCGCCAGTTGCCTGTGCTGACATCCTGTATCCATTTCACTTTTTTTTGAGTAAGCGCGAGTTGCTCGAGATCGGGTAGGTCCGAAGGCGTCGCTTGAGAGGAACCGACCTTGACAAGGTTTGCCGTAACATCGCACGTCGTTGATCTAACTATCGCTTCATTCTTGAAACTAGGATCGATAAATGATGATGAAAAACTAGTGATAATTGAATTATTCATTTAGAAAATTTTCTAAATGAAAGTATTTTTACCTTCTGAAAACGGGCTCAAGCTTTCAAATTTCGATTATTTTTCTAATTTTTGTGAAATACAGATGTGCGAGTTTAGCCAGACTTGACGCTGAGATGGTCTGTTGTTGAGAAAGCGGAGGTGCAATGGGTGTTGTTAGATTGCTATTTTTTCGATGCTGGATCGGACTTGACCTTGCCAGTCGTGTCAGGTCAAATCTTGTGTGCTTGGCGATTTAATCAATCGGCAAGGATTGTTTTCGCCTACTGTTACTGTGCAGGCGTCTTCACTACAGGATTAGCCCCATGAAAATTACCGTTGAAGCGATCGTCCATGCGCCGATGGACGAAGTCTGGCGCGCTTGGAGCACGCCGGAGGATATCAGGCAATGGAACACCGCCTCGCCCGACTGGCATACCACCAGAGCAGTCGTGGATTTGCGCGTGGAAGGGGCGTTTTCTTATCGGATGGAAGCCAAGGACGGCAGCATGGGTTTTGATTTTGCCGGAACCTATACGAATATCGTGCAGAACGCCTTGATTGAAGCGGTATTCGGTGAGCGCACGCTGCGCGTGGAATTTTCTGCGGGAACCAACGGCATCACCGTGCGGCAGACATTCGATGCCGACGCAATGTACCCGGTCGAACAGCAGCGGGCGGGATGGCAAGCGATTATGAATAATTTTGCCCGGCATGTTGAAGGTACCCGCTAGCGGAATCAGAATCGGTACCAGACCCGGCACCAGACCCGGCACCAGACCCGGCACCAGACCCGGCACCAGACCCGCAGGCCCGGTGCCAAACAGTAGTGAGCACAGGGTACAGCGAGCTTATTGCTCGATGGCCCGGTTCCAACGGTTGTTCCACTCGGTGCGCTTGTCGTTGATCTCGGTCCAGTCCACCGTATTGAGATTCTTGGTCAAGACTTCGGATTTGCCAATCCTGGATTGGACGGCGTCGCTCAATTTGACGTTGCGATTGACGGGAATGCTGTTAGCCATTTCCATGTCCTTGGTCTGCGCCGAGACGCCGATCAGAAATTCGATCAGCTTTTGCGACAGTTCCGGTTCGCTATTGCCCTTGAGCGCACAGGCGCCAACCAATAACGAAACGCCGCCTTCCTTGGGTACCGCAAACTCGACCGGAATGCCCTTGGCCTTGAGGTTGGCAATGGCGGTTGCGGTGAGCGGGAAAATCGCAGCTTCATTGGTCTGAATCATTTCCGAAATTTTGGCTGAGCTCGACAGATACTCCAGCACATTAGGGCCGACCGTACTGGCCCATTTCTTGAAGACCGGTTCGACGTTCTTGTCATTGCCGCCCATCAGGCGGTTAAGCATGAGGAAGCTGTGCAGGCCGAAGGTGCTGCTGGGGATGGATTGAAACACCACCTTTTGTTTGTACTTGGGATCGGCAAAGTCCATCCATGAGGTCGGCGCCGGCCAGGATTTTTCATCGAACATTTTCTTGTTGTAGCCGATGCCGACGATGCCCATCTCGACGCCCACCGCCTGATCGTTGGCCATGCGCGCGAACGGGTAGACTTCCTTGAGCACCGCACTGTCTCTGACCTTTTCGCACAGGTTCATGCCGGTTGCGCGATACATCACGCCATCGTCGAGAAACACCACGTGCATTTGCGGCTTGTCCTTTTGCGCCTGCATCTTGGCCATGATGTCGGAGGAGGTGCCGGGTACAACGACGACCTTGACGTTGTTAGCCTTTTCGAACTCGGGAAAGATCACGGAGGTGTAATTTTTTTCGAAAGCGCCGCCATTCATGCCGACGTAAAGCGTCTTGGTGTCGGCGTGCGCCGGCAGGTAAGCCGACAGGGTGGCCGCGAGTACGGTACTGAGCATCAAATACTTCATTATTGCTTCTCCTTGACGGTAAAAATGGCCCTGTAAGGGGTGTTCTAAAACAATCTAGCTTGCCTAGTGCGGCGCAAAGCGCCGTATCGAAAATGCGTCAATCGGCGTGCTGCTGGCACCATGCATGACTAGCTCGGCTAGCACTTCGCCCACCGCCGGCGCCAACTGAAATCCGGCACCGGAAAAACCGAAGGCGTGCAATAGTCCCGGTGTGGTGGCGCTAGGGCCAAGCACCGGCTGCTGATCGGGGGTTGCGCCTTCGACGCCACTCCAGCTGCGAATGAGCATGGCGTGGCGCAGCGCCGGCACCATTTCGGTCAAGCTGGCCAGTGCGGCAAAGGTCGACGCTACGCGTGGTCGGGTGGCGTCTAGCGCCAGTTGGCCCTGACCGCGGCCGCCGCCGAGGACGACATTGCCGCGCTCGATCTGGCGCGCATAAAAGCCACCGCCGACCACGCCCAAACTTAGGTTCATCAAAGGCGGCAGGGGTTCGGTGACGCCCATATTGGGATAAATCGGCTGCTCCGGCACACTCTCGCCGAAGCGCTCGGCAATTTCCTTGCCCCAGGCACCGCTGCAGTTGAGCAGAAAGCGGCTGCGCACACGCATGCCAGCGCGCGTTTGCAGCAAGAAAAAATTGCCGTCGAAGACGCAGGCATCCACCGCGCTTTGTTGCAGCAGGCGGGCTCCGGCGCGCTCGGCGGCGCTGGCAAAAGCGGCGGCGACCAGACGCGGGTTGGCATGGCCGTCGGCGGCACACAGTGAAGCGCCGTAAGCATGCTGACCGATCCATGGGTAGCGTTGGCGCAAAGCGCTGGCATCCAGTAACTCCAGTTCCAGGCCGTGGCTGGCAGCCATCTCGCGATAACGCAACAGCTCTTGCATATCGCCAGCATCGCGCGCTAGTTTGAGGTGGCCGCAGGGACGGTATTCACCGTCGGTGCCGATGATTTGTGGCAACTGCTGCCACAGGGCATGGGCGCGCTGGGTCAGTGGCAGTTGGCTGGCCGGACGGCCTTGCCGCCTGACGCCGCCGTAATTGACGCCGCTGGCCTGGGCACCGCACCAGCCTTGCTCGAGCAAGATCACCGAGCGTTGCTGGCGGCGCAGCGCCAGCGCGGCTGCGGTCCCCATGAGGCCGCCGCCGATGATGGCGATATCGGTTTCCATGACGTCAAGCATGCGACTCATGCTGGTCCTTTGCTTTGCTCGGCGGCCAGCGCGGCGCTGACTGGAATCGGCTTGACCGGCGACTGACCGCGCAGGCGGCCCACGCTAGGCAGTTCTTGTGCACTGGCTTGGGCCAGTATCTCGGCGGCCGCGGCGCCGCAGATGCGGCCTTGGCAGCGTCCCATACCGACCCGGGTCAGAGCCTTGAGGCGATTGATTTCGCGGCTGCCATCTTGGGCGACGCTGTGGCGCAGCTGACCGGCCGTGATTTCTTCGCAGCGGCAGATCAGCAGCGCGTCAGTGCATTGCCGTGCCCAGTGCACGGGAGTCGGGAAGGCGGTTTCCAATCCGCGCCGGAATTGTTGATTGGCTGCGAGGGCGTTTTGCAACTGGCTACGCTGGCTCAGGTCGGCCGGCAGCCCGAGGTCTTCCAGCAACGATAGCGCCGCCACCCGGCCGCTCAGTTCGGCGGCATCGGCGCCGGCGATACCGTTGCCGTCGCCGGCCAGATAGACTCCTGCAACGCTGCTGCGGCCGGCGGCGTCGCGCTCGGGCAGCCATTGCTGATTGAGCTGGTCAAACAGGAAGCGGCAGCCGGCCAAGTCGGCCAGTTGCGTTTCGCTGCGCAGGCCGAAACCGGTAGCGATGGCATCGCAGGCGATTTCGCTGGCTTTGCCGTGGCGCAGCCAGCGCAGGCTGGTGACTTGCTCGGTACCGGCGGCGGCAATCTCTTGTACGCTGTCGAGCAGAGCAATGCCCTTGAGGCGCAGCCAGGCCATGAAATACAGTCCCTTGGCCAGCGTCAGCGGCTGGCGCAGCAGTTGCGGCAGACCGCGCCATTTGTCGCCAACGCGGGCGGTATCGAGTACGGCAACAATGTCGGCGCCAGCCTTGGCGTATTGATAGGCCAGCAGATACAACAGCGGCCCGGAACCGGCCACCACTACGCGACCGTTGAGCACGCAGCCCTGCGCCTTGAGTGCCACTTGTGCGGCGCCCAGGGTGTAGACCCCGGGCAGCGTCCAGCCGGGAAACGGCATCACGCGGTCGAGCGCGCCGGTGCACAGGATCAGATGGCTATAGCGCTGCGTCGTATGGCGTTGCGCGTGCAGCAGGTCGAGTTGATCGGGGCTGCAGTTCCACACCAGGGTATCGGGGCGGTAGTCGATCTGCGGTAACAGTTGCTTGAAGCTGGCATGCAGCGCCTCTGCCTTGGCCGCCTCGAAACCGTACAGGGTCTTTGGGGAGCGCACGAAGCCGGGCGGCGGCTGGCGGTAAATTTGACCGCCGGCGCGGCTGTTTTCATCGATGACGATGGGGCGCAGGCCAGCCTGCACCAACGTCTGCGCGGCGCGCACCCCGGCCGGGCCGGCACCGATGATGACGATCTGCGGCAAACTCGCATCATTCATGGTAGCGCTTCCCCTTCCAGTTGCACCGGCAGATTGCCGCTGAGCAAGCGCATGCCAGCGCTGACAGTAGTGCTGCAGGCGCGTAGTGGAGTGCCATCTTCCCGCCGCATCCAGCAATCCTGGCAACTGCCGATGAGACAAAAACCGGCGCGCGGCGCGCCGCTGAATTCGCTGCGGCGCAACTGCGCGGCCTGGCTCAGCACGGCAGTGAGCACGGTGTCACCAGCACAGGCGCGCAACTGGCGGCCATCCAGCCAGAAGGTGAGCTGCGGGCGTTCTTGTTCGGCAACGCGGCGTAGCAGGCTCATGTGCGTTCTCCGATGAGTACTTTGTCGAGTCCGTACAGACGATCAAGGATCAGCATGGCCGCGCCAGTGACCAGAATCATCAGTGCCGACACCGAGGCCATCATGGGGTCGATCGATTCGGTGGCATACATGTACATGCGCACCGGCAAGGTGACAGTGGCCGGGGTGGTGACGAAGATCGACATGGTCAGTTCGTCAAAGCTGTTGATGAAGGCCAGCATCCAGCCGCCGCTCAGACCGGGCAGAATCGCCGGCAGCGTGATGCGGCGGAACACCGTCCAAGGATCGGCACCTAGCGATTGCGCCGCCTGTTCGCTGCTGCGGTCGATGCCGACCACCGCAGCCAGCACCAAGCGCAGCACATAGGGCGTGATGACCACGGTGTGGGAAATTACCAGCCAGAAGAAGGAACCGGTCATGCCCATGACCGAGAACAGTCGCATGAAGGCAACGCCCAGCACCAGCGAGGGAATGATCAGTGGCGACAGGAACAGGGCATTGAGGGCGGCGCGTCCCGGGAAGTTATAGCGTCCCAATGCCAGACCGGCGGGCAGGGCGATGAGCACAGACAGCGTGGCCGACAGCAGGGCCAGTTGCAGGCTGTTGTAGAACGATTGCAAAAAATCAGGATGTTCAAAGACCGCCTTGAACCAGCGCAGTGAGATTCCGGTAGTGGGCAGCGACAGTGTGTCCTGGGGCGTGAAGGCGACCAGGCATACGATCACCAGCGGCGCTAGCATGAAGCTCACCACCAGCGTATGGAATAAAAGAGCGAGAGGGCCGTTGCGTTGCATTTGCTTCTCCGGTCAGCCCAGGGTCTTGGAAACTTTGCGTTCCAGGATCCGGTTATAAGTCATCATGATGATCAGATTGGCCAGCAGCAACACGATCGCAATTGACGCACCGAGCGGCCAGTTGAGCGAGCCGAGGAATTCGTCGTACACCGTGGTGGCCACCATCTTCAGCCGGCGTCCGCCCAGCAGGCCGGGAATGGCAAAGGCACTGGCACTGAGACCAAACACGATCAGGCTGCCCGAGAGCACCCCCGGCAGGATTTGCGGCAACAGGATGCGGCGCATTACCGTGGCCTGCGAGGCGTTGAGTGAGAGCGCGGCATGTTCCACCGTAGGGTCCAGCCGTTGCAGTGCAGTCCACACCGGAATCACCATGAACGGCAGCATCACATGTACCAGCGCCACCACAATCGCGCCCGAGGTATAGAGCATCTTGACCGGTGCCATGCCCATGGCTTGCAGGGCGCGGTTGATCAAACCGTCTGCGCTGAGCAGCATGCTCCAGCCGAAGGCGCGCACCACCACCGAGACCAGCAAAGGCGCCAGGATCACAATCAGGAACACGCTGCGCCATCTGCCACGCATACGGCTTAAGACATAGGCTTCCGGCGCGCCGACCAACACGCAGATGAAGGTGGTCAGGATGGCGATCCAGAAGGTACGCAGGAAGATACGCAGGTAATACTCGTCGCCGAAGATTGCCAGGTAGTTGTGCAGATCGACGCCGGCCTTGATGCCGACGCTGTCGTCGTAGCTGTTGAGCGAGAGCAGGCCGGTCAGCAGTAGCGGCGCCAACACCATGGTGACAAACAGCAGCAGCGCCGGTGCCGAGAGCGTGTAAGGGATCGCATACGGATGAGAGCCGCGGCGCGGCGCGCGGCGTTTAAACATGTTCGACCTGCGTGCTGCAAGCCAGTACCCGCGCCGCCGCGACGGGCCAGCGCAGGAAGATTTTCTGGCCCGGCTGACAGGCGGCCTGGCCATCGTTTTTCCAGATTGCCAGGATATCGCCGCAATCGGTGTGAATGCGATACAGCCATTGGTTGCCGAGGAAGAAGCTGGAGGCGACTTCGCCGCTGAGCAAGCCTTCGTGGGCGGCACAGCGCTCGATTTTTTCAGGACGGATGCACAGCGTCACCAGTGGCCCAATGAGCTCGCTGTCGCAATCGACTTCCAGTTCGTGTTGGCCGATACGCAAGCCGGCCTTGCCCGGCCGCTGCCAGGCAATCTGCGCCTCCAGCAGATTGGCCTTGCCGACGAATTGCGAGACAAACAGGTTCACTGGGTTTTCGTAGGTGTCCAGCGGTTTGCCGATCTGTATCGCCCGGCCCGCTTCCATCACCACCACGCGGTCGCTCATGGACAGCGCTTCGGACTGGTCGTGCGTGACCATGATGGTGGTGGTGCCAACCTTGCGCTGGATGTCGCGCAGTTCGACCTGCATTTCCTCGCGCAGCTTGGCGTCCAGATTGGACATTGGTTCGTCCAGCAGCAGGATGGGTGGCTCGATCACCAATGCGCGCGCTAACGCGACGCGCTGACGCTGACCGCCGGACAGTTCACGTGGGTAGCGCTGGCCAAGTTTGTCCAGCCGCACCAAGGCCAGCGCCTGCGCCACGCGTGCACTGCTGTCAGCAGCCGCCACGTTACGCATGTCCAGGCCGAAACGCACATTGTCGGCCACCGTCATGTGCGGAAACAGCGCATAGCTCTGAAACACGATGCCTAGTCCGCGCCGGTTCGGTTTTTCATGGGTGATGTCGCGCCCATTGAGCAAGATGCGGCCGGCACTGGCTTCGACAAAGCCGGCAATCATCTGTAGCGTGGTGGTCTTGCCGCAGCCGGAAGGCCCCAGCAGTGAGACGAACTCGCCTTGCTCGACAGTCAGACTAATATTGTCCACGGCCCGAAAATCGCCGTAGTGCTTGCTCAGATTTTCTAACTTCAGGAACGACATCAAGACTTCTCCGGGCTGATTTGCTGATTGACGGTGGCGACGGTGTGCTGCCAATACCCTTAGTCGATATCGAACCTGACGCCTTGCGCCAGCGGTAAGGTCTTGCTGTAGTTGATGGTATTGGTGGCTCGGCGCATATAGGTCTTCCAGGCATCAGAGCCAGATTCGCGGCCGCCGCCGGTGTCCTTTTCACCACCGAAGGCGCCACCGATTTCGGCGCCGCTGGTGCCGATGTTGACATTGGCCAGGCCGCAGTCGCTGCCTATGGCCGAGAGGAAGGTTTCGGCTTCGCGCATATCGTTGGTGAAAATGGCCGATGACAGGCCTTGCGGCACGGCATTGTTGAGCGCGATGGCTTCAGCGAACGCGTCATATTTCACGACATACAGAATCGGCGCGAAGGTTTCGTGATGCATGATGGCGCTCTGCTGCGGCATGCACACCAGTGCCGGACGCACATAGAAGGCGCTGCCGGGCATGTCGACCCGTTCGCCGCCACTGACTTCGCCGCCTTGGGTGCGCGCTTGGACAAGGGCATTCTGCATGGCTTCGAAGGCTGCGGCATCGATCAAGGGACCGACCAGCGTATCGGACGCGAGCGGATCGCCGACCTTGACGCCGGCGTAGATACGTTTGATCTGCTCGACCACCTGATCATGGATGCTGCTGTGCACGAACAGGCGGCGCAGGCTGGTGCAACGCTGACCGGCAGTGCCCACCGCAGAGAAGGTAATGGCGCGCAGCGCCAGCGGCAGATCGGCCGAGGGTGCCACGATCATGGCATTGTTGCCGCCCAGTTCGAGCAGGCTGCGGCCCAGGCGTTGCGCCACCACAGTAGCCACCTGACGTCCCATGCGCACGCTGCCGGTGGCGCTTATCAGTGGCACCAGTGGCGAACGCGACAAGGTCTCGCCGATATCGGCATGGCCGATCAAGAGCTGACACAGATTGGCTGGCACGGTATCCGGACGTTGTGCGGCAAAGCGCGCGACGGCCTTGGCGAACAAGGCTTGCACCGCCAATGCCACCACCGGCGTCTTTTCCGACGGCTTCCACACTACTGCATTACCGCACACCAGTGCCAGTGCCGCATTCCAGGCCCACACGGCGACTGGAAAATTGAATGCTGTGATGACGCCACACACGCCCAGCGGATGCCAGGTTTCCATCATGCGATGGCCGGCGCGCTCAGAGGCGATGGTCAGGCCATAGAGCTGGCGCGACAGACCGACGGCGAAGTCGCAGATGTCGATCATTTCCTGTACCTCACCGATGCCTTCGGAGAGGATCTTGCCGGACTCCAGGGTCACTAATTGACCGAGCTCCAGACGATGTTCGCGCAGCACTTCGCCCAGCAGCCGCACCAACTCGCCGCGCACCGGTGCTGGCACCTGACGCCAAGCCTGAAAGGCCACGTGCGCATCGCCGATGATGGTCTCAGCCTGGGCCACCGTTTGGGTTCTGAGGGTGGCGATCATTTGTCCGTCACGCGGTGAGCGCACTGACAGGTCGGTGCCGATATGCTTGGCCAGATCGAGGTTCAATGCAGCAAAAATGGGGGCGAATTGCATGACTTTCCTTTGCAGCGATAGAAGTAAGCGGTGAGGTTCGTTGGCGAGTATAAGTAGGAATAGTCTGATTCTTAAAGTCAAAAAATATCACGATATCATGACTTATACTCATGCACAAAAATGTTCATAGGATGGCTGATGTGGTGCGCTTCGATGGTGCATTGCCGCAATTGAGAGCTTGCTTGGAATGGCTTTGGTAGCGGGGATACGGGAGGGTAAGGGATTTTTTTGGAACGCCGCTACAATCGCGCTGCACCATTTTAAAGCATTGTCGGGCTGACAGCCTTTACCACCTGCCCATGACTTTTTGTATGTCTTGATGCTTAATTTTGCATTTTGCCGTTCAGGTGTTTTGCAATTCGCTCAATAGCCAGGCGCGAAATTTGATGACGGCCGGCTTGCTGGCATTTTTCTCTGGATACGCTAGGTAATAAGACTGCGGACTTTTGACGGCAAATGGGAAGGGTACGTGCAACTGACCCAGACTGAGTTCGGTCTCGACCAGGAATTTTGGCATCAAGGCCACGCCCATGCCGACCATGGCTGCCTGGATGACCATGTTCAGTTGTTCAAAGCGAGGTCCCGACAGGGCGTTAGGGCAATCCACGCCGACATGGCGAAACCAGTCCTGCCAGGCTTGCGGACGCGTGGTGTGCTGCAGCAAGGTAGTCTGCGCCAGATCTTCCACTGAGCTGATGCGTTCGAGCATCTGGCGGCTGCAAACCGGCACCACTTCTTCGCCCATCAGGCGCACCATCACGGCATCGGGCCAGTCCGGCTCGCCAAAGTGGATGGCGGCATCAACCTGACGCGTGTTGAAATCGAAAGGCAGCACTTCTGTGCTCAGATTGAGCAGCACGTCCGGGTAGGCGGCAGAAAATTTGGTCAGCCGCGGGATCAGCCATTTGATGCCGAAAGTGGGCAGAATCGCTAAATTGAGTACGCTGGCCAAGCTGTTGTGGGTCATCACCTGAAAGGTCGCCATCTCGATCTGCTTGAGGATGCTGGCGACCTGCACTGCATATTCGCGGCCGGCCTCGGTCAGGATCAGGCGCCGGTTAATGCGTTCGAACAGTTTGACTTCCAGATACTCTTCCATGATGGCGACCTGGCGGCTGACCGCACCCTGGGTCATGTGCAGCTCGTGCGCGGCCTTGGTAAAGGACAGATGCCGCGCCGAGGTGTCGAAAGCAATGAGGCAAGAAGTGGAAGGAATGAATCTGCGCATGGAGCCGGATCTGCAAGTGGGAAGACTCCGGCACTATAGCAAATGCGCCGCCATCCAGGGGCGTTGCTTGCGCCCGCATGTCGTTTATCCGAAGCGCGTATTGCCCAGCAGATGATACGGATCGAAAGCCGCTTGCACCCGCGTGGCCAGCGCTTGTTGCGAGGTGCTCAGGTAGCGATCGTAGTAATGTTGATTGAAAGGGCCGATGCCGTGCTCGGCACTGAAGCTGCCGCGATAGTCGCGCACCACCAGATCATAGAGGGCGGTGCGCAAGGCATCAATGCGCGCCGGCGGGAAGTGCTGCTGCTGCGTGGGCGGTATCACCAAGTTGAAATGCACGCCGCCATCGCCCCAGTGACCGAAGTCGCACGCCACGGCGGGGCCGAAATCCCGTTCGACCAAGGCCAGTGCGGCCACGTGGAAGGCGGGCAGATGTGCACGTGGCACGGCGATGTCAAATGCCACGATCTTGCCTTCCTGCTTGATGCTGTCGCTGATGGCATGGCGCAGGCGCCACAGGCTCTCAGGCTTGTCCACTACGGCGTCGGTAATGGTGCCGGCTTCCAGATGCTGCTCCAACCATGTCATGAACAGCTGTTCCAAATTGAAATGCGTGCTGGCGACTGCCGATGAACTTAGTTCGATCAGCAGTGCGTAAGGAGGTAAAGGATCGAACGGAGCGACCACCTGTGGCAGGTGGCGCAGCACCGATGCCAATGCATTGTGTGAGATGCCCTCAAACGCACTGAGAAAATCGGCGAACTGGCGTTCGCCATCTTGCAGCAACACGAGCGCCGCCGCTAACGAGCTCGGCACCACCAGCGCGGTAGCACGTTGGCGGGGCAAGGGATGGGCGCGCAGGACCGCTTGCGTGATGATGCCGTAGCTGCCGGAAGTACCGATGAAGAGTTGCTTCCAGTCGGGGCCGGTGTTGTTCTTGCGCAGCCGATTGCCGACGTCGAGCAGCGCGCCGGCCGGTTCCATCAGCAGCGCTTGCAGGCCCATGGTGTTATGTCGCACATCGCCGTAGCGCAGCAGGCGAGCACCGCCAGTATTGGCTGCGAGCATGCCACCGACCGAGGGATCGGCGCCCAGATCGATGGGAAAGCACAAACCATGTGGCGCCAGCGCCTGATTCAATTCGGATAGTCGTGTTCCAGCCCAGGCTTGGATCATGCCGTCGACTGGATCAATATCGATGATGCCTTTGATCCGCTCCATGCTCAGCAGCACTTGCAGTCCTGAACTGTCAGGCGAAGCGGCTGCGACCAAGCCGGTGTTGGCGCCTTGTGTGACGATGCTGATCTGCTCGGCGGCACACAGGCGCATCAGTTCGGCGGCGCTCTCGACATCGGCTGGCCTGGCCACGCAGAGAGCGACGCCGGCGCCATAACGTGCACCATGCTCGTAGGGCGTGCGTGCAGCGGGCTCGATCAGGCAGGCTGCTGGACCCAGCAGGGCGGAAATGCGCGCCAGTGCACGCTCAGCAGGCGCTGACATCGCCGGCAGCTGTCATTTTGAAAATGCCCTGAGCGTTGCCGCTGTCGAAGCTCAGATCGAGCTTGCTAATACCGCTGGCGGCGTCAATATAATGGTCGCGCGAAATGAATTCGTAAAACGAGCCCGGCACGACAGTGTCGATCAGGCTGCCATTGGCATCCTTCAGGGGGTGGCTGACTTGGTCGGCACGAAAGGCGGTTTGGCGTACCCGGCCATTGCGCGAGACTTCGACCAGATCCTTGATCGGCCGTCCCAACTGGCGCTGCTGTGCCGCCGTCGCCTCGACATCGGGCACGCGATCTGTCGCGTGATTGAAGGCATTGCCTTCGGTGGCGATCCAGGCCATTTCGGCGGATTCTGCCAGCAGTTGCTGATATTGCGCCAGGCTTGGCAGCGCGTGATGTCGCGCGAAGCAGCCTAACATGGCTGGCAACAGATGCTGGGCCTGAGCGAGCGGTAGTTGGCCGTCTGCTGCCAGTTGCGTCAGCAGCGTTTGCAGTGCGGGCGTGAGCGGATCGACCGAACTGGCCAGGACGCTATCGACCGTGGCTTGAAACGATGCGGAAAATTGCGCTGGATGCAATTCGCTGACGAAGAATTGGGCGATCTGTTCTGGATCATCGAGATGTGTGTAGACGCGTCCGGTCATGTGGATGCGCGGCAGCGGATACAGGCCGTTGAGGGCATAGCCCAGTGGCAACAGCAGTCGGGTGAATAACGCTTCACCGTTGGGAAAGCCACTTGCCTGCTGGCGCAGCACGGTGCGCACGGCACCGTGATCGAAGCAGATCTTGATGCCGGCGGTGCGCGCATCCGCGACATAGGCGCGGCCGCTGGGAACTTGTTGCAGAAGCCGGTGGAACAGGGCCATATTGAGCGCTTGCGCCAATTCCAGCCGAGTCACGCTGGCCGAGGCCGGGTGCAGGGTGCTGGCAGGCACTTCCAGTAAGTCAAACAGGTCTTGCGTCGTGTCGGCACCCAGCGCCGAGTGCAGTAAGCCTTGTAGATTACTGCCGGTGATCGAGTGGCTCATGATTGCCTTCGCAGAAAAGATGATGGCATCTTAAAATGCGCCGGGCGTGACACAAAACGATTTATATTGATCTTTTCATGTGTTTTTCTCATGATCTCCTGCGGCAGTGCCGCAGGAGTAGGCGCTGTTGCAGGCGCAGCTTGATGACTTTTCGTATGTAGTGAGTGCTGCTGGCAGCAAAAAGCCCACCGGTTTGCGCCGGTGGGCTTTTTATCACGATAGCAATCAGATCAACAATCAGATTGTGGTGCTGATTTTTTCCTGCGCCTGGGAAACTGCTTGCTTGGCCTTGTCTTCTCCCATGGCAATGCCTTCTGCGATCACCACTTCAACGTCGGTGATGCCGATGAAGCCAAGGATGGTCTTGATGTAGCCGGCCTGGAAGTCAAACGCTTGTGCCGGACCTTCACTGTAGACGCCGCCGCGCGACAGGATTACAACAGCACGCTTGCCTGTCAGCAGGCCAACAGCGCCGGTCTCGGTGTACTTGAAGGTACGGCCGGCACGGCTGATATGGTCGATCCAGGCCTTGAAGGTCGATGGCGGTGAGAAGTTGTACATCGGCACACCGAGAACGATAGTGTCAGCAGCGATCAGTTCGTCAACCAGCTTGTCGGACAGGCTGATGATCTCTTGTTGCTCGGCGCTGCGTTGGTCTGGCGCGGTGAAATAGGCGCCCAGCAGAGCTTCGGTAATGTGTGGCAGGGGGGCGCTGGCGAGGTCGCGGCGGACGATCTTGCCGCCGCTGTTCTTTGCTTGCCATTGTTCAGCGTAAGCTGCGCTCAGTTGACGGCTGATCGAGCCGGTGGAACGGGCGCTGGAGTCGATATGCAGTAAGGTGCTCATGGTAGCCTCAAAAAAGTTGCCTGGGTACAAATGGGGTGACAGGGAAATTCAGTGAGGGAAGCATAAAGCCTTTTCATTGCAATCAATAGATGGGAGAATCTGATTTCACTAATCCATTTATGGGATGAATCATGCTGGACCTCAACGATGTGGCTGTTTTTGTTCAGGTAGTGCGGGCCGGCAGTTTTGCTGCTGCTGGGCGCCGCTTGGGCATGCCGTCCAATACCATCAGTCGACGCGTGCAATTGCTGGAAGAGCGGCTGGGTGTGCGTTTATTGCAACGTTCCACGCGTCAGCTCAATACAACGGCGTCCGGACGCGATTTTTTTGAGCGCTGCGCGCCGGGCATTGAAGACATCCAAGAGGCTGGTTCGCATCTGACCGTCAACAGCCGAGAACCTAGTGGGGCTTTGCGGGTGGCGGCGCCGGCGGATTTTTTCGACAACTTTGGCATGGACTGGATTGCGCAGTTCATGCAAACCTATCCCAAGGTGACGCTGGAGTTTCAACTGAGCGACGATTATGTCGATCTGATCGCTGGCGGTATTGATGTTGCCTTTCGTGCCGGGCAATTGCCTGATTCCAGCCTGGTGGCACGCAAGCTGGGTGACAGTTACCGAGGTCTGGTGGCCAGTCCGGACTATCTTGCCCGGCATGGCATGCCCGAGTCTCTTGAACAGTTGGCACAGCAGCATGATTGTCTGGCCGCCGCCAGCAATGGTGCGCCGACGCTGTGGCGGCTGGACGGTCCGCAAGGGCTTGAGACCGTGCGCGTGGCGCCGCGTTTGAGCGTCAATACAGCACAGGGTTTGTTGCGGGCGTCCCGGGCTGGGCTGGGGGTGGCTTTGCTGCCGATGATTGTGGCGGCGGAAGATTTGCGACGCGGCAGTCTGGCGTTGGTGCTGCCGCAATATCTGCGAGACTTGAGCGGTTTTTATGCGGTTTATCCGCATCGCCGCCAGTTGTCGTTGGCGGTCAGTGTATTGATCGATTTTGTCGAGAAAAAATTGCAAAACACACCCTGCACCAGCAGCCACGCTGGCATGACGGTGGAGCAGCTGCTTGCACAGCCGCAACTGGCTTAGCGGCCCTTGCGAAATTACCGTGTCGTTGTTGCTGCTCCTGTTCCTTGTCGTACTGCTCGTGCTGTTTTCATCGCCGCACCTAGCCACACTAATTTTGCAACAGCCTCTTGGTATTCACTAATTGCGTTCGCGCAAGATTCTGGTCACGCTGCTGATGTTACGGATGCTGCGCATGGTGCGCGCCAGATGGACGCGATCTTCAACCTGAATGGTGAAGCGCAGGTGCTTCATGGTTTGATCGCCATCATCTTCCATGGAGACCGAGATAATATTGGCGTCGGCTTCACCGATGGCTGCCGCAATGCGTGCCAGCGTGCCCTTTTGGTTGTGAATCAGAATCTTGATACGCGACTCGAAGCGGCGATTGGTTTCTTCGGCCCATGTCACTTCGATCCAGCGATCCGGTTCTTTTTCCCGATAGCGCTTGGCGGTTTCGCATTCCTCTGCATGAATGATCAGGGCCTGGTCGTGCTTGAGGTTGCCGATCACTCTGTCGCCGGGGATGGGTTGGCAGCAGGGTGCCAGTTGTACCGTGGCGCCCTCATTGCCGGTAATGACCACCGGATCCGGCTTGTTGGGCAGCACATGTCCTTCGACATCAAGCTGCGGCACGCTATTGCTGCCTTCCAGCATGCCCATGATATGACGCGCCACCAAGGAGGCCATGCGGGTGCCGATACCGATGTCGGCATACAACTCATCCATGGTTTTTGCGCTCGACTCATTGAGCAGGCGTTCGGTCAGTACGCTCGACAGATCCGGCGCCAGACCCAGGGTGCTGAGGGCGTTGTTGAGCAGTCGTTTGCCCAAGGCCTGCGATTCGCCCAGATTGGCGGTGCGCAGACGATGGCGGATTGCCGAGCGCGCCTTGCCGGTACGCACATAGCTAAGCCAGTTCGGACTCGGACGCGAAGACGGCGAGGTAATGATTTCAACGATATCGCCGTTGTGCAATTCGGTGCGCAGCGGCGCCGGTTCGTGATTGATCACCGCCGAGGTGGTCTGATCGCCGACATCGGTATGAATGTTGTAGGCGAAATCGAGCGCCGTGGCGCCGCGCGGCAGGGCGATGATCTTCGATTTGGGCGTAAAGACGTAGACCGAGTCGGGGAACAGGTCGACCTTGATATGTTCCAGAAACTCGGCGGAATCGCCGGTCTGTTTCTGAATGTCGAGCAATGATTGCAGCCAGGCATGCGTACGTTGTTGCAGGTCGGTCAGACTGCCTTCGTCATCCTTGTAAAGCCAATGCGCGGCCACGCCCGACTCCGCCACGCGATGCATTTCCTGGGTGCGGATCTGAAACTCCACTGGAGTGCCATAGGGGCCGATCAGTGTGGTGTGTAGCGACTGGTAGCCATTAAGCTTGGGAATGGCGATGTAGTCTTTGAACTTGCCGGGCATCGGTTTGAACAGCGAATGCAAGGTGCCCAGCGCCACATAACAGTTGGCAAAGCTGTCCACGACGACGCGAAAACCATAGACGTCAAGCACCTGCGAGAACGACAGGTGTTTATTGCGCATCTTGCGATAAATGCCGTAGAGCGTTTTCTCGCGGCCGTCGATTTGCGCCGGAATGCCGGCGGCGATGAGGGTGCTGGTGACCGACTCGAGAATTTTTGTGACCACTTCGCGGCGATTGCCGCGTGCGGCCTTGACCGCTTTGTGCAAGGTGCGGTGGCGCAGCGGATACAGGTGCGAGAACGACAGCTCCTGCAGTTCCCGGTAAATATTGTTGAGCCCGAGCCGGTGCGCAATCGGCACGTAGACTTCCATGGTCTCACGCGAGATGCGGCGCTTCTTGTCGGGCGGCATCGAGCCTAGCGTGCGCATGTTGTGCAGACGGTCGGCCAGCTTGATCAGGATGACGCGCACATCACGCGCCATGGCCAGCAGCATCTTGCGGAAATTCTCTGCCTGCGCTTCGATCTGGCTCTGGAATTCGATTTTATCGAGCTTCGACAAGCCGTCTACCAGCGATGCCACCTGGGAGCCGAAGCGCTCAATCAGTTCTTCCTTCTTGACATCCTGATCCTCCATCACATCGTGCAGCAGCGCCGCCATCATGGCTTGCGCATCGAGCTTCCAGTCAGCGCAGATTTCGGCCACTGCGAGCGGGTGTGAGATGTAAGGCTCGCCTGACTTGCGCATCTGGCCCAGATGTTTTTCGTCGGAGAAGCGGTAGGCTTCCTTGACCTTTTTGAGTTCCGACGGCGTCAGATACTCTTCGAGCATGAGCGTCAGATGAGTAAAGGTCGCAACTCCACTGTGCAAGGCTGGCGCAGCAGGGGCTTGAGAGGACATAGCAGATGTTGCTGGAGGAGTGCTTGATACGGAGATTTTTGCGCCCGGGCGGCCGTTGGGCGCTCGGGGCAAAGGACTGCTAGGCGGTACTGATAACGAAGAACCGAGGGTGGAGTCTTGAGGTGTCAGGCTCATAGGTTGTTGTTATCAGCAGCATGGACGTTGGTAAAGCTCAGGCAGGAACTTTTTTCAGCATTTCAATACCGACCTTGCCGGCAGCGATTTCACGCAGGGCGGTCACGGTTGGCTTGTCCTTGGAGTCCACTTTCGGAGTATGGCCTTGCAGCAACTGACGTGCGCGATAGGTCGCCGACAGCGTCAGCTGAAAGCGGTTAGGGATTTGCTTGAGACAATCTTCGATGGTGATGCGGGCCATAAAAACTCCTGGTGACATATTTTCTGGTTCAACTTGGATCCGGCTGGATCCGGCTCAAGCCCGGCAGCAGGCTTGATGCTTGGTGCCCGGATTCAAGTGCTGGCATGAATGCCAAGCTGAGTGAATAAGAAGCTATTGCGAGCGGCTTGTTGCGGAAAACGGCAACGAGCGGCTTTCACTATCGCTGTCAGTTCTGACAAAGCGACGGCAAACTCTTGATTAATAATAACATATTCGAACTCCGGCGAGTGGGCGATTTCGCCGCCAGCGGCCAGAATGCGGCGCGTAATGACATGCGGTTCGTCTTGTCCTCGCTTGTTCAGTCGATCTTCCAGGGCCGCAATTGAAGGCGGCAAAATGAAGATGCCGATGGCATTGGAGAACTGTTTCTTGACTTGTTGGGCGCCCTGCCAGTCGATCTCCAGCAGCACGTCGGTGCCGGCGACGATCTGGTCGGCAATCATCAGACGCGAGGTGCCGTAGTAATTGCCGTGCACTTCAGCCCATTCGAGAAACTCGCCCTCGGCCTGACGCTGCAGGAAATCATCCGTGCTGGTGAAGTAATATTCGCGGCCATGCTGCTCGCCTGGGCGTGGCGGGCGGGTGGTGTAGGAGATCGACAATTTGATGTCGGGTTCCTGTTTGAGCAATGCATTGACCAAGGTTGATTTGCCAGCACCGGAAGGTGCCACCACCATGAACAAGCTGCCGGAGGTCGGTTTTATTGTGGGCATTGCAGGTCCTCTTGGGCTCATGGTTGGTTAAATTTGGTACAACAGGAGAGGCATTATTCTAGCAAAGCAGCGTCATTTCAGCGAGCGCTAGGCTGCTCTTGCATCCTCGCTCGGCTTGCTTATTCGAGGTTTTGCACCTGCTCGCGCATCTGGTCGATCAGTAATTTCAGTTCCATCGAGGCATCCGCCAATTCTTTCATGGCGGCCTTGGAGCCGACTGTGTTGGCTTCGCGATTGAGCTCTTGCATCATGAAGTCCAGGCGTTTGCCGACCTGTCCGCCTTTTTTCAGGATATGGCGAGTCTCTGCCAGATGCGCAGACAGCCGCGCCAGTTCTTCGGCGATGTCGATGCGAATGCCGTAGAGCGTAACCTCCTGGCGAATACGTTCGAGGATTTCTTCGCGCGGCAGCGATCCGACGCTACCGTCCTTGCCGGCCAGACCAAGTGCTTCCTGCATGCGCTCGGTGGCTTTTTGCTGGAATTGCGTCACCAGTTGCGGCACCAAGGGGGTAATACGTGCCACGATGGCTTCCATGGCATCAATACGGGTTTCCAGCACCACCTGTAAGGCGGCGCCTTCGCGCGCCCGGCTTTCCAGAAAAGCGCTCAAGGTCTGTTGCATGGTAGCCATGACATCGGCTTGCAGAGAGTCTTGGGCGATCTCGGCTTCTTCGATGACGCCAGGCCAGCGCAGCAGTTCGTTGACGCTCAATGGCGCGGCCTCGTTAAATTGGCTGCGCACCTGGATTTGCAGCGCCGCCAGCGTGTCGAGCAGGCTCTGGTTGAGCGCCTGCATGGCACCTTCTGCGCTCTTGCGGCCGAAGCTCAGGCGGCATTCGACCTTGCCGCGCACCAGTTTGCCGATAATGACTTCGCGCAGCGCCGGTTCGAGCGTGCGCAGGTCGTCATTGATGCGAAATTGCAAGTCGAGGAAGCGCGAATTGACGCTTTTCAGTTCAATGGTGACAGTGCCGGCGGCGCTCTCACGTTTGGCGACGGCGTAGCCGGTCATGCTGTAGATGGTCAAATCGATTCTCCGAAATAGCAGGAAAGCGCACAGGCCTTTCCTTTACAAACCGGCAGTTTATCAAGACAATGCCGGTAAAAATGCGACGGACGGTGATTGTAGTGGGGTTTGCTGCCAGCATTATAAAAAGTTTGTTCGTTCACACCTCGCAGCGCTTGTGTAGCGCCACCACCCCTATTTGTTCCACCACTTGTCTGTTAAGGAATTCGCATGACCCAATTTCAACGTCCCAGCGGCCGCGCTACCACTGATTTGCGCACAGTGCGCCTGACGCGTCACTATACCAAGCATGCCGAAGGCTCGGTGTTGGTCGAATTTGGCGATACGCGGGTGCTGTGCACAGCCAGTATTGAAGAAAAAGTGCCGGGCTTTCTCAAAGGCAAGGGACAGGGCTGGATGACCGCTGAATACGGCATGCTGCCACGTTCGACACACACGCGTATGGATCGCGAAGCGGCCAAGGGCAAACAATCCGGCCGTACCCAGGAAATTCAGCGTCTGATCGGCCGTGCGCTACGCGCAGCCTTCGATCTGGAAGCCTTCGGCGAACGCACTCTGCATCTGGACTGTGATGTGCTGCAAGCCGACGGTGGTACTCGCACGGCGGCCATTACCGGTGCTATGGTGGCAGCCTATGACGCGTTTTCAGTGTTGCTTGAGCGCAAGCTGATCAGCGCTATCCCGGTCAAGCATTTTGTTGCCGCCATTTCGGTGGGCGTGTATCGCGGCGTGCCAGTGCTCGATCTGGATTATCTGGAAGATTCCGACTGCGACACCGACATGAACGTGGTGATGACCGACGCCGGTGATTTTGTCGAAGTGCAGGGCACCGCCGAAGGTGCTGCGTTTGATCGCGTCACGCTCAACAGCTTGCTGGATATCGCGCACCAAGGCATTACTGAATTACTTGCTTTGCAGAAACAGGCGTTGGGTTTGCCGGCCCGCTAAAAGTAAGGGATGTCGGCAGCCAGGCGCTAATCACTTTACAATCGCGCCATTAATCACTCTCAGCCATGCTCGCAGCTTGCGGACATGGCATTTTTTCTTTTTGCCATGACACAGAAAATCGTCCTTGCTTCCAATAATCCAGGAAAACTCAGAGAATTCGCCAGCCTGCTTGGTGAAATCGGCCTGGATGTGCGTGCGCAGGGCGAGTTTCAGGTGCCCGAAGCGGAAGAACCGTTCGCCACCTTCGTTGAAAACGCCCTGACCAAGGCGCGCCATGCTGCTCGTCTGACCGGTTTGCCAGCCTTGGCAGATGACTCCGGCGTCTGCGTCAATGCCCTGGGCGGTGCGCCCGGCGTGTGGTCGGCGCGCTATGCCGGCGAGCCCAAATCGGATGCCGCCAACAACACTAAATTGATCGCTGACCTGGCCGCACATGCTGACAAATCGGCCTATTATTATTGTGTGCTGGTCTATGTGCGTCATGCCGATGATCCGCAACCGGTCATCGCCGACGGCAGCTGGCATGGCGAAATCGTGGCGCAGGCGCGCGGCGAGGGTGGTTTTGGCTATGATCCTTATTTCTGGCTGCCGACATTAGGCAAGACTGCCGCTGAACTCAGTGCGACAGAAAAAAATAGCCATTCCCATCGTGGTCAGGCCTTGCGTGCGTTGGTGGAGAAATTACGATGATCCCGATCAAGCCCATTAGCGCAACGGCACTCTCCACGCAGCAAGAGTCGGGGCCACAGCAAGCGGCACAGGCGGCGCTCAATTTCCTCAAGCCAGGCAGTCTGCAATTGACCGCGCTGCCGCCTTTGTCGCTGTACGTGCACTTTCCCTGGTGTGTGAAAAAATGTCCGTACTGCGACTTCAATTCGCATGAAGTCAAAGGCAGCTTCCCGGAGCAGGAATATCTCGACGCCTTGCGCGCCGATCTAGAGTCGGCGCTGCCGTTGATCTGGGGGCGCAAGATTTATTCGATTTTCATCGGTGGCGGCACGCCCAGTCTGTTGTCGGCAGGCGGACTCGATCGTTTGCTGTCGGATATACGCACCTTGCTGCCACTGGATATGGACATCGAAATCACGATGGAAGCCAATCCCGGTACCTTTGAAGCCGAAAAATTCAAGTCGTACCGCGCCAGCGGCATCAACCGCTTGTCAATCGGTATTCAAAGCTTTCATTCCGAGCACCTGGCGGCGCTGGGGCGGATCCATGACGGTGATCAGGCGCACCGCGCGGTCGAGATCGCGCATGCCAATTTCGATAACTTCAATCTGGATCTGATGTATGCGCTGCCATCGCAAAGTCTCGAACAGGCCCGCCGCGACATTCAAACTGCCATCGATTACGCGCCGCCGCACTTGTCGCTGTATCACCTGACGCTGGAACCCAATACGCTGTTCGCCAAGTACCCGCCGGCGGTGCCGGATGATGACGCTAGTGCCGATATGCAAGATATGATCAGCGAGCTGACCGCTGCGGCTGGCTACGGCCATTATGAAGTCTCGGCCTACGCCCAAAGCCAACGGCAGGCGCGCCACAATTTGAATTACTGGCAGTTCGGCGATTACCTCGGTATCGGCGCCGGCGCCCACTCCAAATTGTCTTTCCCGCATCGGATCGTGCGGCAAATGCGCCATAAGCATCCGTCCACCTATTTGGAAAAAATGCGCAGTGGTATTGCTGTACAGGAAGAAACTGAAATCAGCCGCGATGCCCTGGGTTTCGAGTTCATGCTCAATGCCTTGCGATTGCAAGACGGATTTCCGGTTAATCTGTTTTCCGAACGCACCGGGCTGGGCATCAACACCATTGAGACTGCACTCAATCAGGCTGAAGCCAAGGGCTTGCTGCATCGTGACTATAAGCAGATCCGTCCGAGCGAACTAGGTCACCGCTTTCTTAATGATCTGCAAGAAATGTTTTTAAAATGACAACTTAGGCAAGTTTCAATTTATCGGTTATATTAACGCAGGAAATATTTGAATTTAGATAAGTATTCTTTTGGGAAACTAGTTCTTAATTAATAATTAACCTTATATATTGCGGCATTTGACCGTGGTGCTCAAATAAAATGGCTGTTCAGGATAAAAACATTCCAATTTTTCCTCTCGTGTTTTTGCAGCCTGTGGCGGACGTCCACTATATGTGGACGGCGCTGTCGCTCCATGTCTCGCCGCTTGACGATAACGGTAGTGATGTCATTGCGCGGCTGTTTCATGATTTCGGTTTGAGCGAAGCGCTGGGGCGCTTGTCTTGCATAGTGCCGGTGCCAAATCCGGTGCGCTTCATTGGTGAATTTGGTACGCCACCGCCTGGCGTCAATTTGATCTTGCGCATTCCGGTCGAGTTTTGTGCCGATCCGGCTCGTCAACCGGTGCTGGAACGGCTGTCCCAAATGGGATATGGTTTGATCGCCGACGGCTTGCCGGCAGGCAACATTACCTTTTTGCAATTTCCTGGTTGCGTCGAATCGATTTCGCTCGATTGCAGTGCCGGTATCGTACCCAAAGCGTCGTCCTGGCTCAATGCGCTACGCGGTCCGCATATTGCCGAGAATGTACCCGACCCGGTGCTTTTTGATGCTTGCCGCGTGCAAGGTTTCCGCTGGTTCAGTGGCGATTATCCCTTGTTGCCATTGTCAACTGGGGTGCAAAAAGATGCGATTTCGCGCGGCCGCCTGCTCAAGTTGCTGGAACTGGTATCGCACGATGCCGATGTGCCCGAATTGGAAGCGCTGTTGAAGCAGGATCCGGCTCTGTCTTATCAATTGTTCAAGCTGGTGAGCTCAGCCGCGTTTGGCTTTTCAGCGCATATCACCAATTTTACCCAAGCCATTAATCTGCTCGGCCGGCGCCAGTTGCAGCGCTGGCTGCAACTATTGTTGTATGCACGCTTTCCTGGTGATGAGTCGGCCAATCCCTTGTTGCCCCGTGCCGCTGCACGTGCGGCCATGATGGAAGCCTTGTGCCAGCAGCTCGACGGCGACCGCGATGAGCAGGATCGTGCCTTCATTGTTGGCATGTTTTCCTTGCTCGATACCTTGCTGGGCATGCCGCTTAAACTCATCGTTGAACCGCTGCGCATGCCGCAGGACATCGTGGATGCGCTCATGCAGCGCAGCGGGCGACTCGGGTATGCGCTGGATGTGGTGGAGCGTGCCGAGTATGGACGTATCCCTTTGCGTCACAGCGATCTGGAACGGGCTGGCATCAGCCCTGAAGGATATTGCGAAGCCTTGATACAGGCTTATCGATGGGCATCCAAAGTCAGCCAAGAGGCTTAAGACGATGATCGCAACCCTCAGCGGCGATGATCTGGCTTGTTGTTCTGCCTTGCTTGAGGCCGTACTGAGCTCGGAGGGCCCATTGCTGCAGGAGGCCTTGAGCGCCATTGTCAGGTCTTTCTTGGGCAAGTCCGGCGGCGTGTATACGACCGATGCGCTAGCCGATGGGCCAGAGGTGGTTCAAGTGGTCGCGCATGCGGGGCAAACCTATGGTTTTTACGTCTTCCCGCAAGCAGTGCAAGAGTTTCCTGAAAGCGAATTGGCACGTCTGGCGTCGTTTGCGGCGCTGACCGGGCGTTTGCTACAGACCCGCGCGGAAAATGAAAAGCGCAGTAATTCGCTTGATCTGATCGAATCCAAGCTGGAACAACAGGCGCAAATTCTCAGCCAGATGCAGGAGTCGGTGATCACAATGGATCAGACCGGCTTCATTACCAGCTGGAACCGCGGTGCTGAACAATTGTTTGGCTACAGCGCGGTTGAGGCGATTGGCCGTAATGTCTTGTTCTTGTATGAGAATGAAGATGAAGATGATTCCTGGCTCAACGATGTGTTTCTATCGCATGGCGGGCGCGAAATGGAAGTGCGGCGCCGCAAGAAGTCGGGAGAAGCGTTTTGGGCCAGTCTGTCGCTGTCGGTAATACGCGACCAGTACGGTCAGCCCAGCGGCATGGTCGGCTACCTCAACGATATTACCGAACGCAAAAACGCTGAGCAGCTCATCCACCATCTGGCCTATTATGATTCGCTGACTGGCTTGCCCAATCGCACGTTGCTTACACGCACGGTTGATCAGGCATTGGTGACGGCACAACAGGATAGTGTTTACGGCTGCCTGATGTTCATCGACTTGAATCGCTTCAAGCCGATCAACGACACGCTGGGACATGTCGCCGGTGACATGCTGCTGGTCGAAGTGGCGATGCGTCTGCGCAAGGCGGTACGTGAAGAAGATATCGTTGCGCGCCTGGGCGCCGATGAGTTTGCCGTGGCGCTGTTCGACATCGACAAGGATTATCACGCTGGTTTTGTCGCGCAAAAACTGATTGCCTTGTTCGATGAGCCTTTTTTCATCGATGGTCACGAGTTACGCGTTGGCGCCAGCATTGGCATCAGCATGTATCCACAGGATGCGACCGATACTGAAACCTTGCTGCGTCTTGCTGATATTGCCATGTATCGGGCCAAGCAGGGCGGTGAGAACAATGAAGGCGGCTATGCCTATTACAGCGAAGAGATGAATCGCAACATGCTCGATTCGCTGCGCATCGAAACGGGCCTCTTGCACGCCTTTGAATACAACCAGCTATTACTGTATTACCAACCGAAGGTCGCCATGAGCGGCGGTCATATTACTGGCGCCGAAGCGCTGGTCCGGTGGCTGCATCCTGAGCGCGGACTATTGCTGCCGGGTGAGTTTATTCCCATCGCTGAAGAGACTGGCCTGATCGTGCAATTAAGCGATTGGGTGCTGGAAGCGGTGTGCGCCCAGGCACGGCGTTGGAAAGAGGCTGGCATGGCGCCATTGCGCATTGCCATTAACATCACTGCGCGTGAATTCACTCGCTCTCTGCCGGACCGTATCCGTACCGCGCTAAGCCGCCATCGATTGACCGGTGACTGGCTGGAGCTGGAAATCACCGAAAGCATGCTCATGCATAGCACCGATCGCGTCATTGCGATCATGGAAAAAGTGTGTTTGCTGGGCGTGACGATTTCGCTCGATGATTTCGGTACCGGTTATTCCAGCCTGTCCTATCTGAAGCGTTTTCCCATCAATACGCTCAAAATCGACCGTTCATTTACCACCGGTATTCCTGGCGATACCAACGATTGCGCCATCGCCAGTGCCATCATCGGCATTGCCAAGCAACTGCGCCACAAAGTCATCGCTGAAGGCGTGGAGAACATCGAGCAGTTCGAGTTTCTCAAACAAGCCGGTTGCGACGAGCTGCAAGGGTATTTGTTCTCGCGTCCGGTGCCGGTCGAGAATTTGGAAGCCATGCTTGCCGAAGGGCGCAAATTCTCTGTTTCCAACTCGACCTCGAACTGAGTCCGTACGCAACCGCATCGGTTGCGCGTTTGCTGTGCCTCCCGGCACGTGCATGTAAGGCTGCATTGCAGCACTCCACTGTCTGAAATCAGAGCCTAAACAAGAGCGGCTTTGCGCTATATTTTGCCAATGCGGCATTGATTGTCGCATGCAATGCAGACGCCAACTCTGGCGTCGTTTTTCGTCCCATTTTCTTACTATACCTCGATGTTGTGTCGCAATTACTCCAATAAGCGCGTGGTTCTGAAAACCTGCACGCTTACCAATGTTGATATCTCTTTTACCTATTTCAGTTTTTTGTATTTTCTAAAAAAGCCTTGCTTTCGTAAAAGACATAGACGCCTCCATAAAAAATGGTCTGCCTCGTCAGTCCGATAGCGTTGTCATAAAATTAACTGCGCAATGTACCCATATGCTTCATACGATGCGTATGCGTATGCGTATGCGCTGGCGCGATGGAGATGGATATTATGGATTTGGCCGTCATGGATACGGATGTTTCAGATGAAATGCGCGATACTGGAGGGTTTTTTTTATTACATCAACCTATTCTGAACAGAAAACAAACACTGGTCGCTTATGGTTTGTCGTTTCGCGATGAAAGCCAGGGCCTCAATGGCGATGACAAAAAAAGCGTAACCGCAGCAGTGGTGAAAGATTCCACCGAGAAGGGCATGCGCAATGTCGTCGGTTCGTCGTTGGCTTTTCTGTGTGTTGACGCAGAAGTCTTGATGAATGATGCGATCTTCACTCTTGCGCGGCAACGCATTGTGCTGGAAATACCGCAGACGCTCAATCTCACGGTTAAGTTAATGGAACGTATCGAAATGCTTTTCGAAGCAGGATATCGGTTTGCCGTCGCCGACGTGGTTGCCTACTCTTATCGTACCGACCTGCTTATGCCGTTTGTCAATGTCGTCAAAATTGATGTATTCGATTTGCCCGAAGTGAAAATCGCTGCGCTTGGCAAGTACTTCAAGTCGAAGAAAAAGATACTGCTGGCCGATAAGGTCGCAGTTGTGGATAAGTTCGAGCTATGCAAAAAACACGGGTTTCATTTTTTTCAAGGTTACTATTTCGCGCAGCCAGAAGTGATCAAGGGAAAACAGGTGAGCCAGTTATCCTTGCGCGTGATGTACATACTGACGCTCATTGCGAATGGGGATAATAATTTCGAAATTGTGCGCGCCATCGATCAGGATGTGGTGCTCAAGGAGATGTTGTTGCATCTGTTTAACACGCCGCTCTGTGGTTTTACACGACGTATAGAATCTTTAGATCATCTCTTGCTGGTGTTGGGGCATCGCCAATTGAAGCGGCTGTTGCACATCGTTTTGTATGCCAATCGGCTCGGTGCAGCATGTTCTGCGCTGATGACACTGGCGGCTACCCGCGGCAGGCTGTGCGAATTGTTGGCCGAAGCAATTCAACCACGTTGTTACATTAAGCCCTATGTGGCGTTCACGGTCGGCGCGCTGTCGTTTGCCGATGTGGTGTTGAATCTTGATGTTGCCAATATTGTGGATCAAATTGGCGAATCATCAGAAGTCTGCGGTGCCTTAAATGCACGCGCAGGAGTCTATGGTGATTTGTTGACATTGGTGGAATTGTACGAAATGCCGGAGTTGTTCGACGCGGATAAAATCAATCGTCTGCTGGATCAGTTTCAATTATCAAAACGCGAATTCTTTCACATGCAAAAGCAGGCTTTTTCCTGGGGTAGTAGTATTTCCGAATACATGAGTATCCAACTGGCCGACCAGTAGCGTCATCAACGATTGCGCCGGCAGATGGTGCGCGCAGTCGACACTTCCTATTCCCGCCGGCGTTCCCGCTATCTCATTGATCATGACGGCATGAGTGTGCTTGATTTTCAATGAGACACTTTATGCGATCATTCTCAGCCCCGTATTGTCACTTTTCGCTGGGTATCCGCCGCGACTTCCATGCGCAGTCGAGATTGTTGATGTGATCAAGGTTTCCTGACATACAAGTGTCAAACGCATTGATATCATCTCGCGCAGTATCTCGGATTCCAACGATGGCCGCACGCATGGTTGGTCAGTGAGCATGATTGGGGCATGGGAGCAAATATGGCTTTAGCGGCTTTGACAATGAGCGCGCAGAATCTGGATCTCAACACGACAGATTTCTTTCTTGCGCGCCAACCTATCTTGAATATTGAACAAGAGTTGGTCGGTTATGAACTTCTGTTTCGCCACAGCGAAGTCAATTCTGCCCTGGTCGACAACAATATGCGTGCCACTGCAGCAGTCGTCGAGCATGCGGCCGAGCTGGGACTGCATAATGTGATCGGCACATCAGTGGCATTCCTTAATGTCGATGCCGGTATTCTCATGAGTGATGCCATCTTCATTTTGCCCAAGCAGCATGTCGTTCTCGAAATACTGGAAACGGTGGAGCTGAGCAAGGAACTGATGGCGCGCATCGAGGTACTGGCTGCCAATGGTTATGTTTTTGCCATCGATGATGTGGTCGAGGAATCTTATCGCATTGAGTTGCTTATGCCGCTAGTCGATATTGTCAAAGTTGATGTGCTGCAGATGCCAGCGGAGAAAGTCGGGGCACTCACTGACTATGTCAAATTACGGGGCAAGAAACTACTGGCAGAAAAAGTCGAAACCATTGAACAATTCAAACTGTGTCGTGAATACGGTTTCGATTATTATCAAGGGTATTATTTCGCCAGGCCAGACGTGCTCAAGGGGAAAAAGATAAGCCAGTCTTCGCTGCATGTCATGCAGATATTGGCACTTATACTCAAAGGCGCCAATAATTTTGAAATTGTGCGTTTGATCAAACAGGATGTTGCGCTAAGTCTGACGCTGTTGCGCTTGGTTAATACACCACTTTATGGCTGCCGGCGCAATGTTGCATCATTAGGACATGCCTTGCTGATACTCGGTGATCGTCAACTGCGGCGTTGGATGCAGATTTTGCTGTATGCGAATCAGGGCTGCAAACGAGGTGAAAATTCTTCGCCATTGATGATCATGGCCGCTACCCGTGGAAAATTGTGCGAGCTGCTGGCCCAGGCGGCTAATCCCCGTCGCTTAAGCAAATCCGATACTGCATTCACGGTCGGCGTACTGTCATTGACGGATGCGCTGTTCAATATTGACGTCGCTGATATCGTTGAGCAGATAGGTGTATCACTGGAAATCCGAGAAGCATTATTGTCACGTACAGGATTTTTTGGGAACTTGTTGCGCCTGGTCGAGTACAGTGAAAATCCGGACTCGTTCGACCTGCAGTTGTTGAACCAGTTATTAGGCAAATTGCAATTGTCCCGCGAAGCCTACTATCGGGCTCAAAAAGAGGCGTTTGACTGGGGCGGTAGCATTTCTGTCAATATGAGCAACGAATCAATACCATGAATGTTTTGACGTGCAGAGCCTGAGTCAGTGGCCGCTGTAACGCGAATGAGTCCAAGCTCATCGAGCGAAATATTTTTACGACAATAGAACAAATAAGAAAAATGGTAAAACGCTATGAAGAGTCTGATGCGGCTGTCCCCAGATGAAAGTTGTCACGATAGGGGAGAGCTCTATCGCGCCTTGTTGGCAGTAAGTCCTGACGGTATCATCATGCAAGATATGGCCGGCAGAGTGTTCGAATGCAATCGTATCGCCGAAGAGCTTCTGGAACGATGCCAGGATGACATGTCAGAGATGGTCGACATGTTCAATAGCCTTCATGTGGTCAATGAAGACGGGACGCCGTTCCCGGAAACGGAATATCCCATGTCCGTGGCTGCTACTGTGCGTCGTAGCAGTGGCCCAGTGGTCATGGGCCTGATTCGCTCAGATGGATTGAGGTGCTGGCTGGAAGTGATTTCCAGTCCGATCTGGATTCATCATGAACAAGAGTTTCTGGGCGTGGCGACATTCCTGCGCGACATTACTGAGCGCAAGGACAGTGAACGGGCGCTCGAAAAACATCATGCCGAACTTGCCGCCTACCACCATAAACTTGAGCAACGCATTCTCAAGCGCAGCGCGCAACTGGAATTTACGCTGGGGCAGTTAAAGCTGGCAGTCAGCACTTCCAATACCGGATTGTGGAGCTGGGATTTACGCACCGGGCAATTGTATTTTTCGCCGGAGTGGAAAAAGCAAATTGGTTATAGCGATCAACAAATTTCCAATACCATGGATACGTGGGTCTCGCGGATACATGCAGAAGACCGTGAGCGTGCGTTGACGCAAACCAAAGACTATCTGACCACTCCCAAAGACGCCTTTCTGAGTGAATACCGCATGCAGCATCGGGATGGCAGCTTTCGCTGGATCTTGTCGCGCATGATGGCAGTACTCGATGAGCATGGCAAACCGGTGTTGCTGCAAGGCTCACATATTGATATTACCGAACGCAAGGAGTCAGAAGAAAATCTGCTCGAACTGACACGCGAACTGCGTGATGTTTCGCGTGAGCTGACGCGGGTAGAAGAAGCCGAGCGCCGGCGTTTTGCACAGGAATTGCATGACACCATCGGTGCCGCATTGGCGGTGCTGAGCATCAACATGACGATCATGACCGGGCAGCTCGCCAGTAATAGCATCACTGGCATGGCAGCGCGCCTGAAAGATTCGATCAGTCTGCTTGATGATACGACCGATGTGGTACGACGTCTGATGGCAGAATTGCGGCCGCCGGTGCTGGATGACTACGGACTCGAAGCCGCCTTGCGCTGGCAATGTGAATTGTTTGCTGAACGCTGCGATTTCAGATTTACTGTCGATGTCTATGGAATTGCTGATCGGCTCGAAGGTGAACTGGAGATTTCACTGTTTCGCATCGCTCAGGGAGCCATCACCAATATTGCCAAATATGCCCGTGCTTCGAACGTCGAAGTCATACTCAATATTCAGAAAAATACGGTGATGATGACCATCACTGATGACGGTGTCGGCTTTGTGCCGCACCAGCCCCGTGATCACAGAAAAAAACCGACCTGGGGGCTGGTGTCGATGCGCGAACGAGCACAAGCGTTGGGGGGAAGCCTGAAGATTATCGCTGAACCCGGCAAAGGAACCAGCATTGAAGTGACCGTGGCACTATGACGACGCCAATTCGTATTTATATCGCAGATGACCATACCATTGTCAGAGATGGACTTGCGGTCATGCTGCAGATTCATAGTGATATCAAGGTCGTCGGCGCCGGTAATTACGGACGGCAGGCGGTCAAGGAAGTCACCAGTCTACGACCGGATATTGTCATCATGGATGTGGCCATGCCGAATCTCAATGGTATCGAAGCCACAATGTTGCTCAGGGATACGGTACCTGAGGTCAAGACCATCATGCTCTCGATGTATGCCACCAGAGAGCATATATTTCGTGCACTGCAAGCCGGCGCCAAGGGCTATCTTCTGAAAAACTCAGCCGGCTCCGAGCTGGTCAACGCAATCCGTGTCGTGCAGAGCGGGCAGCGTTATCTCAGTCAGAAAATCGTTGATGCCATGGCTGATGGCTATTGGCAGAAAACCCACGATGCGGGGCCTCTGGAAGGCCTCAGTGCGCGCGAACGCGAAGTCTTGCAACTGGTTGGAGAAGGTCATTCTAGCGTGCAGATCGCAGTGATATTATCCTTGTCGCCGAAATCAATCGAAACCTATCGCAGCCGTCTGATGCAAAAAATCGGCGTCAATGATTTACCAGGACTGGTGAAATTTTGCATTCATCATGGCTTGATTACGCTGGATTAGCAGGTCCGCATGCGCGGTGGCAGTAGCCGCAACAGCGATGCGTTATTGCCGGCTAGCTATGTTTTCCTATGTGTAATTTGACGCATGACAAGAGGCAATCGATGGCGAGTTAAGGTAGCTGTCGTCTCGCGGCGACCAGCGATGAGTTTGTTTAGACGAGAGAGGACTCCTGACATACAATCCTCGATACTTATTTTTTCTTGCTTTTTGAATGCCCTGGTCCCGTTTTTGCTTACCAGGTTGTTTTCAGAAAGCACTGACCTGTTTGCAACGCCATGTCACCATTGCTGATGCTGTACAGATTCTAGATTGATGTCGGACGAGTAAATTATGACGAATAAGAGTAACGATATGGATTCTGCTGCGTTGGGGACGGAGATTGACGAGTTGTGTCTGGAAGACCGGGAGTTTCTGCTCTCGCGAGAGCCAATCATTGATGTGAAGCAAGAACTGGCCGGCTATCAACTGTTGTTTCGCGATCCTTACAACTATCAAGTTGGCGCTGAGGATCCGCGCAGCGTGACCCAGCACGTGGTTGATTTTTCTACTGAGTTGGCCTTGCGCAACGTCATCGGTTCGTCGATGGCATTCATTAATGTCGATGCCGGCATTCTGATGAGTGACGCCATCTTTCTGTTGCCCAGACAGCGCGTGATTCTCACCATACCCGGGTCGCTTGAGCTTACGCCGGATCTGATGGTGCTCATCGCCAAGTTTGTCACTGCCGGTTACAGCTTTGCCATGGCTGACATCACCGCCGAATCGGAACGTAGCGAGATGCTTGAACCTCTCATCGAGATCGTCAAAATCGATAGCCGCCAACTGTCCACCGCACAACTTCTTGTCCTGCGTCATAGTTTCATGAAAAAAGGAAAGAAATCATTGGTGGAGAAAATCGACACCTTTGATCAGTTTGAGCGGTGCAGCAAGCTCGGCTTTGATTTTTACCAAGGCTATTATTTTGCAAAATCTGACGCCCGTAACGGCAAGAAGGCCACCCAGCTATCTGACCACGTGATGCGCATATTGGGGCTGATTCTGAGCGGCGGCAATAATTTCGAAATCGTGCGCAGTATCGAAGAAAATGCCGTATTGAAAGAAATGCTGCTGCACCTGGTCAATACGCCGATCTTTGGTTTCAGGCGGCACATCGATACCTTGGACTATGTCTTGCTGGTGCTGGGGCATCTGCAATTGAAGCATTGGCTACAAGTCTTGTTGTATGCGGATCAGGGCCGCTTGCGTGGCGTACCGTGTTCGCCCTTGCTGATCATGGCGGCCACTCGCGGCAAGATGTGCGAGTTGCTGGCGCTGGCAATTCCAGCGAGCATTTTCAGCAATCCCGACGTGGCCTTTACGGTCGGCGTTCTCTCCTTGGCAGATGTGTTGTTCAATCGTGAATTGGTCAACATCGTTGATCAGATCGGCGAGTCGGAAGAAGTCCGTGACGCCTTGATCTCCCGCTCCGGCGGTTACGGCGACTTATTGCGTCTGGTCGAGATGAACGAACAGGCGGCAATCTTCGATACGCATCAGCTGAGTCAATTGCTGGAGCGTCTGGAATTGTCCAACGAGACCTTTTTCAATATCCAGAAAGAAGCGGTTGCCTGGGGTGGGAATATTTTCGAACATATGGGCAACGAAACCGTTCGTTGAACCATATCAGGCCTCCTGGGCCGTCAGCGCGGCCTGCGTCTCGACCAGCAGTTTCTTGATTTCCGGTACGCAGGAGCCGCAGTTGCCGCCGGCTTTGAGGCAGGCGGTGACTTCCGATACAGTCTTCAGACCCTGTGTGCGTATTGCGCCACAAATGGTATTGCGGCCCACCCCAAAGCAGGAGCACACGGTTGCTCCAGTATCGGCCTGTTTTTCCACCGGCTGTCCGATCAACAGACCGACGCGGTCGGCTTCATCCAGTTGTGGCTTGTCGAACAAGCCGGCCAGCCAGGCGCGCGAAGGTAGGTCAGGGCGCGGTGACAGGAATAAGCAGGTGTCGATACGCTCTCCCTCGATATGCACTGCACGGTAGACCCCGGCGCTGCGATCTTCATATTCGAGCCAGTCCGCATCAGGTGCGGGCACATCGAGCAGGGTGCGAGCCCAACTGCTGTAGTCGCCGATATCTTGACGGCCGGCCAGCTCGTAGCGGGCGAAATCACGGCCTTGAATACGCGTCCAGTGGGTAATTTCATCCAGGGTCAAGGTCCGTCGGCTGAGAATAAAGCCGTACCACGAGACGCCGAACTCTTCCACCTGTACCGGCGTGTGCTTGAATTCCGGCTCGCCTGAGACCGGATCGACGACCGGGTTGACCAGTGCGCCTACGCGCGCGTCGGAAGCGTTCTGGTTGTTCCAGTGAATAGGCACGAACACATTGCCGCGGGCAATGCCGCCGCTGTGCTGGACTCTTGCCACCATGGCACCCCAGCGTGAGCTGATGCGCGCCAGGCTGCCGTCGCGCACGCCATACAACAGTGCGTCCTGTGGATGCATGTCGATGAAGGATTCCGGTACATGGTCGGCCAGTCGTGCTGATTTTCCGGTGCGCGTCATGGTGTGCCATTGGTCGCGTACGCGGCCGGTGTTGAGAATAAGCGGGAACTCTTGATCCGGGAGATTGGCCGGACTGCGCGTGGCAGTGGCGACAAAATGTGCACGGCCATCGGCATGGGCGTAACGTTGATCCGCAAACAGCCGGGCAGTGCCGCTCGGCAAGCCGTCGTCGGCGTTGCGCGAGACCGGCCATTGGATTGGCGCAAGACCATCGTATTGCGCCTGGCTCATGCCGCTCAGACCCGCGATGTTGAACATGCGCATGCTATGCCCGGGCAATTGGGGCGGGCCATTGCGAAAGTTGCTCAGACGGGCATGTTCGTCAAAGATTTCTTGCACGCTCGTGAATTCAAAGCCCTGATAACCCATGCGGCGCGCCACATCGCATAGCGCTCGCCAGTCTGCGCGCGCTTCGCCGGGGGCCGGCAGGAAGGGCCGTTGGCGTGAGATACAACGCTCCGAATTGGTCACTGTGCCATCTTTTTCACCCCAGGCTAGCGCTGGCAGCAGCAGGTCGGCGTAGGCATTGGTGTCGGTGCTGCTGATCACGTCGGAGGCCACCACCAGTTCGCATTGCTGTAGCGCGCGGCGGACTTGATCGGCGTCAGGCAAGCTCACCATCGGGTTGGTGGCGATGATCCAGACTGCCTTGACGCGGCCCGCTTCGATGGCCTGAAACAGGTCCACCGCCTTCAAGCCAGGGCTTGAGGCCATCTGCGGCGCATCCCAGAAGGTTTGCACGGTGTCGCGGTGCAAACCGTTGTCCAGATCCATGTGCGCGGCCAGCATATTGGCCAGGCCGCCGACTTCCCGTCCGCCCATGGCATTGGGCTGGCCGGTGATGGAAAACGGTCCCATGCCTGGCTTGCCGATGCGCCCGCCGATGAGATGGCAATTGATGATGCTGTTGACCTTGTCGGTGCCGGCCGAGGATTGATTGACCCCCATCGAGAAGGCCGTGATGGTCTTTTCGTGATCGGCGAACAGCTGGTAAAACGCCAGCAACTGTGCCACATCGATCTTGCAGATGCGCGCCACCTCCAGCGGATCTGCGCAATCGGCGTCGGCCACCGCAAGTGCCTGGCTCAAGCCGCGCGTATGGGCATCGACAAAGGCATTGTCGCGGCCGCCGCGATGCGCCAGATAGCTCAGCAAACCATTGAACAGCCAGACATCGGTGCCGGGCTTGATCGGCAAATGCATGTCGGCCAGTTCGCAAGTAGCGGTACGGCGCGGATCGATCACCACCAGCTGCATTGCTGGACGTAGCTCTTTGGCGCGGGCAATGCGTTGAAACAAAATCGGGTGACACCAGGCCGTGTTGGAGCCGACCAAGACCACTAGATCAGCCAGCTCCAGATCGTCATAGCATAGCGGCACCAAGTCTTCGCCAAAGGCGCGCTTGTAACCGGCCACCGCCGACGACATGCACAGGCGCGAGTTGGTATCGATGTTGGCGCTGCCGATAAAACCCTTCATCAGCTTGTTGGCGATGTAATAGTCTTCCGTGAGCAACTGACCGGAGACATACAAGGCCACCGAGTCCGGACCGTGACGGGCGATGGTGCTGCGTAGACCGTCGGCGATCTGGTCCAGCGCGCTGTCCCAGTTCACGCGCTGTAGCGTGCCGTTGGCGTCGCGCCGTTGCGGAGTCAGCAGGCGACCGTCAAGGTCGATGGTCTCGCCCAGCGCCGAGCCCTTGACGCACAGACGGCCTTTGTTGGCCGGATGATCGGGGTCGCCACTGACCTTGACCAGGGGCGCTGCGCTGCCATTGTCAGTGAGGCTCACGCGCACGCCGCAGCCGACGCCGCAATAAGGGCAGGTGGTCAGTGTGATGTGACTTAGTTGAGCGGCAGGTAAGACAGGTATGACAGCGGTCACGATAGGGTTCCGTTCAGGCCAGGGCGGGCTCGGCCGGCACACACAGCGCCTGACCGAATACGAGTTGATGACGGATGGCAGCGATATCGCTGCGCTGCTGGATCAGATCAAAATACCATGGGCCATCCTTGACATCGCCATACAGTACGGCGCCGACCAGCTTGTTGCCTTGCAGTACCAGCCGTTTGTAAATGCCGCGACGCGGATCGCGCAGCACCAGGTCTTCGGTATCGGCCGCGCCGATAAAATTGCCCGCCGAATAGAGATCCACACCCGTGACCTTGAGCTTGGTGGCCGTTGCTTGTTGCACATAACGACGATGGCCGGCGCCGGCCAGGTGGGCACCGCACACCCGCGCCTGATCCCAGATCGGCGCCACCAAACCGAAGGTGGCGCTACGATGTTGCACGCATTCGCCGACGGCATAAATGCGCGGATCGTAGGTCTGCAGCGTATCGTCAACCACGATGGCGCGCTCGCAATGCAGGCCCGCCTGTTGCGCCAGGGCGATATTGGGACGCACGCCGGCGGTCATCACCACCAGATCGGCCGGGATGCTGCTGCCATCCTTAAAACTGACGGCGGTGACGCGATCGCCGCCGCTGATTGCAGCGGTCTCGGCGTTGAGCAAAAAATGTAGTCCCTTGGTTTCCAGCGCCTGCTTGAGCAAGGCTGCAGCCGGCTTGTCCAGTTGCTGATTCATCAAACTGTCGGTGACATGCACCACGGTCACTTGCATGCCCTGGCGCAACAGACCGTTGGCCGCTTCCAGACCGAGCAGGCCGCCACCGATGACAACCGCATGGCAATGGTTGCGGGCCGCCTCCAGCATGGTGTTGACATCCTGGATGTCGCGAAAGGCAATCACTCCCGGTAGTGTATGACCAGGTACCGGAATGATGAAGGGATTGGAGCCGGTGGCCAGTAGTAGACGGTCGTAATGCACTTGCACACCGCTGCGCGCGCGCACCGTACGGCAGCGGCGATCGATGTGTTCGACCGGATCGCCGGCATACAGCGTGATGTGATTCTGGGCATACCACTCTGGGGTGTTGAGCATGATGTCCGCCATGCTCTTGTCGCCTGCCAGCACAGGCGACAGCAGGATGCGATTGTAATTACCGTGCGGCTCGGCGCCAAACACGGTGATGTCGTAGAGGTCCGGCGCCAGCTTGAGCAACTCTTCGACCGTGCGCATGCCGGCCATGCCGTTGCCGATGACCACCAGCGACGGTTTTTTGCTTGCCGGCGTCGGCATGGCGTTCATGCAGCTACCCAAACCCGGCCGCCATCAATGCGCGCAGAATAGGCGCTGACCGAATGTTGTGGCGCTTCCAGGCACTCGCCGGTGTGCAGATCGAAATGCTGCTTATAGATCGGCGAGGCCACCACGATACGTTGGCCCAAACTGCCGACCAGCCCACGTGAAAGTACCGCGGCCTGGGCGTTGGGATCATAATTGTCGATCGCCAATACCTGCGTGCTGTTATAACGGCTGTCGATGACGTGAAAGACTGCTACCTGGGTGCCGTTGATCAAGGCGCAAACGCCGGTGTTGGGGACAATGTCGGCCAGTGCGCAGACCTCAATCCAGTTGTCGCTTTGCATGGTGTGTTCCTTGCTGTTGATGGCTCAGATCGCTTCGGCGACCACTGGAATATCGATCAGTTTGCGCTCGGCCAGCGTGGCCGGGCGGATCTGGCCGCGCTGGTCGACGAATTGGATGTTGTCGTCGGCCGCCTTGCTGTTGACGAAATGACGGAAGCGCTTGCGGGCTTCTGGATCCGACACGGCTTTTTTCCATTCGCATTCGTAAGTGTCGACCACATGTTGCATGTTGGCTTCCAGTTCGGCACCGAGTTTGAGTTTGTCGTCGATCACCACCTGCTTGAGATAGTCGAGGCCGCCTTCGAGATTGTCGCGCCAGGTACTGGTGCGTTGCAGACGGTCGGCGGTGCGTACGTAGAACATCAGGAAGCGGTCGATATAACGCACCAGTGTGGCGCGGTCGAGGTCGGCCGCCAGTAATTCAGCGTGGCGCGGCTTCATGCCACCATTGCCGCAGACGTACAGATTCCAGCCCTTTTCGGTGGCGATGATGCCAACATCCTTGCCTTGTGCTTCAGCACATTCGCGAGTGCAACCGGACACGCCAAACTTGATCTTGTGCGGTGAACGCAGGCCCTTGTAACGATTTTCCAAGGCAATCGCCAGACCCAGGCTGTCATCCACGCCATAACGGCACCAGGTCGAGCCGACACAGGATTTGACGGTACGCAGCGATTTGCCGTAGGCATGCCCGGTTTCGAAGCCGGCCGCGATCAATTCTTCCCAGATCTCAGGTAGTTGCTCCACACGGGCGCCAAACAGGTCGACTCGCTGGCCGCCGGTGATCTTGGTGTAGAGACCGTATTTCTTGGCCACCTGACCCACGGCAATCAAACCGTCGGGAGTGACTTCGCCGCCGGCCATGCGCGGCACTACCGAATAGCTGCCATCTTTCTGGATATTGCCGAGGAAGTAGTCGTTGGAGTCTTGCAAGCTGGCATGTTCCTGCTTGAGCACGAAGTCATTCCAGCACGAGGCCAGGATGTTGGCGGCCACCGGTTTGCAGATGTCGCAACCGAGGCCCTTGCCATGTTGCGCCAGCAAAGCATCAAAACTCTTGATCTGACCGACCCGCACCAGGTGATACAACTCCTGACGCGAAAACGCGAAGTGCTCGCAGAGATGGTTGTTGACCGCCAGTCCGCGCTTTTTCATCTCGGCCTTCATGACCTGGGTCACCAGCGGTACGCAGCCGCCACAGGAAGTGCCAGCCTTGGTGCAGCTCTTGAGCGCACCAATCTCGGTGACGCCGTCAGCTACCGCCGCACATAGATCAGCCTTGGACACGTTGTTGCAGGAACAGATTTGCGCGCTGTCGGGCAGGGCATCGACTCCCAGGCCGAGCTTGGCCTGGCCGTCGGCTTGCGGCAGGATCAGAAACTCCGGCGACTCCGGCAACTCGATGCGATTGAGCATCATCTGCAGCAGCGTGCCGTATTCGGTGGCGTCGCCCACCATCACGGCACCCAGCAGATGCTTGCCGGATTCGGAGATGATGATCTTCTTGTAGATCTGCTTGCGCTCATCAGTAAAGTGATAGGCGCGGCTGCCGGCTTCTTTTCCATGCGGGTCGCCGATACTGGCAACGTCCACGCCCATGAGTTTGAGCTTGGTGCTCATGTCGGCACCGTTGAACTGCGGCACGCTGCTGATTTCTTCATCGTTGAGGTGCGCCAGCAGATGTTTGGCGGCGATGCGCGCCATATCGTAACCAGGTGCCACCAGACCAAAGATACGGCCATTCCACAGCGCGCATTCACCGATGGCATAAATATTGGCGTCGGAAGTCAGGCAGCTGTTGTCGATCACGATACCGCCGCGTTCGCCAACCTGCAGGCCGCTGTCGCGCGCCAGTTCGTCGCGCGGACGGATGCCGGCCGAAAACACGATCATGTCGGTGTCCAGATGGCTGCCATCGTCAAAATTCATGCGATGCGTGCCGGTCTTGCCGTCGATGATTTCCACGGTGTTTTTTTGCGTGTGGGCGGTCACGCCCAATTCTTGAATCTTCTGGCGCAGGATACGGCCGCCGCTTTCATCGACCTGCACCGCCATCAGGCGCGGCGCAAATTCCACCACATGGGTATCGAGCTGCATGTCGCGCAAGGCCTTGGCGCATTCCAGACCGAGCAAGCCGCCGCCGATGACAACGCCGCTCTTGGCGCGCTGGCCGCATTCCAGCATGGCTTCCAGATCTTCGATGGTGCGATAGACGAAGCAATCCTTGCGCTGGTTGCCGGCCACGGTCGGCACAAACGGATAAGAACCGGTGGCCATGATCAGCTTGTCGTAAGGCAGTGTCTGCAGCACGCCATCGATATGGGCGCTGACTGTCTTGGCGGCCAGATCGATCGCCTGCGCCTTGGCATTGAGCTTGAGATCAAACTGCACGCTGCTATGACCGGCGTCGAAAAAGCCCGGCGCCACCAGCGACAAATCCTGCGCCGTCTTGCCCGCAAAGAATTCCGACAGATGCACGCGATCGTAAGCTGGGCGAGGCTCTTCACACAGGATCGTGACATGCAGGCCGGTTGTGCCGCTATCGGCCAGACATTCCAGGAATTTATGGCCGACCATGCCGTGGCCGATGATGATGATGTTCATGATCTGGTTCTCCTCAAGCAGCAATATTGCCGGCGGCGAAGGCCGCTTCGTCGCTCTTGTCAGCGCTAAAGCGCACCGCAATAGCACACAGCGCCGAGACCGCCACCAGCGCGCCCAGCATGCTCAAGGTCTGTTGCGTATCGCCCAGACCCTTGAACAGAAAGCCTGCCAGTACCGCGCCCACATTGCCGCCGGCGCCGATGATGCCGGCCACGCCGCCCAACGCACGGCGATCGATGAAAGGCACCAGCGCATAGGTGGCGCCACAAGCCATGTGGGTAAACAGGCCGAAGCACAACATGGCGAGCACCGCCAACGCCGCGCTACCTGCATGGGCAAACCACAGCAGGCCGAGACCTTCGCCCAGCATCAGCACAAACAGCAACATGGCGCGACGATTAAGACCGCCTCGGCGCGCCACGCGGTCGGAGACGATGCCACCCAAGGCACGCGCAAACAAGGCCAGCAAGCCGAAGCTGGCGGCAGCGATGCCGGCGCTCTTGAGCGACAGACCGAAATGATCGACGTAATAGATGGCGGCGATGTTGTGGATGAAGATTTCCACGCCGAAGCAAGCGCCGTAGGTGATAAACAGCATCCACACGCGGTAGTTCACGCTGGCGGTACGAAAACTGGCCCAGCCGCCGATACTCTTGCTGCCTTTCGGGCCGTCGATGGCAATGCCGGCAGCGCGCAAGTCGCTGAAGTTACCCTGTGGACAATCTTGCGTGTAGCGCCAATACAGCACGGCCATGATCAGCATCAACACGCCCGGTACCACCAAGGCCAGACGCCAGCTCATGCCTTCGCCCACACCCAGCATCAAGAACGCGGTCAACAGCAAGGGCATCAAGCCCTGCGCCACACCGCCGCCGGCATTGCCCCAGCCGGCGGTGGCCGCATTGGCGGTACCGACCACCTGCGGGGCGAACATCACCGAGGTGTGATACTGGGTAATCACGAAGCTGGCGCCAACTGCGCCAATGCACAGGCGAAACCACAGGAAGCTCTCATAGCTGTGCGACAGGCCCACGCCCAGCACCGGCAAGGCCCCAAGCAGCAGCAGGCCGGTATAGGTCTTGCGCGGGCCAAAGCGGTCACACAGCGGACCGACGATCAGACGCACCAGAATCGTGGCTGCCACAGCGGCGATATTGATGTTGGCGATTTGCGCCACTGACAGACCCAACTGCTGCTTGATCAGCGGCATCAGCGGGGCACAGGCGAACCAGGCGAAGAAACACACGAAGAAAGCCATCCAGGTCAGATGGAAAGCACGCATCGGTGGCGAACTGATGGAAAAAAGCTGAATTTTCTCTGCTTTGCTAAGTGGAATCGCGGCCATTTTTTGATCCTGTATAAAAACAAAAAGGCGCCCGCTCAACGAGGCAATGAAGCCAAGCTAAGCGGACGCCGTTGTCCTGCAGATCCGTCTTTAGATCAGCATATGAAAGAGATGGATCGTCGTTGACCCGTGACTACTCTCCAGCAAAAGCTGTGCCAGCACCATGTAAAGCCGCTCTGGTAAAGCGATTGCATACAAAAGAGACAAATTTTTCATCGCCTTTGGCTGTGACAGTTTATGTCATGATGTGATGTATTGCGGTGCAGGCTGCGCATAAATGGTGCGCCGCACCGTACTTTTTTGGGGCCTGAATGATTTGTCTTTAATGTATTTGCAGGAAAGGGTGCAATTGCCGCGACGCATCGACCGGAAGGTGATATAGATCAAGTGCATGTGCGAGTTGTCCAACCATAATCGCACCATGCGCAGCCTGCGCAGTGTTCGTGAATTGTGAACTCCTTTTATGGATGAACCATGATAGATCATGCCGCACCTATTACCAGCTTGAGCAGCACTGCCGTACTTGATCAGCAGTTTCATGCCGCGCTAGCCAAAATGACTTCTTCATTGTCGATTGCCTCGGGGGCGCTGGCTGGTCTTGACTGGGGCATCCATATGGCGGTGTCGCCGGGCAAGCGTCTTGAGTTGGCCATGCTGGCCTGGCGCCAAAGTCAACAGCTAATGCAGTATGTGGCGCACACGACGCCGCCAAATTCGCAGGATCAAGACATGCCTGTACAAGATCGGCGCTTTGCAGATCCGGCCTGGCAACAATGGCCGTTCAATTTCCTGCATCAGGCATTTTTGCTTAACGAACAATGGTGGACGCAGGCCACTTCCAATGTCTGGGGAGTGGAACCGCATCATGCGGATGTCGTGCAGTTTGCAGCACGGCAATGGCTGGATATCTTTTCTCCTGGCAATCAGTTCGTCAGCAATCCCGAAGTGCTTACCAAGACGTTGGCCGAGCAAGGTGCCAATCTGTGGCGCGGCGTGAGCAACCGCCTGGACAACGGTGCCCGCCAACTGCGCGGGGCACCGGCGGCCGGCAGCGAAAACTATGCGCCAGGTCGCAACGTGGCCATCACGCCCGGCAAGGTGGTGCTGAAAAATAATCTCATCGAGCTGCTGCAATACACGCCAAGCACCACCGAGGTCCATCCCGAACCGATCCTGATCGTGCCGGCCTGGATCATGAAGTACTACATCCTCGATCTATCGCCACACAATTCCCTGATCAAGTATCTGGTTGATCAGGGTCATACTGTGTTTTGCATCTCCTGGAAAAATCCCGGCGCATCCGAGCGCGATCTAGGCATGGATGATTATCTGCGTGCTGGCTTCTTCACCGCCCTGGGCGCGATCAATGACATCGTGCCGCAACGCCGCGTGCATGCCGCCGGTTACTGCCTGGGCGGCACCTTGCTGGCCATTGCCGCAGCCGCCATGGCGCGTGACGGCGATAGCCGGCTGGCATCGCTGAGCTTGCTGGCAGCGCAAACCGACTTTGCCGAGCCAGGAGAGTTGGGACTGTTCATCGACGAAAGTCAGGTCAGTCTGTTAGAGGCGCAAATGCAAGAGGCAGGCAGCCTGAGCGCGGGGCAGATGGCAGGCGCTTTCCAGATGCTGCGTTCCTATGATCTGCTGTGGTCGCAGCAGGTCAAGCAATACCTGATGGGCGAGCGTGACCAAATGAGCGATCTGATGGCCTGGAATGCGGATGCCACCCGCCTGCCTGCCCGCATGCATTCAGAATATCTGCGCCGCCTGTTTCTGCACGACGATCTGAGCCAGGGCCGCTATGAGGTCGATGACCGACCGGTGGCGCTGACCGACATCGTGTTGCCGCTATTCATGGTCGGCACCGCCACCGATCATGTTGCGCCTTGGCGCTCAGTATATAAAATGCATTATCTCAGTCCCGCCGAAATCACCTTCGTGCTCACCAGCGGCGGCCACAACGCCGGCATTGTCAGTGCCCCAGACAATCCCCGCCGACACTACCAGAGCATGACGCGCCAGGCCGGTGGTGCCTATGTCGCGCCGCAGGCTTGGTGTGATGCCGCACCGACTATCCAAGGCTCTTGGTGGCCCGCATGGCAGGCATGGCTGACAGCTCGTTCAGGACCGTTGCAGCCGCCGCCAAGCTTGGGCAATGCGCGCCACCGAGCGCTTGCCGACGCTCCCGGCGACTACGTATTGGAGAAATGAATTGTCTACTGCACTGCAAGGAAAAAAAGGTCTGGTCATCGGCATCGCTAATCGTCACAGCATTGCCTGGGGCGCGGCCCTGGCGTTTCACGCCGGCGGTGCCGAACTCGCCGTGACCTGGCTCAACGACAAGGCGCGCCCCTATGTCGAGCCGCTCGCCAAGGAGCTCGATGCCAGCCTCAGCATGCCATTGGATGTCGAGCAGGAGGGCGCGATGGAAGCCGTTTTCGCGGCCATCACGCAGCACTGGGGCAAGCTTGATTTTGTGTTGCACTCGATTGCCTTTGCCCCCAGCGCCGACCTGCATGGGCGCGTGGTCGACAGTTCGCGCGCCGGCTTCGCTCAGGCCATGGATATCTCTTGTCACTCCTTCATGCGCGTCGCACGCCTGGCCGAGCCGCTGATGCAGGAGGGCGGTTGCCTGCTTACCATGAGCTATCTGGGGGCCGACGAAGTGATCGCCAATTATGGCCTGATGGGCCCGGTCAAGGCGGCACTGGAATCGTCGGTGCGTTATCTGGCCAGCGAACTGGGGCCCAAAGGTATACGCGTGAGCGCCGTTTCTCCTGGTCCGCTGGCCACCCGCGCGGCTTCCGGTATTGCTGACTTTGATCATTTGCTCAGCGACGCCGCCACCCGCTCCCCCATGCGCAGGCTCACGACTATCGAAGAGGTGGGGGCGTTGTGCGCCTTCCTGGTCAGCGATGTAGCAGCCTCCATCACCGGCGACACCTTGTATGTCGATGCCGGTTATCACATTCTCGGCTGACGCCGTGCTACCGGGAATTTCAGCAATCTCATTTTGTTCTCTCACCAGCAGACAGGAGCAGCTATGAAAACCCCTCTTGAAGTCCAATTCGGCCTGGCCCAGGCATGGATGTCCATGTGGACCCGCAGCAGCGAACTAAGTCAGGAGCAGCAAGAAACCTGGCTGCGCCTGAGCACCGAGATCGTGCACCATTACGTCAACGAACGCCATACCGAGCTACATGAGTTGCAACAAACGCAAGATTGGCAAAACCTGCTCATGCTACTACCCGGGGTGGCTTGGCGCGGCGTGCAAAATCGCATGGCCGTCGTTCAAGGCGCTGGCCAGACGATGCTCACCAGCCAGGGGGCGCTGTATAGCGGCTGGCAAGCAGTGCTGCGCGATTATGTTGCCGCCAATCAGGCAGTATTACAAAACAGCGTTGGCAGCAATGGTAGCAATGGCGCCAGCGCGCCCGGTGGCTTCCCTGCCAACACGCTGGCCAACGCGATGCCGGCACAACTGCTGCAAGGCTGGACGGATTTTGTCACGCAGGCGATCAAGGGCGCAGGCCCGGCGGCTGCCTTCGCCGCCAGCGCACCCGAGGCAGAGAGCACCAGGAGCAAGAAAAAATGAGCGAGACCGCCTCTCTCGATGTCATCCGCAACCGCGTCTTCGATAGCTTGGTTGTTGGTGACAGCGACAGCATCACGCGCACCCTTAGCGCGGCCGATATTCAACTCTTCGCGGTGCTCTCGGGGGATGCCAATCCGCAGCATATGGACCCGGACTATGCCGCGCACACCCGCTTTCACGGTGTGATTGCCCACGGCATGTTTGGTGGCGCGCTGATCTCGGCGGTGTTGGGCACGCGCTTGCCAGGGCCGGGTACGATTTATCTGGGGCAGACGCTGAAGTTCCTGGCGCCGGTACATATCGGCGATACGCTGTGTACTACGGTCACGGTCAGTGCCCGCAATGAAGTCCATAAACGACTGACGTTGGCCTGCAGTTGTGTCAATCAGGATGGCGTGACCGTCATCAGCGGCGAGGCTGATGTGATTGCCCCGACCGAAGCGGTAGTGCGCACGCGTGCCACGCTGCCCGATGTCCGACTGACAGCTGGTAGCGGCAACATGCAGCATCTGCTCGGCCATGCTGCCAGCTTGGGCGCGGTTCGGGTTGCCGTGGTGCATCCCTGTGATGCGTTGAGCCTGACAGCGGCGCTCGATGCGCAGGCGGCCGGTTTGATCATCCCCATTCTGATCGCCCCCAAAGACAAGTTGCTGGCCGTGGCCAAAGAGGTCGGGCGCGACATTAGCGGCTTGCAGATCGAAGATGTCGCACATAGCCACGCTGCGGCCGCGCGCGCGGTCGAGCTGGCAGCCAGTGGCGCTGTCGATATGCTGATGAAGGGCAGTTTGCATACGGACGAGTTCATGGGCGCCATCGTCAACTGCGCGGCTTTGCATACCAAGCGTCGCATCAGTCATTGTTACGTGATGCAAACGCCGGCCTATCCACGCCCGTTCATCCTCACCGATGCCGCCATCAATATCTTGCCGACGCTGGAAGAGAAGGCCGATATCCTGCGCAATGCGATAGAACTGGCCCACACCATCGGCGTGGCCATGCCGCGCGCGGCCATTCTGGCGGCGGTGGAAACCGTCAATGCCCACATGCCGGCCACGCTCGATGCCGCCGCGCTGTGCAAGATGGCCGAGCGCGGCCAGATCAGCGGCGCCATGGTTGATGGTCCGCTGGCCTTTGACAATGCAATCTCTCCTGCGGCCGCGCGTATCAAAGGCATCGTTTCGCCGGTGGCGGGGCAGGCCGATATTTTGCTGGTGCCTGATCTGGAGAGCGGCAACATGCTGGCCAAGCAACTTGAATTTTTGGGCGGCGCGGCCAGTGCCGGGGTGGTGCTGGGTGCGAGGTTGCCGATCATCCTCACCAGTCGCGCCGATTCGCGCGAAACCCGGCTAGCTTCGTGCGCCGTGGCGTTAATGCTGGCACACCGTTATCGCAGCACGCCGCCATGAACGAACATATCCTGGTACTCAACTGCGGTTCGTCCAGTATCAAATTCGCGTTGTTTGAACGCCGCCACATCGACACGCAGCGGCAAGCACTGTGGAGCGGCAAGGTCAGCGGTATCGGCAGCGACCGAGCCTTGCTGGAAGTGCAGGGATGCGACGCGTTGCTGCTGACGCTGGAGGCGCAGCAACCCAGTCATTCGGCCTTGCAGGAAGTGTTGCGCCAGGTCTGGCAGCGGCTGGGTGATGCGCCGTTGGCTGCAGTGGCGCACCGCGTGGTGCACGGCGGCATTAAATATTTTGATCCGGTCGTGGTTGACGCCACGATACTGGACGACCTGCGTTCCTATATTCCGCTGGCGCCGCTGCATCAGCCGTTTGCACTGGAAGCCATCGAGGCCTTGCTCAGCAAGCATCCGGGGCTGATACAGGTGGCCTGCTTCGATACGGGTTTTCATCGTAGCGTCGCTACGGTTGAGCAAATGCTGGCGTTACCGTATTCAGCCTGGGAGCGTGGCATACGGCGCTATGGTTTTCACGGCCTGTCGTATCACTATCTCTCGTTGGCTTTGCCGCAACGCATCGGCCCACTGGCACGGGGGCGCGTGCTGGCGGCGCATCTGGGCAGCGGTGCCAGCCTGTGCGCCTTGCAGGATTTGCAGAGTCGGGCGACGACCATGGGTTTTTCCGCGCTGGACGGCTTGATGATGGGCACACGCTGTGGCGCCATCGATCCTGGTGCCGTTCTGTATTTGATGGAGGTTGAGAAACTCACGCTGGAGCAAGTGGCGCATTTGTTGTATGACGAATCGGGTTTGCTGGGCGTCTCAGGCGTATCGGCCGATCCATCGGTATTGTTGCCGTTGGAAGGGCGTGACGATGCGGTCGGTGAGCGTGTGCGTGCGGCACTGGACTTGTATGTGCATCGCATTGTGCGTGAAGCGGGGGCTTTGATTGCGGTACTGGGCGGCTTGGAAGTGTTGGTCTTTACGGCGGGTATAGGTGAGCACAGTGCGCCGATTCGAGCACGCGTTTGTGCGGCGTTGTCGTGGCTGGGGGTGGAGCTGGATGCAACGCTGAACCTGCAGAACGCCAGCGTCATTTCCACCTTGCAGAGCAAGGTGCTGGTGGTGGTGGAGCCGACCAACGAAGAGTGGATTGCCGCGTTGCAGGCCGATACGCGCCTACATGCTGCAGCGGCGGCGCTAGCTTGAACTGAGCCGGTCTTGCCAGGTGGCAAACTCCAAAGGCCGACTGCCGAAATGCACGGCATTACCGGCATGTGCCCTGTACGTACGGAGCAGAAAATTGATGCCATCCATTGGCATTTTTTGAGCAGAGATGGTTGAGAACGTGATAAAAATTACCCGCAAGGCGATAGCTTGGGCCGTCGGTCACCAGACAGTCCAAGCTTGCATTTTTAGTTATTCATCCCAAAATTTATTGAGCGCATCGATATGCTTCTCTGATGCCTTGCGCAGAAACGCCGCAGCTATCATAGCCAAGCGAAACAAATTGGACGCATCTGTTTTACCAATCGCTGGTGCAGATTTTTGTTCTGGATCGCCGTCTTGATTTATCTCATGCACTAAATTACTGGCGTAAATGATTTGCAGGCCGGAGTGGATGCCTGCGCTCGCATCGCGTGCGAGTTCGATGAAATCAGCGAAGCGCTCGAATTTTCCGGGACCGTGAATCCAATGGAAATCTTCGTGGGTTGGGGGGATGGTGTTTTGATCAGACGAGTCAATGCTAGGCATGTAAACCTCCGTATACGATAGTTGAACCGTGTCCCGCTGCTAAACGGGGTGGGCGGCAAATGACAGGGTTAGCAGACCGGTGTATACGGTACCCGGCAGGCCGAAGCCTCCCTGACACTGCCGCCCGTAGAATGAACGACATGGTACAGACGAAAAAAAACGCCAGGGAGGCGGTTATCCGCCGTATACACATCGAGCTGCTAAACCCGGTCCCTTTATCAGGGACAGTCGCAATACTGTTCTGATGATGGCAGAGTGTCAAGTAATTTGTGTGCAGTATTTTCGTTGTCAGCTACAACGCTCTGGTATCCGTTTCATCCAGACTATGCCGAACTGTCCACCAGGCAGATTTATACGCAGGTAGAAATACGGCAATTGCAGCAGGTGTATGCCAGTCATTCAGGGGTGTTGAGGCGGGGCAAGGGCGCGCAAGCGGAGGCAGATGAGGTCTAGTCGCCCAGCGATGCAAAAACGCCGCACAGACCTTATGAGTTGTGCTGGATGGCGAGGCCGAAGAAGAAAGCGAGAACGATGTTTGATCTATTTGTATAGCACTAAGTGCTATAATGACGCGCAATACTTTACCCTGAACCGTATGCAAATCTTCCAGACGAAATGGTTTGCTCGCTGGGCAGCCAAAGAAGGCTTGTCTGAGCAGACGTTACGTAATGCAGTGAGCGAGATGGAACAAGGCTTGATCGATGCGCATCTTGGCGGCCACGTCGTTAAAAAACGTGTTGGCCTGGGTGGGCGTGGCAAGAGCGGCGGGGTACGGACGATATTGGCGTTTCAGGTCAAGAATAAGGCTTTCTTCTGGTATGGCTTTACGAAGAACCAGCGTGACAATATCAGCGACAAAGAATTGCAGGGGTTAAAACTGTTGGCGGCCAACTTGCTGGGCTATGATCGTAAGGCGCTGGATAGGGCGATCAGGGCGCAGGAACTTGTGGAGGTTAGTGATGAAGAATGACAAATTATTGGATGTATTGCATGGCACCGCACAAGGCTTGCACGCTGTAGGCGTGATGGATGCCATGACGATGCGAGAGTTTGATGCCTTGTGTCTGACGCCGGTGCAGTCCTATAGCGCCGCACAGATCAAGGGGCTTCGGTTGCGTTTCAAAGCGAGTCAGGCTGTGTTTGCCGCCTATCTCAATACCAGTCCTTCGACGGTACAGAAATGGGAGCAGGGGCAAAAACACCCTAATGGCCCCTCCTTGAAGTTACTTAACCTAGTTGATCGCAAAGGGCTGGAAGCGCTGACCTGACAAGCATGTCACTGTAAGTAAGCGAAGGCCTGTTCAGGCCGTATGGTGACGTCCTTCTCCGTTCGCCGATCTATCATCGTTCCTTCAGATGCTTCTCTGGAGAGAAAAAATCAGCATTCCCCCAGCCGCAGCGAAGCCCCTTAAAATAGCCGCTCCTCCATCCCGAACCGAATCGGAACCGCCCGAATGGAATTGCGCCAACTCAGATATTTCGTCGCCATCGTCGACCATGGTTCCTTGTCACGCGCAGCGCGTGTGCTGCACATCGCCCAGCCGGCATTGACCCAGCAGATTCGCCAACTGGAAGAAGAGCTGGCGGCGCAATTGCTGCACCGCTCGGCACAAGGCGTGATCGCCACCGACGCCGGCAAAACCTTCTACGAGCACGCCCAGGCCATCCTCAAACAAGTCGCCGACGCCAAATCGGCGGTCGCCCAATCCAACGATAAACCCTCAGGCTCAGTGGCCCTGGGCATTCCACAAAGCGTCTCCGGCGCGCTGGCGCTGCCGCTACTGACCGCCGTGCGGGCCCGCTATCCGGAAATCACCTTACTGCTGACCGAAGAGCTGACCGGCAACCTGATCGTGCAATTGCGCTCCGGCCGCATCAATCTTGCCGTACTGTTTGACGACGGCCAGTTGTCCGCATTCGCCAGCACACCCATGGTGGAAGAACAGATGATGTACATCACCCGCCGCGACTCCCAGTACGGTGCCGGGCGCAGTAAATCAGTGTCGCTGGCCAAGGCCATCAAGGCGCCGTTGATTCTGCCGGGTTTGCAACACGGCGTGCGCCCGCGTATCGAAAATAGGGTGCGCGCTCAGGGCATGTCACTCGACAACGTCATTGAGATCAATTCAGTCGCCATCCTGAAATCCGCAATTCTGGCCGACATCGGCGCCACCATCTTGCCGGTGGCACCCTTGCTGGCAGATATCGAGCGCGGCGACATGGTGGCATTGCCCATTAGCGGCGAAGCGATGTCGCGCACGCTGGCGCTGTGCGCCTCCAAAAATATTCCCCTCACCAATGCTGCCGCCGCCGTCGAACGCTTGGTGCTGGAAGTCACCGATGAATTGTGTCGCAACGGCCGTTGGCTACATGCGGTGGCATTGGCGCGTGAATGAACAAAGAGGCACGCGTCAGTTACTTTGATCGGCGTCCCTGACCAGGCGCATACCTACCAGCGTGTAACGCGTGGTTGTCGTATTCCAATTACGGAAAGCGCAACGCGCATAGAGCGACCAGGTGTGCCAAGAGCCGCCGCGGCGCACCTTCACATTGCCATCCGGCGCACCCTGTGGGTCGGCTAACGGGGAGTTGGCGTAGGTGTCTTCGCCATACCAATCTGCGGTCCATTCCCAGGCGTTGCCCACCATATCGTAGAGTCCGAAACCGTTGGCAGGGAAACTTCCTACCGGCGAAGTAAACGCAAATCCATCGTGGCTCTTCAAGGCATGAGAGGCAAATTGCGGCCAGTTGGGGGCGGCATCGGCGTCAAAGGTATTGGCGATGAGACTCAAGCCTTCCGGCGCATCGCCATTGGGATAGCGGGTCTGGGTGCCACCACGGCAAGCATATTCCCACTCGGCTTCGCTCGGCAGGCGATAGTGTGCGTGCTCTTTTTTGCTCAACCAATCGGCCAGTGCTACGGCATCGTTCCAGGAGACATTCAGGACCGGATGATCATCGCCCTGAGGAAAGCCGGGATTGCGCCAGCTGTACTTCGGATTGCGTCCCTCGAATGCATCTTTGCGCTCGGTCTTTTCTGGGTCATAGCTGGGGTTGTAGCCATAGCCGCCGGTTTTATCGCGAATCGATTCAGGCACATAGCCGGATTCGGCGACGAATTTGGCAAACTCGCCAACGGTCACCAGATATTTGCCGATATAAAACGGCCGGGTGATGTTGACTTTATGCAGCGGCCGTTCGTCGTCAAGGTCTTGCAGACGTTTTTCTTCGTAATCGGGATAGGCCGCTTTGAGCGACGCCAGCGATTCGTCGGTGCCCATCATGAATTGGCCGGCGGGGATCAAGACCATCGTCATGCCAATCGAGTTTTCGATGGCGGCTGGCAGCGGATTGGTTTGCTGGGCGTGGGCAGTCATCAGAACCATGCTGAGCAGCATGGTCAATAATCTTGGGGGGCGTGATGTCAAGTTTTCTCCATTTTTATCATCGTCGAGGCGTTTCCCTGCTCCTCGACTGCGCACCATACCATATTGCCCACGCTACGTAGCCAGCGCTTGCTTGCCGGGCGTCAGTTCTGATCGACTGCCGGATCGGGCAGGGCAGTGCCATCCATGAGCGCTGCCACCACGCGCTCACCCAGCCCCAGGCCGACGCTCATGCCGACGCCGGTGTGCATCAAGACCACCGTGGTACGGTCATCGATGGCGGTGGCCGAGAACGGTCCCGGCCCCTTGCTGCCATACACGCCTTGCCAGCGCTCCAGTACATTGAGCTTGAGGCCTAAGGTGTGTTCGGCCAGCGCGATGAGCAACTGATCGATTTCTTCATTGTTGAACGGTGGTGCATCGACACCGTAATAATGCGAATCGCCGATGATCAGTTCCTGATACGGCGTTGGGCTGATCAGTAAATGGATGCCATGGCGCTGGAGCGCCGGCATGGTGGCGGCAATTTCAGCCTCCACCAGGGCGGCGCTGGGCAAGTCTGAGAAGGCGCCGTAATGGGTGCATGATAAGCCGGTCAGCACCGCATGGGTGAGCGTAAAGCGTTCCTGCGGCGCGGCGCGCAGCATCTGCAGGCGGCATACCTTCAGGTTCATGGTGCTTAGCTGTTCGGCAAACAGGGTCTGGTAATCATGTCCGGAGCAGACAATGGTGCGCTCGGCCCGGAAGTTGCCGGCGCTGGTTTCCAGTTGGCCGTCAGCGGCATGCTTGACCAAGGTATTGAAATGGAATTGCACACCCTGCGATTGCAGGTAACACACCAGTGCCGGAATCGCTTCACGCGAATACAACTGTAAGTCGCGCGTGCCATGCAGGACTGCGCGATGATGGCGGAAGCGTCCGCCGTACAAGGTATCCAGTTGTGCGCCATGCAACAGCGAGGCTTCGTAACCGTGCTGACGCGCACGCACGATCATGAATTCTTCCAGCACCGCCTGTTCGGCAACGGTGCGCGCAAACAGCAAGGTGCCGGCTTCGCGTGCACTGAAGTTGGCGCGTTGCGCCAGATGTAGCCACAGTTCACGGCTTTGCTGGGCCAGCGCCAGCATGATGCCAGGCGGTTGGCCGGTTACCAGCGCTTGGCCAAAATTGCGAATCGAGGCGCCAATCGGGGTGCTGGTGCGCTCAAACACGGCCACGCGCTGGCCACGTTTGACCGCGGCAAAAGCGTGTGCCAGGCCGAGCATGCCGGCGCCGATTACGGCCACATCAACGTGGTCCATCTTGCTAGTGCTCATACCTTGCTCCATCAGACGATTTGGTCAAAATACCTTGGCTTAGCCCATTGTCGGGCAATGCGGCTGAGCCAAGCGATTTCGGAGGGATCGCCGTTGCTACAGCGATCCGCTTACTGGCAAGACCATGAATTCAGGCTCGGCCTTGCTTTCGTAACGCTTGCTCCATTCGGTCAGAATGCGATCGCGATTGTCGCGGCGGCGTGGTACCGCCGTGCATCGGCCAGCGATAGCGTCGGCAACAGAATCATCGTGCGGGAAGGTATCGGCAGGCATAGGCAAGACTATGGATATCACGCTCTTTCGCTAAGACTATGCCGGGTTCGACCAGAAAGTGAGCGGATATTACGATGCCAATGTTACCGCTGGATGACAGCCGTAGCCTGAGGTGTTCGTGCTGCCAATGCGGCGTAGCGCTGCTGGGATCAGCCCGCCAGAAATGCCGAAATCAGCGGCGCGACCTGCTCGGGCTGGCGTCTGGCCAGGTCGTGTTGGCCGCCAGGGATGATGTGCAGGCGGGCATTGGGAAGTCGGGCTGCCAGTCTTTCTCCGACCGCAATCGGACTGATGGGGTCGGCGTCGCCCCAGATCAGCAGCACCGGCATACGTAGCTTGTGCAGTGCAGTACCGAGGTCTTCTCGGTTATCGAGGAACCAGCGTGGCCAACTTGGGTTGGCCGCCGCAAGGGCGCCACGCCAGTCCGGTACTGGCAGACCTTGCATATCGATGCCGCCGGAGGTGGCGCATAGCACCAGATGGCTGAGCGCATCGGCATGCGCCAACGCTGCCTTGATGGCCACGATGCCACCCATGGATTGCGCAATGATGGCGCTGCCGGGAACGATGTCGGCGCCCACGCGTTGCGTCAGATCGTCCAGCCCGTGTATGGCAGGATCTGCAGGATTGTTGCCGAAACCGGGCCAGCCATAATGGATCCGTTCGGCCGGACCGCTCAAGGCAGTGGCGACGGGTTGCCAGAACGTGGCGTCGCCGGCAGCGCCGGGAAGAAACAGGAGTTTTGAGGGCATGTTCAAACAGTCTGCAAGATGCAGTCGTTTAGATTCTGCTCATGACGGCGGCTACGGCCCAGGCGATCAGCCCGGCGCTAACAGCCACCACCGTCAGATGGTGATGCGGGATGAACCTGCTGATCAAGGGGAGAAGCAAATAAAGGAGGATGCCTGTGAGAATGCCGGTGATGACTGTTTTCATGACTTGATATAGTGGTGGAAAAGGGGAATGCGCTGTCCGGTTCGGCCAAACCAATCGAGCGTATCGATCCTACCATTGATTGCGGGCATCGGCGAATGGGAGATGCTCGAAGTCATGGGGTATATTAAAAACTTATGACCCTATCGACAATCGGTATTTCCTCCCGCTTCTCCAGAGCGCATAGACTTCAGTCACAGCAGAACCCGGTCAACGGGGTGTTGTGAAGACTGTTACCACAGTCCCTTGTCTGGCAGTGACGCATCGTACCCGGTGCGGTAATGGCAGACGATATCTGAATAAACATTTTGGAGACCACCATGCCTATTGCTTCGGCAGCTCAGCCTGCTGGATCGCCTATCTTGTCAGACGTGACAGGACAGACGATCCTCGCCATCCCGACCCCGCTTGCGGCGGTCAACCTGGACGACAAATACACGGCCACCAGCGGCAGCATCTATCTATCCGGCATACAGGCGCTGGTACGCTTGCCTTTATTGCAATATCTGCGCGATCAGCAAGCCGGTCTGAATACCGCCGGTTTCATCTCCGGTTATCGCGGCTCGCCCCTGGGCGGGCTCGATGAGGCCTTATGGAAGGCGCAGCCGCATCTGGCGGCGCATCAAGTGCGCTTTGTGCCAGGCACCAATGAAGACATGGCAGCCACGGCAGTGTGGGGCACCCAGCAGATCGACCTGATCGGGCCGGCCAAGGTGGAGGGCGTGTTTGCCATGTGGTACGGCAAGGGCCCTGGCGTGGACCGCTGCGGCGACGTGCTCAAGCACATGAACCATGCCGGCACCGCCGCCAAGGGCGGGGTACTACTGGTGGCCGGGGATGATCACGGTGCCTATTCATCGACCCTGCCACATCAGTCTGACCATATTTTTTCGGCCTCGATGATCCCCATGCTGTATCCCTGCAATGTCCAGGAATACCTTGATCTCGGTTTGCATGGCTGGGCTATGTCGCGCTTTTCCGGCTGCACAGTGGGTTTCAAGGCGCTCGCCGATACCGTCGAGTCGAGCGCGTCGGTGGACGCCGATCCGTTTCGCGTGCAGATCCGCTTGCCGAACGATTTCGTGATGCCGGTCGGGGGCCTCAATGCCCGTCTGTCGACCGATACCCTGGGCGTGCAGGCGCGTAAGCAGGAAGCGCTGATGCAGGATTACAAGATTTATGCGGCGCTGGCTTATGCCCGCGCTAATCAGCTTAACCGCGTCATGATCGATAGCCCAAAGGCACGTCTGGGCATCATCGCTTCCGGCAAATCTTATCTGGATGTGCTAGAGGCGCTCAGTGAACTGGGTATCGACGAGCAGTTCGCCGCCGAGCTCGGTCTGCGCCTGTTCAAGGTGTCCATGCCTTGGCCGCTGGAGCCGGAGGGCGTGCGTGCCTTCGCGCAAGGGCTTGATGAAATCCTGGTGGTGGAAGAAAAACGCCAGATGGTCGAATACCAGCTCAAGGAGCAACTCTATAATTGGCGCGACGATGTGCGCCCGCGCATCATCGGCAAATTCGATGAAAAAGGCGAATGGGTGGCGCCGCGCGGTGAATGGCTGTTGACTTCGAAGGCGGATTTTTCGGTGGCGCAAATCGCCCGCGTGATCGCCGCACGCATTGCGCGCTTTCATACCAGCGATTTGATCAAGGCGCGCCTGGCGTTTCTGGACGCCAAGGATGCCGTGCTCGGCAAAGCCGTCAGCACGCCGCCGCGCCCGGCCTATTACTGCTCTGGCTGTCCGCACAATACCTCGACCAAGGTGCCCGAAGGCAGCTTGGCGCTGGCCGGCATCGGCTGCCATGTGATGGCCACGGCGATCTATCCGGAATTCAACAAGCTGACCACCCACATGGGTGGCGAAGGTGCGCCCTGGATCGGACTGGCACCATTTTCGCAACTACCGCATGTGTTCGCCAACTTGGGTGACGGCACCTATTTTCACTCCGGCTATCTGGCCATTCGCGCTGCGGTGGCGGCCAAGGTCAATATGACCTACAAGATTCTGTACAACGATGCAGTGGCCATGACCGGCGGTCAGCCGGTCGACGGTATTACCTCGGTGCCGATGATTGCGCAGCAGATGGCGGCCGAAGGCATACAGCGCATCGCCTTGGTGACCGAAGACCTGAGCCGTTACGCCGATCGCAGCGGCCTGCCGGCGGCCGTCAGCCTGCATGACCGCAAGGACATGGATGCGGTGCAGCGCGCGTTGCGTGAAGTCAGCGGCGTCAGTGTGTTGATCTATGACCAGACCTGCGCCGCCGAGAAGCGCCGCCGTCGCAAAAAAGGCGAATATCCTGATCCCGATCAGCGCCTGTTCATCAATGCTGCGGTCTGCGAGGGCTGCGGCGATTGCGGCGTGCAATCCAACTGCACGGCGATTTTGCCGCTGGAAACCGAGTTTGGCCGCAAACGCGTGATTGATCAGTCGTCCTGCAACAAGGATTATTCCTGTGTCAACGGCTTTTGCCCGAGCTTTGTCACCGTCAGCGGCGGTCGTCTCAAGAAATCCAAAGCCGGTGATCCGCGCCAGCAGCCTGCCGAGGTGTTTGGCGTCTTGCCATTGCCAACAATCCCTGCCTGCGAAACACCTTTCAACATCCTCATCAACGGCATCGGCGGCACCGGCGTCATTACCATCGGCGCCTTGATGGGCATGGCTGCGCATCTGGAGGGCAAGGGCGTGTCGGTGCTGGACATGACCGGGATGTCGCAAAAGAACGGTTCAGTCACTTCCCATGTGCGTATTGCCAACACCGCCCAAGCATTGCGCGCGCAACGCATTGCCACCGGCGAAGCCGACCTGATTCTGGGCTGCGACATGTTGACGGCGGGTTCGCACGAAGCGATTTCGAAGATGCGCCCCGGGCGCACGCGCGCCGTGGTGAATGTGCATCAACAGCCGCCGGGGCAATTCGCCAAGAATCCGGACTGGCAATTCCCGTTTGCCGAAGTCAAGGCCTTGATCCTTGACGCAGTCGATCAGCAGGCCGATTTCATCGATGCCACGCAACTGGCGACCGCGCTGATGGGCGACACCATTGCCACCAATCTGTTCATGCTCGGCTATGCCTGGCAGCGTGGCGCGGTACCGCTCGGTGAAGCCGCCTTGCTGCATGCCATCGAGATGAATGGCGTCGCTGTTGAGGCCAATCAGAACAGTTTTCTCTGGGGGCGGCGCGCAGCAGTCGATCTGGCGCGGGTGCAAGCCATTGCCATACCGGCGCAGCCGGTGCTGCTGCAGATGCCGCAAACGCTGGACCAGTTGCTCAAGCGCCGGATTGCCTTCTTGACTGACTATCAGGATGGCGCTTACGCCGAGCAGTTCGCCAGCTTCGTCGACCAGGTCCGCGCGCGTGAGGCTGAGCTAAAGTGCGGCGACAAGCTGAGCACGGCGGTGGCGCGCAATCTGTCCAAGCTGATGGCGTACAAGGATGAATATGAAGTGGCGCGGCTGTATACCGATGGCCGCTTCCTGCAGCAGTTGCAACAGCAATTCGAGGGCGACTTCAGCCTTAGTTTTCATCTGGCGCCGCCGCTGTTTGGCAAGAAAAATGCGCAGGGGCAAGCGCTGAAGACGCGTTACGGCGCCTGGATGATGACCGCCATGCGCGTACTGGCGCGGGCCAAAGTGGTGCGCGGCAGCAAGCTGGATATTTTCGGCTACAGCCAGGAACGTCGCAGCGAACGGCAACTGATCGCGCTTTATCGCGACACCGTGCTGTTACTGTTGCAAGACCTCAGCGCCGAACGCGTGGCGCTGGCCGTCGAGATTGCCAGTTTGCCGGAACAGTTGCGCGGCTACGGCCATGTCAAGGCAGCGGCGCTGGCACAGTTGCAGAATCAGCAGCAAGCCTTGCTCACGCGTTACCGCCTGCACAGCGATCCAGCCCAGGCCGCACGTATGGTGGCGGCCTGAGCAATGTCGCCGGGACGACATCCCGGCGACTTGTTTTGCGCTAAGCTCTACTTCACTAGAAGAAACATAACGATCGGAGACAATCATGGATTTCGAATTGAACCAGGACCAACTGGCCTTTCAAGAGAGTGCGCGCGCCTTTGCCGCTGGTGAGATGGCGCCGCATGCGGCCAGATGGGACGAGGAGGGGCATTTTCCTCTGGACGTGATCGCCAAGGCTGGCGAACTGGGTTTCTGTGGCTTGTATACGCCGGAAGAGGTCGGCGGCCTGGGCTTGTCGCGCCTGGACGCGACCATCGTGTTTGAAGAACTGGCGCACGCCTGTCCGTCCACCGCCGCCTATCTGACTATCCACAACATGGTGAGCTGGATGATCGCCTCCTGGGCCACGCCGGAAGTCAAGGCGCACTGGTGCCAGGCGCTGGCGGCGGGGCAACAGATCGGTTCCTATTGCCTGACCGAGCCCGGTTCGGGTTCCGATGCCGCCTCGCTCAAAACCAGCGCACGTTTGGTCGACGGTCATTACCTCATCAATGGTGCCAAAGCCTTTATCTCCGGCGCTGGCGCGACAGATGTCCTGGTGGTGATGGCGCGTACCGGCGGTGATGGTGCCAAGGGTATCTCCGCGCTCGTGGTACCGGCCAATGCGCCCGGCATCAGCTATGGCAAGAAGGAAGTCAAAATGGGCTGGAACAGCCAGCCTACACGCACCATCAACTTCGACAACGTCAAGGTGCCGGCCAGTCATTTGCTGGGTGCCGAAGGCGAGGGCTTCAAGTTCGCCATGAAGGGGCTCGACGGCGGTCGCATCAACATCGCCACCTGTTCGGTTGGCGCGGCCCAGGCTGCACTCGATGCCGCCCATGCCTACATGAAGGAGCGGCGTCAGTTCAACCGGCCGCTGGCCGATTTTCAGGCGCTGCAATTCAAACTAGCGGATATGCAGACCGAACTGGTGGCAGCGCGCCAGATGGTACGCCTGGCGGCCTGCAAGTTGGACGCCGGTTCTCCCAACGCCACCACCTATTGCGCCATGGCCAAACGGCTGGCCACTGATCTGGGCTTCCAGATTTGTAATGAGGCGCTGCAATTGCACGGCGGTTACGGTTACATCCGCGAATATCCGCTGGAGCGTTATTTCCGCGATGTGCGGGTGCACCAGATTCTGGAAGGCACCAATGAAATCATGCGCGTGATCATCGCCCGCCATTTACTGGGCAACGACAGCAACGAAGATATTCGATGAACAACTACACCAATCTGCAACTGGAGATCAGCGGCCATACCGCGCTCTTGACCTTGTCCAATCCACCGGCCAATACCTGGACTGCTGCCAGTCTGGCCGACCTCAAGCGCTTGGTGCTGGACTTGAACAACAATACGGCGATTTACAGCCTGGTCATCACCGGTGGCGGCGACAAGTTCTTCTGCGCCGGCGCCGATCTGAAACTGTTTGCCGACGGTGACAAGGGCAAGGCACTAGAGATGGCGCGCCGTTTCGGCGAGGCATTTGAAACCTTGAGTGCCTTTCGCGGCGTCTCGATTGCCGCCATCAACGGCTACGCCATGGGCGGTGGTCTGGAATGCGCGCTGGCTTGTGATATTCGCATCGCCGAAAGTCAGGCGCAAATGGCCTTGCCGGAAGCTGCGGTCGGTCTGTTGCCGTGCGCCGGCGGTACCCAATTGTTACCCTGGCTGGTCGGCGAAGGCTGGGCCAAACGCATGATCCTGTGCGGCGAGCGCATCAATGCCGAGACCGCCTTGCGCATCGGTCTGGTGGAAGAAGTGGTGGCGCCGGGGCAAGCACGCCAGCGTGCGCTGGAACTGGCGCAACAGGTTGACGGCCAAAGTCCGGCCAGTGTCGCCGCCTGCAAGACGCTGATTCAGGGGGCGCGTCGTCAGGCTCCGGCTGGCATCCTGCCACTGGAACGTGAGGCCTTCATCACTCTGTTCGATGGCGCCGACCAGCAAGAGGGTGTCAATGCCTTCCTGGAAAAGCGCAAGCCTATCTGGAATTAGCGCATCTGCCTTGCAGGACACGACCAATTTCGGTAAACCGTTACTTGCCCAGCGCGTGTTTTTCCAGCAGATAGTGAAATTGCAGCAGCGTGGTGGCATCTGCCACCGCTTCGCGTCCAAGGTCGATATCGACAAAACGACGTAGGCATCCATCCCGACACAGGGCGCCACTTTCAAGCAAAGAAGATATTTTATTCTCCATATGAATCTGGTGTGGCGAAAGCATTTTCTTCGAGTGCATCGTCAACGAATTCGGTGCGTTTTCATATGGCTGTTGGTTCTGGCAAGGACGAAGGTTCTTGAGGCGAGCCCAAGTGCTCAAGAACTGGAACGATGAAGAACTCCGGCAATCGCCGTCGAAGCCTCGTACCGTGTAGCTTGCGCTAATGGAAAATTGGTCTTGCGCCGGTAAGGTGCTGAAGCCAGAAAATGTGCTGAAAAAATCGGATGAAAGAGGAGGAAAACGGAGGTGGTTTTACTTTCCGTCCATTGATCCTTAAAAATATTGACAGTATTTTTTGTTATCGGCTAACGTGGTTTGTGACGAACGTTCTCGGGTCGCCGCATTTGCTTACCAAACTATAGGAGGTCGATCATTATGTTGCGTTCCGTGCTAAATAGTATTTCGAGACCATTTTTTATCGCCGTTTCGCCGGATGTTTCAGAGTCGGATAATAAAAATCACATGCAATACTCGAGAACTCAGCACATCGCGCACGACATAAAAAACGTCTCACCATCTTCCGGTATAGATGCAAAAATTCAAGCCGTCGGGAAAGTTTTACACGAAAAATCGAAGGATGAAAAAAGCAAGATGGCATCGCGTTTTCTCGAATCACTCCCGGCGAAGAGGGAGGATTCAAACACAGCCATTTCCATCAACTTGGGTTTGCAATTGAATCCTGCGCAATTCGTCCTTGTGACGCATCAGGCTGCAGTGCACGCCAATGATGTGGGCAGCGCACTTCCGCTCGAATCCAACAGCCAATCAAGCGGCGTCGGAGGTTCAGCTTCCGCAATCGTTCCATGGTATGGGATCTCAGGGCTGGATAGGAGACCCATTAATCGAAACTTCGATTCGAATAAACATACCGAGATCGGCGTCAGGCGTCATAAAAGAAATGCGCCTTATGTAAGTGAAGATCAGCTTGGTCGGCTTAAAACCTTGGTTGGTAGAGTCAATCCCCGATGGATCGCGTCACTAAATTTTCTGAAAAAATCTGACTACTCAGGATTTGAATCTGAGAGTGGTCTTCCATCGATGAAGCTTTATAGGCTTGCATCCAGAATATATTTCATTCATAGCGAATTGAAGCTCGTTGAGTTAGACGAAAAAATCAATGGAGTCACTGTCCGCAATGCCATCGATGCAGTGAGTTTGGCGCTATTTGAAATGCACAGATCAAATAAGTTCTGGCAAGCGGTTGGCTTCGCGCTCGAGTACAAGGATAGGATTAATACTGATGATTTGTTAGCGTTCGCCTTATTTCATAAAGGATTGCCTTCGGGAGACCTACATTACCGTTTCGAGCGATTCAAGCAGGAGCGTGAACTAAACATAGAGAGTTCACAAGATGACATAAAAAATCTGTTGGATGTGCACAATGAAAAGCCAGGCGAATTCTCGATTAAAGGGTTTGCGCGCGTCATGGGTATTGAGCCGGAAATTTTCGCGGCTGTGGAGAACAGCGGGCTAGGGAAATTCAGAAAATTAACGGTCTTGGTGTAGTGGTTTAATAAACCCGGACACCAATTTAGGCGAAAATAGTCGCCATAGAGAGGTGTTTGATGAGCAAGCAAAGAAGGACGTTTTCTCCCGAATTCAAGCAGCAGGCTGCAAGCCTGGTTCTG
>Ga0302155_10000048_pt1 | contig 106267 bp, 98 predicted proteins | sample I_Bog_N3_1_FD_193508 | JGI IMG/M metagenome (GOLD analysis project Ga0302155, IMG submission 193508) | Peat permafrost microbial communities from Stordalen Mire near Abisko, Sweden - I_Bog_N3_1 | ecosystem: Environmental > Terrestrial > Soil > Wetlands > Peat | place: Sweden: Abisko, Stordalen... | reverse complement strand
CGGGTCACTGGGCCTTCGCCACGCGCGACGGCTTTACCCTAGCGCCGCAACTGCCGGTCACGCTCAGCGACGCGCAAGATGCCAGTGACTTTATGATTGACGCGTTGTATGTCCCGGCCGCCGATCGCAGCCGCGCCGACACGCAAGGGGGCGTGGAGCTCGATCTGGCGGCGCGGCGGGTCGCGCACCGAGCGCCGCCGTTGCAGCGCAAGCGCGCCACGGACTCGCCGGCGGATCAGCCCATGGCGGGCGGCCTGCAATTAGGCCCGCGCTACCGCCTGAGCGGCAGCGGTGGCGATCAGGCCGACATCGTGCGCGGCACCGCTGGCGACGATGTGTTGCGCGCCGGCCGCGGCTACGACCGGCTGATCGGCAATGGTGGCAGCGATGTGTTTGTGATCGAGGCCGAGCCGGGCGCGGTGGAAATCGACACCCGAGCCCCCGCGGGCGCGACGCCGGGCGCGCAAAACGCGCTGGTGCTGGCGAGCCTGCTTGGGCGCGCGGAACTGTCGATCAGCGGCGATGACGTGCTGATTCGCGCCGAGATGCCGCCGGCGTCGGCGCGCGCCGCGCCGCCCACGCGCACCATTCGCCACCTCGGCGGCGCGCGCGCCGAGCGCCCCGCGCCGCTGTTCATCATCGACGCGCAGGGCTCGCAACTGCATTGGCAGGTGGAGCACAACGCCGACGGACAGGCCACGATCGCCCACTATACCCAGATCGCAGGTAGCGTCGGTTGCGCCCTGGGCGCGCGCGCGGGAGCGCGCAATCTGCTGTTAGGCGGCGCGGGCGCCGACACCTTGTTTGCGCAGTCGCCGGGACAGCTACTGCGCGGCGGCGACGGCGCCGACCGCTACATCGTCGATTGGATGCCCGCCACGGACGCGGACAGCGAGGCCTACCTCATCGACAACCAGGCGGAGGATGGCGCGCTCGATACGCTGGAGATTCGCACCACGCTGCCGCCGGGGCATTTCGCGCTGGCGCGCATCAATGACGATCTGGCGATCACCGAGCGGCTACCGGGCACGGAGGCGCATGCGGAGCAAAGGGTCGCCGCCATGATACTCGTCGATTATTACCGCGCCGGCGCACAACGCCATCTGGCGCTGGAATTAAGCGCGGTGGGCGGTATGATCACCCAGCGCATCGAAGCCGACGAACTGGAGCAGTTGGCGCTGGACCCGGAGATTGCGCGGCTGACACCCGCGCCCTCGGCGGCCTTGGCGCGTCTACTTCAGGCGAGCGCCGGGTTTGGCGCCGCGGGTGGCGCCGATCTATCCGCCGCGCAGACCACGGCCATGATCGCGCCTCAAGCGCTATTGGCGGCGGTATGAGGGTTGCGCGCGTGGGTGCGCTGCTGTGCGCGGTTTTGGCGCAGCGAGCGTTGGCCTTCGATTTGCTTGATGCCTGGCGCGCCACGCTCGAGCATGACGCGGCTTACGCCGCCGCCGCCGCCGAGTACCGCGCCGGGCAGGAACAGGGCGCGCAAGGGCTGGCCTTGCTGCTGCCGCAGCTTGGTTTAACCAGTGGACAGAGTCGCGCTAGTCAGAATCAACGCAGCTATGCCGACGATCCGGGACGCCGGCTTAAAAACCGTACACACAGCAATGGCGTCAATTTGACTCAGCCGCTATTCGATGTCGCTCGCTACGCCAATTATCGGCAAGGGCTGATCAAGCAGGATATTGCCGAGATCGAGTTTAAAAACGCTCAGCAGCAATTGATGCTGGATGTTGCGAGCGCGTACTTCGCTGTGTTGCTGGCGCAAGATACGCTGGCGGCGACCGAGGCGGCTAAACGCGCCATGTGGAATCGCTGGCAGCAGGCAATAAGTGAAATGGAACTCGGCAGCGCCATGATGACCGATGTCTACGAAGCGCAGGCTGGTTACGATAATGCGCGGGCGGATGAAATTCAGGGCCAAAGCGAGCTCGAACTCGCGCGCCAGACTCTGGCGCGTTTAAGCGGACTTGACGCGCTGCAGATTAAGCCATTGAACACGCGGATGTTACTGCAAGAGCCCGAACCGGCGACGTTGCAAGGCTGGTTGGACTTGGCCTTGGACGCTAGCCTGAAAATTCGTGGCAAACAGCGCGCGTGGGCGCTGGCGCAGCAAGGCTTGCTGGAGAAACGCGCCGGCCACTTGCCGGTATTGCAGTTTAACGCCGGCTACCAGGAGACCAAGAATAGCGAGCCGGACAATCGCTTGCCCGGACCCGCGCGCGCGCGCGGCACCACGCTTGGGTTAAATCTTACGCTGCCGTTGTTTTCGGGGGGCTCAACCCAGTCTCATGTGCGGGAAGCCGCCGCGCGCCTGGATGGCGCGCGTGATCAGATGGAGGACGCGCGCCGTCAGACGCGCGAAGAGGTGCGTCGCGCCTGGCTTGGCGTCAGCAATGGCGCGGCCTTGGTGCGCGCCCAGGAGCAGCGGCTGATTTCGGCCAGGAGCAAGCTCGAGGCGACGCGCCTGGGTCGGGAGGTCGGTGTGCGCGGCAATCTGGATTTGCTGCGCGCCGAGCAAGACTATAGCGATGTCTTGAAGCAGCGGGCCAATGCCCGTTATCGCTATTTGACCGCAAAGTTGCAACTGGCGCGGGCGGCGGGGACGCTGGATGAGACGATTCTGCGTCAGGCGAACTTGGCGTTGGGCCCGGCAGACGCCAGCCCCTGAATGACCGAGGTTGGCCGCGCCGCCGGTCTTTTTAGTTCGGAGTGAACAAGGGGCTGAATTTTCGCGCCAGCGCTTCGAGATATTCGGTATCAATCGCGTCGAACTGCGCGGTGGTGTCCGCGTCCACGTCCAGAACCGCGGCAACCTGGCCCTCCGTGTCAAATAGCGGTACCACGATTTCCGAGCGCGAGCTCGACGAGCAGGCAATATGTTCGGGGTAAGTGTCAACGTCTTCGACCACAATGGTTTGCGCTTTCTGCCAGGCGCCACCACAAACACCCTTGCCGCGCGCAATGCGCGTGCAAGCCAGTGGGCCTTGAAATGGGCCCAAGACTAATTGTGTGTGTTGAACCCGATAAAACCCGACCCAGAGCCAATCGAAAGTCATTTTTAGCATGGCGCTGACATTGGCCATGGCTGCGATCAGATCGGTCTCGCCGTCCAGTAGCGCATCGATTTGCGGCAGCAGGGTGGTGTAACGCGCGCGTTTGTCATTGCTCGTGCTGGTGATTAAATGTTCGCTCATGGTGTCGTGTCGTTCTGAGGGGTCTAAGATGATAGCGCAACCTTGGTTTTCGTTGCGCGCAAAGGGTGGCCGAAACAGATATTTCTGTCATTATCGAACATTCAGGAATAATCATACTATGCAATCGATGCCTGATCTGGTGGAACGCTTTATCCAGCATTTTGGCGAGCGGGGGCAACTTTGGGGTCTTAACCGTACCGTCGGCCAAATCTATGCCCTGATTTTTCTGTCTCCGCGAGCGCTGAATGCCAACGATATTGTCGAGCGCCTGGGGATGTCGCGCTCGAATGTCAGTACGGGATTGAAACAGTTGCAAGAATGGCGTTTAGTCAAAATGTCGCACCAGCAAGGGGATCGTCAAGAGTACTTCGAAACCCCGAAACAGATCTGGGAAGTGTTTCGTACCTTGGCTCAAGAGCGACGCCGACGCGAGATTGAACCGACATTGAGTTTCTTGCGTGAAGCATTGACCTGCGAGGTCGCGGACGATCAAGAGCGCGCGGCGCAAGCGCGTATGCGCGAAATGCATGATTTGATCGATTTATTCAATGGCTGGTTCGACGATATTCAGAAGCTGTCGCCGGAAACCCTGGAGCGTCTGATGCGCCTGGGCTCGCGCGTATCTCGGGTGCTGGATGCGCTGGCGCCAGCGCGACGCAATGATCCATGAAAAACGCCGCGAGCATGCGCCACGCGGCGTTGGTATTGAGGATCAGCGCGAATTACATCGTGTGTTGACCGCCGTTCATCGCAATATTGGTGCCGGTGATATAGCCGGCAATATCCGAGGCGAGAAAACCCACCAGCGCCGCCACTTCTTCCGGTTTGCCCAAACGTCCCACCGGAATCTGCGCCACGATTTTAGCGCGTACATCTTCGGCGACCGCCATGACCATGTCGGTTGCAATATAACCGGGTGATATGGTGTTGACCGTAATTCCCTTGCGCGCCACTTCTTGCGACAGAGCCATGGTGAACCCATGCATCCCGGCCTTGGCCGCCGAGTAATTGGTCTGTCCAAACTGTCCTTTTTGCCCGTTGATCGACGATACATTGATCACCCGGCCCCAGTTGGCTTCCAGCATGCAATCGATCACCGGCTTGGTCATGTTGAATACCGAATCCAGATTGGTACGCAACACGGCATGCCAGTCATCAGCGGTCATTTTGCGGAAGGTGCCATCGCGCGTGATGCCCGCGTTATTGACCAACACCGAGATGGTGCCAATTTCCTTGTGGATCTGCTCCACCATGCTTTGGCACATGTCAGCGTCGGTTACATCGCATTGATAGGCGTGCACATCGAATCCCAGGCTCTTCATGTCGGCCAGCCATGCCGTTTCTTTGCCCGGTTTACTGTATGTGGTGATCACGACGTGGCCGGCTTGCGCCAATGCCTTGCAGATCGCCGTGCCGATTCCACCCATGCCGCCGCTCACCAGAGCGATGCGCTTGGTCATAGAAAATCTCCTCTTTTATTTTGTTTGAATGCAAACGACATTGCCGTCGTCATATTAATTATGGCATTCGTACGGTAAAAGCAAGGAGTAAAATTGTAAACGGGCAAATAGGCTAGTTGATCTCTTGAGATGGATTAAAAACAGGGAGATGGCCGCTAAAAATATCCGTGTCAGAGGTCTAGACTGTTGTGCCGAGGAGTGGCGACGGTTAACGATGGGGCGGGGGCCGCAGTCGGCGATTTTCCCTGAATGGCCATCCCCGCCGGGAAGCAAGGATGACGAGGCTGATAGTGGTGGGGTGGGGGCTGCGGCGTGGAGAGCCAGGCCGCATGGTGGCTACTTAAGCTGGTCGATCAAGCGCTGCAGTAAATTCAAGCGATAGGGCCGAATGCCGCCGCTTGCGGTTGCTTCCTTGATGGCGCATCCGGGTTCGGCGCGGTGGCTGCAGTTGTGAAAGCGACATTGGCCAATCAGCGGACGCATTTCCGGAAAGTAGTAAATTAAATCGCTGGCTTTAATGTGCTTGAGCCCGAATTCTTGTAGTCCCGGAGAATCGATCAAGTGGCTGTTGGCATTCAGGTGATACAGGGTCGCATGGGTGGTGGTGTGCCGTCCGGTATCCAGCGAGGTGGAAATTTCAGCGGTGCGCGCCAGGGCCGCGGGCAGCAGCGCATTGGTCAAGGTGGATTTGCCCATGCCGGATTGCCCGACCATGACGCAAGTCTGGCCCTCTAGCCAGGGGGTGAGCGCGGAGATGTCTTGCTTGGCCGACAGCGTCACCATCTGATAGCCCAGACTGCGGTAGGCTTCAAGTGCTTGCATGTACGCAGCGGTTTCGGGCAGGTCGGCCTTGTTGACCACAATCACCGCGTCGATCTCGGCGGCTTCGGCGGCGATCAGGCAGCGATTGAGCAGATCTTCACTCGGGGTTGGCACCGCCGCGGTGACAAATAAAATGCGCGTGACATTGGCGGCAATGATTTTGGTGCGCCAGTCGTCCTGGCGATACAGCAAACTGCGGCGCTCGCACAGTGCCTCGATGACGGCCTGTTCCTGGTTTTGAATCAGAATTTCGACCCGGTCGCCACAGGCGAAATCGACACGCTTGCCGCGTGTGGTGCAGTCATATTCCCGGGCTTCGGTTTCGACCACAAAGCGACGGCCATGGCTGCGGATAATCTGTCCAATTTGTGTTGTCATGAGTTCTGCGTAAATAGCGCTTGGCATTTTGCGGCGCAGATAAAATCGTTGAGTGTCAGGTGTCCCGCGTCATGGGTGCTCCATTCGGCGCGCACCCGGTTGTAGTGCACAGACAGATCGGGGTGGTGATCTTCATGGTGGGCAATCCAGGCCAGCGCGTTCACAAAGGCCAGGGTTTCATAGTAATCGACAAATTCAAAGGTTTTGACCAGATGCTGATCGATGATCTGCCAGCCGGGCAGCGCCGCGCAGAGTTGCTCGATTTGCTCCGGCACCAGTGCCTGGCCGGCGTGTTGCGGGTTGCAATGCATGGCGATCAGATTCATGGCGATAGTCCTTTGAGATGAGCAATACGGATCGATGCCGGTGGATGTGAGTCGTAAAACGTTGAGTACCAGGGGTCTGGCGTCAGTGTGGCGGCATTGTCACGATACAGCTTCACCAATGCGTGCTCCAGATCGCGGGCTTCAGTCTGTTGCGCGGCGAAGGTGTCGGCTTCAAATTCTTGGCGGCGCGACATGAGGCTCGATAGCGGAGTCAGCGGGAAGGTGAGCGCCGGCGCCGCCATAAAAAATAGCACCAGCGCCAACGCCGGACTTTGGCTGGCAACCCCCAATCCTTGATAAAAAGCCGGAAGCTTGATCAGTACCCCCAGTAGGAACAGGCTGATGAGCGAAAGCATGAAGGTGATGACAATGCGCTTGGTGACATGCTTCTTTTTGAAGTGGCCGAGTTCGTGCGCCAGCACCGCTTCGATTTCGGGCGGGGTCAGGCGGCTGAGCAGGGTGTCGAAGAACACGATGCGCTTGGCTGCGCCGAAGCCGGTGAAATAGGCATTGCCATGGCTGGAACGCGTTGATCCATCCATGATAAATACCCCCTGACTTTTGAAGCCCGTGCGCGCCAGCAGGGTTTCGATGCGCTCCTTGAGCTCCAGGTCGGCCAGAGGGGTGAACCGGTTGAACAGCGGCGCGATGACCGTCGGGTAAAGCGCTACCATCAGTAGGCTGAACGCCGCCCAGACGCACCAGACCCACAGCCACCACAGCGGCCCGGAAATCTGCATCAGCCATAGCACCAGCGCCAATAGAGGCAGGCCAATAACGGCGGACAGCAGCGTGGCGCGCACGCCGTCGCGCAGGTAGAGCATCGGGGTGATTTTGTTGAAGCCGAAGCGAGCCTCAATGCCGAAGGTCGAGAACAGTGAAAGTGGCAGAGATAGCAAGCTGGTGGCGGTCATGGTCAGCGCGATGAACGCCGTGCCATGCAATAGGGCGCTGGTAAACCATGGCGCGCTCCAGCGCCAGAGCGCCTCTAAAGCCCCTCCCAGTGTGAAGCCGAGGATAACCACTGAATCAAATGCGGCTGAAAGGGTCGCCAGACGTACTTTGGCCCGGGTATAGTCCGCGGCGCGCTGATGTTGCTCCAACGGCATGGTGTTGGAAAATGCTTGCGGCACTGCGGCGCGATGCGCGCTAATATGGCGGATCTGGCGCCAGGCCAACCAAACGCGCAAGGCCAGCGACAAAACAACGGCGAAGACAAAAACCATGGTAAACACTGCGGCCATCGGATATCTTTTCTTAGAGGTTTGCCGGATGTTCGGCAATAGCGGAAAATAAACGCATTTTGCAAAGACGGGTAAGTATGGCACAAGATCAGAACAACCTCATCTGGCTCGACATGGAAATGACCGGGCTGAATCCTGATAGCGACCGGATTATCGAATTGGCGGTGGTGATCACCGATAGCCAGCTAAATATTGTTGCCGAGTCTCCGGTGTTAGTGGTGCATCAGGAGCAAGCGGTGATGGATGGCATGGACGATTGGAATAAATCGACCCATGGCCGTTCGGGTTTGATCGAGCGAGTCAAGAACGCCCACGCCAGTGAAGCCGAGGTTGAACAGCAGATGCTGGCCTTTCTGCAGGAATATGTTGGCGCCCGCGTGTCGCCGATGTGTGGCAACTCGATCTGCCAGGATCGACGTTTCATGGCGCGTTGGATGCCGGCGCTCGAAGCGCATTTTCATTATCGCAATCTCGATGTGTCCACGCTGAAAGAGCTGTGCAAGCGCTGGAAACCGGAAATCGCGCGCGGCGTGGTCAAAAAAGGCAAGCATGAAGCGCTGGCGGATATTCTCGAGTCGATCGAGGAAATGCGTTACTACCGAGAACATTTCATTCAGCTATAAGTCTTCAGGCAAAAGGTTACATGTCCGTCCTTCGTCATCACGAGATTAACGCTACCTCCGCCTGGGCCAAGCTGCATCAGCATCAGCGCGCCACGCGGCACATGCACATGCGCCAGCTATTCGAATCCGATGAGCGTCGTTTCGAACGCTTTTCGGTCGAGCTGGAAGGCTTGTTGCTGGATTACTCTAAAAACCGCATCACGGAGCGCACGCTGGAACTTCTGGTCGATTTGGCCCGGACCGCCGACTTGTCGGGCTGGATCGCGCGCATGCGCGCCGGCGAACGAATCAATGTCAGTGAAGACCGCGCGGTGTTGCACACTGCGTTACGCCTGCCGGCGGGGGCGCATTTGTCGTTCGATGGCCGCGATGTGGTGCCTGATGTGCATGATGTGCTCGGGCGCATGCGGCGCTTTAGTCAGCGGGTGCGCTCTGGCGACTGGCTGGGGTATAGCGGTCAGCCCATCAGTGACGTGGTTAACCTGGGTGTCGGCGGGTCGGATTTGGGGCCGCTGGTGGTGACCGAGGCCTTGGCGCCGTACTCCAGCGATCGTCTCAATCTGCATTTCGTGTCGAATGTGGATGGCCAGCATATCGCGCGTACCCTGCAGCGACTGAACCCGCAAACCACCTTGTTTATCGTGGCATCCAAGTCGTTTTCCACCCCGGAAACCCTGCTGAATGCTCAGGCGGCGCGGCGTTGGCTGGTGGAGCACGGTGGTGAATCCGCGGTGAGCCAGCACTTTGTCGCGGTGTCGAGCAATGAGTCCGCGGTGCGCGCTTTCGGTATTGACCCGGCGCATATGTTTGAATTGTGGGACTGGGTTGGGGGCCGCTTCTCGGTGTGGTCGGCGATTGGCTTACCGGTGATGTTGTCGGTGGGTTTTGAACATTTCTCCGAGTTCCTGGCGGGTGGTCACGCCATGGACCAGCATTTTTTCGATGCCCCGCTGGAACGTAATATTCCGGTTCTGCTGGGTATGATCGGGATTTGGTACAACACCTTCTATCGCGCGCATACCCACGCCATCATGCCCTACGACCATGGTTTGCGGCGCTTGCCGGCGCATATCCAGCAAATGGATATGGAGTCCAACGGCAAGCGCGTCGGTCGCTATGGCGAACGCCTGGACTTCGATACCGGTCCGGTGATCTGGGGCGAAGAAGGGGTGAATAGTCAGCACGCGTTTTTCCAGTTACTGCATCAGGGTACCCGGCTGGTGCCGTGCGACTTTCTATTGCCGCTGAATAGCCATTATCCGATTGACGGACAGCATCGCGTGCTGGTGGCCAACTGCCTGGCGCAAGCCGAAGCGTTGATGCATGGCAAGACTGAGGGTGAAGTGTTGTCCGAGTTGGCGCATCTGCCGGGCGACGTGCTGGATATGTTACTTCCGCAGAAATTATTCCCCGGCAACCAGCCCTCCAATCTGATCGCGGTTGATCAAGTGACTCCGTATACGCTCGGCATGCTGATGGCGATGTATGAGCACAAAGTGTTTGTCCAGGGAGTGATCTGGGGGATTAATTCCTTCGATCAGTGGGGCGTTGAATATGGGAAGCAGTTGGCGCGGCGCATTGAGCCCGAGCTTGCGACCGGGGTGGCAACCGGCGCGCATGATTGTTCGACCGCGGGGCTGATTGAGCACTTCAGGCGACGACATCGAGGGTGATTTATGGCACACCCCCCGGATCGATCGTGTTGCTGCGGGGTGTTTGGATGGCGGCCGTTAGCGTCGGCACACCACGAGGGTGATCATGCCAATATGTCGATCTGATGTCCTAACGGGCCAAATGGTGTTGGAACAGGGATCCCCGCATCATTTAAGCCCGTCAAAACCTGTTTTCCGCCTTGGAAGGTGTTTTGCAGCCCATCATTGATGTTGTTAATCCCCGTGCGAATATTTTGTCCGACGCGATTGTTGTTCGGATTGCCTATCGCCAGGCTTTGGTAAAATGGGTTTACCGGAAGGCCGAAGGGGTCGTTGCCCATTATCGTTCTCCATTGTGGCGCTGATTTCTTTTTTGATCTTAGCACCTGACAATCAGGTTGTGATTTATTTGATATTTGTCCTCATTGGTTCTTTGGGCGAGTCCTCCAATGTTCATATGCTTCATCAATGGTGACAATGAGTCCCAATAGTATGAATAGCGCCATGTCCCCCCCCCTTTTTTTGACTGATTCACGGTTGAGATATCAACACGCTGTGTGGTCGTTGTTTATCCGTGTCCATTTCCGTCTTGCGCAATCCTCCCGCCTGCCGGCGCCATCCCTGCTTCGGGGCGAGTCACGCTTTGATGTCAACCTGGTGCCCGACTGAGCCAAATGGCCTGGGGGCTGGCGCCTCGGACTCTTCGAGTGCCGCCAAGGCTTGTTTGGCCTGCTCAATATCACCTTCCTGCAATGCCTTGCGCAGCCCATCGTAAACCGGGTTCTTCAGACTGTTGGTGTCGCTGCAGGCTTGGCGCGCGGCGATGACATTACCCGACTGTAAAGCGAAGGTCACTTCGACCAGGCTGAGTTGATCCGTGGCTAGTGCTGTCAGATTCAGGGGGCTGAAGCCCGCGCTCGGGGTGACGGAATCATTGTTCATTGCGCACTCTCTATTTGGGGTTCGGTACTTCATAACAGAACCATACTGTACGGTTATAATCCATTGACAGCTGATGCTTGTCAAGTACACTGCGAGGGAGCTTAGCGAGAGAGTGAGTAATGCGGACAAAAAATGATACACGGCGTCAAGCCATTATCGAGACGGCGAGTCGGCTTTTTCTGGAAAACGGATTTGAACGGACTTCGATGTCGGAGATCGCCAATCAGCTCGGCGGCTCCAAAGGAACGCTCTACAACTATTTTCACTGTAAGGAAGACTTGTTCGGCGAAGTCATCGCCCAACTCGCCGATGTCTATATGAACGATATCCTGCCGCCATCGATGGATAGCGAGAATGTGGCGCAAGGCCTGCGCACCTTGGGTGAGAAAATTTTGAAAGCGATCTGTTCGAAAGAGTTTGTCACGGTGAATCGTAATGTTTTTGCCGAGGCCGGCATGAGTAATATAGGGCGCGTGTTTTACGAGCGGGCGCCACTTAAGGTGCTGAATCGGTTGACCGCGGTTCTTGATCTCTGGATGACCGGCGGCAAACTGCGACGCTCGAACCCCTTTGTCGCGGCACAGCAGCTGATTTCCTTGCTTGAGGCTGAAGTGCGCTTGCCGGTGATGCTGGGTGTGTTGGACGCGTCCGATCCGCCGGATATCGAGCCAATTGTGGCCAGGGCGCTGGACGCGTTCATGCGTATCTACGCGGTCCCCGAGCCATTGTCTATTTGATTTTTGTCTAGGGGCTTGTCGGACTAGCGGAGCTAGCATTTTGTTCAGGATGGCGTCTTTACGAGCCTTGGGTAAACGCGACATGGTGAAATTCCTCCCACCCCCGGATTGAGTATGAAATCCCTGAAAAGGGATCATCTCAACAATCCTGACACAGGGGGCCGTGCGCCGTTATAGCGCCGGACACCATGGGCAAGCGGGTCATGCGAGTCGTGCAACTGGCTCAGATCATGGATGAGCGAATTTTAAAAGTTAAAACCCAAAAAGCATGGCATTGTGCCTATACGGTCATAAGTAAAGGATTTCCCTTTTGCTCGCCTGCGCAAACCCACGAAACGTTAGAAGCGCCAACGATCCAGTTGCTAGAATTCCAAAGGGGGCAAGACTGTCCGTCTGAGTGCGTAGGTTGGTGGTGGGCAGCGCGAACCCCGGCACGGCAGACATCCAGTAGATTTCTTGTTGGGGTTCACCTACGGTTCACCATCAACCTGCTTCAAGTGGTTTTCAAATTAAGTGCTCATGGAAAACTGCTTGAAATTTTCCGACCCTGTCGGGCGCTGGGGAGGAACGTATCCTCAATGCAGCTGCGGTGGTGAGACGATGCCTTCGATCAAGATTTGCGGCTTCCGGGGTTTCTCCAGCGTAATCTTGGTGTCAGAAGTGGGTCATGGCTTCAGCCTGGTCGCGTGGAAAGTACTTGCGAAAGATGCGCAGCATGGTACCGTCAGCGCGCATGTTGTTGACCAGGGCGCGCCATTTTTCTACTTCTTGTGGGGGAATTGATTTTTTCGACATAATCAGGCCGTGAGGCGTGGGTACGTCGTTGGTTTCCGCAATATTCGTCAGGGCGCGCACTCGATACAGGTCGAGATCGGAAAAATCAAACGGTTCAATAATCAGCCCCTGGATGCGACCCAGCGCCAGGTTTTTATATAAGGCGTCGTAGGTGTCGGTGTCGAGTACGCGATTTTGGCTGCTCAAACGGTCGACCACGTTGTTGATCGTCGGGCTGTAGCGAAACCCGGGGATCTGCCCCAGTTTGAACGCGGGATTTTGCTCGAAATCCGCCATGCTGCGCACATGACTATCCTTGCGTGCGATCAGTGTGAATTTGTCGGCGAAATACCAGGCAAAACTCGCATACTGATCCCGCTCCGGGTTGGTGATGCCGGAGAGACTGAAGTCCAGTTTGCCGTCATGAATCAACATCCAGATGCGCGCGCGCGACATCAGGCTAATGGCAAAGTGGCAGCCGCTGCGACGTATCAGTTCATCCGCGATGTCACGGTCGATGCCGCTATGGGTGGTGTCGTTGTACAGTAGCCCGTGTTCGTGTAGCGCCAGGGTGTAGGTGCGCGAGCAGGTGGGTCCACCCATTTCGGCGTTAGCGAATGTCGGTGCGCACAGTAGCGTGGCGCAGGCGGCCAGCGCCGCGAGAATGGTTGTCCGCATCATGTCTGAGTGTGTATTCCTGAGGGCATCTGGCCCGAACGATTGTGACACTATCTCGCACCTGTGTGACATATGCAATCGGGTTGTTGAAAATTCATAATCCATGGTTTCCGCTGCGTAACTTCACCCCGCCTGGGTGTCGGAAGATTCGATGCGATGGCACCATTCTGGTGCTCGTTCGGGCGGGTGCGGCCTCCGCGCGGGTGGATGTGGTACCGTGCTGGCACGATGTAATGGAATATTTCAGGAGGCGTGATGAACTCGATTGATGACTTGACGCGTAAAGTGGCGCAATTACTGACCGCTCGGGGTGAGTGGCTTAGCTGTGCCGAATCCTGCACTGGCGGCTTGATTAGCGCCGCCTTGACCGAGGTGGCGGGCTCGTCGGCTTGGTTTGGCTATGGTTTTGTGACCTATAGCAACGAGGCCAAGCAGCGACTGTTGGGGGTGGAAGCGGCAACCCTGGCGCAATATGGCGCGGTGAGTGAGCGCACGGTGCGCGAGATGGCCTTGGGCGCGTTAGCGCGTGCGGGAGCCGATTGGTCACTAGCGGTCTCCGGCATTGCCGGTCCGGGCGGCGGTAGCGTAGAGCGCCCGGTGGGGATGGTGTGGTTTTCCCTCGCGACCAAAAATGGTGAGTGTGAAGCCTTTGTGCGCCAGTTTTCGGGCGATCGCGCCAGCGTGCGCCAGCAAACCGTGCAAACCGTGCTGGAGAGGTTGGTTTACTTGTTGGAAGGTTCGTCTTTGACTGCTTGAGTGCTAGTCTCAGAGGGTTTGCGCGCCCGCGGGTGGGTGGCGTCGTAGACGCTGGCCAAATGTTGATAGTCCAGGCTGGTATAAATCTGTGTGCTGGATAGATTTGCGTGCCCTAGCAGTTCTTGCACCGCGCGCAAATCGCCGCTCGATTGTAAAAGGTGCGAGGCGAATGAGTGGCGCAGCATATGCGGGTGTACGTGACTATCGGCACCGCTTTTGATGCTCCAGGCGGATAGCCTCATTTCCACCTGGCGCGCGCCGAGGCGTCGCCCCGATTGCCCGGTGAATAGCGCGTGCTCGTCGGGTTTGGCTACGCGCAGCGTCAGCCATTGCCTCAGGTGGGCCTGCGCGACACTGCCGATTGGGATAATCCGGGTTTTATTTCCTTTGCCCAGTACGGTCACCAAGTTCTGCTTCAGATCAATATCCGTCAGATCGAGTCCCACCAGTTCCGCCAGCCGTAATCCCGATGAATACAGTAGCTCGAACATGGCTTTGTCGCGTCGGTCGAGTGGCGTGTCGACGCTTGCGCCATCCAGAAGCGCGGCGGTGGCATCAACGCCTAGTGCCTTGGGCAGACGTCGCCCTTCCTTGGGTGGGCGCAGGCCGAGGCAGGGGTTGACGCTGGCGTGGCCATGCGTGATTTGCCAGTCGAATAGCCCGCGCCAGGCGCTGAGCATGCGCCCCAGGCTGCGCCCCGACAGCCCGCGACCATGCAGCTCGGCGATGAATTGGCGCAAGATCTGGGCGCTCAGGATCTCTGGCGCGTGCTTGGTGATCAAATCGATCAGGACGAGTAGATCGCGTTGGTAAGCATTGACCGTGTGCGGGCTTTTGCCTTCTCGGCGCAACTGGTCAAGAAACGCCCGCAGGTCTTCAGTCCATTGCATCCTGCGTTACCGTGCGCGCCGGCGCCCTGGCCGAATGTGCGGTTTTGACGAATTTGGCCTCAATGTCGTCAATGGTGACATCCCATTTTTTCATGATGTAGCGCAGTAAGGCCATCTCGGGGTCGCTGATGTCGCCATCTGATTTGGCGACATCCATGGCTAAAGCGCAGGTCAGAATGCGTTTGCCTTGGTCGGTGACTTCATCGAGTAGTGTGTCAATGCGTTGCTTGTCGATCAAGTGAATCGTGCCATCCTGTTCGGCTTCATCCGAAATGTCGTCACAGTAGTCGACAAAGACTTGGGTGAACTGCTTGCGGCTGAGACCGAGCAGTTCATAGGTCATGATCTTTTCCAGCGCGTCGAGTTCGCGCGCGTCCATCGTCCCATCGGTAATCATGAACATGGCGATAAAACGCGCCATGGCCAGCGGGGAGTTGGGTTGGTAAGGTCTCATCACGATACTCCTTCTGCTGCGGCTTTAAGTCGGAACAAAAAACGTTCCGGGGTTATTGCTATTTTTCTGGTGGCGTAATCAAAAAACACGATACCGGTTTTCAATCTTGCCACTTCTTTGCCTGTGTTGTCATCGATTGCCTGGTAGATCAAATCGAAACCGTGCCGCGTGATGTCCTCCATGCCCAGCAAGAAGCGCAGTTGCATTCCATGGAATGCTTCGGCCTTATAGCTGATCGCGGCATCCGCCATAATGATGCCCAGACCTTCGACGTCAAGCTCTGAATAGCCATGCGCCTGTAAAAAGCGCAATCTGGCCTCATGTGCAAATCTTAGAATTGCATCATTTGCCATGTGATTGCCATAATTGATGTCGCCGATGCGCACGTCAAGCACGGTTTCGAATATAAAGCGTTCGGGCAGACTGATTTGGACTCTGGCCATTTCCGATCCCGTTCATTTGGCTGCTGTAAGAGGCTGGCCAGCATGGGTATGCAGTTGCCCTTAGCCGGCTGACGCTTAGAGTCTAATCGAGTGATTGAATTTGTATCAACCGTTTTACGCCTTGGTTTGCTAGACTGAGGTTAGTGTGGTTGATCGCCGAAAGGAGTTGCACCATGTATCAACGTATATTTGTACCGGTCGATGATAGTGAAACTTCGAATTTCGCTTTTGCTGAGGCGTGTAAATTGGCGCGCGAATGCAACGCGCAGGTGCGGATGGTACATGTGGTTGATCTGGCTCAGTTTGGCTGGGGTGGCACTGAATTTCTTGATGCGTCCGAATTGCAGAAATCGGTTAAGGAGGCTGGAGAACTGGTGCTGTCCAAGGCCAAGGAAAAGGCGGTTGCCGCCGGCATTGAGCCGGAGTGCAAAATTCTGGAAAGCTGGGGCGATAAAATTGCCTCGGTCTTGATGGAAGACGCCACTGCCTGGGGAGCGGATCTGGTGGTTATGGGGACCCATGGCTGGACTGGGGTCATGCATCTGTTGATGGGGAGTGTGGCGGAAGGTTTGCTGAAGTTGTCCGATGTACCGGTGCTGCTGGTGCGTCATTCTGGCGAATGAGCCGGTAAAATCACACGCGCGCAAGCCCGGGCGGGCTCGGCGCGCGCGTTGACTGCCGTGCTTAGCTTGCGAGGGCTTCGGTGTTGCCTTCCAGTGTTTCCTGTTTAGCGCGTACCGCTTTACGCAGGCTCTTGTACAGGTCTGGGTGGGTTTCTTTCAGATACTCGACAATATCAAAGTCTTCGCGTCTGACCTTGGATAGATCGATTTGCTCAACGTGAACCAGGCGCAGCAGTTCGCGTACCGGCTTGGGCATGTTGCGGCCGCTTTCATAGCGCGAACCACCCGATTGGGTGACACCAATACGGCTCCAAAATTCTTGCTGATTCAAGCCAAGTTTTCGACGGATTTCACGTGGGTTGGTAATCTTCTCAAACAGTTTCATGGACGTTCCTCTCATTGGGTATGTAAAAATCGGTTCTAATTTGTTTGACATGACCGATAATTTAAACTTAGCAAATATATTTAAAATGAGTATAAATATTTTGGTAAATCATGGCGCAGTCATGCCGTGTGAATTTGAGTTGTGCTTATGTTAGCGGGATCTAATGCTCAAGGACAGCGGTATTTTATGCCAATGTCGCGTAGGCGTAAAAGTAAGGCTTGTTTTCGAAAAGAGAGGGGGGGGTGGCGAGCCTGACCCCCGGCACTTACACGATGCGATTTTGGCTGCTTCCTTCCGGACCTGACCAGTTGAACCGCTGTGCAATGCGGGGAGACCCGCCATAGAGAGACCGATTGTAGCGACTGCCTTTAGATTTGCCAAGATATTTTTGCGCCCCTTTCGTCCCAATCAGGCAGGGGCGCTGCCGACATAATGACGCAAGGAACCCGTATGTGCTCTACCGTGCAGCAGATTTTGTCCCGACTGGTGGCTTTCGATACCACCAGTCACCGCTCTAATCTAGAACTGATTACCTGGGTGGAGCGTTATTTGGCCGATCTGGGGGTGGAAAGTTTTCTGACTTATAACGATGACGCGAGCAAGGCCAATCTGTTCGCGCGCATTGGATCACCTGATGCGCCGGTACTGCTGTTGTCCGGGCATAGCGATGTCGTGCCGGTTGCCGGTCAGGCGTGGCAGAGTGATCCGTTTAGCCTGGTTGAACAAGAGGGTCGTTACTATGCGCGTGGCGCGGCGGATATGAAGGGTTTCATTGCCTGCGTATTGGCCTGGTTGCCCCGGGTGCTGGAACTGAATGCCGCGGGCGCGTTGCGCCAGCCTGTGGCCTTGGCATTGTCCTTCGACGAGGAGGTTGGTTGCCTCGGTGTGCCGCGCTTGATTCATGATTTGATTGAGCGCGGCATTCAGGTTGCCGGATGCATTGTCGGCGAGCCGACCGAGATGCGGCCGGTTGTGGCGCATAAAGGCATTGCGCACTTTCGCTGCCACGTGCTTGGGCGCGCCGCCCACTCATCATTGACCCCTCAGGGTGTCAATGCGATCGAGTTCGCCGCCAGGCTCATTAGCCATATTCGCAAACTGGCGGATGCCGAGGCGCAGTTTGGCTCCCGCCGCCCTCTCTATGATGTGCCGTATGCTACCTTGCAGACCGGAACCATTGTCGGCGGGACCGTGCCAAACATCGTTCCGCGCGAGTGTGAGTTTGTATTTGAATGCCGCTCGTTGCCGGGTGAGAACCTGGATCGCTTTCTGGGGCCAATCTACGAGTATGCGCACTTGCTGCTGGCGGAGATGCGCGTGGTGGCGGCTGAAGCTGAAATCCGCTTTGAGCAACTGGTGGACTGCCGACCGTTTGAAGCCGAGCAAGGCGGCGCGTGGCTGGATTATATTGCCGAACTCAACGTGGGTATGGAGAACCAGGCGGTGGCGTATACCACCGAGGCCGGTTGTTTTGCTACTGCCGGCTTTCCCAGCGTGGTGTTGGGGCCCGGGTCTATCGAGCAAGCGCATAAGCCAAATGAGTACATTGAAGTCTCTCAATTGGCGGCTTGTAGCGATTGGCTGGAGCGATTGCTGATTATTTTGTCTAGATCCGCAGTTATGTCAAAGTAGCCGCTTTGCACTACGGGCAAAATCCTGCAAAATCCCCTCCCTTGATCCGAGGGCGGCCACACAGGGTGGCGCCGGTCGTGACACCCTTCACGGCGGGCATGGGTTTAAAAGGGTTAAGAGAGAGATCACATATGCAGAAACAGAATAAGTCCGCCGCCGTTGGCGCGCGTGACGGTTTTACCTCCAGCTTTGGTGTTTTGGCCGCGACACTGGGGTCCGCCGTGGGCCTGGGTAATATCTGGAAGTTCCCCTATCTGACCGGGACCAATGGCGGTGCCGGTTTTCTGGTGGTGTATCTATTAGCCACCCTGTTGGTTGGTTTGCCTGTGATGATTGCGGAAATCATGCTGGGGCGTAAGGCGAAAGCTAACGCCTATACCACGATGAAAACCCTGGGTCCGGCGCGCCAGCCTTGGTGGCTGATTGCGGTGATGGGGGTGTTGTCGGCTTTCCTGATCATGGCGTTTTACTCCGAGGTCGCCGCCTGGGTGTTTGCCTACGTGTTCAAGGCAATGGGCTCTAGCCTGTTGTCCAGTGATCCCAAAGTGACTTCGGCGGTGTTTGGGCAATTGATTTCCGATCCGGTGCAGTCATTGCTGTGGCAGTGGGTGGTGCTGGCGTCGATGGGCTGCATTCTGCTTCTGGGTGTATCTAAGGGGATCGAGGCCGCGACCAAGCGACTGATGCCGCTGTTGTTTGTATTGCTGCTGATTGTTGGTGTGCGCAGCCTGATGCTGCCCGGCGCCATGCAGGGGGTGAAATTTCTGTTTGAACCTGATTTCAGCAAAATTACCGCTGCAGTGGTTCTGACCGCCGTCGGTCTGTCGTTCTTTAAATTATCGGTCGGTATGGGCACGATGATGACTTACGGTAGCTATTTCCGTGATGATCAGAATATTCCAGTGACGGCGTTTCGCGTCATGTGCGCCGACTTGTTTGTGTCGCTCTTGGCCGGGATTGCGATTTTCCCCGCGGTGTTCGCTTTTGGTTTCAAACCGGCGGCGGGCCCGTCGTTGCTGTTTATCACCATTCCCGCGGTGTTCCATAATATGCCGTTCGGCCATGTGTTCATGGTGGTGTTTTTTGTCTTGACCGCCGTGGCTTCGATGGGGGCGATGCTGTCGTTGCTGGAAGTGCCGATTGCGTTGCTGAACGAACGTTTTAAGATGAGCCGCCCGGTGGCGACCTGGACCACGATGGGCCTGTTGGCGCTGGTGGGTTCTACCTGCGCATTGTCCAATAGCTCTATGTCCGGCTTTAAGCTGTTCGGTATGACTATGTTCGACCTGTTCGACTTCATGACCTCGAACATCATGCTGCCGGTGGGCGGGATTGGGCTATGTCTGTTTACGGGGTGGGTATGGGGCTTTGGCCGCTTCAAGGCCGAGTTGAGCAATCAGGGCGCGCTGGCTAACGGCGGCCTGCTGAAGACGCTGTTCTGGGTGGCGCGGATCGTGTCGCCGCTATTGATTCTGGTGGTTTTGCTCAAGGGACTGAAGTTGTTCTAAAGCATCCAGCGGATGTGGCAAGTCTCAATGAATAGCAAAAAAGCAGCCATGGGCTGCTTTTTTGCTATTCGGCGCATGCCGCGCTTGCTCAGTTTTGGTCTGGGTCGCCTGGTTGCTCTTGATGGCGTGTCGGGTCGGGCACGAAACCATTGATGTCGCGCGCATTCTTTTGCAGCAACAACACCACGGCGGTATTCAGCGCGCCGAAAGCCCAGGCCGCCAACAAGAAGAACGAATAAGCCGCGCGTTTGTCCTCGAACATTTGCGTGCCGTGCAGCTTGAGCTCATGCGGATCGAAAATCGTAAAGAAAGTCACCGACGCCAGGCCGGCGATGATGAATGAAGGCCAAAACAACAGAATAGCTTTGCGCATGCGTGTGCCTCCGGTCATGGTGTTTAGATCGTGCATATGCTTCAGGGTAGGGGGGCGCGCGGCATAACGCAAGTTGAGCCAGCCAAGCGCCAGCACGCTGCCATGCTGGGAGCATCTGCATCATGACCCAAATCAGCCATGTCAATATAAGTATAATTACAGTAACTTCGGTCTTGGCCGCTGTGCGCGACGGTCATGAGAGCGAAGTCCCGGACCGCATCGTTGCCTCCCAGGTCCGCGGCGCGCCACAGGAAGGTATCGTATCCGCTGCCGCCTGCCACAATGTCGTCGCCCTGTCCGCCCTGCAGGATATTGGCGGGAAAGCGGGGTTCGAAGGACATGAGTGGTTCCTCAAGGATTAAGTTGAGTTAAGTCTTGCCTGCGAGCCTACCGAGGCGGTCATTAGCTGTGTGCGCTGACGCGGTCCTTGCTCTCGCACAGTTGTTGACTAAAGATAATGTTAATGGTTTTTGTGTTATTTGATGGTGATTGTGATTAATCGCTGTGCGGGTGAGTGGCAAAAAGGAAGCCCCGGGATGCCATCAATGCGTCCCGGGGCTTCTGTCCTGCGCGGATGAGGGGTCAAACGAAGGGTGGGGACCCGAGGGTTAGCTCAGCGCGGTTTCGATGCGTGCCAGCGCCTTCTCCAGATTACTCATGCTGGTGGCGAAGCTGATGCGGAAATAGCCGTCCGCGCCAAACGCCGAGCCCGGCACAACCGCCACATCCTGGGTGTCCAGCAAGAAACTGCCAAGCGCCAGGTCGTTGGCGGCGCTGATTTTGCCTTCGGCGAACAGATTGGCAATGGCCACGCGCGCATCGACGAAGGCGTAGAACGCGCCGCCGGCCGATAAACACTTCAGGCCGCGGATGCGATTGAAATAGTCGACCACATACACGTGACGCTGATTGAAGGCGTCCAGCATCGGGTTGATGCAGCTTTGATCGCCATTCAACGCGGCTTCGGCCGCCACTTGGGAAATCGAAGTCGGGTTCGAAGTGGATTGCGACTGAATATTTTCCATTGCCTTGATCAGCCATTCCGGGCCGCCGGCATAACCAATGCGCCACCCGGTCATCGAATAGGCCTTGGAGACGCCATTCAGCAGAATGGTGCGATCCTTGAGTTCCGGCGCCGCGTTCAGAATATTGAAGAAGCGGGTGTCGCCCAGCAGTACGTGTTCGTACATGTCATCGGAAGCGATCATCACTTGCGGATGGCGCTTGAGCACGTCAGCCAGAGCCTTGAGTTCTTCCAGGGTGTAAACCGCGCCGGTCGGGTTGGACGGGCTATTGAGCACCAGCAATTTGCTTTTCGGTGTCAGCGCCAGTTCCAGTTGTTGCGGTGTCAGCTTATAGCCTTGTTCAATGCCACAGGTGATGGTAACCGGTGTGCCTTCGGCTAGTAGCACGATATCGGGGTAGGACACCCAGTAAGGCGCCGGGATCACAACTTCGTCGCCGGGGCCGATCAGGGCCATGCACAAGTTGAAAAAACTTTGTTTGCCGCCGACCGATACCAGAATTTGCTTGGCGCTGTACTCGACGCCGTTGTCGCGCGCGAACTTGGCGATCACCGCCTGTTTCAGGCTGGGCGTGCCGGAAACAGGCGTGTATTTGGTGAAGCCGCGATTGATCGCATCGATCGCCGCGGCCTTAATGTGCTGCGGAGTATCAAAGTCAGGCTCGCCGGCGGCCAGCGCAATCACATCACGGCCTTCGGCCTTCAGTTTTTGTGCCTTGGCGGTGATGGCAAGGGTGGGGGATTCTTTGATGGCAAGTACGCGCTTAGACAGTTCCACTTTTACTTCCCTATAGGTCTTCGAGTTGGTGTACGGGATACGCTCGTTGACGATAATACCGTCAAAAACCTGAAGGCCGCCAGAGCGTCTTTAACTGAAGAGAGTACGCGCGCCATCGAAATGCGCGGCAAAGTAGCGATTGTCCAGCCGGTCCACGCGAATGCTGCTATTGGTGTGCGGCGCATGCACGAATTTACCGTCGCCGATGTAAATTCCCATATGGGAGAAGTGTCGGTTCAGGGTGTTGAAGAATACCAGGTCGCCGACACGCAAATTATCGGTGGAAATCGGACGCGCCAGCCCGGCAATGCTGGCCGCGTTGTGCGGCAGGCGCACGCCGACCGCATTGTAGTAGATGTAGCTGACCAGACCGCTGCAGTCCAGGCCCGCCTCTGGATTGGCGCCACCGAAGTGGTAGTCGACATCCAGCAGGCTTAGGGTGTACATCAGGATTTCGCGGCTGGCGCCGTCGGCCTGCAGATGCGAAAGACCGTACTGCCCGCTCCGGAAATGATAAGGGGCGGGCGGCGGTGCGCTGCTGCACGCGCTGAGTAGCCAGCAAAGCCAGACGGCGCGGCGCATCATTTTTCCTTGGCTTCCAGCTCTTCCCAGCGCGCCAGTTTTTCCAGCAACAGCGCGTCAATCTCTTCGATGCGCTGTTGCCAGGCGACGACTTCAAGCGGCCGGTCGCGATAGCAGTTCGGGTCGAGCAGCTGTTGATTCAGTGCCTGCTGTTCGTGTTCCAGTTCGCTGATTTGTCCTGGAAGATTGGCCAGCAGGCGGGTTTCATTGTAGGACAGTTTGTTGCGCGCGCCACGGTTCTTCTCGGCCTTGGTGTTTTCCGTCGGGGTGCCGGCGCCGCTGGGGCGCGCCGTGTTCGCCGCGCGCTGTGTGGCCATGCGCGCCTTGGTGTCTATCCAGTCCTGATAGCCGCCTGGGGACTCTTCCAGCTGACCTTCGCCTTCGAAGGCGATCACCTGGGTTACCACGTTGTCGAGGAACGCGCGGTCATGGCTGACCAAGAATACCGTGCCCTGAAAATTGGTTAGCAGGTCCTCCAGCAGCTCCAGGGTTTCGATGTCCAGGTCATTGGTTGGCTCGTCCAGTACCAGTACATTGGCCGGGCGGGTGAAAAGCCGGGCCAGCAGCAGGCGATTGCGCTCACCACCGGACAGTGAGCGTACCGGGCTGCGCGCGCGCGCTGGCGGAAACAGGAAATCTTCCAGATAGCTCATCACATGCTTGCGCTGACCACCGATATCGAGGAACTCATTGCCCTGGCTGATGATGTCCACCAGGGTGGCATCCTCATCCAGCTGCTCGCGGAACTGATCAAAATAGGCAATTTGCAAATTGCTGCCCTGACGTACTGTGCCGCTATCCGGCTCCAATTCGCCCAGGATCATTTTCAGCAGGGTGGTTTTGCCAATGCCGTTTTTACCGATCAAACCGATTTTGTCACCACGCAAAATCCGTGTGGTGAAGTCATTAATCAGGTTTTTGGCGCCAAAGCCCTTGCTGACATGTTCGAGTTCGGCCACCAGTTTGCCGGAGCGATCGCCGCTCGACAGTTGAAAATTGACCTGACCGACCCGTTCGCGTCGTGAACTGCGCTCGCGGCGCAACTCTTCCAGGCGGCGCACCCGGCCCATATTGCGCGTGCGCCGGGCTTCAACCCCGCGCCGGATCCAGGCTTCTTCCTGGGCATGGAATTTGTCGAAAATCCGGCTCTGCTCGGCTTCGACCGCCAGTTCTTCGGCCTTGGTGGTTTGGTAGGCGCTGAACGACCCAGGGTAGCTGCGCAGAATGCCGCGATCCAGTTCGATGATGCGCGTTACCGTATTGTCCAGAAAACGCCGGTCATGGGTGATCAGTAGCACGCTGCCATTGTGGTTTTTAAGCAGATTTTCCAGCCAGACGATGGCCTCAACGTCCAGATGGTTGGTCGGCTCGTCGAGCAGAAGAACGTCAGGGCGCGCACACAGCGCGCGCGCCAGCGCCACGCGTTTTTTCCAGCCGCCGGACAGATCGCTGATCAAGGTTTCGGGCGGCAGCTGCAGGTGGCTGAGCGTGGTTTCGATCTGCGCGTCGAATTGCCAGCCATTCAAGGCTTCCAGACGTTGTTGAATCGGCTCCATTTGCTCAAGTAGCGCCGTGTGATCCACGTCATCACGGCACAGCTGCGCGGTCAGGTGGTGGTAGTCGGTCAACAGCGTCTGCAACTCTCCCAGGCCTTCGGCCACTGCTTCGAAAACCGTGTGCTCCGGGTTGAGCGCCGGCTCTTGAGCGACATAGGACACATTGACATCGCCCTTGATGTTGATCCGGCCGTCATCCAGCGGCGCGCGACCGGCAATCGCTTTGAGTAGCGAGGATTTGCCCGCGCCATTGCGGCCAATCAGCCCGACGATTTCACCCGGTTCTAGCGCGAAATCGACATGGTCCAGTAAGGCGTGGTGCCCGAAGGCGAGGCAGGCTTTTTCGACGGTAATCAGTGCCATTAAACTCAATCTGTCTGACGAAACGAAGCTGATTATAACATGCGCGACAGTCTGTCGGAGCGGGGAGTCCGAGTCGCGCCCGCGTCGCTGATTCAAGGATATCCGGTGCGGACAGGCTTCGCGAGCCGGGGTTCGGCTGCTACAATGCTGTCCCAGAACGTTTAGAGGGTGTGCCATGTACTTCGTCGACCGATCCGTAGCGGTGATTAAGCCCCGTGAACCGTTTCATCAATGGCTGCACGCCGTGCCGGGCAGTGAGGTGGATATTTCCCTCGATAGCTTGCGCTGCGATTGCACGGTGATTCTGCTGCCCGAGTTTAACGACCCGGAGGACGCGGTGGCCTATATCGACGAGATCTATCTCCAGTTATTTAAAATGGAATTGGCCAGTTGGTACGAGGAAGAATCGCTCTGGCCCAAAGACTTGTCGCTCAAGGCTTTCTGGGAATGGTTCAATGTTGAAATCCATTCCACCGTGATCGATAGCGTCGAGGGCGAGATTACCAATATGCCGGCGAACGACCTGTAAATTCAGATAATCTCCCAGGGAGCGGATGCATGCGCCAAGCAAATGCCCCGTTTGAACTGTGGCTTTGCCCGTCGCGCGCGTGGCTGGCATGGGTCATTGTGGTGGTGGTGCTGTTGGCGGTGACGTTGACCGCGCATGTTTCAGTCTGGCTGTTGCCGCCCTTGGTTTGGGCCGGGTGGCGAGCCCTGGCGGCCGATGGCTGGCTGGGGCGCCCGCGAATCGAGCGGATTCGAGTGGCGCCAAGCGGGCGCATTAGCGTGTGCTTGCGTGGTTGCGCCGAACAAGAAGCGGTGCTGGGCGCGCATAGCGTGGTTTGGCCCTGGTTGCTGGTGCTGAATCTGACCCTGGGCGCGCGCCGCGTAACGCAAGTGATTTTTCCCGATTCGGCGCCGCGCGACGCGCAGCGCCGGCTCCGAGTGTTTGTCCGTTGGTCCGGCGACGCGGCGGACCAAAAGCGTGTTACTTTAGTCAAGTGAATGAACCGATGACCCGATTTGCCGCAAACACGCTGCCCGAATGGTTGGCGTATCTGGAAACCCAACATCCTCAGGTCATCGACCTGGGGCTGGAGCGAGTGGGGCAGGTGCGTTTGAGTCTTGGACTCACCCCCGAATGTCCATTGGTGCTGGTTGGCGGTACTAATGGCAAGGGTTCGGTCAGTGCCATGCTGTCCACCATGCTGGCGCGCGCCGGTTTCAAGGTGGGTACCTACACCTCGCCGCATATTTTGCGTTACAACGAACGCATTGCCATCAATATGCAGCCGGTGGACGACGCCGTGTTGCTCGCCAGCTTTGCCGCCATCGAGGCCGCGCGCGGCGATGTCACGCTCAGTTACTTTGAATTTGGCACCCTGGCGGCGGTGCAGTGCTTTGTCGAAGCCCGCGTGGATGTCATCGTGCTTGAAGTGGGACTGGGCGGGCGTCTTGACGCGGTCAATGTGTTTGAGCCCGATGTTTCGGTGGTGGTGAGTGTCGATCTCGACCATCAGTCATACCTGGGGAATGAGCGCGAGAGCATTGGTTTCGAAAAGGCTGGCATTTTTCGCCATGGCAAGCCGGCCGTGTGTACCGACCCGGCACCGCCGCAACGGCTGTTGCAGCATGCGGCGGATATCGGCGCCGAGTTGTATTGCATCGGGCGCGATTTTGGCTATACCCGGATGGAAAATCAGTGGTCGTTTCACTTTGGGGCGCGCCATTGGCACTCATTGCCGCAACCGGCGTTGCGTGGCAACTACCAGCTCAGCAATGCGACAGCGGCGCTGGCGGTGCTCTCTTTATTGCATGAGCGCTTACCGGTAGACCTCGGTGCGATCAAACGCGGACTGCTGGAAGTCGACTGGCCCGGACGTTTTCAAGTCTTGCCGGGGCGACCGCAACTGGTGCTGGATGTTGGGCATAATCCGCACGCGGTGCGCGCCATGCTGGCCAATTTGCGTCAATTGCCGTTCGCCGAAAACCGATACGCGGTATTCTCCATGCTGGCCGACAAAGACCTCGAAGCCGTGGCCGACCTGGCCGCTGGCGATATTGATGGGTGGTTTGTGGCCGGACTCGATGTGGCGCGTGGCCAGACCGGTGAAGAAATTGCCCGGCGCCTGGCGGCGCGCGGAGTCAAAAACATTCAAGTATTCGATCAGATTGCACAAGCATGGAAAGCCGCCTTATCTCAGGCCGGCGAGAATGATAGAATTGTGACATTCGGATCGTTTCACACTGTTGCCGAGGTGATGTTGACCCGGCAGCTTCAATCCTGAGGATTGCATGGCTGGTTTGTCTTCCCAAGAAGAGCTGATTCTGCTGCGTAAGCGAGCGCGTCGACGCCTGGTCGGCGCCGTGGTTTTGGTGCTGTTGTCCACCATCGTGCTGTGGCGCGTGGTTGGGCGCGTCGAAGAATTGCCGATGAAGCCCGAATCGGTGCTGGTGGTGGGTGAGTCGGCTTCAGGCACTGTGTCTAAAGTTCCTGGACCTTCTGGTCAGATTGAATCGGCCCCGATCGTACCGGTGACCGCCTCGGCGGATAAAACCGCGCTGCCCGAATCTTTGGCGTCGCTGTCCGAGCCGGTAGCGGCATCCTCGGCGCAGACTCAGCGCGCGGCGGCGGTCTCTGCCTCCGCGCCGCACGCGTCGACGGCCAAACCTAAAACCAAGAAGCCCAAGGTTGAACCTCAGACCGATGGCGCGTCGCCCGTCGTGGCCAAAAAGCATACTCAGCCGGCCGAAACCCATAAACAACCCGACCCGGCGGCGATTCTGTCCGGCGGCGCGGACACAACAGATTCTGTCACGCCCAGTAGCGCCACGCGGTCTATGATTCAACTGGCCGCGCTGTCAGACCCCGCCAAGGCGGAAGCGCTGCGCGCGAAACTCAGTGATCTTGGGGTGACCGCGCGCTTCTCCAAAGTGACAACCAGCAAGGGCGAGGCGACACGCGTGCGCGTCGGGCCGTTCGCCACCCGGCAAGAAGCCGATGCGGTGTTGCGTAAATTGGCGCATGCCGGCGTCTCGGGCATCATTGTCAGTCTGCCTAAGCCATGACCGTATTCGACTATGGTGTTTTGGCGGTGGTCTTCGGCTCGATGGTATTGGGCTTGATGCGAGGTCTGGTGGCCGAAGTGCTGTCGCTGGGCTCTTGGCTGTTTGCCTTCTGGTGCGCCAAGCAGTTTGCGCCGACACTGTCGGCCTTTGTGCCCAAGGCATTGACCAGCCAGGGCTTGCGCCTGGTGGCGGCCTTCATTCTGGTGTTTTTTCTGGTCTGGCTGGGAACCTGCCTGTTGCGCGTGCTCCTGACCGGCCTGCTTGACTCGGCCGGGCTAGGCGGAGTGAATCGTTTTTTTGGCGCGGGCTTTGGCTTGGCGCGAGGGGTGGTGCTGGTGACGGTGATGACGTTGATCGGCGGTTTGAGCGACTTGCCGCGACAGCCGGCGTGGCGCGATGCTTTATTCGCGCCGCCGCTTGAAGCCGGGGCGCTGGCGCTGTGCCCCTGGCTACCCCCCATGTTGGCGCGAAATATACATTACCCGCAAAACGGGTGAATCAGGCGGAATATCTTGATATCTTCACTTCAAGATTTCCGCTTTTTTTTATGGCTAATTCGGTTGTTGGAAGAGAGTGAGTATGTGCGGAATTCTAGGCGTGGTTGGACAGTCGCCGGTTAACCAACTGCTGTACGACGGCTTGCAGGTGCTACAGCACCGAGGTCAAGACGCGGCGGGTATCGTGACAGCCTCTGGCAAGACTTTTCACATGCACAAGGGCAGTGGCATGGTGCGTGACGTGTTTCGCACCCGTAACATGCGCTCGCTGCAAGGGCGCGCCGGGATTGCCCATGTGCGTTACCCGACAGCCGGTTCCGCCGCCTGTCTGGCCGAGGCGCAGCCGTTTTACGTTAACTCACCATTTGGTCTGGTGCTGGCGCATAACGGCAACCTGACCAATACCGAAGAGTTGAAGGCGGACATGTTCCGCCACGACCTGCGGCATATCAACACCAATTCCGACTCGGAAGTGTTGCTCAATGTGTTTGCTCACGAGTTGGCGCAACGCGTCGAAGGATTCGAACTCACGGTGGATGGCGTGTTCGGCGCGATCGCGGCGGTGCATCGCCGGGTGCGCGGCGCCTATGCCGTGGTGGCGATGATTGCCGGTTATGGCCTGGTGGCGTTCCGCGATCCGCACGGCATTCGCCCGTTGGTGATGGGAACCAACCAAGTCAACGGTAAAACCGAAACCATGTTTGCCTCGGAATCAGTGGCGCTCGATTGCTCCGGTTTTAAATTGTTGCGCGATGTATTGCCTGGCGAGGCGGTGTTTGTCAGCTTCGATGGCGATGTGCACGCGCGCCAATGCGCGCTCTCCACGCGGCGCGCGCCCTGTCTGTTTGAATATGTCTACTTTGCGCGTCCGGATTCGGTGATTGATGGCGCCTCGGTCTATCTGGCGCGTATCGCCATGGGGGACATGCTGGCGCAGAAGGTGCGACGCGTGCTGCCAGAGATTGATATCGACGTCGTCATGCCGATTCCCGATACCAGTCGCCCGAGCGCCCTGCAGTTGGCCTACGCGCTGGGATTGCCCTACCGTGAGGGTTTCATCAAAAATCGTTATATCGGCCGCACCTTTATCATGCCCGGCCAGGCGGTGCGCAAAAAATCGGTGCGTCAGAAGCTGAACCCGGTGGCGTCGGAGTTCAAGGGGCGCAATGTGCTGTTGGTTGACGATTCGATTGTGCGTGGCACCACCTCAAAAGAGATTGTGCAAATGGCGCGCGACGCCGGCGCCAAAAAAGTCTACTTTGCCTCCGCCGCGCCAGCGGTGCGCTACCCGAATGTCTATGGCATCGATATGCCGACGCGCGCCGAGTTGTTGGCTACCGGACGCAACGAAGAGCAAATCGCCCAGGAAATCGGCGCTGATGCGGTGATTTACCAAGAGCTGTCGGCGCTGATGGCCGCGGTGAATAGTGTCAACCCGCAACTCGGCGAGTTCGAGACTTCGTGCTTCGACGGTAAATACATTACCGGTGACATTACGCCGGAATACCTGGAAGCGATAGAATCATCACGCGCGGTGGGAAAATCCAGCGCAAGTGACGACGATGCCAGTTCGGAGTTTATCGATCTGAACCTGAACGTCGCCGAACAGAATTTGATTTGATAGGAACAGCATGAACGCAAACGATCCAACTTGGCGCCCAGAAACCCTGGCGATTCGCGCCGGGCGCGAAACCAGTGAGTATCGCGAGCACAGTCAAAGCCTGCATCTGACGTCCAGTTTTACCTTTGATAGCGCCGCCGAAGGCGCGGCCCTGTTTCTCGGCGAGCAAGAAGGTTATACCTATTCGCGTTTCACCAACCCGACCGTCAATGCCTTTCAACAGCGCCTGGCCGCGTTGGAAGGCGGTGAGCGCGCCATTGCCACCTCCAGTGGCATGGCGGCGATTCAGGCGGTGATGATGAGCTATCTGCAAACGGGCGACCATATCGTCTCGTCGCAGAGCTTGTTTGGTTCAACGCTGAACCTGTTTAGTGGCGGCCTGGCGCGCCTGGGGATTGAAACCAGCTTTGTATCGCCGATTGATCTGGCCGCATGGCGCGCCGCGATCCGTCCGAATACCCGCCTGTTGTTTGTTGAAACTCCCTCCAATCCGCTGACCGAAGTTGCCGATATCGCCGCGCTGGCCGATTTGGCGCATGAACATGGCGCGTTGCTGGTGGTGGATAATTGCTTCTGCTCGCCAGCGTTGCAGCAACCCTTGCGCTTTGGCGCCGATCTGGTGGTGCATTCGGCGACCAAGTTTCTAGATGGTCATGGCCGAGTTTTGGGTGGGGCGGTTGTCGGTACGGATAAACTGATTGAGCCGATCTATCTGCATGTGCGCAGCGCCGGACCCTCGCTGTCGCCGTTTAACGCCTGGGTGCTGTTGTCCGGCCTGGAAACGCTGTTTGTTCGCCTGGAACGTCAGTGCGCCAGCGCGCTTCACCTGGCCGGCTGGCTGCAGCAACTGGATCAAGTTGAACGAGTGTATTACCCGGGTCTGGTCAGCCACCCGCAACATGACTTGGCGATGCGTCAGCAGTCGGCTGGCGGCGCGGTGTTGTCCTTTGTACTGCGCGGCGGGCGCGAAGCGGCCTGGCGCGTGGTGGATCAAGTGCGGTTGATTTCTCGTACCGCCAATCTGGGGGACGTCAAATCCACGATTACGCATCCGGCCTCGACCACGCATGCGCGCGTGGCGCCCGAGGCGCGTGAACGCGCCGGCATCGTTGAAGGCTTGCTGCGCGTGGCGGTTGGCCTGGAACATGTGGGTGATCTGCAGCAAGATCTGACGCGGGGGCTGGCGGGGGGGTAGTTCACTTTTCCCCGTTTACTCACCCGTTTAAAACGGCAGCGCTATGCGCTGCCGTTTTGTATTATATTGTCATTGTATTAAGCGGGACCGGCCCTGGTCACTGTATTTTGACCCAAAGGACAGCGAGTTTTAGTTGACATACATCAAATTAAAACGTAAGTTTGAAACGCTTGTTCTAACGCGGTCAAATACAACAAAACAAAAGCTAGACAACAAAGGTAGGAGAGAGCATGGAAGCCAGTAAACCTGACACAACCAGCCGGATTTTGGATGTATCCGAGCGTTTGTTTGTCGAGCACGGCTTCGAAGGGACGTCGTTGCGCATGATTACCCAACAGGCCGAGGTAAACCTGGCCGCGGTGAACTATCACTTCGGATCCAAGGACGCGCTGTTTGAAGCGGTATTCATTCGTCGTTTGGCGCCGTTAGTCAGCGCTTGTCTGGCGGAGTTGGATTTGGTCGAGGCCGAGGAAGTGTTGCCGATTGAGGGGTTGGTGATGAGCTTTATTCGTCCCTGCCTGACTTTATCCAAGGATCCGGCGCGTGGTGGGGCGATGTTTGTCCGCCTGTTGTCCCGCACCCTGGTGGAAAATCATCGGGTCTTGCGCGAAACCGTATCGCAACAATACAGCGTGTTTGTTCAGCGCTATACCGTGGCGATGCAGCGCGCCTTGCCGAATCTGAGCGCGGAGGAGCTGGCCTGGCGCATGCACTTCTCCTTTAGCGTGATGTTCAATGCTTTTGCCGGTAATGACGTACTGAAGATCTTTACGCGCAGTCAGATCGTCACCGCGCGGGACCCTGACATGATTGTCAAACATCTGGTGCCGTATGTGGTCAGCGCGCTGATCGCGCCAGCGCAAGAATAAGCAAAAAAATAATACAAGGGCCTTAGGGGTCAACACGAGGAGAAGGGTATGTGGTCCATCATCGTCTTGCTGGTGCTCATGGGGGCGCTGGCCTACCATCGCGCGCCGATCATCGCCTGGAGCGTGGGGTTTGCCGTCTGGCTGGAAGCATTGCCATGGCTGGCGAGAGTTCAGGCTCCGCTTTGGGTTTGGGGAGTGTTTGCCGTGGTGGTCGCCCTGTTGAATATTGTGCCATTGCGCCGCCTGCTGCTGACTGGGCCGATATTTGTGGTGTTCAGAAAAATCACACCGAGCATGTCGGCCACCGAGCAAGAAGCGATCAACGCCGGTACGGTGTGGTGGGATCGTGATCTGTTCTCCGGCAAGCCCGATTGGCAACGCTTGTTGTCGTTCCCCGACCCTAAGCTCAGCCCGGAAGAGCAGGCGTTCATCGATGGGCCAACCGAGCAGTTGTGCGCGATGCTCGATGAGTGGACCATTACCCATCAGGATAATGATCTACCGGCGCCGGTGTGGGACTTCATCAAGCAAAACGGCTTTTTGGGCATGATTGTCAAAAAGCAATATGGCGGGCTGGAATTCTCTAACTATGGCCATGCCAAGGTGGTGACCAAAATCGCCACCCGTAGCGGAACCGCGGCGGTGTCGGTGATGGTGCCCAACTCGCTCGGACCGGGCGAGCTGCTGCAACACTATGGCACCGAAGCACAGAAAGATTACTACTTGCCACGCCTGGCGCGTGGCGAGGATATCCCATGCTTCGCCCTGACTAGTCCATCGGCCGGTTCGGACGCCGGCGGGATTCCCGACTATGGCGTGGTGTGTCGAGGTTCTTATACCGACCCGCGTAGCGGCGAGCAGCATCAAGATGTGCTCGGGATTCGCGTCACCTGGGAAAAACGCTGGATTACCCTGGCGCCGATCGCCACGGTGCTGGGGCTGGCGTTCAAGCTCTATGACCCGGATCAGTTGCTGGGCGCGACGCGCGATATCGGCATTACCTGCGCGCTGGTTCCAACCGAACACCAGGGTGTTTCCATCGGTCGACGTCATTATCCCGGCGGCGCGGTGTTCATGAACGGCCCGACCTGGGGACATGAGGTATTTATTCCGCTCGACTGGGTGATTGGCGGGCGCGAATTTGTCGGGCAGGGCTGGCGCATGCTGGTTGAGTGCCTGTCGGTCGGGCGTTGCATCTCGTTGCCGGCGATGTCGGTGGCTTCGGGCAAGCTGGCGACCTTTGCCACCGGCGCGTTCGCTCGGATCCGCGATCAGTTCGGTCTGCCGATTGGCAAATTCGAAGGCGTGGATGAAGCCATGGCGCGCATCGCGGGGCACACCTACCAGATGGAAGCCTCGCAGGATCTGGCTCTGACCGGCCTCGACATGGGCGAAAAGCCGTCGGTGTTGTCGGCGGTGCTGAAATATCACAACACCGAGCGCATGCGCAAAGTGATTAACGACGCCATGGACGTGCATGGTGGCAAGACGGTGGTGCTGGGGCCGCGCAACTATCTGGCGCGCGCCTATCAAGCGATTCCGATTGCCATTACGGTTGAAGGCGCCAACATTCTGACGCGTTCGATGATTATCTACGGCCAGGGCGCGATTCGTTGCCATCCCTATGTGTTGCGCGAAATGCGCGCGGCGCAGAACAACGACCTGAAAGAATTCGACGCCGCGTTTACCGGCCATATCGGTTTCGTGGCCAGTAACAAGGTGCGGGCGTTTTGGCTGGGCCTGACCGGCGCTGCCTTGGTGAGCGCACCCCGTTCAGGGCCGACCGCGCGCTACTATAAACGCATCACCCGCTTATCGAGTGCATTCGCGCTGCTGTCTGATATGGCGATGTTCAGTCTGGGGGGCAGTCTCAAGTTCCGTGAGAAACTGTCCGCGCGTTTGGGCGACATGTTGTCCGGCCTGTATATTGCCTCCGCCGCATTGAAGCGCTTTGAGCGCGAGGGCGCGCAGCGCGACGATCTGCCTCTGGTGGCCTGGGCCGCCGAGGCGGCGCTGTTTGACGTGCAACAGGCGATGCATGGCTTCCTGGCTAATCTGCCCAACCGTCCGCTGGCCTGGGCCTTGCGCCGGCTGATTTTCCCCTGGGGTTTGACCTTGACCCCGCCGAGCGATCACGTGGGCACCCAGGTGGCGCGCGCGATCATGACGCCGGGCGCGGTACGAGACCGTTTGACCCACGGCATGTATGTCTCGTCGGATGAAACCGACGCCGTCGGTGTATTGCCGATTGCGTTGGCAGCGATTTTGGCCACTGAACCGCTGGAGCAGAAGCTGCGCAAGCTGGGTCGCGATGGAAAATTGCTGGGTTTGACCTTGCGTGACCGGCTCGCCGAGGCGCTGGCATTGCAGTTGATTAGTCAGTCCGAGTTCGAGGCGCTGACCCGGGCGCGCAAGCTGAAACGTGACGTGATCATGGTTGATGACTTTGACATGAATCTTGATCAACACGACGCTGGATTGCTGCAGCGCGTCATTTTCTAGGATTTTTAACATTATCCGGCGCAGTGAGCGCCGCGCCGGATAGGGGAGTCTTGATGGAACCATCGCCTAACCCCATGCCGGTGTTGCGCGTGCGCGCCTTGCCGACCAGTCTGGATTGTCACGGCAGGCCGCGCGCCGGCTGGCTGATGGAGCAGATCGATGTCGCGGGCAGCGCCGAGGCTGAGCGCATTGCGCGCGGCCCGGTGGCGGTGGTTGAAGTGAATACTTTTCAGTTTCGCTCACCGGTGTCTTTGGGGGCCATGGTGGAGATTTATGCCGAGCAATTGCGTGTCGGTAAAAAGTCGCTGACCCTGAAGATTTTTGTGCAGTCGCAGCATGAGGGCGAAGCGCCGGTTTTTGTCACGGAAGTGATTATGACCTATGTTGCGCTTGATTCTCAGGGTAAATCACGGTTATTAGCTGATAAATAGTTGATAAATAGTGAATTTAACTGCTTGTTGCAAACACATCATATAAAACGCTCGTTTGGAACAACTGCTCGGTTTTTTAGTGGACATGCTCTAATACTCTGATAGTATCCCTGAAGGAATGTGTCTGTGCATTCCGCATAAAGTGGCAAACAATAAACAATATGCATCGAGAGGGATAACAATGAAACTCAAGCTCCTAAGTTTGTCGGTGATGGCCATTGGCGCCTGCGGCGTATTGCCTACCCAGGCCCTGGCGTCCGGCTACAACTTTGGTTCACAGAGCGTTTCCGCTCAAGGAACCGCGCACGCCAACGGCGCTGAAGCGGCGGATCCAAGCACCATCTATTACAACCCGGCTGGCATGACCTTGCTTGACGGTGATCAAATCACGGTGGGCGGCACCCTGGTGGCTCCGCACTCCAGCTATACCGACAATGGATCGAAAACCGCGTTTGGCGCTTCTACCGGCGGTGGCAATGGCGGTAGCTTTGTTCCAACGGCGGTTGCCGCCCCCAATCTGTATATGACACACCAGCTGAACGATAGAATTCATCTCGGCCTGGGTATTTTTGTGCCGTATGGCGCGCAGCTGGATTATGGCGATAGCTGGGCGGGTCGTTACTCGATCGAGAGCATCAAGCTTCAGACGCTTAACTTCAATCCGTCGATTTCCTACAAACTGGATGATCACCAGTCGTTTGGTTTTGGCGTGTCGGCGCAGTACATGAAAGCCAATCTGAAAAAGGCCGTGGATGTTAAAGATGAGTTCACTGCGGCGGCTCTTCTGGGTCAAGCCGGCGCTGCCGCCCTCGCTGCTGCGACTACGGGTGACGGCACCGCTAGCCTAAATGCCTCCGGCTGGGGTTATGGCTACAATTTTGGCTATCTGTTTCAAGTCGATGACCATACTCGTTTTGGCTTTGCCTATCGCTCCAAGATCAAGACCAACCTGTCCGGTACCGCCACCTGGGATTACTCGCAGGCGGGGGGCGCCGCGGTTCAGGCCGCCGCCAACTCGGTGCATGCCACCTCCGGCGCAAGCACCACGGTGGATACGCCGCAATCGGCCTCGGTTAACTTCTATCACGACCTGAACGATAAGGTCGCGGTAATGGGGGATATCACCTGGACTGGCCACTCGGCGATGAATGACATCGATATCCAGTTCGCTCAGGCAAACGAAGGCGATATGGTGATCAATGAAAAGTGGAAAAACTCCTGGCTGTTTGCCTTGGGAGCCAACTACAAGTACAGCGATCAATTGATGTTGCGCACCGGGATTGCTTACGATCAGTCGCCGGTATCGAGCGAGACCGTGACCTCGCCGGCCCTGCCGGATGGTGATCGCTACTGGTTGTCTCTTGGCGCTAATTACAAACTAACCAAGCAATCGTCGATTGATTTTGCCTATAGCTTTGTCTATGTCAAGCCGGTGAATGTAAATTACGTTGACGTCTGCTCTGGCAGCCTGAACTGCGCCTACACCGGCAATGGCGAGACCACAAAAGGAAGTTACAAGACCTATCTGCAGTTGATCGGTCTGGCCTATAACTACCGCTTCTGATCGACTATTCGGCTTGCCGATGACTTGATTTAGGAGCCTGTCGGACTTTGGCGTCCGCGGCTGCAAAAGCGGCTGCTCGGTCTAGAATCCGCCGCTTTCTTGACCAATAGAATAACTATTGGCCTGCGAAATCGTCGAATTCTGGCCTGTCGCAGTCACTTTTTCGCTTTCGCGTCCCAAAGCCCGACAGGCTCCAAGCGTGGTGGCGGGCGGCGCCAGCAATGGCGTCGCCCGAAAGCAAGACGGGGTTGAGGGGCCCCGTTGCATAATGGTTGTATCCAATAAACGAGGAAACCATGTCTCAAACCAAGTTTATCGTGCGTAAGGTAGCCGTGCTCGGCGCCGGCGTGATGGGGGCGCAGATTGCCGCCCATCTGGCAAATGCCAAGGTGCCGACCGTGCTGTTCGATTTGCCGGCCACGACCGGCGACAAAAACGCCATCGCTCAAAAAGCGATTGATGGGCTGAAAAAGCAAAAACCATCGCCACTGGCGGGTAAAGACGCCATCGGCGCAATTACCCCGGCCAATTACGAAGATCATTTGTCGCTTTTGAAAGACTGCGACCTGGTGATTGAAGCGATTGCCGAACGCATGGACTGGAAGTCCGACCTGTATCAAAAGATCGCGCCGCACCTGGGCGAAAACAGCATTTTCGTCACCAATACCTCGGGTCTGTCGATCAATACCCTGGCCGACAGCCTGCCGCAAGCGCTGAAACCGCGCTTCTGCGGCGTGCATTTCTTTAATCCGCCACGCTATATGCACCTGGTGGAAATTATTCCCTGCCATGGCTCCGACGCCGAGATGCTGGATAATCTCGAACGCTTCCTGGTGAGTACGCTGGGCAAGGGCGTGATTCGCGCCAAAGACACGCCTAACTTTGTCGCCAACCGCATCGGCGTGTTCTCGATGCTGGCGACCATTGCCAATGCCGAAAAATTCGGCATTCGCTTTGACGTGGTGGACGATTTGACCGGGCCGCGCCTCGGACGCCCGAAATCCGCCACCTTCCGCACCGCCGACGTGGTCGGGCTCGATACCTTCTCACACGTGGTCAAGACCATGCAGGACACGCTGCCGCTTGACCCGTGGCATCCGCTGTTCAAGTCGCCGGAATGGCTGCAGAAGCTGATCGGCGCCGGTGCCCTGGGCGCCAAGACCCGCGCCGGTATCTATAAAAAAGATGGCAAGCAGATGTTGGTGCTCGACCCGTTGACCGGCGCCTATGTCGGTTCGGGTGAAAAGGGCGACGACGCGGTCAAAGAGATTTTGAAAAACCCGGATCCGGCGGCCAAGTTCAAGGCGCTGCGCGCCAGCGAACACCCGCAGGCGCAGTTCCTCTGGGCCTGCTTCCGTGACGTGTTCCACTACATCGCGGTGCATCTGGGCGATATCGCCAGTTGCGCGCGCGACGTTGACTTCGCAATTCGCTGGGGCTTCGGCTGGAGCGTTGGTCCGTTCGAAACCTGGCAAGCCGCCGGTTGGCAGCAAGTCGCTGGCTGGATTGCCGAAGATATCGCCGCCGGTAAAACCCTGTCCAATGCCGCGCTGCCGGCCTGGGCGCTGCAAAGCGATCGCGCCGGCGTGCATTTTGCCGACGGCTCGTTCGATGCCGCCAGCGGAACCCTAGTCGGGCGCTCGCAACTTGATGTGTATCGCCGTCAACTGGCGCCGGCCACCGTGCTGGGCGAACGCGCGCCGAGTCTCGGCGAAACCGTGTTCGAGACCGAAGGCGTGCGCGCGTTCACCTCGGGCGACGGCGTGCTGGTGGTGTCGTTCAAGAGCAAGGCGCATGCGATTGGCCCGGATGTGATCGATGGCGTCAATCACGCCCTGGATCTGGCCGAAGCCCGCTTCAAGGCCTTGGTGATCTGGCAGCCGGAAGAACCGTTCTCGGTCGGCGCCGATCTGCAGTCGATGTTGCCGGCGTTCATGATGGGCGACTGGGACACCATCGATCGCATGGTGCGTCGCTTCCAGGATACCTCGATGCGCCTGCGCTATAGCCAGGTGCCGACCGTGGCCGCGACCCAGGGTTATGTGTTTGGCGGCGGTTGTGAATTCGCCATGCATTGCGACCGCGTGGTGGCGGCGCTGGAGTCCTATGTGGGTCTGGTGGAAGTTGGTGTTGGCCTGTTGCCCGGCGGCGGCGGCTGCAAGGAATTCGCCTTGCGCGCGGCGCAACAAGCGCGTGGCGGCGACATCCTGGCGAGTCTGAAAGATTCGTTCATGACCATTGCCATGGCCAAGGTTGGCACCAGCGCGATCGAAACCCAGGAAATCGGCTACTTCCGCACTACCGACGTGGTGGTGTTCAACGCGTTCGAACTGCTGTACGTGGCGAAACAACAAGCGTTGGCGCTGGCCGAATCCGGCTACCGTCCGCCGCTGAAAGTGAAATCCTTCCCGGTTGCGGGGCGCACCGGCGCGGCATCGATCAAGGGCCAGTTGGTGAATATGCTCGAAGGGCATTTCATCAGCCAGCACGACTTCACGATTTCCGCGCTGATCGCTGACGTGATCAGCGGTGGCGACGTCGAAGCCGGCACCGAGGTGGATGAAGAATGGATACTGGGACTGGAGCGCAAGGCGTTTATGCAGCTCCTGAAAAACCCCAAGACCCAGGATCGCATCGCCAACATGCTGACCACCGGCAAGCCGCTGCGTAATTGAGGAGACAAAGATCATGACCAAGCAAGTGCAAGAAGCTTATATCGTAGCCGCGACCCGCACGCCGGTGGGCAAAGCGCCGCGCGGCATGCTGCGCAATGTGCGCCCGGACGACATGCTGGCGCATGTCATCAAGGGCGCGTTGGCCCAAGTGCCGGGTCTTGACCCGGCGCTGATCTCCGACTGCGTGGTCGGTTGCGCCTTCCCCGAGGCCGAACAGGGCCTGAATATGGCGCGCATTGGCGTGTTGCTCGCCGGGCTGCCCGACACGGTTGGCGGGATCACCATCAACCGCTACTGCTCGTCCGGGATTAACGCGGTGCAAATCGCCGCCGACCGGATTCGCCTGGGCGAGGCCGACGTGGTGATTGCCGCTGGCGCCGAATCGATGTCGATGGTGCCGATGATGGGCAACAAAATCGCGCTCAATCCGGAAATTTTCGCCAAAGATGAGAACTATGCGATTGCCTACGGCATGGGCCTGACCGCGGAAAAGGTCGCCCAGCAATGGGGTGTGTCGCGCGAAGACCAGGATGCGTTTGCGGTTGAATCGCATCGGCGCGCGCTGGCTGCGATTGATTCCGGCGCGTTTAGCGCTGAAATCACTCCGTTCGAAGCCGTGTATCGCCGTCCGGACCTGAATAGTGGTGAAGTGCAGATCATCAAAAAGCTGCTCTCCACCGATGAAGGTCCGCGTCGTGAAACCACGCTCGAAGGCTTGGCCAAGCTCAAGACGGTATTTGACGCCAAGGGCTCGGTGACCGCCGGCAATAGCTCGCAAATGTCGGATGGCGCCGGTGCGGTGATCTTGGTGTCTGAACGCATTCTCAAACTGCTCAACCTGGCGCCGCTGGCGCGTTACGTGACCTTCGCGGTCAAGGGCGTGCCGCCGGAAATCATGGGCATTGGCCCTAAAGTAGCGATTCCGTTGGCCTGCGAGCAAGCCGGCATCAGCATCGATCAGCTCAAGTGGATCGAACTGAACGAAGCCTTTGCCGCTCAGGGTCTGGCGGTAATGCGTGATCTGCAACTGGATGGCGCGCGGGTCAACCCGCATGGCGGCGCGATCGCCCTGGGGCATCCCCTGGGCGCCACCGGCGCGATTCGTAGCGCCACTCTGTTGCATGGCATGCGCGGTCGCGGCGAGACCGGCTATGGCATGGTCACCATGTGCATCGGTACCGGCATGGGCGCGGCGGGGATTCTCGAAATCCTGTAACGCGGGCAGTGTTCAGGGAAAACCGGCTTCGGCCGGTTTTTTCTTTTTACATAGCGCCAACTTATCTCAAACTTACTTCAACGCGCCCACTGACGCATGAGCGCTGCTGTTAGAATACCGCCTTTACTTATGAAGCCAGACCTCAATCAATGAGCGGGTTGCTAAAAAAGGCGCTGTTGCTGTTGCTGTGTCTGCCCTTGTTGGCGCAGGCGGCCAACCCGCCACGGATTGGCGTGGTGCTGGGCGGTGGTGGCGCGCGCGGGTTTGCTCACTTGGGGGTGCTGCAAGAGCTGGAAAAACTGCGGATTCCGATTTCCTGTATTGCCGGCACCAGTGCCGGCGCGTTGATCGGCGGCATGTACGCCAATGGTTTGCCGCTAGCGCAGATGAAGCAGGACTTCAATGACGCCGACTGGAGCGCGATGCTGTCCGGCAAGCCGCGCCGCGCCGATGTGCCTTATGAACGCAAGAACGACGACTATAAAAATTATCTCGACGTCACCTTCGGTATGCGCGACATGCAGTTTCGCGTGCCGCTCAGCGCCGTCAATACCCAAGACATTGATCTGTTTATTCGACAGTTGACCCGCGACCGCGTGATCGACAGTTTCGATCATCTGCCGATTCCATTTCGCGCCGTGGCCACCGATCTGAGTAATGGTGATGCCGTGGTGTTCGATCGCGGCTCGCTCGCCTCGGCGCTGCGCGCCAGCATGGCGGTGCCGGGCTTGTTTGACCCGGTGTCCGATCATGGCCGCTTATTGATCGATGGCGGCGTGGCGCGCAACTTGCCGATTGAAGATTTGAAACATCGCTGCGCCGACGTGGTGATTGTGGTGGATGTCAGTACGCCACTCATTCCGACCAATCAGATTCACACCATGTTCGATGTGCTGGCGCAGACCAGTAATTTGCTGGTTTCGCGCAACGCCAAACAGCAGAGAGCGCTGCTGGATAGCCACGATATTGTGATTCGCCCCAACCTGGCCGGATATACCTCCGCCTCGTTTGGTGACAATCAGGCGATTATCGCCGCTGGCGCGGCGGCGGTCGCGCCGTTGCGCGCGCGGCTGAGCACATTGTCGCTGTCACCCGAGGCCTATCAAGCCTGGCGCGCGCGCCTGGTGCAACCGCCACCCCCCGTGATTCATCGGGTGCAGGTAGTGGGTAATCCCACATCGTTTATCAACGCGACGCAGTTGACCCGCGGTCTGGCGAAAGACACTTCGAATGACAGCAATACTTTGGACAATACCCGTAGCACCTTGCGCCAAATGTTTGCCAGCGGGGACTACGACAGTCTGACCTATCACGTGGAAAATCAAGATGGTCAGAATGTGATGAGCGTGCTGCCGGTTGAGCGCTCGATCGGGCCGAACTATCTGCGCTTTGGTTTGAACTTGAAAAGCAGTTCCACTGGCGACTCGACGTTCAATTTTCTCGGTTCCGAGTTGAGCACTTGGGTCAATCCCGCCGGCGCTACCTGGCGCAACGACCTGGAACTGGGCGGTGACAAGCAATTCAGCAGCGAGTTCATGCAGCCCCTGGGGCTCGGTAGCCCCGAGTTTCTAGCGGCTAAGCTGAGCTATCAGGAAAACCAATGGCCATTCTTTAACGCCGCTCATGAAAAGTATGCCGAGTTAACCCTGGCGCAGACCGATGTCGAGTTGAATGGCGGTCTGGCTTTGGGTAAATATGGCGAGTTGCGCGCCGGGCCCTATTGGCGCCAGTACAGCCCGCGCATTGCCATGGGTACCCTCGCGGCGCAGGACCAGACACTGGATCAGAAGGCCAGCGAGGCAGGGTTGCAGATATCGGCGGCGGCGGATCAATTCGATAATCCGCGTTGGCCGCGCACCGGTTATTACTTTAATGGCGATCTGCGCTATGCCTCGCCGCAGATGGGCGGGGTAGATAGTCGCTATTACGCTTTGACCGCCGAAGACGTGCAGACCCTGGGCAATACTACTGTGCGTCTGACCAGTAAGCTTAAGGGTAATCTGAGTGAACAGAATTCCGGCCAGAATTTCCACCCACAGTTCTTGGGCGGTTTTTTGAATATGAGCGGTTATCAGCAAGACGAGTTGTATGGTGACCGTGTGGCGCTGGCGCGCATGATGGTGTATTGGCGCGCCGCCACCTTGCCTTCGGCCCTGGGTAGTGGCATTTACCTTGGCACCTCGCTGGAAATGGGTAAAGTCTGGAATCAGGATTTCACCGGTAAAAATAGCGCCTGGTTGCCGGGTGGCTCGATCTTTGTTGGCGCGGATACGATTCTGGGGCCGTTCTTCCTGGGAGTGGGTAGCGCGCGTGGCGGGCAGGTGATTGGCTATATGTTCCTGGGGGTGGATTATTGAGTGGTTGCCCTGCTTTCGGTGGTGGTCGGATCCTGGCGAACCACAGACGCATCAGGAGCCACCAGGGACTGCTGAGTTTCCTCTGAGCTAGGTTAACGCCTATGGGCCGCGCGGCCCCCGGCTGGCTGTCAACTGCCCGCATTGCTTGGTACGAAAGTATTATGTGTAAGGTTTAAGCGCGCTGCTATGTTGCTTGTAATGGTTTCAAGCAATGGAGCATACCGTGCAACGTTGTCTCATCTTGATCTTGGCACTGTGTCTGTCGGCGCCGCCGGTGCGTTCCGCGCTGCCACGTCGTGGCTACACTCAGACCCGCTATCCGATTGTACTGGTGCACGGCCTGTTCGGTTTTTCCAATATCGCCGGGGTGGATTATTTCTACCGCATTCCCGAAGCCCTGCGTCAGGATGGCGCCCAGGTGTTTGTCGCCGAAGTCGATCCAGTGAATACCAGCGAGGTGCGTGGCGAACAATTGCTAGCGCAGGTGCAAGAGATTCTGGCGATTACCGGCGCGAACAAGGTTAACCTGATGGGTCACAGCCAGGGTGCGCCGACGGCGCGCTATGTCGCCGCGGTGCGTCCCGATCTGGTGGCATCCGTCACTTCGGTTGGTGGCGTGAATCGGGGCTCGGCGGTTGCCGACCGTTTGCTGGCGCTGACCGGTAGTGATGATCTATGGCGTAAAGCCGCGCGCGCCGCCTTGCTGTCCTTGAGTCTGCGTCCGCTGAGCACGCTGCAGTTCAATGCCGCGTTGAACGACCTCAGCACCGCCGGCAGCCTGCGTTTCAATGCCAAATATCCGGCGGGCGTGCCCGAGACCCCGTGCGGCTCGGGCGCCCTGCTGCAAAATGGCGTGCGCTACTACTCCTGGAGTGGCACCGCCATCGTCACTAATCCGCTCGATCCGGTCGATGTGCCGCTGTTGTTGCTGGGACAAGCCTTCTCCGAACCTTCCGATGGCTTGGTTGGGCGCTGCTCTTCGCATCTGGGCTTGGTGCTGCGTGATGACTTTAAGATGAATCACGCCAATGAAATCAATCAGATTCTGGGCTTGGTGTCGCCGTTTGAGGTCAGCCCGATCACCCTGTATCGTCAGCAGGCCAATCGTCTGAAATTGGCGGGGCTTTAAGTGAAAATTGGGCTAGGTTGGTTGACGCTGGCTGCGGCGTTGACGGTGTGCCGGCTGGCCGAGCCGCGTGTGGCGGATGCGCTGTTGCCCATCGCGCGCGGGGCGGCGGTGGCGACGGAAGTGGATGGCGATGCCGCGATGGATGCCACCGGGGCGTTGCGGCCCGACCCTGCGCTACTGGCGCTATTTGACTACGTGCTGTCCAATGCCACGGGGCAGAGTCGCGCCGCGCTGAACCAAAGCTTGCGACACATCCTCGGTACCCGCCTACCGCAGAGTGCCCGCGCGCAGGTGCTGGATCTGTTTCGCCGCACCCTGGATTATCGCGCGCAACTGTATCTCGCGGCGCGCGCTCATGCCCCGATGAGCCTGGCGCGGCGCTGGGCCTGGGAGCAACGCCTGCGCGCGCGGTTTTTTACCTCGCGCGAAGCTCAAGCGTTGTTTGCCACCGCGGATCAGTTTGACCGCCTGGCGCTGGCGCGTCAGGCGGTGATTGAGAATCTGACTTTGGATGCCGATGAGCGCCAGCGCCAGCTGAATACATTGGAACAGCAGCTGCCACCCATCCTGCGTCAAATGCGCGCGCAAACCCGCTTGCCACTGCAATTGGCGCGCGCCGAGCGTTTGCTGTTGCTGCGCCAGGGCGGCGAGCGAGACTTGTTTCTGTTGCGCCGACAATGGGTGGGCAACGCCGCCGCGCTACGCTTGACGGCGCTGGATCAAGAACATCAGGTGTGGTTGCGCCGGGTGGCCGACTATCGCGCGGCGCGTCAGGCGCTCAGCGTGTCGCCGGGTTTGAGTGGCGACGCGCTAAAGGGCGCGCAGGACGATCTGACCGCCAATCTGTTTACCCCGAACGAACGCTTGCGCCTGGCGGCTTATTTGCCGGGAGAGGGTTGAAACAGTTGCGCTAGCGCCAGGCCGGGTTGTTCCGCGCGCATAAAGGTTTCGCCGATCAGGAAACTGTGTACGCCGTGCTGTTGTAAGCGTTCAACGTCGGCGCGCGTGGCGATGCCGCTTTCCGCCACGACAATGCGCGTCGCGTCGATCTGCGGCAGTAACTGGATGGTGGTGTTGAGATCGACCTCGAAACTGCGCAGGTTACGATTGTTAATTCCGATCAGCGGGGTGCTGAGTTTGAGCGCGCGTTCCAGCTCGGCGCCATCATGCACTTCGACCAGCACCGCCAGGTTCAGGCTATGCGCCAGCGCGTGAAATTCATGTAGTTGGCCATCGTCAAGCGCGGCGGCGATCAACAGAATACAGTCGGCGCCCATGGCGCGCGCCTGGTAGATTTGATAGGGGGCAACCATGAAATCTTTGCGCAATACCGGCAGCGCGCAGGCGGCGCGCGCCGCTTCCAGATAGCTAGCGTCACCCTGGAAAAAATCGCGGTCGGTCAGCACTGATAGGCAGGCCGCGCCATGCTCGGCATAGCTGGTGGCAATCGCCGCCGGATCGAAGTTGGCGCGGATCACCCCCTTGCTCGGGCTGGCTTTTTTGACCTCGGCAATCACCGCGGCCTGGCCCGCGCCAAGTTTCGCGCGCAGCGCGGCGACAAAGTCGCGCCGGTCGGCATGGCGTGCGGTGGCGTAGGCGCGCATTTCACTCAGAGGGCAGACTTGTTCGGCGGCGCGCACTTCTTCGCGCTTGCGCTCAAGGATGGTATTGAGAATGTCGGACATGCATGACCCCAAGCAAAAGTCTTATGATGCAGAATGCATCGGTGTTTGACAAGGACGCCGCTGACCACGCCTAGAGCGTGGGCGGCAAGTGCTGGCTGAAAAACCGCATTAAACGCTGTGGCAACCAATCCAATTGGCCGGGAAAACGGCCACTGACAAAGCCGACATGCCCTCCGTGTGGCGGGAAATCCAGCTCGACCTGGGGCGATACCTGATCGGCGCGCGGCAGCGCCCGCGGCGGTAAAAAAGGGTCGTTCTGCGCGTTGAGAATCAAGGTCGGTTTGGCGATCTGACGCAGGTGTGGCTTGCTGCTGGCGCGGGTCCAATAATCTTCGACACTGGCGTAACCATGCAGGGGCGCGGTGACCAGTTGGTCGAAGGCGCCAAAGGTGGCGGCGCGGCGCACCATGCGCGCGTCAAACAAGCCGGGATGGCGCTTGAGTTGGGCTAGTGCCTTGGGCTTGAGCGTGTTCATGAACATGCGGGTGTAGATCCAGCGTCCCATGCCACGGTCGAGCCGGGTGCTGGCGGCGACCAAGTCCAGCGGCGCCGAGATCGCGGCGGCGGCCAGGGGCAGGGCGTTGGCGCCGTCTTGCGCCATATAGTTGAGCAACATACTGCCACCCAGTGATACACCGGCCACCAGTAGGGTGGGAAAGCGTGTGGCCAGCCGTGCCAGAATCCAGCGCACTTCGGCGGCGTCACCGGCGTGATAGGCGCGCGCCAGCGGGTTGTCGACCCCGCCACAGCCGCGAAAATGCGGCACCACGCCGTGCCAGCCGCGCCGCGCGACCTCCCGCATCAGCGCGCGGGCATAGTGGCTGTCACTGCTGCCTTCCAGCCCATGAAACAGCACCACCAGCGGCTGGCCCGGTTGCCCCGCGATAAAGTCCAGCGCAATCCGCGCGCCGTCCGGCGTGGGCCAGAGTTCGCGCTGATAGTCCGGGCGCGGCAGCTTGATGATCAGCGCCGGCCAGATGGTTTGCGCGTGACCACCATAGAGCCAGCGCGGTGCGGAGTAACTCATGCGCTCGGTCGTTGCGCGCTTTTAGGTCGAAAGGCCTTGACCACCGACTCGACGGTTTCGATATAGGGCGCGCCAATCAGGTCCAGGCAGTACGGAACCGCGCTAAAAATCCCGCTGACCAGGGTGGCTCCAGCCGAATCCTTTAGCCCTTGCAGGGTTTCCTGGATCGCCTTGGGTTGCCCCGGAAGGTTCAGAATCAAGGCCTGCTTGCGAATCACCCCGACTTGGCGCGACAAAATCGCGGTGGGCACAAAGTGCAGGCTGATCTGGCGCATTTGTTCGCCAAAGCCCGGCATCTCGCGCTCGGCAACCGCCAGAGTGGCGTCGGGGGTGACGTCGCGCGGCGCCGGGCCGGTGCCACCGGTGGTGAGTACCAGGCTGCACCCTTCGTCATCCACCAGTGCTTTGAGCGTGGCTTCAATCAACGGCTGCTCATCGGCGATCAGGCGGGTGACGGTGGAAAACGGCGTGGCCAGCGCCTGCTTCAGCCATTGCTGCAAGGCCGGAATGCCCAGGTCCTGGTAAATGCCATTGCTGGCGCGGTCAGAGACCGAAACCAGCCCGATCTTGATCGTCATTCCTCAGGCTCCTGCTCCACTGGCTTAGGCGCTACGCCGGGTTGCGGAATCAGATCCTTGATCGCCTGAAACAGTAGACGGAAAGATTTGGGCGGTCGGCTTTCGGCTTTTTCCTTGCGCGCATTACGCATCAGAGTGCGTAAAGTCTGAATATCGGCCGCGGGGTAGGCCTCAAGAAAGGCCGGTAATGCTTTGTCGTCTTCGATCAGCAGTTCACGCCAGTGTTCAATGCGGTGCAGCCAGCCATTGTGTTCGGCCGACTCGCCCTTGCTGATCGCCAGAAAGGCGCGAATCGGTTCCGGGTCGACATCGCGCATCAAGCGCCCGATGTATTGTTCCTGACGTTTCTTGGCGCCATGCGCGCTGATGCGCTTATACTCGAGGATCGCGGTCAGCAGGTCTTCAGGTAAACCCATTTTCTTGAGCCTGTCGTTCGGCTGGTCGACCAGTTCGCGACCGAGCTCCTGCAGCGCGTCCATCATTTTTTTACGCTGGGTTTTGCTGACAAATTCTTCTTCATTGTCATCATTCAAGTAATCGGCCATCGCTCTCTCGGTCTTTTCTTAATTCAAGGCTGGTATGATACCGGAAAAGCCCGGCCCGGCGGGCATCCACCGAATAAAGCGAATGCGAAAAACACCATGACAGAAAATACCTTCAGTTTCCCCCGTTCAACCTTGGAAGACCTGGCGCGACGCGTGCTGGATCTGGCGCGCGATCAGGGCGCCGATGCCAGCGAAGTGGATGTCTCCGAGGGGCTGGGGCAAACCGTCAGCGTGCGCCTGGGTGAAATCGAGACGATCGAATATAACCAGGACAAAGGTGTGGGCGTGACCGTGTATTTCGGTCAGAAAAAAGGGCATGCCAGTACCTCGGATTTTTCCGATGTGGCCTTGAGCGCCGCGGTCGCCGCCGCGGTGAATATTGCCCGCTTCACGGCGGATGACCCGTGCTCCGGTTTGGCCGATCCGGCGCTGCTGGCGCATGATTTTCCCGATCTGGATCTGTTTCATCCCTGGGACTTATCGGTCGATGATTCGATCGTGCTGGCGCGCCGCTGCGAAGATGCCGCGCGCGGCGTCGACGCGCGCATCACCAATTCCGAAGGGGCGACGTTGTCGCGCCAATCGAGTCAGTTTATTTATGCCAATAGTCAGGGCTTTCTGGCGGGTTACCCCAGTACGCGTTGCAGCCTGTCGGCGGCGGTGGTTGCCGAACAGGATGGCGCGATGCAGCGCGATTATTGGTATAGCGCCGCGCGTCACCCGGAAGATCTGGACAGAGCCGAGGCGGTTGGCCTTTGCGCCGGCGAGCGCGCGCTGCGCCGCTTGGGCGGGCGTTCGATCAAAACCGGCCGCTATCCGGTGTTGTTCGAGGCTAATGTGGCGTCGTCGCTGATTGGCCACTTGATCTCCGCGATCAGCGGTAGCAGTCTCTACCGCCAATCCAGTTTTTTGCAGGATGCTCAGGGTACTGAGGTGTTTGCGTCTTGCGTGACGATTGATGAAGATCCATTTTTGCCGCGCGGCATGGCGAGTGGCGCATTTGATAACGAAGGCGTGGCCACGCGGGCGCGCTGCCTGATCGATCACGGCGTTCTGACTGGTTATATGCTCGGCAGTTATTCGGCGCGCAAACTCGGTTTGCAGACCACCGGTAATGCTGGCGGGCCACATAATCTGCTGGTGCGCAGTACCGGAGAAAATTTTGCCCAGTTGCTGGCGAAGATGGGAACGGGCTTGCTGGTGACAGAATTACTTGGTCATGGCGTCAACACCGTGACCGGCGACTATTCGCGTGGCGCCGCCGGTTTTTGGGTGGAAAATGGAGTGATCGCATACCCGGTTGAGGAAATTACCGTGGCGGGAAATCTGCGCGAGATGTATCGCCAAGTACTGGCGATTGGCGATGATAGCCTGCCGCGCAGCTCGACCCGTATCGGTTCGGTGTTGATTGAGTCGATGTCGGTAGCGGGGGGCGAATAAGCCCAACCCGTCCGCCACTGCCGGTCTGGATCTGGCCGGGGTGGTGTGCTAGCTTAAGTGAATAGAGGTCCACTGTAGCGCCGTGCACGGATAAAAATCATAAACCCAGGTGGCGCCATGTCGCAAAAACCAAATATCGGTTTGATCTTGTCGGGTGGCGGCGCGCGCGCCGCCTATCAGGCCGGGGTCATGCTGGCGATTTCGCGTCTGCTGCCCGATCCGAAAGTGAATCCGTTCTCGATTATTTGCGGCACCTCGGCCGGGGCGATCAATGCAACGGGCTTGGCCAGCGGCGCCAACGACTTTCGCGAGGCGGCGCGCTACCTGGCTTTGGTTTGGCGCCAGATCCGCATCAGCGACGTGTATCAGTCGGATTTGTTCTATTTTCTCAAGACCTTTCTGCATTTTGGCGTGGCCACCGCGACCGGTGGGCGATTGTGGAAAAATCCGAAAAGTTTTCTGGATAATCAACCGCTGCAGTCATTCTTGGCGCGGGTGATGGCCTTTGATGGCGTTGAGAACGCTCTGCAATCGGGTGCGTTGCGCGCCTTGGCGTTGACCGCCTCGTGCTATACCAGCGGGCAGTCTGTGACGTTTTTTGATGGCGATCCGGCTATTGGTGAATGGTCGCGCCAGATGCGGGTAGGGGTGCGGGGCAAAATCGGCCTGGAGCATTTGATGGCGTCGTCCGCCTTGCCGCTGATTTTTCCTTCGTCGCGGGTCGGTGAGCGATTTTTTTGCGACGGCGCGGTGCGGCAAATGGCGCCGCTATCGCCGGCGTTGCATTTGGGCGCGGAAAAATTGTTCGTGGTCGGCCTGGCGAGTCAGCAGCCACCCCCTGGCGGGGCGGGAATGTATCCATCGCCGGCCCAGGTGTTTGGTCATTTGCTCAATAGCGTCTTTGCCGACAGTATGGCGAGTGATATGGAGCGCCTGGTCAGGATTAACCACACGGTATCGCTACTACAACAGCATGAAGAGCTGCTGGGGAAAACCCCGCTACGGCGTGTGGATGTGTTGATGATTAACCCCAGTGTGTCGCTGGAGCAGATCGTGCAGCGCCATGTGCAGCAATTTCCCCCGGTATTGCGCTTTGTGTTGCGTGGCACCGGGGCCACCGGTAAGCGCGGATTGTCGCTGGCGACCTATTTGTTGTTCGAGCCTGGATATTGCCGCGATTTGATTGCCCTGGGGTATAAAGACGCCTTGCGTCAGCAAGAGGCTATTTGCCGTTTTTTGGAACTATGATGTTGTTTTATGTCTAACCATGTTTTGATTTTGAATTAATTTAGAGGGTGAGCTATGAAATTGCCGGGTCGGCGAGCGGGATTCTTTATGATTAGCGCGGCATCAGCCTGCGCCATGGGGTTTGCTTTGTACGCGCAATATGTGCTCAGGCTTGATCCTTGTCCTTTGTGTATCTTGCAGCGCGTTGCGGTGATCTCGATTGGCTTGCTGGCCTTGTTGGCGGGTTTGCATGATGCGCGCGGCTGGGGTTTTCGCGTGTGGTCGGCTTTGGTGGTTGTCTCCGGGTTGGCGGGCTTGGGTGTTTCCGGCCGCCAGTTGTGGTTGCAAAGCCTGCCTCCGGATCAAGTACCTCAGTGCGGCCCTGGTTTGGACTACCTGCTGCAGACCATGCCTTTTTCGCATGCGCTGGGTAAAGTGCTGATGGGTAGTGGGGAGTGTGCGGTGGTGGATTGGCGCTTTCTTGGCATGGCGATGCCCTTCTGGGTTGCGGTGTTCTTTGTGTTGGTGATTGCGTTTGTCGGGCTTCAGCAGCGATATATTCGCCGTTCTCATAATTGGTAAGCCGCGCCGCCGGCATGGCGGCGTTGGGCAGTAAAAACACCCGCTCACGCGGGTGTTTTTACATTGGTGCGCCCAGCATGGGCGCACTCCTGCGACCCGCGACGTGAAACCGGAGACACAGGGTCGGCATTGATTAACGCGATGCTGGCGGGAGAGAACCTGCAACAAGCTTGGAAACGGGTCAAAGCCAATAAGGGCGCTGCGGGCGTGGATGGACTGGACATTACCCCGGCGGCGCGTCAACTGATGAACTCATGGCACGAGGTTCGCGAACAACTGGTGCGGGGGACGTACCGGCCCAGTCCGGTACGGCGGGTAACGATCCTGAAACCAAACGGCGGCGAGCGTGAGTTCGGCATCCCGACGGTGGTGGATCGGCTGATTCAGCAAGCTTTACTGCAAGTCTTGCAGCCCATAACCTCAACTTCTCGAACCGCCCGGTGCGGACCCGCATGCCGGGTGGTGTGGCGGGGGCGCAGCTAACATGAGCTGCCCCCTGTGCCGATCGTTGGGTGTGGGCGTGCGATTCAAGCGAGCCGTCCCCGCCGATGGTCACGCTTTCGCAAATCCTGGTGTGCTTGAAGAGCGCGCCCTGCTTGGAATGGCTGGGCAAGTGCAGGTACAAACAACAACACCCGCTTGCGCGGGTGCTGTTGTGTTTGGCGGAGCGGACGGGACTCGCCCACATTCCGCGGGCCGCTGATGCGCTTGCAAGCGCATCCCTTCGATTCCCGTCGCGGGCCGCGCAGGCGGCTCACTCCGCTCCGGTAGACGTGCCCGCAAGCGGGCAATCTTGAGTGCAAACAAAAACACCCGCTTGCGCGGGTGCTGTTGTGTTTGGCGGAGCGGACGGGACTCGAACCCGCGACCCCCGGCGTGACAGGCCGGTATTCTAACCAACTGAACTACCACTCCAAACCTGGTGGGCGTTGACGGGGTCGAACCGCCGACATTCTGCTTGTAAGGCAGACGCTCTACCAACTGAGCTAAACGCCCTGAAATCTGTACTGCTTTAAAACCGTTGGCGGAGCGGACGGGACTCGAACCCGCGACCCCCGGCGTGACAGGCCGGTATTCTAACCAACTGAACTACCACTCCAAACCTGGTGGGCGTTGACGGGGTCGAACCGCCGACATTCTGCTTGTAAGGCAGACGCTCTACCAACTGAGCTAAACGCCCTGTAATGCCCGCCGTTGCTTGGCAGGAGGCGAATTAAAACATATGGGATTTATTTGTGCAAGGGGGATAATCAAAAAACTTTATGCTTTGTTCGTGATCTAGTAAGCATGGCGCCAAGAAAAAATCTTGTCGGACAGAAAAGGTGACGAGGTGATTCTGCCTCATGTATCATCACCCGATTCCCCTTCTAGTGGACGATGTAACGAATGAAGCCAACCTTTCTCGACTTTGAGCAACCGATCGCTGAGCTCGAGAACAAAATAGAAGAATTACGCTTTGTCCAGGATGACTCAGTACTGGACATCTCCGAAGAAATCTCGCGCCTGCAGAAAAAGAGCCAGGAGCTGACTAAGGCGCTATATAGCAAGCTGACGCCTTGGCAAATTTCCCAGGTGGCGCGTCATCCCCAACGTCCATATACCCTGGACTATATCAATGGGATCTTCACCGACTTTACCGAGCTGCATGGCGACCGTAGTTTTGCCGATGACCCGGCAATTGTGGGTGGCATGGCGCGTTTTAACGGGCAATCGGTGGTGGTGATCGGTCAGCAGAAGGGACGGGACACCAAAGAGAAGATCTATCGCAATTTTGGCATGCCACGCCCCGAGGGGTATCGCAAGGCCTTGCGCTTGATGAAATTGGCGGAAAAATTTGGTTTGCCGGTGATCACCATGATCGATACCCCCGGAGCTTACCCCGGGATCGACGCGGAAGAGCGCGGGCAAAGCGAGGCGATTGGCCGTAATCTCTATGAGATGTCGCGTCTGCGCGTGCCGGTGATCTCCACGGTGATTGGCGAAGGTGGGTCCGGTGGCGCATTGGCGATTGCCGTTGGCGATTATCTCAATATGCTGCAGTACTCGACTTACTCGGTGATCTCGCCCGAAGGTTGCGCCACGATTCTGTGGAAAACCGCGGAACGGGCCTCTGAGGCGGCTGAAGCGTTGGGGATTACCGCGCATCGTTTGAAAACCTTGGGTTTGGTTGATCGTGTGATCAACGAGCCTTTGGGTGGAGCGCATCGCGACCATGCCCAGACGATGAATAGCGTTAAACGCGCGCTGGTTGAGCAGATGAAAGATCTCAACGGCCGATCGCTGGATGATCTGCTCAAGAGCCGTTTTGATCGACTGATGAATTATGGTCGATTCAAGGAAGAGGCGGCCTGATCTGCTGACCGAGCTGTTAAGTCGCTGGCCGGAACAGGTTTCCGGTCAGTCGGCAATTGAAGTTGGATTGAGTGGTGGCATGGACTCCATGGTGCTGCTTGATCTGTTATGGCGCTGCCGCGAGCAGCGCCATTTTCATTTGTCGGCGCTGCATGTGCACCATGGCTTGAGTCGCCATGCCGATGACTGGGTCAGACATTGCCAGCATTGGTGCGATTTGCGCGAGATTCCCTTGCGTGTGGAGCGCGTCACGGTGGCGCCGCGTGGCGGGCAAAGCCTGGAGGCCGTGGCGCGCGATGAGCGTTATGCGGCGTTCTGTCGCACCGAGGCGCAGGTGGTTGCCCTGGCGCACCATCAGGATGATCAGGCCGAAACCGTGCTGCTGCAATTGTTGCGAGGTGGTGGACCGCGCGCGCTGGCGGCCATGCCGGTGCTGCGCCAGTTGAATCAACTCTATTTGTGGCGTCCGATGCTCGACTGGCCGCGCAGCCGGATCGAGGCCTACGCCGTCAGCCGGTCGCTGACGTGGGTAACCGATGAGAGTAACGCTGATACTCGCTGGCGCCGTAATCTGCTGCGCCATGATGTGTTGCCATTAATCGAATCGGCCTTGCCGGACTACCGTCATCATCTTGAGCGTAGCGCGGCCATGATGTGGCAGGCGACGCAGATCTTGGATGAAGTGGCTACGCAAGATCTGGCGGATTGCTTGAGCGCCGGTCGCTTGCAACTGACTGCCTTTTCCCGCAAGAGCGCCGCGCGCCAGGCGCAGATGCTGCAACACTGGATCAAATCCTTGTCGCTTGGCGAGGCCACACCGCAAGCCATTGAAGATTTTTGTGGGCAGTTGCTGCATGCGTCGCTCGATAAAAACCCTGAACTCCAACTGGCGCGCGGCGTGTTGTTCCGTTATCGCGATCAAGTCTGGGTTGAGCCGGTGGTGCCAGGTTTAAATCCCGAGTCGCAATGGCTGCCCGGCGTGGCGGGTTGTCACGATTTGCCTGGCTGGGGTGGCCAACTGAGTTTGCAGGCCGGCGCTCAGGGCATCTCCGCGGCTTTATTGATGTCAGGTGTTGAATTGCGCCCGCGTAGCGGAGGTGAGCGTCTGGCTTTGGCTGTGGGGCGCAAGCCGGTCAAGACCTTGTTGCAGGAGGCCGGTATTCCGCCGCGTTTGCGCGCGCGCTGGCCGTTGCTTTACCTGATGGATGGGCGGCTAGCCGCCGTTCCCTCGGTGGCCGTGGCGCACGACTGCCGTGCGCCAGGCGGCTTATGGCCTGCGTGGTTGGCGCGCGCATAAAGAAAAAACCCCTTGCGGGGTTTTTGGGGTGCAGCGGGGCGGCTGAATCAACTCAGCGACGATCACCGCTAAACGCCATCAGCAATTGCAGCAAGCTGGTGAACAGGTTGTAGATGCTGATGTAGATCGAGAGCGCGGCCGCGATGAAACTGGTTTCGCCACCGTCGACCACCACTTTGACCTGCCAAAGGATCATCAGCGAGCTGAACAGCGCAAATGCCGCGGCAATCACCAGTTGGAACATCGGGATCTGCATGAACAGGTTGGCAATCATGGCGACCATCAGCACCACAATCCCAACGGTCAGAAAGCTACCCAGTCCGGACAGGTCGCGCTTGGTGGTGGTGGCAATGCCCGCCATTACCATAAAGACCAGCGCGGTACCGCCGCCGGCCACCATGATCAGACTGCCGCCATTGGAAAAGCGCAGCGCCATCTGCAGCAACGGCCCAAGCAGCAAGCCCATCACGAAAGTAAAAGCCAGCATCAGGTAAACGCCCAGCGCCGAATAACGATTGCGCTGCACTGCGAACATCAGGCCATAGACCGCCGCCATCATCACGAGCAAGCCCATGATCGGATTGGTGCGCATGAACATGAAACTCATATTGGTGCCGATCAGCGCCCCGATAACGGTGGGGATCAGTGACAAACCAAGTAAAGCGTACGTGTTGCGCAGAACCTTATTGCGGGCATCGGCCTGACTTGAGCCATAGGCTGTCTGCAGGTTCGGTTGCATATCGATCTCTCCCGGGAGTTATTAAGTGCGTACTACATCATCGCTAGACAGATGGATGCGAAATTAGTTTCTTCAAGAGGTGACTTAGCCGGCTTGCCGGTTCATTGCACTTCAGGTATTATTGCCATCCTTCGAGACAAGGCGCAATGTTAGCGACTTTGTCTAGGTTTGGCGAGCGTGGCGGAATTGGTAGACGCACTGGATTTAGGTTCCAGCGCCGCAAGGCGTGAGAGTTCGAGTCTCTCCGCTCGCACCACCTTAAGAAGATCAGTAGGGCACAATCAGCGCTTAAACCCCATGGTTACAGGGTTTTGGCGCTTTTTTATTTTCTTCTCTATCCCGCAAAATACCCCAAAATAGCGATGTTTTAGCTACCCAGTGTCCCACCAGTGTCCCAGAGATTGTCCCATGGCAACGCTAGAAAAGCGCGAGCGGGGTGGGCGTGTAAAGATCAGAAAAGATGGCGTTAATCAGTCTGCCCCCTTTTTCTTGCGTATGCGCAGGGTTAGGCTGCGACCTTGAAGCGTGCAAGGATCGTGTTTAGGGTCGTGACTTCGTTTCTGAGATCTTCCGCTGAGGTGGCCGTGGCCTGTTCCGCTTGGCTAACGCCGGCATCGACCTGAGTGGCCACGTGCTGCATCCACCACTGTAAATGGGGAAGCGAACCGGAAGCATGTGTGCCTCACACTTGCTTGAGGTCATGGTCCAGTCAGTATTGATCTCTCCAGTGCTGTCAGCGCGCGGTCGTTGTCGAGTTTGAATAAAGCAAAGCCGCCAATTGGCGGCTTTGTGATGTCGTGGCGAGTGTTGGTATTTATCCGAGACGCGCGGTGATCTTAACCGCCGATGCTATTTGCGAAATGATTGGCGTGGTTGGGTGGCCGATCAGCTGACTTAACTGATGTCCATTGTCGAAAAGCCCGTCTTGAGCTGCCCCGGTGTCAGACTCCGACAGAAGTGAGGCAATCGCTTCGGGCAGCCCTGCCGCCAGCAATGCAGTCTTGTATTCAGCCTCGGGGAGGTTCTGGTAAGTCACGGGCTTGCCGGATTGCTTGGCGATTGTATTGGCGAGTTCTGTCAGGGTATAGGAATCGTCTCCCGCTAATTCATAGATACGCCCTGCTTGCCCGCTGCGTGTAAGCACCGTCGCCGCGGCATCTGCATAGTCCGCGCGCGCCGCTGACGCGATGCGGCCATCGCCGGCGCAGCCGAGTAATGCGCCGTACTGCAGGGCGGTTGGTGTGCTCGCTAGGTAATTTTCGGAATACCATCCATTGCGTAGCAGGGTAAACGGAATGCCTGAGGCGTGGATCAGGTCTTCGGTTTGTTTGTGTTCTGATGCGAGCGGTAGCGGCGAGTGATCCGCGTGCAGGATGCTGGTATACACCAGTAACCCAATTTTTACTTTCTTAGCCGCGTCGATGACCGCTCGGTGCTGTGGCACGCGACGGCCTATCTCGTTGGCTGAAATCAATAGCAATTGGTCCACGCCTTGAAATGCTTTGACCAAGGTGTCGGGTTTGTCATAGTCAGCCAGTCGCACCTGAATGCCGCGCGCGGCTAGGTCCGCTGCTTTCTGCGGATGGCGTACCGCGGCGACTATCTCGGCGGCGGGAACGGTTTTAAGTAAGGCTTCAATCACTAAGCGGCCGAGTTGGCCTGACGCGCCGGTAATGGCAATCATGGTTAAATTCTTTCACTGGGGAGTCGGAGTCTGTAGAATACAATTCAAACTTACTAATAGTAAGTACGCACCAAAAGGTAAGTTATAAATGAAAGATCTGACAAATGCCTTGCCGGCGACGGCAACGTCGGTAGCTGAACGACTGCAACGCGGTGATTTATTTTCTGAGAAATGTCCGTCTCGTGAGGTATTGAAACATGTCACCAGCCGTTGGGGGGTGCTGTTGCTCGTTGGCCTGTTAAGCGGCACGCACCGTTTTAGCGAGCTGCGGCGTAAGGTCAATGGCATTAGTGAAAAAATGCTGGCGCAGACGCTTCAATGGCTTGAGAGCGACGGCTTCGTCGAGCGCATCGTTTACCCCGTCATTCCTCCGCATGTCGAATATCGTTTGACGCCACTTGGGCAAGATATCGGACTGAAGGTTGAGGCGTTGGCTGACTGGATTGAGGTGAATATTGCGGAAATTCTTACAGCGAGAAAAACATAATAACCATTATGACAAGACCGAGCGTGAGCAGAACGTTCCACTAGCGACTCAGCCAGCCTTTTTTTGCTGAATCTTATACACCAGTTGGTGTGAGGTGACTGCCGCCGCCTTTTCCGCCGCCGCGCTGTCGAGAAATACCGCTCCTAGCGCCATCAAGCGATGCAGGTCATGCCTACTGATGGTGTCGGAAATGTTGGCAAGCGCATGCGCATAATTAAAGAGGCGCTCGTCTTCCGTCATGTACGAGACCAGTTTTTTAGCCTCAGTGATTTGGGCCATGATCTTTATTGTATCCATCTATCCCTAAATTCGCGGCTTGCATGATCAACGCAGTGGATAGTATCAGGCGAGCTCAGGCTATGTGTTGTCATCCAATGATAATAAATGTAAATGTGCGTCGCTGTCTGGAGCAATGCCATCTTGGTGTTGGCACGATTGTGCCTCTGCGCATTGGCGATTACTGGTCACTTGTCTTGGTCATCGGCGTGTGGCCGTGGCGGAGAAATCAAAAAATTGAGGCATGTTGCCGGTGTCAGCTTGCCGTATTTCGCTTCGAGCAACACATCCATGGCGCTATCTGGCATTAGCGCGGAGATCGTTTTACCGAGTGGTCCTTCATTGGTCATTTCGTTCCGTAGCTTTGCTCGTAGAATCCCACAGGGATTGACAGTCCCATACTTAAACCATGCGGAAAAAAGGCCAATTGCTACGACCGTGGCGCTGATCATGATGAGACGTATGGGTTTTTTCATCCACATAAACTATCTTGTTTCCGTTGGAATGTCTTGAAATTCCCATCTAGGACTATACGTCGGGTGAGGTCTTCCCGCGCGGTGCGCGGGAAGGTCAGGGGGATGTGCGTGCTGCGTGCGTCACAGTCTACGTGGACCTCCACTCTGTGCAATTCCATAAGTGAAATTTGAATTGCACCCCGATGCCACACCGTTAATGCATAACGAGAACAGACTAGTGAGCGCGCTCATTTCCAAAATATCTGCCAGGCCGAACAAGCCTAAGGCCGACAGCATAACGATGCTGATCCCGGCGCCAAAATAGCCGCCGTAGATGCCGAGCAGGTTTGGCGCTACCAGGGTTCTCATGACAGGTCTGATTCTTTTCTGCATTGAGCCCTGTCATGTCCGGTCCAACAGTCCATTTTCGCGTCGGGAGTGAGTGACGGCGAAACTGAGTCGGAAACCGCCTAATTCTTTTACTGGCCAATGCCGGATGTGGAATAGGTTCGGTTTGTGCGTGCCGGGTTAGAGCGGCGTACACTGGTGACAGCCGTGAATTCTAGGAGTCCGCGCGGTAAGGCCGCTTTGCTGAAAATTTGGCCATCTGTTTTGGGTCACGCCGACTTTGTCGCGTTGCCCCTTGGGCTCCACGGAATATCACCGAGGATTGCGCCATGCAGCAGCAGACTGAAGATTATGAATATGACGTTAATGTAGCCGTTGAAGATATTGATGAAATGGGCCATGTCAATAATTCGGTTTACTTGAAATGGGTTCAGGCCGCGGTGCTCGAGCAGTGGTATCGCCTGGCTCCGAAAGAGGCTGTCGCGTCCCATCTCTGGGTCGCGCTGATGCATGAAATTCGCTACCGGCATCCCGCGTTTCTCAACGACCATGTGATGGTTCGGGTGGTGTTGGAAAAATTACATGGCGCGCGCGCCTTTTATCGCACGGTGATCCACCACGGCGATGAAGTCCTGGCTGAGGTCAAGAGTTGCTGGTGCTGCCTGGATTCAGGCACAAAAAAACCAGTCAGACTAGCTCGCGAGATTGTCGCCCTGTTTCTTCCCTCTGAAACGCCGCGCCACTGTTGAGCGTTCAATGGGTTAGGGCGTGCTCCGGCCTCCCGCCACTGATTATTTCCATGATTGTCATCCTTTTGTACAGGTATGGTAAATAGCTGCTATTAATCAAATGGGTAGCAGACTCGGGGCGGATCTCATGAATAAACTAAAAACTAAGCTTGTCCTGCTGTTAATTGCCGGGGCGGGAATTCTGGGAATGCTGTTGCTGGCTACAGTGGCGGCTTATGAGCTTAATTCACAGCAAAGTCTTGCGGTTGCGGCGCTGGGTAATGAGGGTCGGCAGATGCAGGTGTTACTGCATGTCGAGTCAGCAAATCTGGAATTCAAGCGCCAAGTGCAGGAGTGGAAGGACACCTTGCTGCGCGGCAATGATCCGGCCAAGTTCGACAAGTATTTTGGCAACTTTCAGCAGCGTGAAGCCGCCATGGATGCGGATCTGCATCAGGCGCAGGGCAGCCTGAAAGATTTGGGCATGAGCGATGAGGCGACCCAGATCGATGGCTTGTTGAATACCCATGCCGAGTTTGGCCAGAAGTATCGCGCCGCCTTGGCACACTACGATAAGGCGGACCCGAATGCGGCTCATGTGGTCGATAAGTTAGTGGCCGGTATGGATCGGCCGATGACGGCCGCCTTGAGCGACTTTGGCCAAAAGATTCAAAATGCGGCCCTGCAATCAGCGAGTGATCAGACCTCGGTGCTGGCCTCGGCGTTCCATTCGGCGCTGATGGTGTTTGTCGTCATTCTGCTGGCCGTGATGATGGTTGTTTTTACCATTGCGATCTGGGCTGGGCGTGGAATATTGAAGCAATTGGGCGGGGAGCCCTGCGATGGCGCAATGGTGGCGCGAGCGATCGCCGATGGCGATCTGGCGGTGAATATTCCAGTCAATGGGGATAAAGAGAGTTTGATGGCGTCGATGGAATCCATGCGCGCAGGCTTGCGATTGATTGTCAGCCAAGTGCGCGAGAGTTCTGAAAATCTGTCAGCGTCGGCTTTGGCCCAATCGGCGGTGTCGGCCAAAGTGGCGGCGAGCTCGCATACTCAATCGGCTTCGGCTACCAGTGTCGCCGCCGCGATTGAGCAAATGTCCGCCAGTATTCATGCGGTTACCGATAATGCGCGTGAAGTGAAGTCTATTTCGGAAGAAATGCGCGCGCTGTCTGGAGAGAGTGGCGCGATGCGCGGATTGGTCGGCGATATGCAGACGTTGTCCGATTCGGTATTGCAGGCGCAAAACATGATTCGTGAACTGGGTGATCAGTCACAACATATCCAAAGTATTGTCATGGTGGTGCGTGGTATTGCCGATCAGACCAATCTGCTGGCTTTGAATGCGGCGATCGAAGCCGCGCGCGCCGGAGAACAGGGTCGGGGTTTTGCGGTGGTGGCTGATGAAGTGCGTAAGCTGGCTGAGCGTACCGCCTCGGCGACGATTGAAATTTCGCAGATGGTCGACAAGATCCTGGTGGGCGCGAACGCTGCGATTGGGGGTATGGATGGCGCCGCTGCGCTGGTAAAAGCCGGCTCAGTCCGGGCGGAGCGGGCTGTGGAATCGGTTTATGCGATTAACTCGGGTGCTGAACGGGTGATTGCTGGTGTGACTGATATTTACGAGTCGATTTCGGAGCAAAATACCGCCAGTCAGGCGATTGCTTCCAGTATCGAGGGTATCGCCAGCGCGGCGGAGGTTAATGCCGAGGCGGGTGACGCTTCTTCGGCCGCGGCGCGCAAGGTCGAACAGCAGGCCCTGAATCTAAGTAAAGAAGTCAGCCGCTTTCGGCTCTAAGGTCCGGGCGCGCGAGCGCTTGCCCCATTGCGCGATTCAATGCGCGATGGGGTATGTGGTTTAGCGGTTATTTCTCGAGAATGTGATTGAAACGCACATCGGCGCAAAATACGCCGAGCAGTTCGCCGCGTGGGTCGTAGAGTGGTGTGGCGATGGTGAAGCAATATTCATTGTTGTCGATCGAACGGTAGAGGTCCGAGGTGAATAGACGACGTTGGCGGATGGCTTCCTGAAACCAGCGACGATCTTTCCAGTTGTTTTTGCGTCCATCGGTTTTGACCGTGCCGCCTTCGACGTCAGAGCTGATTTGTTGTCCATAGCGGTCAGTCACGCATAGCATTTCAAATGCGGATTCGCGTTGATAGAGTGCGACCAGTTTGCGATCCAGGTCGTCGGCGCCTAATCCGGTCAGTTGCCATTTTGTGATGTCTTCTTCCACCGCGCGCCGCGTGCGTTGATGCCCGGCAAAGCGGAAAATCCCCACCTCGGTCAGTAAGGTGTCGCAATTGGCGCTCACTTGCTCAGCGCTCGTAGCCAAGGCGCGCGCGTCTTCCAGTTGCAGGTTGGTGCTTTCGACGACATCGCTGATTTGGTCGGCAATGGACTTAACTTTTTCATTTTGTGAGCCGCTGGCGTCGGCAATCGTACGCACGTGTTCGATTAGGGTGTTGATATCGCGCGAAGCGGCTTCGATCGAGGCGCCAGCGGACTGCGACACGCTGATGCCCTGGTGTACCTGTACCGACATGGCCACCATGGTGTCACTCGATGAGGTCACCTGCTGTTGAATGGTTTCCAGTAGCTCTTCAACGTTCTGTGTTGCGGTCATGGTCTGATCGGCCAGCTTGCGCACCTCATCGGCTACCACCGCAAACCCGCGGCCTTGCTCGCCGGCGCGCGCGGCTTCGATTGCCGCGTTCAGTGACAATAAGCGCGTGCGGTCTGCGATATTCTTAATCAGTTCCACCACCGCGCTAATCGAGGCAGAGCTCGTCTTGAGTAGAGTCATCTGCTCTTCTAGCGCCTGTGTGCTGTCTCCAATGGCTTGAATCTGCTTGCGGCTTTCCAGGTCACTGGTATTGGCGCTGGCGGCGGCTTCAGCCACTTGGCGCGAGAAGGCTGAAGCCTCGCTTGCGCTATTGGAAATCGACTGAACCGTTTGTTCCAGGATGCGACTGGCTGCCGCGATGTTTTCCGCGTTGCTTTGCTGCGCGCGCGCGCGGTCTTCCAAGTGTTTTGACAGCTTGGCAAGTTCCGGGGCTTGCTGCGATAGCTGTATGGCGGTACGGGCAATTTTGCTGAGCGCGTCATGAAAGCGTTGAAGTAGTCCTTTCATGAGCCGGGCGATCCAGCCCAGGCTGCTCTGTTCATCTAGCTGAACGGTTAGATCTACGCCGTCCCGGGTTGCCTCCGACAGGGGTTGCAAATACTTAGTGAGCTTGCGTGCGGAAACGAACATAAATCTAACTCCATGGCCTAAGTCTGGTTTTGCTAAATGTTTGACGGTAAAGCTGTTTAGCTAGAAGACATCATGCGCTTGGTTTATGAGAGAAATACTATATTCGAGATCTTGTATATTGATGGCATGGGTTGTCAACCCTAACTGTCATGAAATAGGCTAATGTGGTGCGGCTTTGCTGGGTCTGCAACAGTGTGAGTCGGATTTGTGGCTGGCGGTGAAATTAAACTTGAGTGGAAAAACAATGACAAAGTCATTGTTCGGTCGGGTTTCGTCGCTGGGCTTGATGCGATGATGGGCAAAAGAAAGCGGCCGTGCTGGATGGTGACGGCCGCAACATGGGGAGTTAGGCGGTTTTTTCGCGTGTTCTGTCTGTCAAAACCGCTTCCGCGGCGCCGGACAGTTCGGATGCGGTATGAGCCAACTGCTGGCTAGCCTTGATTACCCGTTGAATTTTTTCAAGTTGGTGCTTGAGCGTGCCAGTGTCGAGCTTGCCTTCCAGAATGGCCTGGATCATGGTGGCGTTTTCATCGGTGATCGCATCGGGGTCGATGTTGTACTTATAACGCATGACCAATAGCTTTTTAACTGGCTTCGGGATGCGGCGGTCTTGTTCGTAACGCGAACCGCCTGACTGTGTCACCCCGACGGCATTCCAGAATTCCTGCTGATTGAGGTCAAGTCTGCGGCGCATGGCGCGCGGGTCAAAGTCGACGTCTTGAGTGTTGGACATAATCGTGTTCCTTATTTGTAAATAAATGTTATTTCAAATGCTGCTAATTGTTTAAAGTATGTTCGACAATTTACATCCATTCATTGCCGTAGTTTTAAAATTGTGTGGGGACTTGTTGGCCGAGGCTTGAAAGTCCAGAGCCCTGGCCGCTACGCAAACATGAATTCAAAACGCATGCTTTTGCGCTGTTGATACTCTGACTAATTGAGAGCTGAACTGAGCAAAAGTTCAGTGTCATCGACAAAGGGTTTGTCATTGGGACTTGAAATTAAATTCCCCTGAAACCCGGTTGTCCAGCTTGCTACATATCTTGTCCACATGAAGAATTCTACACTGCGCATGAAGAAAGGAAATACCACGACAGGCAGTTTAAGATTTGTCTTACTTGATGCTGTGTCATTTCTTTCTGATGTTCTCGCGTTGGCTTGGGCGCAAAATTTAGCGGTGGGACGATGTTGGCGCGCAGGTGGCGGTGGTGAATGCTCAAGAGATCTAGGGCCCTACCCGGTGCGTGGTAGGGGTGGCATCGGGTCGAACCGTTCTTAAAACGTCAATGGCTCCATGGCGCCATCTTCGCGCTGCAGTGCCACGGCGAAACCATTGTGATGATAGGCGCGGCTGACTTCGGTGACGAGCGTCGAGTCGACGGTTGCTTGATGGGGCAGTACGATGCCAAAAGAGTATTGCCTCAATTCCAGTCGATCGAGAATTTCGCGCAGCACACGGCCGTGATCTCCGTTGACGGCGCGAATCAATGCTAGGGAAACTGGCAAATACAGCGTGCCAGTGTCTAGGAGCCTGTCGGGCTTTGGCGTCCACGGCGGCAAAGGCGGGGGAATGGTCTCACCGTCGTCGCTATCACTTTCTAATCGCTGAAAGGCGCCTATTCTCTGGCGCATGAAATTCAGCAAGTGGATCGAACGCATAAACCGATCGAGAATAATGGCGGATTGGCTGACGCGGCATAGGCCGATCAGGGTCTCCTGAGCGATGGTTTGTCCGCCTGGCGCGGTGCACTGTGGCGTAGCCAGGGTGTTGTTGCCTATCGAGATAAAGCGAGTGCCGATGTGGTGCTTCATAAACGTTCCGGCGTACTCTCCCTGCTCGGTGCTCTGAATGGGGAAGTCACTAAAATACTGTTGCTGTACCCGATGGTGATAAAAACTCAGTAGTGGGTCCATGTAGTGGCCTGGTCCATGTCGGCGGTAAATTTGCGGCCAAAATAAATGATTGGCCAATCCTGCTTGCTGGCTTCCTGGCGCACGCGCTTGCATAGGTTGTGATTCACGTAGCCCAAGATGACAACGACCAGATCCACGTGGCGCGGGAAGGTGCGGCGGCAATCTCCAGTCTTGCGACCTTTCCAGTGAGCGACGTCTTCGTAGCCCTGTAGCAGTAAATGCCGCCGTACCGGCTCTATGGTGTCACCGCCAACAATCAGTGCTTTCATTGTCGCCCCCGAGTTAAAGGATGGGAGAGGGGGATGGTCGGGTATGGGCAAACGTTGCGACCGAAGCAGGAACGGCCACTGGAGACCAGGGTCTGGTGGAGGGATTTCTCGGTCTTGAATAAGGCGGTGGCAATCTGCATGGCCTGCTCCTGTGTTGCTCTGACATATCAGGAGTGTGGCAGTGGAATTTTATGAGCGGAAGTTATTAATAACTATTTTGTTATAATAATTGGAGATATACGGCCGCTGACTACTTTTAGTTCGTCAATAGCAAACTGTAGGGTTTAGGGCGATAAACCGGAGCGATTTTTTTATTATTCTGTTTCTTAATCGGTTTTTTGCTGGTGGCATGGGCGTGATGAATATGCACGGGTGGAGCGGCTTCGTCGTCGTCCATATCCATATGCGGGGGCGTGGCCGTAGTCAGCGCCGTGCCGGCGGCGGTGCTGGCGGCGCTACTGGGGTGTGGCGTGGTCATGGCCTGCGCTACACCAAATACAATGGCTAAAGCTAGCGCAATGATTCGATTCATTGGTCGGGCTCCTTTTGTCTGCCACAGGGTACGGGTGCCCGACCGCATGCCTGGGTGCCCATCCCGAGCTTGTGCGGATGTGAATCCGGCTCTTTGTTTTGGGCGTTTTGATTTGATCTTAGATGGATTATCGGAAAGACCCTGATGGCCGTCTATTGGGCGAATGTATAGATATGTAATGGAATGTACATCGACCGGCGCGGACGCCGCGCCCACTGTCGATGATCCCCACTTGAATATGTGCCCACAATCGGTCATACAAAAACATCACTCCGGATTTATGCAGCAGGTTCTGCCATGCAATCAGCTCCCTTACCCGCAAATGAAGCCATTCGACTGGCGGCCCTAGACTCTTATGATGTGCTCTATTCTCCCGCGGAGGAACGCTTTGATCGAGTGACGCGGGTGGCCGCTCAGGCACTGAATGCGCCGATTTCTCTGGTGACGCTGGTGGATGCCACCCTCCAGTGGTTTAAATCGCGTGTGGGCCTGGCGCTGGATCAAACCGCGCGTGAAATTTCTTTTTGTGCCCATGCGATTCTGCGCGAACGTCCGCTGGTGGTGCCGGATAGCAAGCGGGACCCGCGCTTTCGCGATAACCCTTTGGTGTTGGGTAGTCCCTTCATTCGCTTCTATGTCGGTATTCCGTTACGTTTGGCCGATGGGTTGATGGCTGGAACCCTGTGTGTGATGGATACCGTGCCGCGGGCGCTATCGGGGCGAGAGCTGGCGATGTTGGTCGATCTGGCCAGTGTCATTGAGAATGAATTGCGGCAAGAGCGCTCCGGTGTGGCACGCCAGGCTGAAGTGGCGCTCATGGCGCAGGGGCAACGTACCGCCATTCTTGACGGGCCAACCGGGTGTTGGAATCGAGCGGGCTTTGAGAGTCTGCTGCAGGTGGAGGTTGAATACGCGCGCGCCAGTGGGCGCAGTTTTGCCCTGGTGATGTTGGCACTGGAAGATTTTTATACGTTGAACCAACAAGAAGGGGCGGAGCTCGGCGAGCAAGTGCTGCTAGAGTGCGCCTCAAGATTGCGCCGCGCCTTGAATGGCGCGGGCACGGTCACTCGCCTCGGCTTCGAAACTTTTGCTCTGGTGGTCTCGCCGTGTGACAAGTCCGGGTTGCTGCGCGTACAGCGGGGCGTGCGCGCGGCGATTCAGTCCAAACCATTCGCCTTAACCCCCAATCGCGTTCAGCTAATGAGCGTCAGTACCGGAGGGGCGTTGGTGAGCCAACCTGGATTCGATGGCGCGCTTGCCGTGGTTGATGCCGATCGGCGTCTCAACCTGGCGCGGCGCGCGCACCGCCGAGGGTCGTGATCATGCATCAAGCCCGGACTGCGCCAGCTCGGCCGCGCGAATCACCGCGCGCGCCTTGTTCTGAGTCTCCTGCCATTCGGTTTCCGGTACCGAGTCGGCCACAATCCCGGCGCCAGACTGAACAAACAGCACATGATCCTTGATCACCGCGGTACGAATCGCGATGGCCAGATCCATCTCGCCGCTGAACGCCATATAGCCCACCGCGCCGCCGTAAATGCCGCGCTTGCAGGGTTCCATCTCGTCGATGATCTCCATGGCGCGAATCTTGGGCGCGCCGGACAAGGTGCCGGCTGGAAAGGTGGCGCGCAAGACATCGATATTCGACACGTCATCGGCCACTGCGCCATCCACGCTGGACACAATGTGCATTACGTGCGAATAGCGTTCGATGACCATTTGTTCGGTGACGTGTACGCTCCCGGTCTGCGCCACGCGGCCGACATCGTTGCGGCCCAGGTCGATCAGCATCACGTGCTCGGCGATTTCCTTCGGGTCCGCGAGCAATTCGGCGGCCAGCGCCTCATCTTGTTCCCGCGTGGCGCCACGCGGGCGCGTGCCGGCCAGCGGACGCACGGTGAGCGTGCCATGCTCGCGTCGCACCAAAATTTCAGGTGACGAGCCGACAATGTGAAAGTCGCCGCAGTGATAGAAGAACATATAGGGTGACGGATTCAGATTGCGCAGTGCCCGGTACAGGGTTAGCGGGTCTTGGCTAAACTGCATTTGCATGCGTTGCGCCAGTACCACCTGCATGATGTCGCCGTCCAGGATGTAGTGCTTGCTGTGTTGCACCGCGGCTTGGTAGGCCTCGGCGCCAAACTCGGACACGCTGCCGCTGATTGCGGATGGCAGTGAGAGTGGGATTTCAATCGATTTGCGCAATTGCGCGCGCAATTGCGCCAGACGTGTATTCGCGCGGAGCAGCGCGTTAGGTTTGGCTGGGTCGGCATACACCACCAGATGCAAGGTTCCCGATAAATTATCGAATACCGCCAACTCTTCCGAGAGTAACAATAGAATGTCAGGGGTGCCGACCGGATCATGCTTGACGCATTGCGCCAGACGTTTCTCGATAAAACGTACCGTGTCGTAGCCAAAATAGCCAACCAGGCCGCCGGTATTGCGTGGCAGCCCGGCTTGTGGCGCGGCGCGGAAACGTTGCTGGTATTCCTGGATGAAGTCCAGAGGGTTGCCGCTGAAGGTTTCGATGACCTGATCGTCGCACTCAACCTGAACCTGCCAGCCGTTGACCCTCAGACGGGTGGAGCAAGGCAGCCCGATGAACGAGTAGCGACCAAATCTCTCCCCGCCTTCGACGGATTCCAGCAAGTAGGAGTAAGGCTGGTTGGCCAGTTTGAGGTAAACCGACAGCGGGGTGTCCAGATCGGCGAATAACTGCAGTGTGACTGGAATGCGGTTATAACCTTGCTGCGCCAGGGCATCGAAATCGCTTTGTTTCATGATGGGCTTTCTGTCGGGCGCAATGCGCACCCCGTCTTCGAATGTCAGGTTTATCTTTTCGGCATTTTTCACGAATTCCAAAAATAAGTAAACGCCGTGCTTAGCCGGGCGCGCCCGGTTTGAGCATGGGGTACAACGCCTCTAGACTATCGACCACGATATCGGCTTGTAATTGATCCGCCGCGCCATAGCCGTAACTGACCAGTACGCAAGGGCTGCCCGCGGCGCGCGCGGCCAGTACGTCGTTGGCCGAGTCGCCGACCATCAGCAGGGCCTCTGGGGCCACGCCCATTACTTGGCAGGCATGCAGCAGAGGCATGGCCGAGGGTTTTTTCTCGGTGAGCGAGTCACCACCGAGAATCAATGAAAAGTCTTCCGCCAGCCCCAGCTCTTCCAGCAAGGGTAGCGCCAAGCGCTGCGACTTATTGGTAATCACCGCCAGCGGTAATTTGAGTGCCTTGAACAGGTTGAGCGCGCTAATCACCCCGGGGTAGACGGTGGAGTGCACGGTCAGGTGCTGGCGATAATAATTCACAAAAAACTGAAAGCCATCTTCCCACTGTTGGTGCTCGGCCTGGCCTTCGCGTTCGTCGGTAATTGCCCGGTGTACCAGGCTGGCAATGCCGTCGCCGACATGGTCGCGAATCCGATCGTGCTGTAAGGGTTCCAGCCCCAGATGGTGGCGCATGGCGTTGGCCGCCGCGATCAGATCGGGCAAGGAGTCAACCAGGGTGCCGTCCAGGTCAAAGGCGATAGCTTGAATGTGTTGTAGTGTCATAGTGTCGGGCTAAGCGCTAGGGTGCGGATATCAACCACCGGCTGGGTGCCGAAGGCGGAGTCGTGTAGGTAGTTTAAAATCGCCTCGGCGGCGGCGGCGGGCGAACTGAGCTCGCCATCGCGCTCTAGCGCGTCAAAGCGAGGCTTAAGTGGAAAGTCAGCGGGTGAGCTAGCGCGGATACTGGCCTGCATTTCGGTATCCACCACGCCAGGGTAGAGCGCGGCAATGCGCGCGGGGTGGCTTGATGTTGTCTGTTCCAGCGCGACATGACGGCTGAAGTGGTCAAGCCCCGCCTTGCTCGCGCCGTAAACCCCCCATCCGGAATAGACGCTTTGCGCCGCGCCGGACGAAATGTTCAGCAGGCGGAGTTCGCCGTTGCTGGGGTGCGCCTGCTGTAGCAGGGCATTGCATAGCATGATGGGCGCAATCAAATTGATCGCCAGCGCGTGTTCGACCTCGTGCGCGCTATAATGGCCGGCTTGCGCGATTGGCGTGACCACACCGGCATTGTTGATCAGGCACAATTGCTCGCGGGGCTGATCGGATACGAGCGCGAGCGCGCGCGTCATTAGTTGATCCAGTTCCCCGCTTTGACTGAGGTCGGCGCGGATGAAGCTGAACAGCGTTGCGGGCGCCTGAGTGAGTTTGGTGGGGGCCTGGCGCGCGATACCAATCACCCGCGCGCCGCGCGCGAGTAGATTTTGCGTTATAGCCAGGCCCAGACCGCGCGAGCAGCCGGTGATGATATAGGCGCGCATCAGCCGACTCGGGCTAGTTCAGCGCGCATGGCGGCGATGGTGGCAGCATAATCGTCGGTGTTGTAAATTGCCGAACCGGCCACAAAGGTATCTGCCCCGGCCGCGGCAATTTCACCGATATTGTCGATTTTGACCCCGCCATCGACTTCCAGCCAGATTTCGCGCCCGTGTTCCTGGGTGTAGGCATCGATGCGCGCGCGCGCGATGCGAATTTTGTTCAGGCTTTCGCGGATAAAACTTTGTCCGCCAAAGCCCGGGTTAACCGACATGATCAAAATCATATCGATTTTATCCATGACGTGATCCAGGTAGTGCAGGGACGTGGCCGGGTTAAATACCAGACCCGCCTTGCAGCCCTGGTCGCGAATCAGTCCCAGGGTGCGATCGATATGTTCGGAACCTTCCGGGTGAAAGGTGATGATATCGGCGCCGGCCTTGGCGAACATCGGCACCAGGCTATCGACCGGCTTGACCATCAAGTGCACGTCGATCAGTGCTTGGGTGTGCGGCCGAATCGCTTCGCAGACCAAGGGTCCGATGGTCAGGTTTGGCACGTAGTGATTGTCCATGACATCGAAGTGAACGATGTCGGCGCCAGCGCTGATGACATCACGAACTTCTTCGCCCAGACGGGCAAAATCGGCGGACAGAATGCTCGGGGCAATGCGAAAGGTCTGCGGCATGGGGCGGTTTCTAACGGAGAATGACGAGAAAAGCTATTGTAGCGTGCCCGCGCAATGTCGTTTGGATAATATAATGGAGCTTGGCGGGCGCGTCCCCAAAGCCCCACCGGCTCCTAGCGAGGTAGACCATGACTGAGATTGTATACAGCATTGAAGTAGAACCCACCGCGACCTATTCCGATGAAGAGTCGAATGTGGCTAACGACGTTTATGTGTTCCATTACCATATTCGCTTGACCAATACCGGTACGGTTGCCGCGCAGTTGATCAGTCGTCATTGGATTATCGTCGATGCCAATCAGCAGACACAGGAAGTGCGCGGCATGGGTGTGGTTGGCGAACAGCCGCGACTGGAGCCTGGGCAGAGCTACGAATACTCCAGCGGCTCCACGCTAAAAACCCCTTACGGCAGCATGCATGGCCGCTACCAGTGGCTGGCTGACGACGGTGCGCGTTTCGAGGCGGAGATCCCCGAAATGCAACTGGTGGCGCGTCGCGTACTGCATTGAGCCCCAATCGAATCCGTTTTTTGAGACTGACACTTCATGCGCTTTACTCATAGTGGCCCCGCGCCGACCGGTCGGCATGACCTGAAAACGCTAAAATCATTGTTGCCGTATATGTTGGCGTTTAAATGGCGTTTGAGTATTGCCATGACTTGCCTGGTGTTGGCCAAGGTGGCTAATGTCACGGTTCCGCTGTATCTGAAGCGAATTATCGACCAGCTGTCGATCCCGGCAACGCCGTTAATGATTCCGTTTGCCGCTTTGGCGGGCTATGGTTTGGCCCGCTTATTGTCGAGTGTGCTGTCCGAACTGCGCGACGCGGTGTTTGCGCGGGTGATTCAGGGAACGGTGCGCCGTGTCGCGCGCTCGGTGTTTGAGCATCTGATGCGCTTGTCGTTGCGCTTTCATCTGACGCGTCAAACCGGAGGAATGAGTCGGGATATTGATCGCGGCACCAAGGGCATCGGTTTTTTGCTGAATTTCGCGGTGTTCAATATTCTGCCGACGCTGCTGGAAATTGCTATGGTGACCGGCATCCTGCTCAGCCGTTATCAAGGGTGGTTTGCCGTTGTGACCCTGGGCACCATCCTGATCTACATTGCGTTTACCTTGAGCATTACCGAGTGGCGCACGGTATTTCGCCGCAGCATGAACGACCTGGATTCGCGCGCCAATGCCAAGGCGGTCGACGCCCTGATCAATTATGAAACCGTAAAATACTTTAATAACGAAACCTACGAGGCTGATCGCTACGATGGCAACCTGGCGTCGTGGGAAGCCTCCGCGGTCAAAAACCAAGTGTCGCTGTCGCTGCTCAATGCTGGTCAGGGGACGATTATTGCGCTGGGCGTGACACTGATCATGGCGATGGCGGCGCGCGGTGTGGTGCATCACATCATGAGTGTTGGCGACGTGGTGCTGGTGTCCACCTATCTGACCCAACTGTACGCGCCACTCAATTTCCTGGGGTTTATCTATCGCGAGATGAAGCATTCGCTCGCCGATATGGAGCGGATGTTCGCGATTATGGATTCCGAGGCCGAAGTCGCCGATCGCGCGGATGCGCGTCCGATGGCGCCCGGACCGGTGGGTCTCAGCTTCTCCGCCGTGGATTTTTTCTATGAAAGCAATCGGCAGATCCTGCATCAGCTCAGCTTCGAGATTCCACCGGGGCGCACGCTGGCGGTGGTTGGGGCCAGTGGCGCCGGCAAATCGACCCTGGCGCGCCTGCTGTTCCGCTTTTATGACGTCAGCGGCGGTAGCATTAGTTTTAATGGGGTGGATATTCGCCAACTGACGCAAGATTCGTTGCGCGCCCATATCGGCATTGTGCCGCAAGACACCGTGCTGTTTAACGACAGCATTTATTACAATATTTCCTATGGCCGTCACAGCGCCTCGCGCGAGGAAGTGCTCGAGGCGGCGCGCTCGGCGCATATTCACGATTTTGTCATGAGCTTGCCCGATGGTTACGATACCCAGGTGGGTGAGCGCGGCCTGAAATTGTCTGGCGGCGAAAAGCAGCGGGTGGCGATTGCGCGCACTTTGCTGAAAAACCCACCGATTTTGATTTTTGACGAGGCCACCAGCGCGCTGGACTCTCACACCGAAAAAGCCATTCAGCACGAGTTGACCGAGATTGCCGCCAATCGCACCACGCTGATTATTGCGCACCGCCTTTCAACCATCATCGATGCCGATCAGATTTTGGTTCTGGATGGTGGACGGGTGATTGAGCAAGGGTCGCATCGTGAATTGATCGCGCGCCAGGGGCGCTACGCCGAGATGTGGCGCCTGCAGCAGGAGAGCGCCGAGGACGGCGCCCTGGCGCTGTAATTTCCAGCGTTACGCGCATGTTATTATATATCTTGACGTGATACAGTCCCGCTTTTGGCGTGGAGCAATAGCGCCAAATAGTCGTCCCCTACGAAAGGAAGCGCTGTAATGGTTATTGCCGAACTCGAGCCCAAGGCGGTTTGGGCGCATTTTCAAGTCTTGTGCGAAATCCCCCGGCCTTCAAAGCATGAACAGCAGATTCGCGATTATCTCAAAGGTTGGGCCGAGCTCAATGGCTTGGCGTCGGAGCTGGATAGCGCGGGCAATCTGATTATTCGCAAGCCAGCAACCACCGGCATGGAACACTGTCGCGGGGTGGTGTTGCAGGGGCATCTGGACATGGTGTGTCAGGCCAATGCCGGCACGGTGCATGATTTTCTGCGCGACCCGATCAAGCCCGAGCTCAAGGAAGGCTGGCTGGTGGCGCAAAATACCACGTTGGGCGCGGACAACGGTATTGGTGTCGCCCTGGCGCTGGCGGTTCTGGCCAGCCGTGATATCGCGCATGGCCCGATCGAGGCGCTGTTTACCCTGGATGAAGAGCAAGGCATGGGCGGCGCGCTTGGCCTGGAGAGTGGTCGCTTGCAGGGCGATTTCATGATCAATCTCGACACCGAAGAGTGGGGGGAGTTTTATATCGGTTGCGCCGGCGGAGTGGATGTCAACATCCGCCGCGCCTTCGCCATTGAGCCGTTGCCTGATGGGTTTTGCGGCTACCGTCTGGCATTGACCGGTCTGACCGGCGGACACTCCGGCGCCGATATCCATCTAGGTCGCGGCAATGCCAATAAAATTCTGTTGCGCTTGCTGACCGAGTTGGCGGCCGAAACCGATCTGCGCCTGGTGAGTTTGCAGGGCGGCACCGCGCGCAATGCACTGGCGCGCGAAGCCTTTGCCGTTGTGGCGTTGCCGCTGGCCGATGGGCCGCGCATGCAAGCGTTGCTCGATGGCTTTCAACAGACGGTGCGCCAAGAGTTGGCTGGCATTGACGATCACGTCACGGTCAGCGTGTTTGACTCCGAAGTCAGCTTGGTGATGGCGCGCGACGACCAACGCGCGATTCTGGCGGCGCTGCATGCCGCGCCGCACGGCGTCAAGGCCATGAGTCAGCGCGTGCCGGGCGTGGTGGAAACCTCAAATAATCTGGGGGTGATCGAGTTGGCCGACGGGCGGTTGAATGCCAACCTGATGGTGCGATCCTTGCTGGATTCCGGCACATGGATGCTGGCGCATGAAATTCAAAGCCTGTTTAGCCTGATTGGCGCCGAGGTTGAATTCGAAGGTGGCTACCCAGGTTGGACGCCGAATCCGGACTCTCCCTTGTTGGCGCTGTGCCGGACGGTCTATCAGCGCGAATACCAGCTGGAATCACGCGTCAAAGTGATTCATGCCGGGCTGGAGTGCGGAATTATTGGCGCGAAATATCCGCGGATGGACATGGTCTCGTTTGGGCCGGATATTCGTGGCGCGCATGCGCCGGGCGAGCGGGTGGAGGTAGCGTCGGTCGGGCGTGTGTGGCGTCTGCTGTGTGCGATTTTGGCCGCGATTCCCGCCTGAACTGATTTAGCACGACAAAAAAAGCCGGCGTTGGAAGAATGTCTTCCACGCCGGCTTTGTGTTTAATTTTTCAAACACATGACATTTTATCTTCAACAATAAATGTCATGTGAGTTACATTACAGCTTGATCAAGGTGCTCTTGAGCTCGGTGTATTTTTCCAGCGCATGCAGTGACTTGTCTCGGCCATTGCCCGACTGCTTGTAGCCGCCGAACGGGAAGTTCATATCGCCGCCTTCATCGTAGCAATTGACCCATACCGTACCCGCGCGCAGGCGTCGAGACACCGTGTGCGCCGTGGTCAAGTCGGCGGTCCAGACCGCCGCGGCCAAGCCGTACGGGCTATCGTTCGCCAGACGGATGGCTTCTTCAACCTCGTCGAAGGTCAGTACGGACAGCACCGGCCCGAAAATTTCTTCGCGGTAGATGCTAAAGTCGGTGTGCGGGCAATCAAAGATGGTCGGCTCAATAAACAGACCTGGCTGGTCCGGGTTTTGCGCCTTGCCGCCGTTGATCAGTTGCGCGCCTTCGCTCAGGCCCTTATCGATGTAGGACAATACTTTGTCATACTGGATGCGGTCGACGATTGCGCCCATGCTGGTGGCTGGGTCGAGCGGGTCGCTAGGCTGATAGCCCTGCGCCGCTTTTTTCAACTCTTCCATAAAGCGTGGTTTGATTTCGCGTTGCACCAGTACGCGCGAACCCGCGGTACACATTTCGCCCATGTTGTAGAAAATCGCGCCGGCGGCGGCGCGCGCGGCGCGCACCACATCTTTGCAATCATTCAGAACGATGTTCGGGCTTTTGCCGCCCAGCTCTAGCCAAACGCGCTTGAGGTTGGATTCAGCGGCATAGCCGGCAATTAATTTGCCGACCCCGGTTGAGCCGGTGAATGCCAGGCAATCGACGTCCATGTGCAGCGACAGCAGCTTGCCGACTTCTCCCGCTCCGGGCAGTACCTGGAAAATCCCGTTTGGAATGCCGGCCTGCTGTGCCAGGCGCGCCAGGCGAATCGCGGTTAATGGCGATTTTTCCGATGGCTTGACGATCACGGCATTACCGGCGGCCAGCGCCGGGCCGAATTTCCAGCTGGCCATCAGGATCGGGAAGTTCCACGGCACCACGGCGGCAACCACGCCGATGGCTTCGCGACTGACCAGACCGACCAGGCTAGGGTCGACCGGAGCGATTTCACCACCGACTTTATCAATCGCTTCGGCAAACCACTCGACACAATAGGCCGCGCCAGGAACGTCGACTGAAAGCGAGTCGCCAATCGGTTTGCCCACATCCAGGGTCTCCAGCAGGGCCAGCTCTTCGGTGTGCTCGCGAATCAGCGCGGCGAAACGCTTGAGGATGGCGCCGCGCGCGCGAGGCGCCAGGGTTGCCCAGTCACTCTGCTCAAAGGCGCGGCGCGCGGCGCTGACCGCGCGATCGACTTCACGCGCTGCGCAGAGCGCTACTTCGACCAGGGTTGCCCCGGTGGCTGGGTTGATGCAGGGAAAACTGCGGCCATCGCTGGATTTGACATATTCACCGTCGATAAACGCACGGCCTTCAAACTGCAGCGCTGCCGCGCGTTGTTGCCACTCCACATGGGTGTGCGCCATGTCCATCTCCTTGGTTGGTGTTGCGCTATTATTTTTGTCTTGCGGTTTAATGCTCGTTAAAACGTCGGTGGCGAACTGGCGCTGACCACTTCACAGGGCACGTCACCCACATTGCGAAAGCGGTGCGGGTGCTTGCTGTCGAAATAGTAGGCATCGCCCGGATTCAAAACACGACATTCATTATTGACTGTGACTTCTATCATGCCGCTAATCACTACGCCGCCTTCCTGGCCAACATGCATCAGCATGTCCGGTCCGGTGTCGGCGCCGAGTTCATAGTGTTCGCGCAGAATCGCAATGTCACGGTGTTCATGCGCCGTTCCGACCAGCAATAGACGAATATGCTGATTACCCAGGTTGGGTAGCTCCTGGGCTTCATAAAATACCTTGGGGGCCTGGGGTTCGCCATCGAAGGTGAAGAAGTCGGCCAGGGTCATCGGCAAACCTTCCAGCACTTTTTTTAATGAACTGATCGAAGGACTGACGCGATTCTGTTCTATCAGAGATATCGTGCCATTGGTCACGCCCGCGCGTTTTGCGAGTTCTCGCTGTGATAGGCCAAAGCGGTCTCGAACTACTCTCAGGCGTGCGCCTACGTCCATCGTATTCCTTTCTATTCAGGCTTTAGGGGCCGTTAATAATTTTAGACGTCTTGCGGGATTAATGCCGCTTGACAGCGTCTGGCTTGCTGCAATGCAAAATCGATAAAGCTTTGCAACTGGATCAGTTTATAGTCAAAATCAGTATCAGACAGCAAGTGGCATGTAAATTTTATTAAACAGCTGTCAGTATCTCAACCCGAACCACGACATCTATCACAGGAGAGAAGTATGTTAATCGGCGTTCCAAAGGAGATCAAAAATCATGAGTATCGCGTTGGTCTGACCCCCTCCGGCGCACGTGAATTGATCGCCCACGGTCACAAGGTACTGGTTGAAACTCAAGCCGGTTTGGCTATCGGTTTTACCGACGAACAATATATCGAATCGGGTGCGTCTATTGCCGCCCAGGCGAAGGATGTGTTCGATCAAGCTGAAATGATTATCAAGGTCAAGGAACCGCAAGCGGCTGAATGTCGACTGCTGCGTCCGGGGCAAATTCTGTTTACTTACCTGCACCTTGCTCCCGATCCGGAACAGACCAAACTGCTGATTGAGTCCGGCGCGATTGCGATTGCTTACGAAACCGTGACCGATGACCGTGGCGGTTTGCCTTTGCTGGCGCCGATGTCCGAAGTGGCTGGCCGCATGGCGATTCAGGCCGGTGCGCACGCGCTGGAAAAAGCCCAGGGTGGTCGCGGGGTGCTGATGGGCGGCGTGCCAGGCGTGGCTCCGGCTAAAGTGGTGGTTATCGGTGGCGGCGTGGTGGGCCTGAATGCCGCGCGCGTAGCCATGGGCATGGGTGCCGATGTGACTTTACTGGATAAGTCGCTGGGACGCCTGAAAGAAGTTGACATGCTGTTCGAAGGGCGCATCAAAACCCTGGTGTCGAATGGCGCGAACATTGAAGAACAAACGCGCGAGGCCGATCTGGTGGTCGGCGCGGTTCTGGTGCCGGGCGCTACCGCGCCTAAGCTGGTCAGCCGTTCGATGCTCAAGAAGATGAAGCAGGGCGCGGTGATGGTGGATGTGGCCATCGACCAGGGCGGCTGCTTCGAAACCAGTCACGCAACCACTCATCAAGATCCGATCTATGTGGTCGATGGCGTGGTGCACTATTGCGTGGCCAATATGCCGGGCGGCGTGGCGCGCACGTCCACCCTGGCTTTGAGCAATGCCACCCTGCCTTTCGCGCTGGAACTGGCGAATAAGGGCTGGGCTAACGCGTTGTTGGAAAACGACCACTTGCGCAACGGCTTGAATATCTGTCGTGGCAAGGTGACGTTCCAGGCTGTGGCCCGAGATCTGGGCTATACATTTGTCGAACCGGTTGAAGCGATCAAAGCTTCTTCCTGATTCAGAGAGGCATGCATGCAGCAAGCGATTATCGGTATTCCTTGTGATATTAAGATGATCGGCCTGCTGCCGTTCCACGCGGTCGGCGATAAATATATCGCCGCCGCGGCGGGCGGTACGGGCGGAGCTCCAGTTTTGATTCCCGCATTGGGCGATCCTGTCGCCATGCGGACGATGTTGGACATGGTGGACGGCATCCTGTTGCCGGGCTCGCCCTCCGATATCGAACCCCACCACTACAATGCCGAACCCAGTCGCCCGGGCACGCTGCACGACCCGGCGCGCGACGCGACGACCTTGCCCTTGATTCCCATGCTGCTGGAAGCAGGGATTCCATTGCTGGGGGTTTGTCGTGGTTTTCAGGAAATGAACGTCGCGCTCGGCGGTGAACTCTATCAGCACGTGCATGAACAACCTGGTTTTCAAGATCATCGCGAAACCAAGTCCGAAGACGTCGATGCAATGTACGCCAACGCTCACCGGGTACATTTCCCTGAAGGTGGCTTGATGCGTCAATGGCTAGGGCAGGCGCACGCCGAGGTGAACTCGCTGCACGGGCAGGGCATCAAGCGCCTGGCCGATGGTTTGAGCGCCGAGGCTTTGGCCGATGATGGTCTGGTTGAAGCGTTTAGTGTCATCAACGCCAAGGCGTTTGCCTTTGCCGTGCAATGGCACCCTGAATGGAAGTATGCGGAAAACCCGGTTTCGCAAGCAATCTTTAAGGCATTTGCCGAAGCTTGCAATCAACGCAGGGCGCAGCGCGCGCGCTAAGCCTTGCATATCAAGAGCCGTTGTAGCGGCCGGATAAAACAAAGGGATTGAGTGTTATGAACAACGAAATTATTGCTTGGCTGCGCGAACACCACATTACCGAGGTGGAATGTATCCTGCCCGACATGACCGGGGTGGCGCGCGGTAAAATTGTTCCCAAGGACAAATTCATCAGCGACCCGGAAATGCGCTTGCCGGAAGTCGTGCTGATGCAGACTGTCACCGGGGATTATCCAGACGATAGCTACCTGGATGTCACCGACCCTGACATGGTGTTGTTCCCCGACGAGTCCACCCTGCGCTTCGTGCCCTGGGCCGCCGACCCTACCGCGCAACTGATCTACGACTGCACGCGTTCCGATGGAACGCCGGTCGACGTGGCGCCGCGCAATGTCCTGAAGCGGGTGCTGTCGCTGTATGACCAGCACGACTGGGAGCCGGTGGTTGCGCCGGAAATGGAATTTTACCTGGTTGCGCCTAATCCCGATCCCGATTTGCCGCTGGGGCCGCCGGTAGGTCGCACCGGGCGCTCGGAATTTGGTCGTCGTTCTTATTCCATCGACGCGGTTAACGAGTTCGACCCGCTGTTCGAAGATATATACGACTATTGCCACGCCCAGGGGCTTGAGGTTGATACCTTGATCCATGAAGTGGGCACCGCGCAAATGGAAATCAACTTCCTGCACGGCAATGCCATGGATCTGGCCGACCAGGTGTTCCTGTTTAAACGCACGGTGCGTGAAGCGGCTTTCCGCCACAATATGTACGCCACCTTCATGGCTAAGCCGATGGAGAATGAGCCGGGCAGCGCGATGCATATTCACCAGAGCATCATCAATCGCGCCACGGGCAAAAACCTGTTTACCAATGAAGATGGCTCGCCATCGGATAATTTCTTCCACTTCATCGGCGGTTTGCAAACCTATCTGCCAAACGCCATGCCTCTGTTCGCCCCTTTTGTGAACTCGTTCCGCCGTTTGTCGCGCTACACTGCCGCGCCGACCAATGTGCAATGGGGCTATGACAATCGAACGGTCGCCTTCCGTGTGCCGCACTCTTCGCCGCAGGCGCGCCGAGTGGAAAACCGTGTCCCTGGGGTAGATGCCAATCCCTACATTGCCCTGGCTGCGACCCTGGCCTGTGGCTATCTCGGGATGATTAATAAGATTCCATGCAGCGAGCCTTGCCAGAGCGATGCGTATGAACTTCCATTCCAGTTCCCGCACGGCTCGGAAGAAGCACTGGGCAAGCTGCGCGAATGTCCTGAGTTGGCCGAAGTGCTCGGTCCGCGCTTTGTGCGCATGTACGTGGCAATGAAAGAGAAGGAATTCTCTGAGTATTTCCGCGTCATCAGCCCTTGGGAACGTAAGTTCTTGCTGTGCCACGTTTAACGACTGAGGCCCCGTAAGGGGTGGGACCGGGGTGCGAAGGCGCCTCGCCGCGGAAAGCCGACTGAGCTTTTCGCTTAGGAAAATAACAGGAGAAACCAGATGAAACAACAAGATACTGCTACTTTGCGCCAACAAGACGCGGACCACCACATCCATCCTTTTTCCGACACGCTGGAGCTCAATGAGCAAGGCGCGCGCGTGATTACCAAGGGTGAGGGCATTTACCTGTGGGACTCGGAAGGTAACAAGATTCTTGATGGCATGGCGGGCTTGTGGTGCGTGAACATCGGCTATGGTCGTAAAGATCTGGCCGAAGTCGCCAAAAAGCAGATGGAAGATCTGGCCTATTACAATACCTTCTTCAAGACCACGCACCCGGCGGTGGTCGACCTCTCCAAACTGCTGAGTGAAGTCGCTCCGGCCGGATTTAGCCGGGTGTTCTACACCAACTCGGGCTCCGAATCGGTCGATACCATGATTCGCATGGTGCGCCGTTATTGGGATGTGCAGGGCAAGCCACAGAAGAAAACCTTGATCGGGCGCTGGAACGGCTACCACGGCTCGACCATTGGCGGCGCCAGTCTGGGCGGCATGGCCTATATGCACGAGCAGGGTGATCTGCCCATTCCGGGGATTGCCCACGTTGAACAACCTTGGTACTACAAGTTCGGCAAGGATATGACGCCGGACGAATTCGGTTTGTTGGCGGCGCGCTGGGTTGAGGACAAAATTCTTGAACTGGGCGCCGACAAGGTTGCGGCGTTTGTCGGTGAACCCATCCAGGGCGCGGGTGGCGTGATTATCCCGCCGGCAACCTACTGGCCTGAAGTTGAACGCATCTGCCGTAAATACGATGTGTTGCTGGTGGCGGATGAAGTGATTTGCGGCTTTGGTCGCACTGGCGAGTGGTTTGGTCAGCAGTTGCTGGGCTTCCATCCTGATATCTTCACTACCGCCAAAGGGCTATCGTCGGGGTACCTGCCGATTGGCGCGGTCTTTGTGGGCGATCGCGTGGCTGAAGGCTTGATGGCGGGGGGCGACTTTAATCACGGCTTCACTTATTCGGGCCATCCTGTCGCGGCGGCGGTGGCGGCGGCGAATGTGCGCGCCTTGCGTGACGAAGGCATTATCGAGCGCGTGAAAAACGATACCGGCCCGTACATGCAAAAGCGCTGGCGCGAGACGTTCGGCAATTTCGCGCATGTTGACGATGTGCGCGGCGTGGGCCTGATTCAAGCGTTTACGCTAGTGAAAGATCGCAGCAAGCGCGAACTATTTCCGGATTTCGGCGCAATGGGCACCCGCTGTCGTGATATTTTCTTCCGCAATAATTTGATTATGCGCGCGTGTGGCGACCATATTGTCAGTGCGCCGCCCTTGGTGATTACGCGGCAAGAAATTGATCAAATGCTCGACTTGGCCGCGCGCTGTGTCGAGACCTTTGAAAAAGAACTTTCGATTTAAATTCAGCCCCTTGCACGGGCGCGCTATTGGCGCGTCCGTGTTTTTTCACGCCTGCCTCACGTGGACATTGCGCCGTGCTTCCCTCTGCAATCAGCCTTTGAAGGCCGTGATTGCTCACAAATTTAGTAGCAAACCTTGTTTTAAGCTAATTACATAGATAGTGTATAGTTGGTATTCTTGATTTTCTGCTTTGCACCATCAATAGCGGCTTTGCTACAATCAAAGCCACTATTTTAGTTAAAATAAAAATAGAGATGCGTTAAAGAATCACGTTTCTCGGAAAACTACGGGGCAATGACGAATGTTTGTCGGAATTGGGTACTTGGTGATTCTTTTGTCCACTCTGGGCGGCTTCGCTGTCGCGGGGGGGCACTTGGCGGCATTATTGCAGCCAATTGAATTAGTAATGATTGCCGGCGCGGCGGGTGGCGCCTTCCTGGTCGGTAACGGTGGCCCGGCGCTCAAAGCAACCGTCAAGGCGCTTCCGACGATTTTCAAGGGTTCTCCGTATACCAAAGCATTCTATATGGAGTTGTTTTCGATGTTGTACGAGATCTTGGCCAAAGTCCGCAAGGAAGGCCTGATGTCGATCGAAAACGATGTCGATAATCCCGAGTCCAGCCCGGTATTCAGTAAATACCCCTCCGTTGTGCATGACCACCACGTGGTTGAATTCATTTGCGATTACCTGCGCCTGATGGTGGGCGGTAATTTAAATGCGTTTGAAATCGAAAACCTGATGGATGTCGAAATCGAAACCCACCACCACGAGGGTGAAGTCCCGGTTAGCGCGGTGAAGGCGATCGCCGACGGTATGCCGGCGTTCGGGATTGTCGCGGCGGTGATGGGTGTGGTGCACACCATGGAGTCGGTGGGTATCCCCCCGGCGGAGCTCGGCTTGTTGATTGCGCACGCCCTAGTCGGTACTTTCCTTGGTATTTTGCTGTCCTATGGCTTCGTGGGGCCACTGGGGACGATTCTCGAACATCGCCTGGGCGACAGTTCCCGGGTCTTCCAGACGATCAAAGTCACCATCCTGGCCAGCTTGAACGGCTATGCGCCACAGGTGGCCGTCGAGTTCGGGCGTAAGGCTCTGGCTTCCAATGAGCGGCCATCGTTCAAAGAATTGGAAGATCACGTTAAGCAAGCCAAAAATCGATAATAGGCGAGATTAGTCATGGCAGATGAATCACAGCGACCCATTATCGTTAAGCGGATAAAAAAGGGCGGTCATGGCTCGCATGGCGGCGCGTGGAAAATCGCCTACGCCGACTTTGTCACCGCCATGATGGCGTTCTTCTTGCTGATGTGGCTTTTGGGCTCGGTGTCGCAGGGGACGCTGGACGGTATTGCCAATTATTTCAAAACGCCACTGAAAGTCGCCCTCGATGGTGGCCAAGGCGCTGGTGATGCAACATCGGTGCTGCATGGCGGTGGTACTGACCTGACGCGCAAGGCCGGTCAGGTCAAAAAACAGCCGCGCACCGATCCTTTGCTTGAAAAGGCGCGCTTGACCGAGCTGCAGCGCAAAATTCAGCAAACCATCGCGCAGAACCTCCAACTCAAGGACTACAAGGATCAACTCAAATTAGAGATGACCCCGGAAGGTCTGCGCATTCAATTGATTGATAAGCTCAATCGATCCATGTTCAGCTCGGGTAGTTCCACCTTGTTGCCTCAGACCCGTCAATTATTGCAACTGTTGGCCACGCAGCTGAATTTGATGCCAAATCGCTTGAGTATTTCGGGGCACACTGACGCGACTCCGTATAGCGGCGGCCTGGGGGGGTATAGCAACTGGGAACTTTCCGCCGACCGCGCCAATGCCGCGCGCCGTGAGCTGGTTGCAGGCGGGCTTGGGTCGGACAAAGTTTTGCGCGTGGTTGGCATGGCCGATGCCGACCCCCTGAATCACAGTGATGTGTTTGCCGCGGAAAATCGCCGCATTACGATTGTTGTGCTTAATGATTTGGTGGTGCAGGCGATACTGAATGATGGCGTTAGCCCAGCGCAGGATGCCGCATCAGCCGCGCAGACGCCCATGACCCCTCCCGCCGGCAAACCTTAATGCTAGGAGCCTGTCGGGCTTTGGGGCGCCATGGCTTGATTCAAGTCTTGGCCGCATTGATCGCCTGGGTGTTTTTTGCGCCGCTGTCGGCGCCGATGAGCTGGGTCGGGTTGCAGGCGGTTCTGGCGCTGCTGTTGGCCGCGGGGTTACGCCTTGGGCGCGGCGCCATGCTGATGCATGTCGGTTTAATGCCCTTGCTATGGCTGTTATTTAGTCTGCACTTGCCCGGCTGGGCGTATTTGCTGGCGTTTGTACTGACTTTTTCGTTTAGCCGCAATACCCTCCTTGAGCGGGTGCCATTATATCGAACGAGTCACGATGCCTCGGCGACGCTGGCGCAGCAGATCGTCGAACGCGCTTCTGTGCTGGATGCCGGTTCGGGCGATGGCCGACTGGCCCTGGCCCTGGCGCTGGCGCGCCCGGATGTTCAGGTGACGGCGTTGGAAAATGCCTGGGGTAGCGCGCTTCTGGCATACTGCCGCTGGCTACTGGCCGGGCGTCCGGCGAATCTGCGGCTTGAATGCGCTAATTTTTGGCAAGAAGATTGGGGGCGTTACGATGTGGTATATGTCTTTCTTTCTCCCGCTCCCATGCCCAGGGTATGGACCAAGTTTCAACAACAAGGCAAGGTCGGAGGTCAGTTGATCAGTAATACCTTCGAAATTCCAGGGGTTGACCCCGCGCGGCGCATCGCGCTGTCGGGACGTTTGCAGCAAGCCCTATTGTTCTGGTGCCAGGATCATGGATCTGAATAGCTGGCTACAGTCTATCGCGCAACGGCGCTGGCCGATCTTGCCCAATACCTTGGTCGAGCTGCGCCAGGCGTGCGCGCGCAATAGTGATTTGATTGATTTTACCGACTTGGCCAATCTGGTCTTGTCCGATCCATTTCTGCTGTTTGATCTGCTGCGCGTGGTGGGTGGCTCGCGCGCTCTGCAACGCAATGAATCGATGCCGACGGTCGAGCAGGTGATGATGCTGGTCGGGCTGGAACCGGTGGTGACTCGGTTCGCCGCGTTAACGCCGCTTGAGGCAACGCCTGGGCGTCTGCATCCTTCGGTGGTGGAAGATGTCGAGATGTGGCTGGCGCATGGCCGCGTGGCGGCCGTGATCATCAAAGACTGGCTCTCGCTGGCCGGTGAACACAAGGTGGAAGACAGTTATATTGCCGCCTTGATCTATAATCTGCCGGCCTGTTTTTACCTGTTGTACAACAATCACACCAGTAAGCGGCCGTTGCTGCAGGAAGTCGCTGAGAATTTCAATACCGACTATCCGAAGCTGTTGGAGAAGTTCGTCTGGAACATTCCTCTGCCTTTGGGTCTGTTGCACGTCTTGTCAACCGATGGCGGACCGAATAAGCGTAAACAGCTACTGCGCCTGGCGGTGGCCACGGCCAATGGCTTAACCCAGGGAACCTGGCGCGCGCAGTGGCAGGTGGGAATTCAAGCCGCCGCGCGCTTGATTGGCGTTTCGTACGAAGAAGCGTATCGCATCGTGCCCTATGCGGCATTGAATGTTGCGCGCAACCCGCGCGCCTTGCCCTATTGCTATCCGGCGCGCGAGCTGCTGATGTTGCCCGGCGTGTTCACGAAGGCCGAGATGCAGCCGGTAGCCGCGCACGACGCCGCCGGCCTGTTTGAGGAGACGCTGAAAGACGCGGTGCGCCATTTGGTGACCGATCTCAAGCTGGGTCGCGTGTTGTTTTTGCATTACGACGCGGACAAACACTGTCTCAAACTGCGCTACCAGGTGGGCTTGCCCGAGGCGCACGTCTTGCGCAGCACAGCGGTGGGGCTGGAGCCTGGCTCGTTTTTCGCCCTGTTGACCAGTAAATCTCAGAGCTTCCACGCGCAGGCGCACGCGCGCGCGCAGTTGGCCGCGAGCTATCCCGACCGCTTTTTTCATCAAATCGACGGTGGCGAGTTCGCTGTGATGCCTTTGTTCCGCGGTCATCAATTGATCGGCGTGTTTTATATCGATCAAGGCAGTAGCGGCGCAGCGATCGAGGCGGCAATCTACATACGGTTTAAGGAATTAGTGATGCGCTTGGCGCCTCAAGATTAATATGCGCGAGATTAAACTACTCAGTTCCGCTCAGAACGACACGATCAAACATCTGGCCCGGCTACTGCAGCATGGACGCGACCGGCGCAAACAGGGTGTGATGGTGCTGGAAGGCATTCATTTGTGCCAAACCTGCCTGGACGCGGGTGGGGTGTTCGATCAGGTGTTCGTCAATCAGCAGGCACTGCCCGATGCTGAAGTGCAGGCCCTGCTCGCCGCGTTACCGGCGTCGACCGTGGTCTTTGCGCTGGACCCGGGCCTGTGCGCCAAAGTGAGCGCACTGACCTCGGCACCGGAAATTCTGGCGCTGTGCCATCGCCCGCGCGCGCCCAAAGCGTTGACGGACGATTGCCGCTTGCTGCTGGAGGATATTCAAGATCCAGGCAACCTTGGGACCATTTTACGTTCCGCGGCGGCCTCGGGGGTGACTCAGGTCTACCTCAGCGCGGGTTGTGTCGATGTTTACTCGCCCAAGGTGCTGCGCGCCGGCATGGGGGCCCACTTTGCACTGGCGTTACATGAGTCGGCCGACTTGCTCGATGAACTGCAAGGCTTTTCCGGCACCAAGCTGGTCACTAGCCTGGCGGGCGAGTACTCGTTATATGCGCAAGATCTGACTGTGCCGGTGGCCTTTGTCTTTGGTAATGAAGGTGCCGGCGTTTCCGCCGCGCTGCACGCCGTTGCCGACGCGAAAGTGCGGATTCCCATGCCCGGGAGCGCCGAGTCGCTGAATGTGGCCATGGCGGCCACACTATGCTTGTTCGAGCGTGTGCGCCAACGTGAAAACCTGGCCTAGACGCGCAACTAAGCCGATTCTGCTGTCCAATCGGACAATAGGGCTTGGTCGTTAAACTCCGTATGCTAGCGCAAGAGGTTGACCTGCCGGATGAGGGTCATTCAGCATCGACCTCTGTGATTGCATGAAGGAGATAGAAGTGAAAATCCCCACCTTGATCGCTGAGCCCACGGCCACACCCGCTGATGTCACAGATCTAACCCAAGATTTGCCGCCACAATGGATGGCGATGGCCTTACAGCTGTACCCAGAGTTAACCGCCCCCAGTGAACGAATGCTGCGTCTGTCGTCTGAAGCGGTAAATCAACCTGATTATGTGCTGAGCGGCGCGCTCGGGTTGAATCAACCGTAGCGTGAAATCAACGGAGAATCTGCCGCAAGTCCCCTAATGGATCCCCGCTCTTTGAGCGAGGATGACGACTTGGAGGAGGCTGGCAGCCTCCCCACGAAGTCATCCTCGCCCACCCCTACGGCATCTCTTGCCGCATGGCGTCAGCAATCAACGCGCGGCGCGCCAGGTCGATGGCGGTTGCGATCTGGTCGCCATGGTCACATTGCGCGGCAATGGCGCCGGCATCCAGGGTCAGCGTGGTTTGCAGCAGTTGAGCGAGTCTGGGTTCCTGGGGGTAGGGCGCATGCGCCTGCCCCGGGCGGCCATGCAGATCGGCGCTGGCAACGCGCAGCAGTTGTAAAAAGCGCTGCGGTCGGCGCAGCGCGTCGCAGGCCTTAAACAACCGAAGAACCTGATGAGCGTCAAGTTGCGCCGCTGCGTGAATGCTCTCGCGGTACAGTATGGCGTTCTTGGCCAGATCGCGGCATTCCGCCGGTACCCGCAGACGCGCGCACAGTGCCAGCAACGTATTGACCGACACCTCAGTGCCCACCTCTTTCCCGGCGTCAAGATTGAGCATCAATACCGCAAAACGCACGGCAAGTTCTGTATTTTGCCCGGCGGCATAATCAAGAGCATCCAGCCGGTGCGCGCCGTCCCTGGTCAACGCGGGCGTCAGCGCCGTCGGCGCGCTGGTTCCAAACAATGGGTCGAGCTCAGGTAAAATATGCGCTAACGCGCCGCTCAGACGTAGTGTCAGAAAAAAGCCAGAGGGTTGCCGCTCCATTAAAGCCTTGGCCATTTCCTGCCACACGCGCTCCGCGACCAGAGTGTCGACTTCGCCATTGCTCACCATCTCCCGTGTCAATTGCAAGGTCTCTGGCGCAAGGCTAAAACCGAAGCGCGCGGCAAAGCGCGCCGTGCGTAGAATTCGCACCGGATCTTCGGCAAAAGCCGGGCTGACATGGCGCAAGATCCCGGCGCGCAGGTCGGCCTGGCCGTGATACGGGTCGATAATGCTTCCATCCGCATCCAGGGCCATGGCATTGATGGTCAGGTCGCGGCGCGCCAGGTCTTGCGCCAGTGTGACCTCGGGCGCGGCATGAAAACTGAAGCCGTGATAGCCACGCGCCACTTTGCGCTCGGTGCGCGCCAGTGCATATTCCTCACGGCTTTTCGGGTGGAGAAACACCGGAAAATCCTTACCGACCGGACGAAAACCTCGCGCCAGCATCTCTTCGGGGGTGGCGCCGATCACCACCCAGTCACGATCAGCCACTTCGCGCCCGAGCAGGCGATCACGCACCGCCCCGCCGACGATGTAGGCTTGCAATGGTGGCAATTTATTGGGCAATTGTCGGGTCTTGTTTGAATACATTGACAGGGCCTGTTGCCGCGGTGCCGCGAGCGGGGATGGTTCCCATTCTGGCCTTGAGCGAAAGACTGCTATGCCCCATGGCGCTACCGTAATAGGCGGCGTTGGCCATCACTTTCTGCACATAATCGCGGGTTTCGCTGAACGGAATGGTTTCAGCGTAGATGGCGCCTTCCATCGGCAAACTATCTTGCCAGGCGCGCGCGCGGCTCGGCCCGGCATTGTAGGCCGCGGTGGCCAGTACCAGATTGCCCGACAGCGAGTCCAAGACATACTTCAAATACCAAGTGCCAAGCTGGATGTTGGTTTCGATATCATTGACCTCCATGTCGCGCGCAATACCGATTTTTTGCGCAACCCAACGCGCGGTTTTGGGCATGAGTTGCATCAGCCCGGTGGCGCCGACACCCGAGTGGGCGACGGTGATGAAGCGGCTTTCCTGACGGATCAGACCATATACCCAGGCGTCGTCGATTTTAAGCTGACTGGCGTAGTGCTGGGTAATGTCACGATAGGGCATCAGATAGCGCAGAGAAAAATCATGCTGCGTCTGGGTGCGTTCCGCGCTGTAAATCGCCATATCGTAAAAACCGACTTGACGCGCTAAATCCGAGGCAGCCAACAGTTGCAAATCGCTGCGTCCGCGCATCGACCAGCGCCATTCATTTTGCGCCGCGCTGCGCAGCTCGGGTTTACGCATGGTCTGAGCCACCGCATACAGCTCCAGCGCGCGCGCGAGCGCCGGATCGTTTTGCATCATGGCTGTGTCGCTGGCGCTGGGCGCGCTCTTGTCGGGGGTGGCGTGCAGGGTGCTGCCCAACTCATCCAGCGCCAGCAGGCTGTAGTAGCCCGAGCCAAGGCTGGCTTTGACCCATAATGCGGTGGCTTCGCTCTTATGGTTTTGACTCGCGAGCGCGCGCGCTTGCCAATACTGCCAGCTGGGTTTGTTGGCGAGCGTGGCGGGCATGGCTTGGATCACGCCCTGCAGTACGCTCCACTGGCCACTGCGTAGCGCGGCGCGCGCCCACCATTCCCATTGATCCGAATTGAGTTGAGCGCGATCCGACTGGGCGAACCACTGCAAACTATCCGCCATTTGCTGTTTGCGCGCCGCCTGTAGCGCCAACTGGCCCCAGGCAAAGCCTGTACTGGCGCGGCTTAGCCCCGGTCGAGCCATCAGAGCCGCCGCGCCTTGCTGCGGATTGATTCGCCCCTTGGTTTCAATGGCAAACAAGGCCACTTCCTGACCTTGGCGCGTATTCATGTCGGCGCGCCCCGGGTTGTTGAGCGCGCCCGGCTCAAAGCCCATGCCGGTGTCGTGCGCCAATTGCCGCGCCTGGCTGACGTAGTTGTTGGCCAAGAGCCAGCGCAGGCGCTGCCACAGACCATCTTGCGTGATTAAATTGCGCGCGCTAGCCGCGGTTATCAGGGTGTTGCAGCCTTCTGGCAATGTCTGTCCGTCAAGTAATCGATTAAGATTGGCGGGCGCGCGCCCCTGGTTCAAAGTCAGGAGGTCGGCGTAGCACTGGGTTTCATCATCACGTCCCTCGGCTGGCAACTTAGCCCATTCGGTTTCGAACGCGGCCCAGTTTTGTCGTTTTCCCAATTTTTTCAACCAGTCGCGCCGAATGCGCTCGGTCAGCACGCTGTTAGGGTTTTGGGTTAGGAATTGCGTGACCAATAGGTCGTTATCGCGATCCAGTGCCATCAGCGCCAGCCAGTAGCTGGGGTAGACCGAGAGTGGATCGGGCGTGATGCCGCCAGCAATGCGCGCCAGGCGTTGCATATCATTGGCGTGGTAGGCATCCAGTGCCGACAACAGGTCATCTTGAGCCCCTGCCATCACCAACCCGGGCAGGCAGAGCCAGCAGGTCAGTGTGACGCGGCGCAAAGCAGTATAAGCGTAAAGCATGCCATTAATCCGAGCATAACGGTGCCATTGGCACCGTAGTTTGAGTGGGCGGTAGTACAGATGGATATTCTCGCGCCCCCGCGGGAATTCATCGTTGCACGCGAGATGCTCAGAGTCTGTCTGACTTTGGAACAGGCCCTAGTCTGAATATAAAAGTCAGTTTCCGTGAATGCATTAAGATTTTATTAGGCCCGATGACCGTGCGAGGTATCGTGATCAATGATGAATTCTACTGGTTGCACAGCGTTGACGCAGCAAGTGCCGTGTTGTCATAGAAATTATTTATTGTTTTTGCTTAATGATTTGTCTGTTGCTCGCGGCCGACACCATAATGATGGTCTCCTAGCTACAAAATAGCACCCATGCTATTTTGATATTTTACCACCTCGATCACCGAGGAGGATTCATGCGACGGTTGATTGCGCGGTTGCGACTTCTGCTACGGCTCGGCGTGGGAAGGTTGCGCGCGTTGCGCGTATGGTGGATTTTACTGTTGCCCTCGCTTCTGATCATGGCGCTCTTTGCCCTTGGGGCCGACCTGCCCTTGCCGGCGCGCCTTCTGCTGTTTGCCTTTGGGCTGCTGCTGACGTTGGCGGGGTATGGTTGTCTCTGGCGCGATCGTAGCGACTTGCAGGGGCAACTGGCGCGGGCCGGCTTGCACGCGCAGCAAGAAAGCGAAGCGCGATTTCGCATGTTTGTCAGCGTGGCCTCCGATTGGTTCTGGGAGTTGGACCAGCACGGCAGGCTCAGTTACTGCTCGGAACCGATCTCCACGGTGATTGGTTACGCGCCGCACGAATTGGTCGATCATCACTGGCGCGTTCTGCAAAAGGGGACGCTGGACAGCCTGGATCGCGGCTGGATTGCACAGGTGTTTGCCGAGCGACGCGCGTTTCGCGAGTTCGAATTCCCCCTGACAGCGCGCGATGGTCAAGTACACCATTTATCGATTAGCGGCAGTCCGGTCTTTGCCGCCGATGGCGTGTTCGGAGGTTACCGCGGTGTGGGCTCCGATATCAGTGAGCGCAAACGCGTCGAAGCCGAACTGCACCGCCATCGCGCCCACTTGCAAGACATGGTGGCGCAAAAAACCCGTGATTTGGTTGCGGCCAAGGACGCCGCCGAGCGCGCCAACGACGCAAAATCCGAATTTCTAGCCAATATGTCGCATGAACTGCGCACCCCCATGCATGGTGTCTTGAGTTTTGCCGAGATCGGGGCGCATAAAGCGGCGCAGGCCGAGCGCGAAAAACTGCGCCATTATTTCGAAAACATTCATGCCAGCGGCTCACGTCTGTTGCATCTGCTCAACGATTTGCTCGATCTGTCCAAGCTGGAATCCGGGAAAACCCATTTTGATTTTCAATCGCACGATTTGTGCCAAATCGTGCGTAATTGCGCTGAGGAAGAAGAAGGTCACTTGCTGTCCAATGGACTTACGCTTGATTTGCGTCTACCGCCACACGGCGCCACCGCGACATTCGACGCGCCGCGCTTGATGCAGGTGGTCAGCAATTTACTGTCGAACGCCATCAAGTACTCTCCGCCCAATGGCACCATCGGCGTGTCGGTCCGACGCCTGCCGGGCAAGCTGGAGCTGGCGGTTAGTGATCAAGGTCCGGGGATCCCCGCCGAAGAACTGGAAACCATCTTTGAAAAGTTTGTCCAGAGCAGTCATACCAGTAGCGGCGCGGGCGGCACGGGGCTCGGCCTGTCGATTTGCCATCAAATTATCAGCGCGCACCACGGCGCCATCTGGGCCAACAACCTGGCGGGCGGTGGCGCGTGTTTCGTGGCGCAGCTGCCCGATACCCGTCCGATGGCCGATGCGCCGATCGAAACCTCGCCGCTGTTCGACGAGGGCGCCGCGTATTGAAGCCAGTGGAGTCTCGCTATCTTAGTGGTACAGCATTTTCTCCAGCGGCGGATATCCCTGACTGTCCCTGCGCTTGCTGTATTCCAGTGGTTGGGAGAGTAAATATCTGGCGTGTGCCCGATACGGTTGTTTGACGTGGCGGTTTATCCACCGATCAATCATTTCCGCGGTTTTGGTGTTGTGCGCCACACAGCGGTCTTCCTCTTTTCTGGCAAAGATAGCGTTGTGGCCTTGAACAAAATCCGGGTCGCGCGCTTCCTCTCGCGGTTGGGTGCTCTGAATGATGCTCAATAGCATGGCGTACTCATCAGCAGTTTTATATGCGGAATCAACGCCATCCATGACGTTAGCGGCCAACTCATCAGGCATATAACCTGATGTGTATACCACTACGTTATTTTTCTTCATGTAAGCCATGCCATCGGTATCAATGGCGCATACCCCCTTTTGGGGATGCAGTACCAAATTCGCCGGTTTGATATCGCCGTGAGCGATGCCACTGTTGTGCAGCTGGCTCATTTGGACCACAAGTCTCTCAAAGTCCGAGGGCGTAAGCCGAGTGCCTTGATTGATTAGCGTTTTCAGATCCGGCCCGCCGTCGCGCGTGATCACCTTCCTCGGTTCGACAACCACCGTTGGAATGAAATTAGCCAATTTCGCATATTTCTTGGGCTGAACGGTGATATCGGCGGCCAGATTTGCGCCTTGGCGCTTGGCGACCAAGGTGATCATGCCGCCTTGGCGATGTTCAATATCCTTAAATCCGCCCGCCGTTTTTTTGTCGGGCGCCATGGCCGGTCCCACTTCGCAGCGGGTAATGAACTCATTCTGTCTATCTAATTTCCTGCGGGCATTCTTGTGCACATCTTTGTGGATGTAAAAGACCCACTTGGGGCGTACCCCCTTGCTGTCGGCTTTGCCTTGGGCCGTCAAGCGACGGTAGCCCAAGGCATTCGGTTTGGCTTGTTTTAAGGCTTGCAAGTGGCGCCGCACCCGCCGGGCAACCAGCGCTTTGGTGTGATCCGAGGCTTGGCCTGGTCTGGCGCCGCCCGTTTTTTTGCCCGGCGCGGGGAGGGGGAGGGCTTGTTTGGGCGCCTGTCCCCGGATCGGTTGCGGCGAGGTTCCTGCTAAGGGCTTTGCTTGGTCGGCCGCATGCATAGCCTGGCGCACATTCGCCACCGCCGCCGGGTTCTTCGGCGCGACCGCCGGAGGGTTTTTCTTCGCGGGGCCTGCCGTGTCCGGTTTTTTGGCCGGAACGGGAAGCGCGGCTTGTTGCGCGGGACGCGCAGGCGCCACGACCTTGGGTGGCATGGCTTGATTCAGCAGGCGCAGCTGTGCTTGGCATTTGGCCACTGCTTGCATTTCCATGACTTCATGCAGCGGCCGTATTTGCTGGGGCTTAAATGCCGGCGCGGCGGCACGCAGTAGTGGCTTGGCCGGCGCGACGGGTTGATTAAACGCGGCGGCCAATTGGAGAACTAAACCGCCGGCGCGCGCGGGTTTTGCTTGTGGCGCGTTCGGCACGGCTGGTTGCGCCATGACTTGTGGCGCGCGTTGGATTCCATTGACGGGCATGACTAACTCACCGGAGTTTCAAAGATAACCACAGCCTAGTCCTTGCGCCACACGAAGACTTGCAGGAAACGCTCGCGCCCATGGCGCATGTGTTTCGCGCGCCGCGCTCGGAGTGCAATCCGCGCCCCAAACCCGACCGGTTCCTAGCCGTTGGCATATACCCTGGGGTATGGATCAGATTGCGAAGTCGATGTGGGCGCACTAAGCCATCGGTGTCGAACAGGCGCACCGTGTTGTCCTTGGCGCTAAACGCCAGATTTTCGCTTTTGACGTCAAGGCTAGCGATTCCCCTGCCGTGCATGTCTACCAGATTCTGCACCACGCCGCGAAATTGATCCGGATGGAGCCGAACACCTTGTGTCCTCAAATCGAATAAGACGGTGCCGCCATGGCGCACAATCGCTCGGTTGGTGTCGACAAAGTCGGTGGTGATGATAGCCGGCAAATCCCTTAATTCATCCGATATGGTAAGTCGTCGCGGGTCGGTATTTGCCATCGCGCGCGAAGTGGCCCCTGGCGATCAGGTGAATGTAGTTTTGTGCATTGGCGGTTTTTGCTTTGGCTTCTTTGGCTTGGCGATGTTCTTGAATTAAGCGGGTTAACCTGGCGTTGGCGCGCTGCGATAACATGACGTGTTTTTCGACGGCGGGTTCTGCGGTTTGCGCTTTGCCCTGAGTGGGCGCGGGCGTGTCCGTTGCGCGCGCGGCCTGGCCCGCCGCATGAAGGGCCTGGCGTACTGCTTGCGCCGCCTTGGGGGTTTTGGGCGCAATCACGGGAGGCTGATTTTTCGCGGCATGTATCAGCACTTCGCGCGGATTGCGCGCCGCTGGCGTGGCGACTGGGTACATTCGGTGTGGCAGCGCCAGCGGTGTTTGCCGGTTTATCGGCAGGGCGGGATGCATCGGCCGGGCTTGTAGCGGCGCCACGGCGCGCGCCGCCACGCGCCGTGGCGGCCTGACCGGCGCGGCGGCTTGATTGTATGCGGCGTCCCGCTGGCGGACTAACCCGCCGGCAGGCTCTAGATTGGCTTGTGCTGCTTGCCGCGCGATAAATTGCATAAAACGCTCAATCGAACAGCGCGGTTCTCTTCTGAGTCTTGAGCCCGTGCGATGTCCTGAAAATACTGACCCGCTGCGATGGGGGTTACGGTTTTAGCCAGCTAAATCGCGTGCGCCAAATAATTGGCGCACTACGTATCAATAGCCCGGTGGCGACCAAATTGGCCAGCGCGGTGATCAGGAATAACAAGGCAATGCTGGCGAACCACTTGAGTAGCAGTGCGCTCGCCAGGGCGGCCAGCACCATATAAAGGCCATTAACGATGTTGTTGCCCGCTACCGCTTGTGAGCGAAAGGAGTCCGGGCTGGCGGTTTGCAGCCAGGTGTAGAGCGGCACGGTAAAAAAGCCACCGAAAAAGCCCAGTAGAGTCAGGTCCAGTATGTGGCGCCAATGACCGGTTTGTTGCATGAATTGCGCCAGCGTCAGTAGCGCGCCTCGGTGTAGTGCTAGCGAAGACAGCGCTAAATCGGCGCCGGCCAGGCTCATGCCCAGGCTGCCGAGCAAGACCAAGCCCAGTTGCAACTGACCGCGCGACAGCTTGGCGCAGCAGACCGAACCCAAACCGATGCCGATCGAGAACAGCGCCAGCATCAGTGTGTAAACATCGGCGTCGCCCCCGAGGTGTAGCCGAGTGAACGTTGGGAGTTGTGTGGTGTAGACCGCGCCCATCAGCCAAAACCAGGAAATCCCCAAAATTGCCGAGCGCACGCCGGACAGGCGCCAGGCGGCGCCGAGCAGTTGCCCCGTGTCCTTTGCGACATTGAAGGACAGCTTGAGCTTGCTTGCCGTGGGCGCTACAGCCGGCATGGCGCGGCTGAAGCCATAACCGATCAGCGCGCAGCACAGCAGCAACACCGACGCCACGATAACCCCATGGCGCATCATCACGCTACCAATGATTTGCCCCAGTAATATTGCCAGAAACGTGCCCATTTCGATCAGGCCATTGCCACCGACCAACTCGTCCGCGTGCAAGTACTGCGGCAGGACTGAATACTTGAGCGGACCGAAAAATGTAGAGTGGGTGCCCATCAAAAACAGCGCCGCGAGCAACAAACCGGCTGAATGCAGCACAAAGCCGCAGCTGGCCAGTAGCATAATTGCGATTTCCACTGCTTTGACCGCGCGCGCGATCCGCGCTTTGTCGACACACTCCGACAGTTTGCCCGCGGTGGCGGAGAACAGAAAAAACGGCAGGATGAAAATCCCGGCGGCCAGATTGACCAGTTGAGCGGCCGGTAGTCCGGCGAAGCTCAGTCCGTAGTAGCTAAATAGGACCACCACGCCGGTACGCAGCAGGTTGTCGTTAAATGCGCCCATGAACTGGGTGCCGAACAGGGGTAGAAAGCGCCGGGTGGCGAAAAACGAAAATCCGGTCTGCACGTGGCGACGCTCCAAATCTGTAGGTTGACGGTGAGCACGAGCGACCCCGGCCTGGTTCTAGTCGGGCTTGGGCGCAGCGGGTTTTTCAGGTTCACTCTTAATGCTGTCGTCATCCATTAAAATCCGCAAAGAGGGACCGTCCAGATCGTCAAACTGGCCGCTTTGCGTTGCCCACCAAAAAATGACGCCGATGACAAAGGTCAGCAGAATACTGAGCGGAATCAGCAGGTACAGACTCTCCATTAGGTTTTCCTCTTAGTCAGCCGCAGCGCATTGGATACCACCAGCAAAGAACTCAGCGCCATGCCCAGGCTGGCGAGCCAGGGGGTGACGTTGCCGCTGACCGCTAGTGGTAGGGCGACTAGATTGTAACAGGCCGCCCAAGCCAGGTTTTGACGAATCACATTTCTGGTTTTGCGCGCCACGATCATGGCGGCTGGAATCAGCGCCAGATGATCGTCGATCAAGACCATGTCGCCGCTGGCGCGGGCGACATCGGTACCGCCGCCCATGGCAATCGATACGTCGGCGCAGGCCATGACCGGCGCGTCATTAATCCCGTCGCCGACCATAAGTACGTGCCGCGCCTGTTGCTGAATGGCGATCACATACTCCAGCTTATCCTGTGGCGAGGCGGTGGCGCGCCATTCATCGCACCCAAGCTGGCGCGCCAATCGTTCCACCACACCGGCGCCATCGCCACTGAGCAGGTGGACGCGCAAGCCGTTGGCGTGGAGCTGCTCTATCACTTGGGCCGCGTCGGCGCGCGCGCTGTCGCCAATGGCGAACTGCGCGACCAGACCCTGAGAATTGCCCAGCGAGATCACGCTGACGTCGCGTTGCCAGTCGGCGGCGTCGACCGGTGTGCTGCCCGCGAGCTGGCAGACAAACGCCAGTTGGCCCAGGCGCCAGCGTTGGCCAGCGACCATCCCCTCGATCCCGAGTCCCGGCAAGTTATTAATGTTATCGGCCATCAGGGCGCTGGGTGCCCCTGCCGCCAATAGCGCCTGCGCCAATGGGTGTTCCGAGCCGGCTTCCAGGGCTTGCGCGATCGCCAGCGCGCTGGCGCTATCCATGTTGGTCAGTTGACGTTGTTGCAACAGGTGCATGACGCCATCGGTCAACGTGCCGGTCTTGTCAAACACCACATCGGTGGCGCGTACCAGGGTTTCAAGCGCGTGGCCCTTGGTGATGAGTACGCCAAGGCGCGCCAGGTGGCCGCCGGCCGCGGTCAGCGCGGTGGGTGTGGCCAGCGAAAGAGCGCAGGGACAGGAAATCACCAGCACCGCAACCATGACCCACAGCGCGCGATCAGGCGCAATGAAGTGCCAGGCAATATAGCTGCCGAGCGCGGTCAATAGCAGCACCGCGACAAACACACTGGCGAAACGATCGGCCAATACCGCCAGGCGGGGTTTTTGTCCCAGAGCTTGGTCCAGAAGGCGAGCAATCGATGCCAGGCGGGTGTTTTGACCGGTTTCGGCGCAACGCACTACCAGGGGGCTGACCAGGTTGACACTGCCGGCAATCACCTCGGATCCAGGGTGCTTGTCGATAGGGCGGCTTTCGCCGGTCAAGAGCGATTCATTGCTGCTGCTGTCGCCATCAATCACTTCACCATCGACCGGAATGGTTTCTCCCGGGCGGATCAGCAAAAACATGTCCGACGCCAGTGTGCTGACCGCCACTTCTTCGCTGCGGCGCGAAGCCGGCCAATCGGGGAGGCGATGGGCGAAGGCGGGGATCAGCTTGACCAGACTTTCCAACGCTTCTCCAGCTTTGCGCCGCGCGATGCCTTCAAGGTAGCGTCCGCCGAGTAGCAGAAAGACAAACATCGACACCGAGTCGAAGTAGACCCCTTGCGCAATGTGATGGAATAGGGCCCAAGTGCTCGCGGAAAATGCGGTGAGAATGCCAATCACCACCGGCGTGTCCATGCCGACACGGCGCAGTTTGAGGTCGCGCCAGGCGCCGCGATAGAACGGCTGAGCCGAGTACAGCATCACTGGCACGGTCAGCACAAAACTGGCCCAATTCAACACCCATAGAAAGCGTGGTTCAATTTCATTGACCCGCGCCACGTAAATCGGTACCGCGTACATCATTACCTGCATCATCGACAGCCCGGCTACCCACAGGCGGTTGATTGCCTGTTTGCGTTCTTTTTGTTGCAGCACCTCTTGGCGCGCGCTGTCGTAAGGGTGAGCGCGGTAGCCGATGGCGCCCACGGCTTCAATAATTTGCGACAGGCGTAGCCGGCTATTGTCCCAGCGCACGCGCACGCGATGACTGGTGTAGTTGATGTCTACCGACAGGACTCCGGGCTGACGCATCAGTTGTTGCTCGTTAAGCCAGACACAGGCGGCGCATGTAATGCCCTCGAGCATTAACGCCGCTTCGCGCACGTTGCCGGCTTCAACGCGGACAAACGAGCGTTGCAGTTCTTCGGAGTCGTATAGCGCGATCTGATCTAGAATTTCTTGTGGAAGAATTTGCGATGCCTGTCCCGAGGCCTGGCGGTGGGCATAATAGTCCCCCAGGCCGGAGTCGATAATCGTCTGGGCTACGGCCTGACAGCCGGCGCAACAGGCGGGCTCGTCCTCGGTGCGATGGTGTATCGTATAGTGAGTGTCTTCCGGTACTGGAAGTCCACAGTGAAAGCAGGTCTGGCTCATGGCGTGCTATTGTAATGGAATATTAAGAATAAAACAGAGTCACTCTGCATATCTAAACCCAACAGGGTGTAAACGAGAAAATCATGGTGATGAAAGCCGTTGTCCAAGCCGGTGCGGGCGGGGTTGATACCCTTAAAGTCGAATCCATAGAGAGACCGATTCCTCAAGATGGTCAGATGCTGGTGCGCGTGCACGCGGCTGGCGTTAATCGCGCGGATATCGTGCAGCGCGAAGGTTATTACCCGGCGCCGCCGGGCGCCTCCGCTATTCTGGGGCTGGAAGTCTCCGGCACCGTCGCCGAAGTGCGCGGTCCCTCGCGCTTCAAGCCGGGTGACGCGGTGTTCGGTCTGGTGCCGGGGGGCGCCTATGCCGAATATGTGGTGTTGGATATCCCGCTGGCGATTGCCAAACCGAAACAACTGTCTTGGACTGAAGCCGCCGGTCTGCCCGAGGCCTGGATGACCGCCTGGTTCAATCTGGTGGAAATCGGCAAGCTTATCGAAGGAGAGAGCGCGTTGATTCATGCTGGCGCCAGCGGTGTCGGCGCGGCGGCGATTCAACTGGCGCGACTATTGGGCGCGCGCGCTTTTGCCAGCGCGGGCTCTGACGACAAGCTGGATTTTTGTCGCCGTCTGGGCGCTGAGCAAGTGTACAACTGGCGCGATTTGACGGGCTTTTCCTCCGTGGTGCGCCAGTGGGGTGGAGTGGATCTGATTCTTGATCCGGTTGGCGGCTCGTATTTGGCTGAAAATGTCGCCAGCTTGAACCAGGATGGGCGTTTGATTTTTATCGGGGTGATGGGGGGCGCGCAAGCCACACTCAACCTGGCGCAGGTGCTGATGAAACGACTGACTTTGCGTGGCTCTACTCTGCGTACCCAGTCTACGGCGGTGAAGGCCAAACTGGCGTGCGCGCTTGAAGAGCATATCCTGCCCGCCATTGACGCGGGTGTGATTAGCGTGACCTTGGACTCGGTCTACCCGATGGAAGAAGTGCGCGATGCCCATCGACACATGGAGAACAACCGCAACCTGGGTAAAATCGTTCTATCAATCGCCTAATAATGACAATGTTATATTGTTTTGGTATAGTCGGAAGCGAAAGGCGAGGCTGTCTTTCGTATGACCTGGTTCGGATGAGATGGGGCGACTCGATGTCGCCCGTTTTTTTGGTGCGCGCGATTAGCGGGATGAGTTTGAGGCCCAAGGACACGACACGCGGCGCCCTTGGACTTCGGTGTCTGTAGCTACAGTGATTCGATCAGCGCGACTTCCTGAGCGTATGACAGTGTGCGCAATTTATCGAGCAGCGGCGCTAAATCCGCCTCGCTCGCACTGTCCATCAAGCTGGCTTCGACCTTGAGCCACAGGCCGCGACAGGCCGCCGGTTCGTTAAAGTTGCATTGACCCAACACCGCGTTGAGTCGCGCCCGTTCCTCACTACTGAATAGCCGAGACAGCGCCGCCTGTTCATGGCGCAAGATTTCTTTATAACGCGCCAGCATCAAAGGCGCGCGCGCGCTGGCCGGCCGCCAGGCCTGAATCTCCGGCAACAACCGCTCTATGGCCAATGGCCATTCGCGGTACAAAGCATCGCGAAAGCGCGCTTGGTCGGTAAACGACAGTGCATCGAACGGCATTGCTGGCATAACCCCCTCGGACAGCGGGCGCTTTTCTAAATAAATCACATCGTGCTCGTCACGACGAATCGCGCCGCGCCAGCTGGCCTGTTCACGGGTTGCCGCGTTTTCGACATGGACTTCTATGAAGGGCAAGGCCAGGGTGGCGCCGTTTTCCTGACTGATAAACTGAGTCTCAATCTTGAATAGCGCGTGCTTGGCCAGGTTCAGAATCTGTAATCCGGCCTGCTGGCCGACAAGAATGAAATGATCGCCGGTGTCATACACTGCAATATCTTCATGGCCATGGGCCGGTTTGACTTGCGTGGCGCCGAGTGCTTGCGCCAGGTGATTGATGTCCTGATCCGCCCCGTCATAACCGGTTCGGTAGCCTTGGTGCTGGTGCCAAAGGGCGTTCCAATCGTACATCGCCAACTCCTTATGAAGATTTGTTCGCAGTGTATCGAATTCAAGTCTACAGTCATAGTGGGCCTGTAAGCCGTAATGTGATAGAATAGCCCGTTATTTTTCCCGCTAATTCCGGCAGAGCCAATGACCCGACAAATTCGCAACATCGCCATTATTGCGCACGTTGACCACGGCAAGACGACCTTGGTTGACAAACTTCTTCATCAATCTGGCACGTTCCGCGAAAATCAACACATCGCAGAACGCGTCATGGACAGCAATGACCTCGAAAAAGAACGAGGCATTACCATTCTGGCCAAGAATACTTCCATCGAATACCAGGGCGTACATATCAACATCGTTGACACCCCGGGACACGCCGACTTCGGCGGCGAAGTGGAACGCGTGCTTGGCATGGTGGATGGTGTATTGCTGCTGGTCGACGCGGTTGAAGGCCCGATGCCGCAGACTCGCTTTGTGACCAAAAAAGCCTTGGCTCTTGGTCTCTGTCCTATCGTGGTGGTCAATAAAGTCGACCGTCCGGGCGCGCGTCCGGACTGGGTGGTTGATCAAACCTTCGATCTGTTCGACAAGCTGGGCGCCAGCGATGCACAGATGGACTTTACCGTGGTCTTCGCCTCGGCATTGAATGGTTTCGCCACGCTCGACCTGGCCAATGAATCCAGCGACATGCGTCCGCTGCTCGATACCGTGCTGGCGCATGTGCCGCAACCGACCGGCGATGCCGATGCGCCGTTGCAACTGCAAATTTCCGCCCTCGATTACTCGACCTATACCGGTCGTTTGGGTCTGGGTCGCGTGCTGAACGGGCGTATTCGTCCGGGGCAGGTGATTTCGGTCATGAACCACGAAAAACAAGTGGGTCAAGGTCGTATCAATCAGGTGCTGGGCTTCCAGGGCCTGGAGCGCGTACCGGTTGAAGAAGCCTCGGCTGGCGATATCGTGGTGATTTCCGGTATTGAAGATATCGGTATCGGCGTGACCATTGCCGACCGTGAAAATCCGATCGGCCTGCCGATGGTGATGGTGGATGAACCGACCCTGACCATGGACTTGATGGTGAATACCTCGCCGTTGTGCGGCACTGAAGGTAAATTCATCACCAGTCGTCAGATTCGCGATCGTCTGCAGAAGGAACTGCTGGTCAATGTGGCTTTGCGCGTCGAAGACACTGAAGATGCCGACGTATTCCGTGTTTCAGGTCGTGGTGAATTGCACCTGACCATCTTGCTGGAAAATATGCGGCGCGAAGGCTTTGAAATGGCCGTGGGCAAACCGCGTGTGGTGTACAAGGATGTCGACGGCGTTAAATGCGAGCCGTATGAAAACCTGACCATCGACGTGGAAGACACCCATCAGGGCGGCGTGATGGAAGAGCTGGGTCGTCGTCGTGGCGAACTGCAAAACATGGAATCCGACGGTCATGGCCGTACTCGCCTGGAATATCATATCCCAGCGCGTGGCCTGATTGGCTTCCAGGGCGATTTCCTGACCATGACGCGCGGTACCGGTGTGATGTCGCACGTGTTTGACGACTACGCCCCGGTTAAGCCTGACATGCCGGGTCGCCATAACGGCGTGCTGATCTCGCAAGATACTGGTGAAGCCGTGGCCTATGCCCTGTGGAACCTGGAAGATCGCGGTCGCATGTTCGTGGTGCCGGGTGACAAGCTGTACGAAGGCATGATCATCGGCATTCACTCGCGTGACAACGATCTGGTGGTTAACCCGCTCAAGGGCAAAAAGCTGACCAACGTGCGCGCTTCCGGCACTGACGAAGCGGTGCGTCTGACGACCGCGATCAAGTTGACGCTGGAATCGGCGGTTGAGTTTATCGATGACGACGAACTGGTGGAAATTACTCCGCTGAACGTGCGTCTGCGTAAGCGCTACTTGCTGGATCATGAACGTCGCCGAGCTTTCGCCAAGAAAGACTGATTTCAGCTTTGCTGAAGTTAAAACGCCCGCCATCCGTGAGGATCGCGGGCGTTTTTTATGGGTGCGACTTGATGGCCACGTCCTATGCCAAGGTCGCGACGCTAGATCCGCCGCCTGCTCATGATGCGCTCATGTTGCTCAATGGCATCCAGTAAAAAGCTGCTGAAGGATTCATGAGTCAATACCGGCAGTCCCTCGCCTTCCATATAGTGATACACCGCGGGATTATCTCCCTCTGAAGAGTGAAAATAGTTGAACTGATAACCTTGATGCATGGAAAACACCACGGCATCCGCCGGTAGCTGAAAGGTTTCATGGTTCTCTTGCAGCAGGGCCTCCGCGGCATTCCGCAGTTGCTCCACTCCAGGAAAAAACATATCGGTACCGGTAAAAAATCGACCGGCGCCTTGGCCGCAGCTTTGCAAAAAAGTTTTGTACTGTTGCGGTAATCGTAGGTTCAGCGTGCGTTCCAGTCGCGCGATTTCAATTTCACTGACACCGACCAATTGCTCGGGCGCGCAAATGTTTGCGTTGGCGAGCGCGGCGGTGAATTGTGGTTTACTGAGCATTCTTATCAACTCCTATGTTTCCTAATAGCGGCCATCGACTCAGGCGCGCAAAGCCTGCGCAACGGCTGCCGCCTGGAACTGTTCCGGCTTGCGAAGTTTCCCCGCGCTGGCGGTATACAGTTCATTGTATTTAATCGAAATGGCGATGTTTGGATAGTCCGCGTGAAACTGCCTAATGACATCCTGGCAGGATAGGCAGCATGAATATTCGGTGAATAATTCAAGTGTCCCGCTGATGTCGCGTCTCGGCCCTCTGCCATTGGTTGGGTTGAGTCGATGAAACTCTTCAAAAATGTAGACCTCGGAATCATAAGCGTGGCGATTCGGATCTAGAAAGTTAGCGTTCGGATCCGGGGTGTAGTGTCTAATGTGATTTTTGTCAAAGCTGACGGTCCCTGGAAACGGGGAGTCACGTTTACCGCTCGCCGCGCTCAACTTCAGGGATTGATCTTGGCCGTCGATAGTAAAGGTGGCGACGGCAATATTTTTTTTCTCGGAAATTGGCATTTTGTTATTAGTGCTCACTAAGACCTGCTGGCGCAGGTTTTTCGCTGTATCTGCCAGCGGGTCATCCGGGCTCAGTTTCGTGCCATCCAGTGTCTCCTGTGAGAGCGGGGTTGCCGTGGGCGACTCGGGAGAACTATCCAGACTCCAATGCCGTGGGCCCGCTCCCCCGCGCAATTCCGCGCCGCGCTCCATGCGCCAGCCAAATTTTTCGTCATAAACCACCCTGTTGCGGTGATTTATACCCATTGAGCCTTCCGGGTAAATCAGGCCGGTGTGCGGGCGGTTGCGGTCGGCTTTATAGCGGAACCACTGGCCATCCATGGCAATGAATTGGTCGCCGCCATCGTCGAAAATTCGGCTTGAGGGAGAGTGTAGGCGCGCGCGGTCCAGGCGCTCGAGCTGGTCACTATTACTGACTTTTATCCGGTCCAGATGGGCGCTGGAGCCGATGGGTACCAGTGATTTTTCCACCGAGCCCGAAGCGTCGATCGCAATCATTTCAAGACGCGCGCCGAAAGAACGCCCCGTCAGCGGATCAATAGCGGTATAGAACACACTACCATTAACACCTTGGTGCTTTTTTAACATGACTTTTTGGGTGCTACCGAACTCACCGCTTTCGCCAATCGCCAGCAAGATTTCGTTACCGGCGGAGTCTTTGATTTTAAGTTGTTTAATGCCATCGACCACCGTGGCGTCAGCAAGATTAGCTGCCGTGCCATAACCGCCCGCGTGTCTGACCACGCCCGGGGTCGGTGGGGCGCTGGCCGCTCGAGTGAGTGCCGCCGTCAGCTCCGGAGCATCCGTCAGTTGCTCCGTCAGCCCGGCAAGCTGGGCGCCCTTCGGGGTGTTGACTCTAAAATTAGGGGCGCCGAAGGGGAGGACGTCATCGATCATGGTCAAGCCAAGATTTACAATCGACCGGCCAATGCGCGGCGCGGCCTTGGCGATGCTTTTCCCCGCCGCGCCAATCGCCGCGCGGGTGGCAGCCCGGATGCCCGTTTCGATCATGCTGCGTGTAAACGCGGTGGCGGCGGCTTGCGCCGCCTTGGTGCCAGCGCGCGCCACCTTGCCGCCGAGCTTGACACTGCTCCCAATGGTGGGGATAAAACCGATAAGATCGAAAAATCCACTGACGATGGCATCGCTCGTGTCACCTTTGCGGATCGCCTGGATCATGTCGTAAAAGGGGACCATGCTGAGCGCAAAGTTCTTTACCCCCTCAAGAAATCTCTCGCGAGAGGTCGCGCCATAAGCCTTCTCCTTGATGTCTCGGTTCAGATAATCGGCGTGATGCGCGCCAGCGGCGCGAGTGGCCTCGGTCAAGGTGCCGGTCTTGAGTGAATCGGCTCCGGCTTCCAGGGTGAAGCGCTCGGTTTCATTGGCGATCGCGGTGCGCGCGGACGCGCCAAACAAACGCTCGATATTGCCGGTTTGCTGGATCCAAGCGTTAAGCTGGGATTCCTCCGTGATGTTGGCCGGCAGTGGCTGAAATCCCTTGTCAAGTTCCGTGGCGGAAAATAAATAGTAGCGGGGAGTAGCGCTCGAGAGCCATGGATCTTTTTCGCTCACTTTGATCAGATAGGTCAAGGGCAAGGGCTTAAAGCGCACCGGGTCCCGCGACATTCCGACCGGGCCGGTGGCGGTATCCACCGTGGCATGCGTTTGATAGCTCAGTTTCGGCGCCAGCATTTCAAACTGATGCTTTACTCCGTTGCGACTAGGAGGCGGAATATCCATGCTGGCCTGAGCCAGTAATAAATCGCCCACCGCTGTCTGGGCGCTGTCACGGTATTGTGAGAATTCGCGCTCAAAACGTTGATTGAGATCCGCCGGCAAATTGGTATTACCAGGGAATCTCTCTCCGGCCATATAGGCTTCCAGCTTGGTGATTTTCTTTGTGAGATTCTGCGGCTGACCGCTAGCGCTAACGGTTCCGACGTATGAGTCGACCCACTCATCGGCGCGATGCCCTGGAGTGTTGTTGATAATGTCTTTGGCGATGTCCATGCGACTTGGTGGTTCGCCCAGATGGGTCAGCGCTCGGGCACGCTGAATTTCGAAGCGATATTCATGCTGGATGAATTGTTCGAGCTTCTGCGCCAACTGCTGATTGGTGTCGCGCCTGAAATCAATCTGCCTCTGCGCCAGGGCCATGCTGAGTGTTTTATATTGCGCCAGCGATAGCCCCTGCGTGCTGGGCTGCTGCGCTGACTGCATTTCCTGCTTGAGCGCCGCCCGCCCCAGGGCGATCAGCTGTTGCGGCGTATGGGTTTCCTGAGCGAGTCCCGCGTCGCGCGCCACCTTGATGCCCACCATTAAGTCGCCCCACTGACGATCGCCATATTTCATCTCCGAGGGCAGCCCAGTTAAGTACAGAGTGGGGTCGGGCGCGACGATGGGCGCCAGTTGAGTGGCCAGCCGTTGCGCGGTGGTTTCCGAGAGGCGGTGTGTCAGTACGCTTGTCCCTCTTTGTAGTGCCGTCTTGATGCCATTGATCACCCGCTCACGTCCTTGCTCCGGGTGCTCACTCGAGAGGCTACTGTTGTGGACCGAGGGGAAGTTGATCGCGCCGGCCAACGAATAAACCAAATAGTTGCTTAGTGCCTGAGCCAGCCCGGGCGCGGCGTCGGATTCGCTGGTGGCGGAACCATATTGATCCAGTTCCAGGCCCAATTCCTCAACCAGACTAGCGTTTTGGCTAAAGTCGAGCGAACCGTGTTCGCTGACATAACGCTCGATTAGAGTGGCAAAAGAGGTTGAGTCGGAGAGGTCAAGATAGTTTTCCAGCATGTAGCCGCGAAATACCTGCCTGGCCTGCTCAGTGGCTATTTCGGTTTGCCTGAGTTGCGCGCTGGGGGTTGGGTGAAACAGGCTGGCAATCTGGTCGGCCTGCTGTTGAAGGAAGTTATCTCGCGCGCCGGCCGCTGGCGTAGATTGCGCGGATGGCGAGTCGGTTGTGGATGATGTAACGACTGCGGGGGAAGAACGGGTGATTTGCATGTTAAGCTCCTAGGGAAAACGGAGCCATGCTAAGTATCTCTAAAATTATTAACTTTAAGAATTCGCCTATAGGTTTTGGGGTATGTACTGCCGGCGCTATCCGCGGCAACGGCGGATAGCGCGGACGGCGTAGCCGTCCTTGCTGTTGGTTTTTAGTGTGGTGTCTGCTGTTGTTCGATATATTGTCGCACGATGGAAATCGGAGCGCCTGCGCAGGACGAAGCGAAATAAGATGGCGAC